>Ga0256404_1000767_pt1 | contig 82483 bp, 123 predicted proteins | sample RumenRJG_01DNA_FD_185990 | JGI IMG/M metagenome (GOLD analysis project Ga0256404, IMG submission 185990) | Bovine rumen microbial communities from Lethbridge, Alberta, Canada - RJG_01 | ecosystem: Host-associated > Mammals > Digestive system > Stomach > Rumen | place: Canada: Alberta...
TGTTTTAGCGGTTTTTTTTTTTTTTTTTTTTTTTTTCGTTAGTATAGCATGGAGATTAGCGACTGCTAGTCTCTTTTTTTTTATATTTTCGTTAGTATGACATTGCATATAATAGGAATGGGTATGTTAATGCTAAGGAGGATATTATGGCTGCTTTTCTGAATTTTCTATTTTGGAGTTTGGTATGTGTATGGATTTTTAAGAAAGTGCATAAGGACAATACGTAATATACCTGTTCATAAAAGAAGAACATATGTTCTTCTTTTATATTTTAAGGAGTTTCTAATGCCGTATGAAATAGGTCATATCAAGAGCTATACTCCTAACAGCCGGAGATTTGATAGGGAACCTTATATCGCGACTATTAAAGAGTTTATCGGTTCTTCCGAACAATTTGCCATTATTTATCCTAAGAAAACCTATAAAAATGATATTTTTCAAAGAGATTTAGCCCGTTTCAAAACCGTAGTAAAAGAGCAAGACTATAAAAACATCAAAATTCATGAACATTACTCTGAAAAACAACAATGGAGTATCGTGCTGGAGAACACGTCATACAATGATTGATATTTTTCGCAAAAATGACATTGCCCCTAATAGGTATGGTAAGTACAACGTAAGGAGGATATTATGACGGAAATTGTCAAAGACTATGGTATGGCGCTTGCTGATGGGTTTATGCACCCGTTCACGCTAAGCCCCGAGAATGATCTTTATTACGATGACGATAATGCTATGCAGTACTTTATCTATGGCGTTGGGTCCGGATTTAGTTCTGTTGCTATTGTCAGCGGAGGGATCTTCTTGGCAGCTGCGTGTGCGGGCGCAGTGGTCCCTGTCAAGTGGCGCCCCCTGTGGTCTGCGCGTTTCTGGAGTTTGAACCACTAATACGTAGACTTAGAGGTGCCAAAAAGAGATTAGCAACTGCTAGTCTCTTTTTTTATATTTTCGTTAATATGACATTGTATATAATAGGTATTATAACTACTTAAAGGAGGTTATATGTTGTATTATTTGTATATAAAACTTATTGGTAAGATTGTTGGTTTTGCAGCAAAAGTGTGCGAGCGTATCCAAGATGTAACGGGATCCGCTAGCATTAAACTGTATGAAAAAGCACTTACTATTTCTGAACGAAAACTACAATATCTTGAAAATCGCCTACGGTAAAAAAAATAATACTTTAAAGATAAGAACCTAAGGTTCTTATCTTTTTTTTTGTTTGAAAGGTTATCATCATGAACAAACTTATTAGAAATGCTATTAAATGCAAACATTGCGGTGACATTATCGAATCCAAGTACCGGCATGATTTTGTGACCTGTTCTTGTGGTAAAGTTTCCATTGACGGCGGATTAGATTATTGTCGAGTTGCGTTTACTAGTAAAAATCCAGAAGATGATTTTATCGACCTTTGTGAGTATGAAGAATATAATTCGTAGTTTTGACATTGCACATTATGAGGTAATGTTAGGAATTCTATTGAAAGGAGAAAATCATGTTTAAGAATTTCATGTTTAAGAATTTCATGTTTAAGAATTCTGAACTTACAAAAGGAGAGATTAACAATCTTAAAAGTAACGTTGTATATTTTCGTACAAAGATTCATCCCGATTATGAGACATCGAGTGACGGTGATGTCGTGTTGCCGAGTCCAGAAGAGGAGAGCCAGATCATATCTGATGCTCTTGGAATTGACTTGATAACCGTCATGAAAGTCATGTATGCGCATGATCAGGTATTAATCGAGTACGATCTTTTGCACTAAACTTTAAGAGGGCTTAGGCTCTCTTTTTTCATTCGCGAAAATTACATGTTATATAATGAGCAGAAAAGAAAGACCTGCTCGTAAAAGATAAGAAATTGATTAAAGGGGACTTTAGGAGTTGCTCAGGACAATTCTTATCTTTTTTTTTATCGATGTAATTTTAGTAGAAAGGGGCATACTCATGCTGCACACTCATTCGTACTTTCATGATAAGCGCCACAAAACTTGGGATGATCTCTTGAAGCATGGTTCTGGAGCGCCTAAGCATCGTCGATACGAGCTTATTAAGTCGTCAAATGGGCGCCAATGGGTAGGCGACATTGGTTGCTATAGCCCTTCTGCTAAGAAATCTAAGCGGTATTTCAATAAGCAAATTCGTCATGTTCCTCTTGACGAGACGGATACTCTTATGTACGGCAAGTATCATAAGATCGTTGCTCGAAAGATTACGTCTAATATGTATGACTAGAAAATTATATTTTTAGAAGGAGGATGTTTGTTTTTATGAACGATTGTGTATTCCGCTACCCGATTAATGTTTGTAATAAAGTATGTTCCATCGAAAAGATGAACACTTGTGAGAAATATCTTCCTAATGACAGTCCCCAAGGCAACGCTCTGTCCGAGAAATACGATGATTGCATAAGTGATGGACTCGATTCTTTGTATAAAGATTGCAAAACTCCAGAGGATATGTTCGACTTGGATGAGGATGCCGAGGAAGTCTATGATCAAGTAAATGACAGGTTTAGAGAATATTTTAAAAACTTTACTAATAAAAAGAGTGATGTTTAACTCTCTAAGAAGGTCGCGTATTTTACCGGCCTTCTTTTTTTTTCGCGTCATAAACAGCCCTTATTATGAGGAGGAGGTAGGTGAAAAGGTCGTAAGACTGAATTGTAGCCCACATAACCAGTAATAGTAATAGTTTAATGGTAGAACACCGATTGTTTGAAAGTTTGATGTTTTTCAAACCTAGATCGGAGACGCAGTAGCTTAGTGCGAGAGCTAAAGCGCCTGGTTTATGTGAATAAATCAGGAGAAGTTCGAAGCCTGCAATCCTCTTTTTTTTTAGCCATCGCGAAGAATACATGGACTATAATAGGTAAGTAGGGTTGAACAACGAAAGGAGATTTTATTATGTTCAACGCAAAGCACGCAAATCAAACGGCTATTTGGTCCATGGTGGCGATTGCTATCATGCTTATTATGGTCTACATGATCTTCGGATCTGTCGATTATAAGGCCATGATAGTTGGCACGCCGGTCCTGGTAGGCCTGTTAATGGGCGCGCTTGACGAGGTATACGGAGTCTTCTCCGTGTAGGTTCGCCCTGCTCGTAAAAGATAAGAAATTGATTAAAGGGGACTTTAGGAGTCGCTCAAGACAATTCTTATCTTTTTTTTTTTTCGCTGTTATGATATTTTTTTAATTATCGCAAAACTAGCATGTCTCTTAATAGGAAATATATCAAGGAGGATGATATGGGACCTTAACGATTGTACGTTAAAGTTATGTATAAGAAAGGAGGTTCTCATGTATCCGATCTGAATTTCCTAATTAATAAGGGGTTATGCTGAAGACGTCTAGGCATAGCTCCTTATTTTTTATGGAGTTATTATACTACCCGAAAGGAATTTTATGAATACCGATATGATTAACAAGTCCAAGACGAAGAAAGAGACACTCGGGCTTCGTAAAAAAGTATTGATATTTATAGACAATTATTCAAAAGAATTGGCGATTGGAGTCGCGATACTTGGTGCAGTTAGTATTGCTATGGTGGTGAAGAAACGTTATAACTTAGACCCCATTATAGAACTCGCACTTTCTGGTGAACAGCCACCGACTATTACACCGGATCCAATTATTCCGGATTGTGATTTTATTTAAAAATATGTAAAAAAGTGCCTCGCGATAAATACATGCCCTATAATGAGGATAGATACTACGATTCTATCCCAACCGTAAAAGGAGATGTATTATGAAGCACATGAATATGGCTGTTTCGCGGAAGTCCGTCAAGGCGGAGTTCGTCAAGCAGGTCATCATCGCGGCCGTAGTGGCCCTTGCAGTGCTGTTCGGTACGGGTTTTGTTGGTGTTAGCCACGATGGCTACACCACCTACCCGACCAACGTGCACGTGCAGACCACCACGTTCCACGTTGGGGGCCATTCTTGGGAGCTCGTCAAGACGACCGAGAACGAAACCCAGAATTCATCGCTCACGTTCCAAACGGCGATGAACTCGTAGAAGTGAGGGGTCTTGTAGAAATACAAGGCCTCTTGCTTTTTTTGTCGATGTAACATTTCCCCTAACGAGGTGCTACACACGGATATAGTAAGGAGAAGCTATGGATGATTTTATTACTGAAGAAGCGTTGAATGGTTTCATAAACGATTATTGCAAAGAGCAATATGCATATTGGAAAAATACTCTTGAAAAAGATATCAAACTTTTAAAGTATGCAGAGGATTTGTATGATCCGGAAGATGAAATGTTGCAGCGCTTGAAGGAAGCAGTAAAAAATGATATAAAGAACTTCGAGCTTTATCGCCAAAAGTAGTACTCGAACTGAGAGGAATCTAGAGCATAGGTTCCTCTTTTTTATATTTTTGATAGGAGGGTCTTGCAATGTCGGTATCGAATGACAAAAAAATTCCCGGATGAAGAATTTGTAAAACTCTTTATAGAAGAAATTAATCATCTTGTTTACGGACTTCCTATTTGCGGAATAATAACAAGCACCGATCTATCAGAAAAGCGTTCTCAAGTGTATTCAGAGATACGAGCAGAAGATAACTAATAATTTATATTTTCGTATCGATAACATATCTTCTAATAGGATCTGTAGGCAACTTTGAAAGGAGAATGGTATGGATTTTAGTGATGTTACGAATAAGGTAAAGGAGACCACAACCAACGTGGCTACAAGCATCAAGAAGGCGTATGATTCTATTACGCCTGAGGATGCTGAAAAAGCTATGGTTGTCGGCGGCTTTGCCCTGTTCGCCATGCACGAAATTGGCTATTTCATTCGTTCGGTCAAGATGCGTTAAGATTCTAGAAAGGAGCCCTAAAACACGGGGTTCCTTCTTTTTTTTTTATATTTTTGATAGGAGGGCCTTGTAATGTCGTTATCGAATGATAAAAATTTGTCCAAATTAGGTTACCTAGACGAGCTTGATAATTCTGATCTTCTCAAACGTGGCCTTGTACGCCTTCCTGTCGACGCGGATGGGGTGTACTGGACGGGAGAGGAGCACTTCTTCCGTGACGCCCAAGTTGGCGGCGCGAGGTTCCTCTTCGGTCTCTCGTACCTTGGCGATGGAAAGTGGGAGATCATAGACCACTACCAGAACGAAGTGGGCGCGGCCCCCGCGATGTGCCGCCACGTCCCCGACCGCCTGCGGAAGATGGGGGGCGCGGAATGAGCGAGGAATTGAAACCCTGCCCCTTCTGCGGCGGCGAGGCGGAGATACGGCCCGTGACCATGCCTGACGGGAACGTCCGGCAGTACGTCAGCTGCCTGAACGACTCGTGCGGGGCCGCCTCGGGGCTTTTCGGGATGGATTGCTACGCAGTGGACGCCTGGAACCGCCGCGCCGAGCGGACGTGCCGCATCGTCCTTGTCGGCGACCAGGGCAATCAGAACTGGGAGTGCAGCGAATGCGGGGCTGGCTTCGAATGGGACGACATGAGCGAGCCGCCGAACTGCAACTACTGCCCAAACTGCGGCAGGAAGGTGGTGGGCGAATGAGAGCGATAGACGAACGCCGCGAGGAGCTGATGCGCATCCACCTGAGCGACCTGCGGGCGATCGCGCGCCTGAAGCACGTCAACCTGGGCGACGCGAGCACCAAGCGCGCTGCGGGGCGTGCGTGCATGCGCGGACGGGCGTCAACGGTTTCTACTGCAACAAACTGGACCGCGAGGTGAAAAGCAGCGACGGCTGCACGTGGGGGAGCGTGATGTAGGTGGACGAGCGCAAAACATACGCGCTGATAGCGCTTTACCTGGCGAGCTTCGCGCTGTACGTGGACGAGCGCAACGCATACGCGCTGATGGCGCTCTACCTGGCGAGCTTCGCGTTTTACGTGTGGGCGGTGGACCGAATCAAGAACGGAAGGAGATAGGGATGGAAGAAGAGAGCTTCGATGACGTGATGGGCCACGCGCCCGTTTATTCGAGCGGAATTCCCGGCGTGTCCGTCACGAATCCCGCCGAGTTCAAAGAGTGGCATGGCCGCTTGCGCCGTGCCCACGAGCGCGAGGTGCGCGAGCACACGCTGGAATACGACATCGACGGCCTGAGCGACCGCGAGCTTGCGGAGCACGGCCTCGTGCGCCTGCCCGTGGACGCGGACGGGGTGTGCTGGACGGGAGATGAAGAGAAGGTCGAATATAATAATTGCGTATATGAATATGGGAGCTTTAGGTTTTGCTACGGTGAAGGCGAGTGGTATATACTGCTCGTTGACGTAGATGGGAAATATGGTGAATACGTGGTTGTAGACACGGATCTGTGTCATCACGTCCTGGAGAAAGAAGCCAACGCATTTGCGTCGATGGCCGACGAGCTGGACGTTAAGGCTCTTACGGCGCCATATGATGAAGCGGGCTGGCGTAATTATGTACGTGAACTCGCCAACCGCCTACGGAATATGGAATGCGGCAAATAATTTATATTTTTTTAATAAAGGAGTATATTATGCCTACGTTTGATGATTTAGTTAATGCCGGGCAACAATTTCTTATGCATAGTGGAATCGAGGAAGATGAACACAAATACGGAATTCCAGAACTCAAAAAGTTTCCCATGCCTGATGCAGCTCATGTTAAGTCAGCAATTAGATTCTTTAATTACGTCACGCCAAAGTATGAAAAAGAACTCGCTCAAAATATTCTCAAGCGAATCAAAGAGTACAATATTACTGAAATAAATATTGGAGAGACTAATAGGTTCAAGAAATACTATAAACCAGAGGAGTAAAGATGTCTTTGCTTGACGAATATGCGTACAGTGCAGCTTTTGAAGCGGGTAAAAAAGCAATCATTGACGATTATGAATCTGATGATCTTTCTAAAATTGGATTAACCCGTCTTCCGAAAGATGCAGATGGTGTTCTCTGGACCGGAAAAGAAGCGTATTATATTCGGCCTAATGGTATTAGAGATTTTATGCAAGGACTTATTTTAGTTAAAATTCCTAGTAGTGATCCAGCATGGTTCATAGAAGGATCATTTGACCGTATCCCTGCAGATAGATGCTGTCACTTTGAGACAAAGAATAAGCGTACTATTCATATGGAGATGATACAATCTGAAATTATGAATTGTTCATCTCAGTTGAACCAATTATCCGATGATCCTAATGTTTTAAAAGTTCGAGATCTTCTGTACGATATTGCTAATCGAATCGTGGATATACAACCAGATTGGACGGATTAAAAATGTCTTCTGAAAATGATAACGTTATTGAACTTCCAAAAGATGCTGATGGTGTTCTCTGGACTGGGAAAGAGCATATGTGTTTGAATCCCTATGGAGATGCTGTTAAGATTTTATCTTTTACTTTAAAAGACATATATGGTGAGCTAATATGGTTTATTGATGTAAAAGGATCATTAGTTCGTGCAGATAGATGCCTTCATACAAAAGAGACTGATTCTCTAGAATTAATTATAAATGACTTAACCGATCAAGTATATATTATTTCACAAATAAAAGATTCGGAAGATCCTAATTCTGTGGCATATAATCTTTGTAAGAATCTCTGGGACATTATTACTCGTATGCGTAAACTTCAAAAAGTTAATCAAAATGAGATCGGACCAAAGACAAGAGAGGCTTTAGCACGGGCAATAGAAAAAGGGATGTGATCTTATCAAAGACGTAACTTCGGATGAACAATCTGGAAAATTATACGAGCATTTGATCAGTCATCCTGAAACATATAATTTTGGAGATTATTTCTTTAAAAATGTTAATGGTAAGAAAATAAAATTCACCATTGCTGGATACACAAAGGTTGGAAATGACAAGAATTATAAAGGAATATACTTGGACTGTGAAGAAATAAAAGACAAACCTTAGAGTAAGGTCGAACATATATGATTAATTCTTATATTCACTATGGAAATTCTTATTTTTCAAAAGATCAATTTGTGCCTATAAAAAATAAGGAGTATCTTACAAAACCGTATGGCGGTCTTTGGGCGTCGCCAATTCATTCGGATCTTCCTTGGAAAAAATGGTGCAAAGAAAATGAATTTATACCGAATTGGCAACCCGGAGATGAAAGAAAAACATATTTTGATAAATGGTTTACTTTTAAAGTATCTTACGACGCGAATATTTTATACATTAGAAATACTTTAGATATTAAAAAAGATTATATTCTGAAAAAAGATCTAGATTCAATAAGATTAGACTTTGAAAAAATAATGAGTGTTGGCTACGATGCAATAGATGTTGCAATGAATTATTATACTTATTATGCTCTTTATGGATGGGACTGCGATACCCTTCTTATTATGAATCCAGAGATCGTTAAGGTTACGGGGTATAGTTATTAATTATATTTTTAGGATGGATGAGATGATTGATACTAATAATTCAACGTATTATGTGGTTATCAAAAAGACTTTAATTGGTCCAATAACTACAGACGAGGACAATACCGCAAACCTTCAAGTCGAATTATATAATTCATATTATAAGGGGCACGACATAAATGACGAATCCTAAATGTGTTATTGGTAACATGGGGCTTTGTGAATATCTTGATTGTGATAACTGTTCTAGAACAGCAGCGGATTTTAAAGAAGCAATAAACGCTAGATTAAAGGAGACATATATGGACCTATCTGATGATAACAAAGTAGTAGATAACGTTAATCATCCGCAACATTATATTTCAAAAAATGGCCTTGAAGTGATCGATGTAATTGACAAATACACCGCCGGGTTAACAGGATGCGAAGCTGTCTACACTGCTAATATACTTAAATATATTTTAAGGTGGCATCATAAAAATGGTATCGAGGATTTAAAGAAAGCGCAATGGTATCTTAATCGCCTTATTGATTCTCAGCCTAAGAAGAATATTTTTGCATGGCATGATGGATACAAGAAGGGTAAAACTATTTCTTCAACCGATGTCGTTGAGGCTTTTGTCATGGATCTTGACGGCGCTCAGTTTTGGATTGCATGGAATATTATTGATCTTATTCATGGATGGAAGTATAACCACGGAGCAGAAGATCTTAAGAAAGCAAGCATTTACTTGGAACGTCTTATAACACTCGTTGACAAGGATCAGAAACAATGACCGATAACGTATTGGGATTGATATGTGCTCTAATGCTTATAATTTCATTCTTCTTTATATTCTTGATGATGGATGATCATATAAGTATAAACGAAACAATATGTTCATTAGGAATTTTTATACCGTTATTTATTATACTATTTATGATGCTTTGGTATATTTTTGTTACCGTTGAAGGAGTTTGAATATGTCTATGCATAGCGAAGAATTGTCTCGGGAATTCGATTCTGCTACGGATGAATATTTAGCGGAGCATGACCTGATTAGACTTCCGGTCGATAATACAGGAAGAGCATTTCATCCCGGAGAAAGTATTATTCATCCTCAAGGCACTGTCATGTACATTGATGATATTTGTTTTCAATTAGAAGATAAGGAGCATCAATGCACGTACACGGTTCCTTTTTCGGATATGTCTGAATTTGTGCATGATCAGTCAACTCTTTCTGAATTAGCAGAAATCTTGGAAATCTTGGTGAAGCAGACGGATAGAGTCCTAGATTATATAGAGAATCCGAGTCAAGTTTCATTGATAGATGTATATAGTGCTCTAAATCATATTGACTTTATTGCAAAAAATATTGCTAATAGAGCCAAAAAGGAGTGATATTTTTATGGAAATGATTGATCGAATTCATAACGAGGTAAATCTTGCTTGCATGAAGGAAAATCCTGATTGGGACGGCAAGAGTTTTGATTATGGATGCTCCTGTTACCAGTCAGCTTTTAAAGCATATAAAAGTATGTATGATGACGGGCATTCTGGATATTCATGGGGAGTAACCGCAAATATTCTCTGGCGTCTCATACATGATAAGCCTTTAACACCAATTGAAGATACTCCTGACGTGTGGCATAAAGTCTGGGATACAAAGGGCGGCGGTGTCGTGTATCAATGTGATCGAATGCCTTCTTTGTTTAAAGAAGTTGATTCCAACGACCATATCACATACACAGATCATGACCGCGTAGTAGCTATATACAACGGACAAAGTGTTTATGGAAGTATGTGCCGAGATGTTGATAAGCTTTATCTTCCGCCGGTCACCATGCCCTATTATCCTTCGGTTGATCCTTATATACTTATATTTGAAGATTTCTGTACCGATGGTAACAAGATGGCCTATGATACCTACGCATATCTTGAATTGCGTGATCCTAAAGGTAATATCATAATCCAAGATAAGTATTTTAAGGTTTCCGACAATTACGAAACGCCCGCTATCTCAAAAGACGAATATGAATTCAGGAAACAACTTGCCAAAAAGAATGGATATTTTGATGAATAGGCCTAACGAAGCCGAGCAATTTCTTTTAGACCGTATACGCGAAACAAACTGGCCCGATAATAATCTCTGTGCTCCACCGACCAGTGCGCAGAAATGTCTTGACGTATTAATCGATCATTTTCTTGGCGTAGATTGGTGTGTTGCAATATCAGAATCTGTTGAACAAACAAATACCGAAGCAGTGTATGATATTTTATCAAAGTATCCAAAACGTATACTGTAGAAGGCGAGGTATTATGATCAAATTAGATCAGATATTTACAATCGCGTCAGTAATTTATTTAGGTGCATCAAATATATATTTTCAGTATCAATTACATAAAATGCATAACAGTTTTACTATAATTGAGTATTTTATAGCAAGAAATGTCATAGAGATGGATGACTTATGGCAGTACATTAATGCAGCTTTAGTACCCGAGGACATTTCTGTTGGAGACCGTAGAGATCTTTCCTTTGCCATTTCAATAAATCATTATTTGACTAAAGAAGATCGAGAGTTATTTGAAACTAAATTAAAAGAATTTCAAGCCTATATACAGCAAAATATATGATTTATATTTTCATTAATCAAAAGAGAGTATCGTATGGTAACCGATGATGAGGATACTAAAGCTGCTGTTCAATGGTATTTATCTTTAGACGAAAAACATAAAATGTACCTGGTCATAATAATTCATAAGTTTTTGATTGTTCTTACCGAAAAGATTTTATATCACCTTATTTAATATATATTACGAAAGGTTAATTCATGTTTATCCAACTTATTCATGAGGGTCCCATGTATGGACGCACCACTAAAGACCAACCCTTTATGAATGTTACAAAATCTTCTTTTGATTTTTGGACTCAAGAACTAGTGAATGCTTATATAAACGATCTTAAATCCGCAGAAACGGGGAGCACGAACGACAAGAATTTTGTTCGACTCATACATGATGGACCAGTATGCGGAGGCATCACTGAAAATCAGCCGGGTATTAATATTACACAATCTCATTTTGATGTTTGGGCTCAAACGTTACTAAATGCCTATATCGATGATTTTAAAATTTTCGAAAACTCTAAAGCACCGGCCCAACAAAGCCTTGAAAGCTCTGTTCCGTGCTGCAAAACATGTGCCTATTGTTATAAAAATCATAATGACGAGGATAACAGTGATGATTTTATTTGCGGTGTCATTGAAAACGGAGAACGGGCAGATTATGCCTATCTAGATACGGGTACAAAGATAACCCTTCGTAACCAAACATATATGGTCATTTCGTCGTCCAAGCATGATCAACGAGCTCATACCCGGTGCAGGCATTACGAGAAAGAGACCCGTAATACTATTGACTAGTCTTCGCAAAACAAACATCCTTCCTAGTAGGGTAGATCACTAGTGAAAGGAGTTTGGCATGGGGATTACACGATTCGAATTGGAGCTTATGATCACGACTGCAATAATGATATTTTTGAATCTATTTGTTAGCTCAATTGGAGCTGACGAATGGATCAATCGAATCTTTATTGTGTGGATCGTTGCTCTGATCGTAGAGTATATGACACCGAATTCGCTCGACACGATCTAATCCAGAAGGAAGAGTCCAAGAAAGTAAACAGGGGCTCTTCCTTTTATATTTTTATGAGGGAAATAATGACCAGAAAGGATTTATCTAACGCATGATTTATGGAGTTCAAACATTATTTGGCACAATAAATGTCGTATTGTTTAATAATTATAAAAAATACTGTAAATTTTTAGCCAAACACGGAAAGAGTGCTCAGGCTCTTGATTACTATGCCGATGGAGAAACGGAATGTTGGGCGGATGAGGATAATAATGTATGGTGCGTAGTATTGACTGTTCCTTCCGATAAGACAAATTCTCATAATGCGCTTTTATGTCATGAAGCAGTTCATTGCGCGCAATTTATATTTAAAAATTTTGGTGAAGATAACCCGGGTTGTGAAGAAGAAGCCTATCTCGTTCAAGCTATTGCACAAAGTTTATTTATGGGTGATGACGACCTTAGAAAGAAGAAACCGTCTAACTGATATTCGCAATAATAACATACTTCTTAATGAGACGTAAATTCGTTGAAAGGAGTATATTATGTTGGTACTTTCAGTAATTCTGTTAGCATTGGCATTAGTGTTTGTAGGCGGTGTGTCTCTTCTTGAGACATTCTGGCCACTAATTCTAATTGCAATTGCGCTTATGGAGCTGAAGGACCGAATGGTGTAGTTTTAACGAGTTAAGATCTTAAATAGAGAGGAACCCTAAACATAGGTTCTTCTCTTTTATATTTTCGCACCAATAACATATCTCCTAATAGGATCTGTAAGAGACTTTGAAAGGAGAAGTATGGAAGCGTTTAATATGTTGGCTCTGCTGTTTGCGATCTGTCTCATTCTGGATTATCTGACAAACAAGGGAGGTGAATCCAACCGAAAGATTCAAAAACGAGATATTCATCTCTCGGTTTCTAGTGGTAGTCCAGAACCAGATGGAGGAACTGAGATTCAACGTCGATAACGGTTTTATATAAGATTTATGGAGTAAGAATTTACAATCCTATTAGAGAGGAATCTAGAGCATAGGTTCTTCTCTTTTATATTTTTATTAAGGACACTGTTATGACAACTAATAAATACATAATAAATCCAAAAGTATATAATATGAGCCTGGACGAGCGAATGAACTATAATAAGAAGTGCGCCATTTACGGTAAGCAAGTTTATGATGAAATGCTTAAATATGGGCTAGTATCTCTCGATACGCTCGAAAAACGTATGATTGCTGGACGGGTTTATGTGATTCTTACTCGGAGTCATTTTGCTGCTGACAGAAAGGAATTTTCACAGAAAACATATCTAAGACTTTCTTCTGTTGAGAACAAAACCGACATTGCATATTTTGGTCATAAAATGGCCACTCTATTTGTTAAATATTTGATTCTAAGTGAAGGCAAAAATGTTCGTTCAGTAATGAGGTGGGATTCATGATAACCTTAAGTTTGCTTATCACATTTGTTGTTGCATTACTTACATTTTCTATCATTTATTCATTATTTATTGGCGTTGGATCTCTTCTGTATTTAGGTCTAAAGGTACTGATTTTCGGAGTTCTATTTGCTTTTGTATACTGGATAGTAACGGAAATCTTTAATTAAAAGGAACGCGCATGGGGCCAGAAGCTAAAAAGACACTTACAGATATGATTATAAGTATGGATGATTATTGCTCTTCTCTAAAAGAAACAAATGCGGTTATGAAAAATATGGGGCAGACCAATCTTAAACTTACGAAAGATATCGAATCTGTTACATTAGCATGGAAATATATTGAGTTTTTTCTAAAAAAAGAGGTACTTTACCCGAAAGAAAAGTAAGGGGTTAAGAAATGTTTGGCTCTAATATGAAATATGTGTCTCCGAATGCTGCTAATAATATCCTTAAACACAAAAATACAAACGGAAGATACTATACAAAACTCAATGGTACTTGGAATGCTATTTATATTTATAAACAAGATGTATTCTATGCTCAATTTAATAGTCGTCTAAAGGCTATAGCATGGCTTAATTGCTTTATTGAAGCTACAGATTCAGATTTTGAAGTAGCTCTTGGTATTTTGAAAATGATATTTTTCTCGATGGGGACTTTTTTCAAAACCTTGTTTCTGCGCATTTTAGATGAATATTACAACAATAAAATTTTTAGAATCGTGTTCTTTGTCGTCGAGATTCTCATTATGTTATGGCTTTTGGATCTAGTCGGTTATGATGATTATGCAGATCGTGTCAATGCTTTAAATGGAAATTGATAGGCGGGTGAATAGTAATGTTTCTGGAAGCTAAAGATATTTCAGGTAATCTTTTATTGATTTCCGATGAAATTAGTTATCTTGCGAACCAAAGCACTAACGATGATGTAATTCATGATCTTCGCAATGTGGCGGTGTCACCCAGCATGATGAAGATTGTTTTATATTTCTTCTCGAACAAGGCTACAATTTTGAATCTGACTATGATTTTCTACCGAGCATGGAATAGAAGAACTCCGCAAACCTGCGTAAATGTTATATCGGAACTTCCATCGGAATACTCAGATGTAGAAGGAGCATTTTCTTGTTCTAAGTGCGGTTTTACTATAATCGATCATGATGAATTTGAGCTATTGGCATGCTTCCAAGATCGTATTAAAGACATCGATGCGGACTATATTCCTATGTTTATACCTAAATGGAAGTATTGCCCAAATTGTGGAGCACGTGTTATTAACTACGAATAAATTAATTTATATTTTTAATCTTTGAAAGGATATCCTAATGGACTTTATCAATCTTACCCCGCATGAGGTTACGGTTGTTACTAAGGATGGAAGCAAGGTTTCGTTTCCTCCTTCCGAGAATGTTGCTCGCGTTGAATATCGAGAGGAAGTCATCGGCGATTATGATGCTCCTGTAAATGACGGAGAAACGCCTAAGAAATTTGAAGTTTTCAAATCGTATTTTGGGACCATTAATAATCTTCCTGAGCCTCGTGACGGCGTTCGTTATATTGTGTCTCGTATGTGTGCCAACGCTTGTCCTGATAGGCATGACCTCGTAGTTCCAGGTCCTTCAATTCGTGATGCAGACGGTGTTATCACCGCGTGCTACGGTTTCTTTGCATAAGAAAGGGAAATTCTCATGCCAGATACAAACAAAAGTATTGTTCGCCGAAATGTTTTGATACTGGCATTTGTCAGTATAATGTCAACTTTTGTTATATTTTCACTGAGTGGATGCGCCGAGTTCTTCTCAGACGTAAACGAGATTAAAGGGAAACTTGTCGGAAATTCATTTACTATAGAGACCTATAATAATTATGGTCAGCTTACCATGACAACAACTGGTAAAAAGATTAGCATGGAAAGTAATTATGTACAAGATAATTCTAAGAAATCAAGCGACTCAGATGATCTAACATACGTTCAGTCATCGGTCGTTACTATTACTATAGACGGAAAGGAGATCGAAACTTGCGGTGATACTTGTATATTTATGGAGACGGGGCTTGAACCAACGGTGGATTTCACAAATCCGGATATGATTGAGTCGGATAATAGTGGTTCTTTGCTTGAAAACACCTCGATTTCTTATGTATTGAATAAGTATAGGAACGCTTTTGGTAAACCCAGAATCGTTGTTGTAAAGTCTCAAATGGGGGTTCCTATTTGTGCATTTTCGGGAAAAGAGGTATATTACGAGGTATGTTATGATCTACCGAAAACTACTAAACTTATGATCGATGGAAAAGCTCTTTATATTCATCGGGCTAATTTCCAAATTATTGATAGTGATCTAATCCAGTAGAAAGGAATTTTTTATGAAGTGCTTTCATCATAATGATCTCGATGGCGAGTCTTCAGCCGCTGTTATAGCTAAGTTCACGGGAGATACTGACCCCGAAGATTATATTGCTTATAATTATGAGGCTGAATTTCCGCTAGATAAAATTGAATCAAATGAGCAGATTTATATTGTTGATCTGTCCTTTTCCGAAAATACGCTTCCTATACTTCAAAGTATTATGAAAAAGACCGACCAGCTAACCTGGATCGATCACCATGTTTCCAGTATTGAACTCATTCAAAGACATCCCGAATTGGATGATATTTTCGGAACTCGAAATTCTAATAATTCAGCAGCGGTTCTTTGCTGGCAGTACATGTCTGAAAATCCTTATTATGATCAGATACCTACTGCTCTTAAGTTGGTGAGTTCCTATGATACCTGGAAGCATGATATGCCAATGGATCGAGAGTTTAAGTTTGGTTGTGAAACCGTTGATTGGACGTGTTTGTCTAATCTATGGACAATACTTCTAAATATGTCCGACACCAATTCTGCGACGAATCTTATCGAGATCCTTATTAACAAGGGAATCATTATTAGAGAGTGGAATACTTCTTATTACGAAGATTATCGTAATCGTAATTTATATTTTAGGAAAGTTATGGTGAATGGCAAGGAATACTCGGTTCCTTTCCTAAATGACGATAGAGATTCAGACGCCTTCGGTCCGCTATTTGACGCCTATCCAATGTGCGTTGCATGGATATTTGACGGAACGTATTATCGGTATTCCTTCTATTCTAATGATGAATCTGAGATCAATTGCAAGGAATTTGCTGAGAAGCATGGCGGTGGAGGTCATGTTCATGCTGCGGGGGTACAAACCAAAGAGAAACTATGGTAATCTATGACAAAACCAAAAGCTAAACTTCCAAGTAACAAAGATATTCAAGCAATATTGCTCATTAAAAACCTGGAGACGGGAAAGATCACAGCTCATGCAGCAAAACATGTAGACGCTATTCCTGCAATTAGATGGCTTCCTTATCAAAAGAAAGGCCATAAAATCATCACATTAACTCTCGTGGACATCATACCTTACACCATTAAAAATGTTCGTGAATGGTTAGGCAAAGCACGGTAATTTATATTTTTAAGGAGTTATGATGGCTTATAAAGAATTTGAATCGGTAGGTCTTGTCACTCTTGAAGAAGCTCTTTCTAAATGCGACAGAGTTAGTTGTGGTTTCTGCAGGTACTGCAAGGATAAGGGTCAAAAACGTTATATTATGCGAAAAGATGGAACCAAATCCTTTTACCCGTGGCAAGGTTCGTGCCATCGGTATCCTCCCACAGTTGTAGTCGATAAAAATGGAACGCCGTTCTACGTTCATCCTAAGGTATATTTGACAGATATGTGCGGGGATTTTAAAGAGGAGTTCTAATGGAAGAACCGTTCGAAAAAGAAGTTACTAATAGATATTTACAGCACAAGTATGAAATGCCTGATGATTTTGTCCGTGAGCTTCGTGATACGTTTACTGAGTTCTGCGCAAAAGCGGATATTCCATATAATGAATCGGAATTCTTTAGTGCTGCTAAAGAATTTTTTCTTGATGGAACTTATTCATACTTTAATACCTGGTTACATAAGGTGTTCGCAAAGAGATACCAAATTGATATTTCAGAAGAATCGAGATGACCATGAGTGTTCTTTCAATGTTTGGAAAAGCTTATCAAGAAGCAATAGATACAGGACAGAAGACATTCTTTGTTTGTGAAAGCGATGAAGAGAGTTTTCATAGATGGCATCAATTTATTGACGTGTGTAAAAATGCAAAAGTTCCCATTGGCCTTATTTATCGAGACAAAAGAGGTCGTTGTTTTGTTAATATTGGAAAAGGACAGGTTATATTTGGGACGGAGGATCTTAGATAAATGGCTAAATACATTAAGTCTAATATTGAACGAAACGGCGAGACTATTCGTATGTTCAACGAAAAAATTGGCGAGCTTACCACGTTGACTCTAAAAGATAAATCTCCAGATATATACCGAATGATTGGATTTTTTGAAGGACAAAAAGAAGCATATATGAGTCTAAATTCTGTCATTATGCAATCAAAAGTTGGTGGGCCAAAGCTTGAATGCACCACCGAGGATGAATGTGCATCCATTATGAACTCGCTTGATGACATCATGGAAAGAAATGGTGTTATCACTCTTGGCGATGTGAAGAATCAAGCTGGCGAGTTGGCCTTTGATTCAGATCAAACAATTGGTTGGATAAAGGATACGGAAAAACCGTATACTAAAAATATTTCTTCTCGAACAGAAAATGCAGACCAAAAAGAAAAGTACGTTATTGTCTTTATTCCATACAAAAATCTGTAATTTATATTTTTAATAAGGAGAAAAATACTAATGAACGAGGATCAGATGACTGAAACCACCCAGAACACGAACCTTAATAACACTAATTCTGAGACTGTTAAGCATGATAAGACCTATACGTGGGATATTATGCAGGAAGTCAAGGATCGTGCTTATAAGAAGGGGTACACTCGCGGGTACGAGAAGGGCTACCGCAAGGCTATGATTTCTATGTTGGGGTCTCTCTTTAATGGCTATCATATTGATATTTCTGATGATAAGTTCATCATTACAAAGCAGGACACGAACGACGCTAAAAAGTCTGAATAATTCGCACAATTTACATGCACTATAATAGGTAATACTGCCAAAAAAGAAAGGAGACTTATTATGGCAGAGAACGAGATCGCTGAGGTTGAGGAGACTGAGGTCGAGGTCGAGAAGAAGACGATTGGTCAGACGATCGGCTCTGGTATCGACTCCGGAATCGCGTTCGTGAAGAAGCACGGGAAGAAGATTGCCGTTGGCGCTGCCTGCGCCGCGGGTGGTCTTCTGACCCTGGCCTTTGTCACGAAGGATTCGGAGCCGGCGCTGGATGCCGAGGATGCTGGCGTCGTTGACTTCACGACCGGCACTGAGGTTCCTTTCGACGACGGTGAGACCGTTTCCGTCGAGTAAACTGCTATCAAAAGCAGGGTTACCACTAAAGGAGGAGTCCAGAAATGGGCTTCTCCTTTTTATTTATTTTTTCGAAAGAGGTCTCTATGTTTTTTAATAAAGAAATGATCGTTCAGTCTATATGTAAAAACGAAGACCTTGGCTATGATTATGTATGCACATTACATGATATTTTCTGGTCACATTTTCATAAGTTTTTTGTAACTGAACAGGACTTTTACAATTATGTTAGACGATGGATTTTGTCATGGCATGACGACCCATCTTTGTATGTTGACTTTGATATTTTTATGAAAAATGAGACAAACGCTTAAAACAAAGGAGAGCCTTATGCATGAAATCGCTGGTGTTGCTATTAAAGAGTTGGCGCGTTCTGAATTCAATCGTGGATATTCCAAAGGTAAGACTCGTGGGTTCATTAGCGGTATTTGTTTTACCATAGCCGCAAGTATACTTTACAAGGCATACATCGAACCTGAACCAGAGAAGGATGTTCTGGTTGACAAGAAGGCGGAGCTTAAAAATGCTATTAGCGATACCGCATATAACATTTGGAAGAAGATTAGGTAAATGAGCAATGAACGAATAGTTTTATATGTAGGTATTATAATTTTGGTTCTTGTGGTACTTGGTTGTATGGCTTATGTCGTAAAAATTTCCAAGGAAAAGAAATCTAGTTCTCAGATAGCTGATGCTGTTATATTTATTCGGGATCTTCAAATGAAAGATACTGTTGATTCAGCAATCAAAAAATCTGGTGCTATGTTTGACTGTATCTTTGATGATTTTAATCGATGCTATCGTTACACTCTAAACGAAGATAGTCAATTAAGCTTTATGCAGTTTAATGAATATCTGAAGAAGGAACTTTTGTATAATAAAACCCATTTATATTTTTATGTTGACGAGGTGAGCTTGGATCATCCGGTATTTGTTTTTTATGATATGCTAGATTAATGGCGGGGAGGGGGTTAATATGAATTATCTCCCTATGAATGTTCGATGGATGAAAAATCTAAATTGTCATATAGAAAGTCTCGCTTTGGGCTATCATATTGATCGTAAAGATGTAGAAGAATGTTGGCGTATATTTTTTGATGAAGCACGATGGATGATACCTAAAAAGAATCATGAAACAGAAGATGATTATATGTTTCGTTTCGAAGAAATTTTCTATGTCGAAGCTATCAAAGCATTTAATCTTGAGATATACGAATGCAATGACTGTCCAGAGCCGGTGTTCTTCTTAGATTACGTAAAAGATCAACTGATATTTGATCTAAAGGAAGATCTTTGGTATCCAGCGATTACTGTCGACGAAAGGAATTATTCATGACCACTATTGACAAAGAGGAAGCAAAGCAGACAATCAAAGACGAGATTAGCGCTTGCAAGAAATGGTGCAAGGAGAATAAGGCCGTTCTTCTTTACACCGGAATCGTATTTGGTACTGGATTTATATTTGGTTCTAAATCTTGTCGTCCTACGATTAAGCGCCTGAACAAAATGATCGCCGATCTCTCGAAGCGTCCTCCTATCGTTTATGCAGGGGATCCTGGTGATGGAGTTCAGAGTCTTGTTCTTTTTGATTCGAACATTCCTAAAGCATGTTTTGTTCTTCGAGACGATTATACCAATGAGGAACTTATTACTTTCTTTAATGAGTTGAAGAACATAACCTCTATTATGCGTCATTTCTAGTACGCACAAAAGACTAGAAGTCTCGCGACGATAACATGCTACATAATGGAGAGCGTGATAGGCACGTTCTTTTATATTTTTTCTCTCATGAAAGGAGAGGTTATGGAATTCAAAGCTCTAACAAATGTGTTGTCAAAGAACTTTGGTACCATAGAACGATTTATGCGTAAGAACGCTCCGAGTATTCTGACGGGTGTTGGGATTGCTGGGTTTATTTCAACAACTGTTGTGGCCTGCATGGAGACGCCCCACGCTCTTGAGCTTGCTCACAAAGAAAAGGAGAAGCAAGAGACTTATGGCGAGAGTGGTGTCACGGCCAAGGCAAAACTCGTTATCTCTGTTGCCCCGGCATATATTCCGGCGGCATTGATGGGAGCGGGATCCATTGCCTGCGTTGTGTGCGCTAATAAGATTTCGCTGTCTCGTCAAGCAGCTCTTGCCGGTTCTCTTGCTATTGCTCAAGAATCTTTAAAGGATTATAAGAACGAACTGGCAGAAAAGCTTAGTCCTAAACAGCTTGAAGAAATCGAGAGTGATATCAATCAAAAGAAGGTCGCTGAGGAATCGGTCGAAGATTACGAGTATTGTAACGAGAAGACCAAGACAACTCGTTGCAAGGATGAGTATAGCGGACGATATTTCTGGGGAGATCGAGACAGTATTGATAAGGCTCTCATAGCGTTCAATCGAGACCTGCTTGAACAAGGTCCTTCTGGTCTATCACTAAACGATCTGTATGCTCATTTGGAACTTGAGCCTACTCCTGTTGGTAATGAAGTTGGTTGGAATGGTCAAAAGGATATTCTTCACTATAAGATCGATTATGGTCCTGACAAGAATGGAAATCCTATTCTTATTCTATCCTTTGTGAATGATCCTACACCAAATTATTATTGGGATCTTTCATAATACTATATATTTTTGAAAGGAGAGCGTTTAATGGCACTTAATATTCAAAGTTTGATGAAATCTATTAAGGTTTCGGCATCGAACTATAAGTTTCTTATGAAGCAGAATGCGCCGACCATTCTTACAGGAGCAGGAGTTGCTGGTTTTATCGGAACTGTTATTCTCGTAGCACGAGAGACTCCCGAGGCTAATATTCGAGTCGAGAAAGAGAAGACCAAGCAGCAGGAGATGAATGAAATAGGTTTTCAAGCAAAAGCTAAGATCGCTGTTTCTGCCGCTTCTGCATACGGTCCTGCAATTCTGACAGGTTCTGCAGCTATTGGATGTGTTCTTGCCGCAAATCATATTAGTGTTAAGCGGATTGCAAGTCTGACCGCTGGTTTGTCTTTGGCTGAGTCTCAGCTTCGTGAGTATAAGGATACCGCTCAGAAGCTTCTTGGTAAGGACGAGAAGGGAAATGATATTTTCTCGAAGTCTCTTGCTGAGAATCATAAGGATGATAGGCCGGTAAACGACGAAACTCGTTACGGATACGATGGCGAGATTTATAAGGTGCTTGATTTATATTCTGGACAAACGTTCTGGTCAAGCAGGGCAGAGATTGAACGTGCAGAAAATGCCGCAAATGCTCGTATGACGAAATCTCAGAACGGTTTCTGTGTCTCAGTAAATGAGTTCTATCAGTTGCTTCATATTAATGAAACGGCACTAGGTGACCAGTATGGATGGAATATTACAGGACCGAATGTTCGTGTGACGTTCAACTATCAGGAAGATGAAAACACTGGAAACCCAATGCTTGTGATGGATTTCGACGGTGATAATGCACCTAATCGATATTATCGCAGTGTTCATCTCGATCGGGTAGGACTTATGCCTGTAGGTATCACCAGCGAGGATCTTCCCTGGGATGAATAAGTAAAATGATATTTTGTTCGTTCTTCGCTGTTCAGTAACAGACTTCTTAGAACATAAAACACAAGAAGTATTAGATTGAGGTTGGTATGAATTATTCAAACGTAGCAACAAGCAACAATGTGTGCCATAATTGCACAAAACGTGATATTTATTGCCACGATTATTGCGAAGATTATATTAACTGGAAGAAAAAACTGAACGAAACAAATCGTAAGATAAAAGAAAATAATAGGGAACTTAAAGAGTTTTGTGCATATCATAAAAAAGTAGACAATCCATATGCATATTAATTTAATGCGCCTGTAGCTCAGTGGATAGAGCAGAGGTCTTCTAAACCTAAGGTCGCAGGTTCGAATCCTGTCAGGCGCACCATGTAGCTTATATCCCAGATATGCACCGTTAGCTCAGTTGGCAGAGCAGGGGACTTTTAATCCCAAGGTCGCGGGTTCGAGGCCCGCACGGCGCACCATTTATATTTTTATTACGGAGGTGATATTCCTTAAATGATCATCGTTGGATATCAAGGTGTCGGAAAATCAACTGCAGCTCAACATCATGAACTTTTTATTGATCTTGAATCTAGTAACTTTAGAATTAGAGGTGAACGATTCGAAAACTGGGAACAGGTGTATGTAAATGTTGCTATTGATCTCTCTCGTCAAGGATATTTTGTCATGACCTCGTCGCATAAAAAAGTTCTAGAAATGGTTATGATCAGCGGAGAAAAATATGCCGTTGTTATTCCTCAGCCATCTCATGAAGTAAAGAATGAGTGGCTTGACATGCTGTATCATAGATATATGCAAACCAATCTCAGTAAAGACTTGGCGGCATATGAAAATGCCAGAGAGCAATACGACGCAAATATACACAAGATTGTATCATTAGTTCCAGATGATCATCTTTATATTTTACAAGATGCAAATAGTCACCTTGATGACATAATTCACTCATTAATAACCACTACAGACCTTTAAAGAAGATGAATCACATGTCTAATGAGATGCTTAGGCCTATAGAAATTGCAAAATATCCTATACGATGCCATAAATGTGGAAAAACTGAAGTTGTTCGGGTAATGGTATTTAGTAAAGAGCTATATCGAACTCAACGCAACGATTTTAGTCCTGATGGGCGTGACATGATAACGCATCGAATAGCGCCCAATGATTGGTCATGGACACTAGATGCTGACAACAACTTTATGCCCGTATGGGTTTGCCCCGATTGTGGCCCAGGTAATACTAAAAATTTAATTATTAATAGCGTTATTTAGTATACTTTATATTTGAAAGGAGATATTCTTATAATGTCTAAGGCTCGGGAACAGCGCAACAAGAAAGCGTATGACCTTTACAAGCTTGGGAAAACTCAAGCTGAAATTGCCCAGATTTTGGACATAAGTCAACCTACTGTTTCTAATGCAATAAAGAATTATAAGAAGCATCTTAATTCGAGTATTGATATTTTAAAAAATGTTATTGACAGACTCGTAAAAATCTGGGGTTTTAACTCAGATGAACTTAACGAGTACTATTTCTACGTAAAAAGAAAGGACCTCGTATCAGATCCAATGGATTTTGAGCAGAGTATTACCGACTGGATGAATAGTCCAGTAATATACTATCAAGATTTTGTAGCAACGAAAAATAACTGATATTTTTAGGAGCCCAGCATGGCAGACTTTGGCATATTTATAAAACGACCGGCACAAGTAGAAGCCTATCATTATAATAACTATCGATCATTTATGACCGACTTTAACAATAATGAGCTTCCGAAATGGCTTCGTCAAGCTTATCTGGATAAACACATCCGATTAAAAGATCCTGACGCAACCAAGAAAGTTATGATTTTAGCGTCTAAAGACGGGGATCATGTTATTAAAAATAAAGTTTGGATTGTTAAATTTCCAAACAATATTATTCAATTGTATGATTCTAACGACTTTGAGCAAGATTATATCAGACTCAGAGTCTAAATTATATAGTTGTTATATCGGGCCTCTGGTGTAACGGTTAGCACAGGGGACTCATAATCCCTTAATCAGAGTTCGACTCTCTGGGGGCCCACCATTTATATTTTTTAAGTAGGTGAATTATGAATAAACGAACTTTATCTTGGCTTCAAAAGAGCGGAGAAGATGGCGATTATATAGAATGTCCGCATTGCCATCATAAAATTGCCGCTAAAGACGTACTCTTTGCAGATATGGATATTTCCAACTGTCCGTATTGTTCTCGAAAACTTAATACATCAGAAATTGATTATGACAAAATTCGAGACTTGGTGGTTTAGAAATGTATCTATCCGATATCACGTGGATATATGATGCGACCAAAGATCCTCATGTTTTCAACTCACCGTATATGTGCGTCCCAACATTTTTTGTCAAAACAAATGACCGAGATACCATATATGGATGTAGTTTTGCTAGAATACTAGTGCCTATACCAATTCCCAGAATGGATAAGATTTTTCGTTATGTTCTTGTCATTCAATCATTATCGAATCCACAACTTCGCGACTATGTCCCGCTCGTCTACCCTACATATGGTGAATTGAGAGACTGGCAAGTCATACAGATCGCACGTTCTATTATAGTTTCAAAACTTGAAAGCAAATAATCATTTTTCTCGTCATTTTAACATACTCTATAATAGGTATGGGTCAAACCAAAATGAAAGGAGATCATTATGGTTGGCGATTATATGAAAGAGGAGTCTGCGAGCGAAGACGAGATCAATAAGAACTTGTGGGAGGGTTTTCTGTTGATTGGCACGTTCTGCGGTACTGCTTTTGTATCCTACGTGTTGGGTCACACACGTGGCTTCAACCGTGGTTACAAAAGTGGTCGGGCAGAGGTCCTGTTGAAAGGGGTGCTTGCCCAGTAGGTCTACTATTTATCTCGGAGAGTTCACATGACGTGGACTCTTCTTTTTATATTTTAAGGAGTATCAATATGACGATCAAAGATTTTGAGAATATTTTGTTGGGAATTGGTGGCATCATTATTATTCGTGTTATTAATAAACTGGGTAACAAGCGTGAATACGATTATTATAGTCCTGATGGTATTGACCGCTTTTGTCGAACGAAAACAACGGACGATGATTTGTATGCTAAAACAATAAAGGCTGTGTTTAAGGGAAATTGTACGGATTATTATAAGAGTATCATTGTCGGTTATATTCCTCATGACATCTCGCAAGACGAACTTGTTGCTGTACAAGAAATTATGCAAAGCAGCAGTGCAAGTTATTACAAAGCAAACAGTATAAAAAATATGTTTAGTTAGAACAGGTACATCATGTCAAACTATCAATCAAATAAATCCTATAATAACACAAATCAGCAAAATCACGCCAATGATATTTCAAAAAATTCTCAACAAGAAAGACCTGTCGAAGCTTCGGATTTTATGACCCGACGTGATGATTATAAGTTCGATCAAATACTTCAGTCTCTAGACAAGATACAGCAGAGTATTGACGAGCTTGTTGATATTTTAACAAAGTTCAATGATCTGTTTGAACCGGGAAAGAAAATGGATCTTGTCAATTCTTATTCTATTCATACGGCGTTAATGAACTCTACTGACGAGGAGGACACCGAGCATGAAACGACGCTATAAAGGAAGCTTTCAAACGTGGTTTGGACACTTTCTTATTCCTGGCGCAGTTTATGATATTTATGAAACCCGGAACATGCGAGGATATGAGCACTGTGAAATCACAGTTAAGATCTTTGGAAGGTCATGCCCATATACTACTCGAAAGATATTTGATATGATTTGGGAACCCTTGTGATCGAAATGTAAGGTTATACATATGAGTTATGCAAAACACTATAGACCTGAACCTAATGACACTATGAAACAAAGTGTGTTAGACTATGTAAAAGATACCTTGATTGTTGTCGTGGTATGTTTCATTACCGTGATAAGTCTTCTATTTATATTTAATGCTATTGGTACATTAGAAGACCAAACTGCTTTGGAACAACCTGATGACACACCTATAATTGTATACGATCGTCCTGTTATAAAGAAGGACGAGCCTTAGATTTATTGCCCCTGTGGCGGAATGGCAGACGCGGTGGACTTAAAATCCAATGTCGAAAGACGTGAGGGTTCGAATCCCTCCAGGGGCACCATCTCTGTTTACTTTATATTTTAAGGAGAGCATTATATGGATTTCAACGAGATCTTTGACGCGGTTATCAACGGAATTTCCACAACCATTGATTTTTCTAAAGAAATGATTCAAGATTTAGTCAATCAGGGACAAGAGTTCAAAAAACAATCCTCGCTCGCAAAACCTGTTGATGCTAATGGGATTCCTTGGACAACATCCGATATGTGTTTTAAACTTGGTGAGAAGGAGCCGGGTGCCGAGGTTTATACTCTAGATTATATTTCCATCGATCAAGATGGCGAATGGTGGCTTATGAGTTCACATACCGATGGCACTATAACTAAGGCTAAGGCAAATGAATGCTACCATATAAAACTTGACATTGCGTGTCATCATAGTGATGTAATGCAAGACAATAAAACAAACTATAATACTACCAAGTTATATGTTAAGTGCGATGATGATAAATATTCTCTTGGCCGTGGCTATTCCTATACTCGTGCTCATAAAACTGATGCGGGTGCGGATATTTATACCCCGATTTCCTTTGATGTAGAGCCGCATAGTGGGTATGTAGTCCACACAAGGACACACATCCAGCTTCCTAAGGGAACTGTTGGCATGATTAAGTCGAAGTCCGGTTTATACACAAAGCACGGGATTATTACGACCGGAGTCATTGACGAAGGCTTTACGGGCGAAATCATTGTACGAGTTTCGAATCTCAGTGATGAACCGTATCATTTCAATGCCGGAGATAAGCTTACTCAGCTGGTTGTGCTTCCCGTATTATATCCTGAAATCGATATCACTGATAAAATTTTCGGTGGAGATCGTGGCGATGATGGCTACGGATCCACTGGTCGATAGCCATTGATATTTATGGGCCAACGGTCTGGATGGTTGAGATACTTGCTCGTCACGCACAAATCCATGTTAAGAACGTTTAATCAGTCTCCTTTCTCCAAACTAGTTATCCCGCATACACAGACAGCGTTCTTCTCTGCCAAATCATGGATACATCTCCTTGTCTACTTACCGCATAGCATGACCTATAAGCAAGAGACGCAGGTTCGAGTCCTGCTTGGCCCACCATTTATATTCTTCGCGCGAACAACATAGCTTTTAATGAGAATCAATACGGATTCTCATTTATGAAAGGAGTAATATGAAGGTTAATATTATGGAAGCAGGAGAGAAGGCAATCAATGCCGTATCGCCGGCGGTTCCGGCACTCAATGTTGCTAGTACAGTCATGAATATTCTGGCTGCACTGGTGACGGTTGCGGCTGGAGCTGTAGCGATCCGAGACGGGTTGTCTTCGACCGAGTCTTCCAGTGATATTTCTGGAGATCAAGCATAAATGTAATTGTATTGTTGTCTCGAAGAGTTCACATAACGTGGACTCTTTTTTTTTAGAAAGGAATACTCCCTTATGGCCTCTAATGATATTTCTGAGCTTAACAAGACTCTCAAGAACATGAATACTAATATCAACAGTGTTCGTAAGAATCTCTATGATATTGCTCGGCAGCTTCGTATTATGAATGCTCGCAACGAGAAGCCGAAGTTCACTGGGTATTGCCAACCGAATATTATGGCAGATACAAACGACACCTCTCAAAATTGTGATACTGACGCCCTGTACGATGTCATTGATGGCGGTTCTGTAAACGAGGAGGCGAATGTTGATGGCGGAGACTCCGATGCCCAGTAAAGAAGAGCCCGAAGTTATGAATGCCGCAGATACTGATATTTCTAGCACAACTGAAATTACTAAGCACGCTCCTCGAACCAAAGAAGAAGCAGTTCGTGCCTTACGCGGTCAAAGAAATTACAAAAAAGTTTCTGCTCCGGAAAAGAAGCCAGGATTTTTTAGTAAATTTTTCTCAAAGTTTGTCAATGATGACATCGGTGACGTAAAAGATTATATCATTGATGACGTGCTTATTCCCAGTATCAAGAAGGTTGTGTCTGAATCCATTAATTCTGCTGTCGACATGATGCTTTATGGTGAGCGGCAATCACCCCGGGAGCGTGGACGTGGATCTTACACGTCATATTCTGCTCAATACCGTCCTTATAGGGATCCTCGTGATCGTAGTCGCTCAATGCGACCCGGCAACGGACGAGTCAGTAACTTTGATATTTCCAGTGTTGCTTTTACTACTCGTGAAGATGCTGAAAACATTCTGGCAGATTTGCAAGAGCTTATAGAAGATTATGGTGAAGCATCAGTTGCTGACTTCTATTCGTTGGCAGATATGGATAACGAGATCACGCATGTTGATCATAAATGGGGCTGGTTTAATCTGAGTGGGGCACACGTCATTCGTTCACACGATGGATATTCTGTCCAAATGCCTCGTTTGCGGGAGATTGATGTGTAAAGAAGGTGAATGCGCAGATGGGTAAGAGACAAAAGGCCTCAAAAGCATGGATAACCTTTGTCGAAGATCCCGACCCCAAATACACGTATGAAGATATAGTAAAAGCTAATCCGAGCTATGCTTTAGTGGCAGAAAATCATATGGAATTTGATAATACTGATACACTAGCTAACATATACGACTTTAAACTTGAGTCAAAAGACTTCACTTTGACATGCATAACTTATGGCAGAGGTGTCTTTAATCATTTTGCTAGACGAGTAAAGGAGTTGGCCATGTCTATTAATGTTCCTGACAACTATAATAAGTTTATTTATATTTGTGATCCATGCACTGGTGAGGTTGATTTTCTTGGTAAGATAACCAATTACCGAATTAATCGATACTGTCTTGATTCTTCTGCCGATCTTCATGTAGAATCCATCGGAGGCGGTGATCTTGATGCAAATGGTTGTCTGACTAAGACCTATAATGATATTGTTGAAGGCAATAAGCTGAATTCCAAGAACTTCAAGCTGATTGGCAAAAATCTTTCTAAGGGTTTCTCAGACGGTTTCAAAGCTAAGGCTCTTCCTGCTCCTAAGAAGCATCCGAAGAAGGGTCCCTGGCCTATTGAACTCGAACAACTCTTTGACGGAGCTGGCGTAACCTCTATTATATTTTCTGGTGATTGGACCATTGTTAAGTTCTCGGATGGAACCATTACGAAAGTGCGTCGAAGTGGCGGTTCTGAGGATGATTCCCGTGAGACGGCCATTTTGTACTGTCTTGCTAAGCACGCCTATCCGAGCATCAAGCATGATCTTCACAAGGCGGTTAAGGTCGCTAAGACTCAAAAGCCCCACGATCGTGTAAAAGCTAAGAAAACCCGTAGGAAGAACTAGCATTTACTTTATATTTTAGAAAGGATGTTGTTGTATGAACTTGCCAAAGATTAAAGTTCCCGATTCGATATATCGTGCTGTTTCGATTGCAGGACTTAAGCTCAAGTACAAGTCTCCTGATATTTTGTTAGCCGCAGGAGTTGGCGCTATTGTTGGTGGTTGTGTACTTGCCTGCAAGGAAACCCATGACGGCCTTGACGATGTTATGGTTTCTGTGACTCATAACCGGGAGAAGATTAGTCTTAAGGAAAACGACGAGGACTATTCTGATAAGGATCGTCGTCGTGATATTACTAAGCACTATATTACAGCAGGCCTCCAGTTTGCTAAGCTCTACGGGCCTTCAGCTACCATCATTGGCTTGGGCATCACTGCAATTGTCGGTTCTCATGGTATGCTGAATAAGCGTAATGCTATGCTTGCTGGCGCCTACGAGTCGGTGAAGACGGGCTTTGATATTTATCGTAAGCGAGTTGTCGATGAACTCGGAGATGAGGCCGACAAGCGATTCCGTTATGGTCTCATTGAAGATGATGTCAAGGAGAACGTCAAGGATAAGGACGGTAATGAGCATACCATTACCACGAAGAAGGATACCTTTGATCCGACGGAGCTTTCTCAATGGTGTCGTTACTATGGTCCAACAACCACGCCAGAATTTTATATTAATAGCCCCTCTCTTAATCTTACAACACTCAAGTCTCGTGAAGCATATTTCAATGGTCTTCTGCATCGACGCGGCTTTGTGTTCTTAAATGAGGTGTATGACGCCTTAGGTTTTCCGATGATTCCTGAAGGTCAAGATATTGGCTGGCTGGATAATGGCGGAGATGCAGATACCAAGTACATTGACTTCGGTATCACCGAGGCTCGAAATCGTGAGGCTGTCAATTGTTGTGACCCTGACGGTGTTAATGAATACCTGCTCGATTTTAATGTTGATGGACCTATTCAGAATCTTATTTGAATGATAGGTATTGAACTCGCTCCAGATCTGGGTTCTTTTCAGAACGACTTCGAATATAGAAGGGCTCTGTACGAGGGGGAAATTTCTGATAAACCAGATGAATTTGTTTAATACTTATATTCGAAAAAGATGCCCTTATTTGGCTCCTTTAGATTTAAAATGGGCAACTATACCTGTTTTAGTCTAAAGGGGCCTTAAACGGGCTCTCAGGGCCTCTAAAGGGCATTTCTGAGGGGGTATGTGCGGCTATTTGCTTGATATTTTCTATGAAAGAGGTGAATTTGCATGAAACTCACTAAACAATCAGCTATTTGTTTAGTTAGTGGATCTATTGGCGGACTAGTAATTGGTTTTGTTGCCGGTGCTTTGGCCGATGGATATTTCGAATCGGTGGCTAAGTGGACCGATTCTATTTTAAATAAGATTGATGCTCATAAGCAATACGATACTGACGATTCTGATGATCGTGCCGAGATGGAGGCGGGTACTCATGCTCCTCTTGACAACGACTACCTTAAAGTCAATAATGATATTCTCAAGTATAAGCATCTGACGCAAGATTACAAAGATTATAATCCTGACAAGGGGTCAGATAAACCCGCTGTTGTCCACGAAACTGAAACGGACACGGACGAGGCTCCTCAGGTTGAAACAAATGAACATGGCGAACTTAGCGACATGATTGTCATAGATGCTGAGGATGCTCATAGTACACCTGAAGCTTCGGTATATTCTATTGAATCTTCCGAGAGCAAAATTGATACAGGTACTCATCTGATATCTTACGAGGAGTACAATCATGAAACCGAGTATCGAAAGCAGTATCTGTATTACTTCCCGAACGAAGATGTGCTTGTCGCAACTGAGAGCGATCCTCCGCTAAATCCCAATAGTTTCATTGGCGAGGAGGCTTATGATATTCTCGTTAATGATGACTTGGAAAGTGATGATGAACGGGTCTATGTTCGCAATGACAAGTCTCAGGTATGCTATGCTATTGTATATAAGACAGACGTTGATTGGTATGAATGGTCCGGCCGTGAAAGTATTGACGGAGAAGGGATAAGCTTAAATTAGGGTGATTTGTTATGGACGATACTGGATATTTTAACTGGTTATGTGAGAAGGTGAATCTCTATAGTTCAGATAATGACATGTACACGAATCTTATCGATTCTTTAAGAAATCGAGAGTTTTATAGCATTATAGCCAATGATGATAACAGAGCTGCTGACGGAAAGTATTTACGGGTTACCTATGATGAGGAATTTACTGATATTCACTATCAGGGAGATTTTGATGCACCGTGCACAGTGTTAGAGATGCTTATAGCTTTAGCTGAGAGAATGGACGATGATATTCTCTATAACAGTGAGCTTGGGCCACGTGTAGATGTTTGGTTCTGGATGATGATTCACAATCTAGGATTAGACTATGCAACTGATGATCATTATGCTCTAAATGACAACTACGGGCAAACCTATGTTGACCATGTATTAGATATGTTCTTGAACAGAAAGTACAAGGCAAATGGAGTTGGAGGACTCTTTCCGCTTCGAGAGCCCCATGAAAATCAGAGAAATCTTGAAATTTGGTTTCAAATGAATGATTATATTTCGGAAAACTACCGTTTATAAACATGATAGTATTGTTTCCAACTCATGAAAGGAGGTTTGCATGATCTATTACAATGCTTTTAGATACTATTTCGCAGTGCACGTTGCTGATAGAAATAGAGCAATTTATATTTCAGAAAAGGATTTCTTTGAAAATCCTGGAGAGAAACTTCGCCTCTATTACTTTAGGTCTAACTTTGTGTTGACGGATTTAGATTGTAAGGAGATTGTGTGCGGGGATGATGCTATCAAGTATGTATTGAGCAGACATATTTTAGAAGATTTGAATAAAGATGAAAGTGATCAAGATATTTACTACTTGGCTAGTATGTGCGCTCATGACAGGTATGGTTCGTCGATAAACCATGGTCTTGACATCGAATTACATTTGATTCGAGACTTCTATAATTTCTTTGATTATGAAACTTTGATCACTGATCCATCTTATAGTTTTGTAGAAAGACGGAGCAGAACGACCAAAATGAGACGATTAAAATGATATTTTTTGACCAAATTTGTAGAAATTGTGACCATTTTGTGACCACTTTTTCTGAAAAATCGACCTGTTTTGACCACTTTTTTGAAGAAAATTTCGTGAAAAAATCGCAAAAAATCGATAAAAATCGGGTTTGTGACCAGTTTTGCTGGTCAGAAGACCACTTTTGCTGGTCAGAAGTGGTCAGCGAAAAAATGGCCTTTTACCTGCGGTTTTGTTAAAAATTTGCAAAAAAGTGACCAGTTTTGTGACCACCTCATTTTTGGGCATCTACCTGCGGTTTTGTGCCTTTTTGACCATTTTTTCCTCTTTTTTAAAACCATTTAAGAAAAAAGTATAAATATATATAGTAAGTATACAGGGGGGTAAAAGTGGGCAGAGGTGGTCAAAAGTGGTCAGAAGGTATTTTGTAAAAATTATATTCTGTCGAATCCAGATACGCTGAAAGGAGGTTAAAAACAGGTATGCAAGAGCTTGATTTTGTTACTGTTGTTGTTAAGAATGAAAAGAATCGAATAAAGATATTTCCAACGTTCAAAGTCATTCAGAGTAAAGACTTAATGATTCGTGGCGGAGAGTTTTATGCTATATGGGACGAGGAAAAAGGATACTGGTCTACCAATGAAATGGACGTGCAGAGATTATGTGATAACATGATTCGCGCAAAGGTTAACGAGTATCCAGAAGATTTTCGTTCGTCTATTCATGTTTCATATTTGGCAGACTTCTCTTCGAATCAATGGAACATTTGGAAAAATTACATTAAGAAGAGTGTTAACAACTACGTGCAACTCGACAACAGTATTGTATTTGCAAGTGACCCCTATGACCGTAAATTATATTCTACGCATAGGCTTAACTATGACTTGACCGATGGCGAGATTTCTGCGTATCAAAAATTGATGGGAACAATTTATGCACCTGATGAGTTACGAAAACTTGAATGGTCAATCGGAGCTATAGTTTCTGGCGATTCCAAAGAGATGCAAAAATTTATTGTTATTTATGGCGCTGGAGGAACAGGTAAGTCGACATATTTAAATTTAATTAATGAATTGTTCACGGGGTATTGCCAACCGTTTGACGCTAAGAGTTTGGGTTCGGGTAAAGATCAATTCGCAACAAGTATATTTAGTAAGAATCCGCTTATTGCTATTCAACAGGATGGCGACTTGTCAAATCTCGTCGATAACACAAAGCTGAACAGTATCATCTCTCATGATGTTATATTGGTTAACGAAAAATTTCAAAGGCCCTATCCATTCAAACCAAATAGTTTCCTTTTCATGGCGACCAATACTCCAGTTCGAATCACGGATGCTAAATCTGGATTAGTGCGAAGAATCATTGACGTATACCCAAGCGGAAAAACAGTTCCTCATAAAGAATATCTTGAGTTAATCGAGAAAATGAAGTTTGAGTACGGAGCCATTGCAAAACATTGTTTGGAGGTCTATAGTGATCTTGGCGGAAAATATGCCTATGATGAATATCGACCGTCAAAGATGATTCACGAAACATATCGTTTCTACGACTTTATGGATATGTACGGCGAAACCTTTGCTAAAGAAGAGTATACAACTCTGCAGTCAGCGTTTCAAAGATATAAAGAGTATTGTGATTTCGCTCAAATTAAAGACTATGAACGTTTGAGTCGGCAAGCATTCAAAAATGAGCTTTCTGAATATTTTAATGAGTACTATGAACGTTATATTATTAATGATGAACGAAAGCGCAATGTTTTTATCGGCTATAAGACAACCGCTCAGTTCAACAATTACATGCGAGAGCGTCAAAGAACAGATTTCCTTGATATTTCTAGTTCGGACGTGTCTAATGATACAAACAATCCTGTACCAAAATCATTGTCATGGCTTACTGATCTTGACAAAACTGAATCTATATTTGATGACATGTATGCCGCATCATCAGCTCAGTATGCGAGCAAGAATGGTAAGCCTTTGACGGCTTGGGATGATGTAAAAACAGTACTTGCTGATTTGGACACAAAGAAGATACATTTTGTTCGGGTTCCAATAGATCATATTGTTATAGACTTTGATATCCAGAATGCTGACGGTACAAAGAATCTTGAAAAGAATCTAGAAGCGGCATCTAAATTTCCTCCTACATATGCCGAACTGAGTAAGAGTGGTCGAGGAGTCCATCTTCATTATATTTATGATGGCGATCCAGAACTTCTGAGCCGGGTATACGATGATAATATTGAAATTAAGGTGTTTAGCGGTAAAAGTTCACTCAGGAGAAAACTTACCTATTGTAACGATCGGCCGATCGCTCATATTTCATCGGGTCTTCCAAAAGTTGAAAGGAAGGGGAAATTGGTTTCTGATGCACAAATTCGAAGCGAAAAAGGTTTACGAAGTCTTATAGAACGATGTATGCAAAAAGAGTTTAGTGGCGGTGGAACAAAACCTAACGTCGAATTCATTAAGAAGATACTGGATGAAAGCTATGAAAATCCAAATCTTCATTACGACATCAGTGACATGCGTAATGATATTCTTCAGTTTGCGGCGGGTAGTACTCATCATTCAGCATATTGTGTCGGTCTCGTTGCGGATATGAAGTTTTATTCTGAAGAACCAAGTGCGCCGGTTGAATCTGAGAATAAAGAATTGGTATTTTTTGACGTTGAGGTATTTCCTAACCTATTTGTCATTGTATGGAAAACCGAAGGCTGTCAGCCGGTTAAGATGATAAATCCGACACCCGCAGAAGTCGATGAATTACGAAAGTATAATTTGGTTGGCTTTAACAATCGAAAGTACGATAATCATATTCTATACGCAAGAATCTTGGGATACAGTAACGAAGAACTTTATCATCTCTCTACGAAGATTGTCAAGAATGTTCGTGATGCCGGCTTTATAGAGGCATATAACCTTTCATATACTGACGTTTTTGATTTTTCGTCTAAGAAACAGAGTTTGAAGAAGTTTGAAATCGAACTCGGGATTCATCACCAAGAACTCGGCCTTAGATGGGATGAATCTGTTCCTGAAAATATGTGGGAAACAGTCGCTGAGTATTGCGTTAATGACGTTGTGGCAACTGAAGCTACCTTCAAAGCTCGTCATGAAGATTTCGTGGCTAGAGAAATCTTGGCAGCGTTAAGCGGACTCACCGTTAATGACACTAACAATCAGCATACTGCTAGAATCATATTTGGAAAAGACAAGCATCCACAAACACAGTTCATATATACGGATTTGGCCACAGGAGATCAATACCCGTACCCGGACATGCCGAATTGGGTACGAAATCAGATAAAGAGATGATTTTTGGTATAATATTTACAAATGAAAGGAGCAGTATGCATGATAATTGATGGAAAGGTATGCTTTCCCGGGTATACTTATGATCATGGAAAAAGTAGTTATAAAGGTGAAGATCCTGGTGAGGGCGGATGTGTTCGTTCGGTTCCGGGCATGTATACCAATGTAGCACTCCTTGATATTGCGTCAATGCATCCACACAGCATAACTGCTATGAACATGTTTGGTACTGAGTATACAAGACGATTTGAGGATATTCTTGATGCTCGTATATATATTAAACATCAAGACTTCGAATCCGCTCGTATGATGCTGGGCGGAAAATTAGCCCCATATTTAACAGATCCAGCTCAGGCTAAAGCATTGTCGAAAGCACTAAAGATTCCTATTAATAGTGTATATGGTTTAACTGCTGCAAAGTTTGACAATAAATTTCATGACAAACGAAATATTGATAACACAGTTGCTAAACGCGGAGCGCTTTTTATGCTTGATCTTCGTGAAGAGATTGAAGCTCGTGGCTATACGGTAGCGCATATTAAGACTGACTCTGTTAAGATTCCTGAAGCTGATGATGATATTATCGAATTTATCATGGATTATGGTAAACAGTATGGGTATCAGTTTGAGCATGAAGCTACATATTCTAAACTATGCTTGGTTAATGATGCTGTGTATATTGCTAAAGGACGGGATGATTCACCTGAGGATGCTGGAAGGTGGACGGCAACTGGCGCCCAGTTTGCAGTACCATATGTGTTTAAGACGCTATTCAGTCATGAACCCATTGAACTCAGTGATATGACCGAAACAAAGTCAGTTACTGGCGATGCTAGTATATATTTGGATATGAATGAAGATCTTCCTGATGTTACAGCATTAGAGACCGAATTAGACAAACGTAGAAGACACCTTAAGCGACTTAATCCAGATTTTAGTGCATATTCTGATGATAAGTTGAGAGAAGAAATTGCTAAAGGACATAATTATGTGTTTATTGGAAAAGTAGGATCTTTTGTTCCAATCCAATCAGGTCATGGCGGCGGTATTTTATACCGCGATAAGTACGATCCTAATACTGGCGAGACAAAATACTATGCTATATCTGGTAGCAAGGGTTATCGATGGCTTGAAACAGAAGTTGCTAAGATACAAGACAAGACTCAGTTCATTGACAAGTCATATTTTACATCACTTGTTGATGATGCAGTTGCTAATATTTCACAGTACGGCGATTTCGAATGGTTTGTTTCTGATTAGAAAGGAAAGTTATAATGGCAACCAATAATATTTCACGTATTCTTGAGATTGAGAATGCCGAGTTGGTGTTTACTAATTTTGAGGGACGTGGTGATAAGTTTAATACTGAGGGAAACCGAAATTTCTGCGTGTTTATTGACGATCCCGCAACGGTTGATGCACTTAAAAACGATCTTTGGAATGTTCGATCTCTTCCTGGTAGGAATGAGGGCGATCCTGATCGCTATTATATTCGTGTTCGTCTTAACTATCGTTCTCGTCGTCCGCCTCGTGTATATTTGATTACTGATGGTGGGACTAAAGAGACGTTGCTCAACGAGGACAGTGTTAAGATTCTTGATAATGCTGATATCAAGACTGTTGATCTAAGCATCTCTCCGTATCACTATAAGGTTAATGATAAAGAGGGCACGAGCGGTTATCTTAATGAGATGTACGTCACTCTGTACGAGAGTAAGTTCTCTCGCAAGTATCGTGATGTTTCACAGAACGATGAGGATGTTCCGTTTTAAATAATGTTATTGCAATGATGAATTAGTAGTCTTGAAGGGCCTCTGAGTTCTTATTTGAGCTTTGAGGCCCTTCTTCAATTAACAAGGAGGTGAATTTTGTCAGTTACCTTATATTCTTATCAGAAAGATGCTATAGATCGACTCAAAAACGGGTCTATTCTATATGGCGGAGTAGGATCTGGAAAATCAATCACATCTCTTGCATATTATTATACAAAGGTATGTAATGGCGTTCTTGAAGTTCCAGGAAAAACAGAGTTCACTCCAGCAACAAAACTAATTCCGTTGTATATTATTACAACTGCTCGAAAAAGAGAAGATCTTAGCTGGGAAAAAGAATGCTGTAATTTTGGATTATCAACGGATGTTACAAAAAGTTATAAGCAAACAAAAGTTGTTATCGATAGTTGGAACAAAATAAAAGACTACATTAAAGTCGAAAACTCGTTCTTCATATTTGATGAACAACGAGTTGTAGGCGATGGAGTTTGGGTAAAATCATTTTTAAAGATTGTAAAGAATAATCAATGGATTTTGTTGAGTGCAACACCTGGTGATAAATGGACCGATTATGTTCCTGTTTTCATAGCAAACGGATACTATCGTAACAGAACAGATTTTAATAGACAACATTGTATATTTAATCCCTATACTCCGTATCGAAAAATTGAAAGATACATAGGGACAGGAAAATTAAATAGAGAACGTAATGAAATTCTTGTTTCCATGAAATACAAACATGAAATAAATACTCATTCCGAACAGATCTTAGTCGATTATGATAAGATAGCATATTTTAATGTTAGCAAAGAACGTTGGAATATATATAAGGATCAACCTTGCAGAAATGCTGGGGAGTTATGTTATGTACAAAGACGTGTAGTTAATGAAAGTCCCGATCGAATCCAGAAAACGATAGATCTCATACACAAGTATGATAAAATAATCATATTTTACAATTTTGATTATGAGCTTGAACTTTTGCGACAAGTATGTGATACACTTGAACTGCCGTATGGTGAGTGGAACGGACATAATCATGACATGATTCCACAAACTGACAAATGGGTATATTTGGTTCAGTACACAGCCGGTGCTGAAGGATGGAATTGTATCGAGACGAACATAATCATATTCTATTCTCAAAATTATTCATACAAAGTCATGAAACAATCGGCTGGAAGAATAGATCGTTTAAACACTCCGTTTAACGATTTATACTATTATCATCTTGTCTCTAGATCAAGTATTGACCGTGGAATAAGCTCTGCACTTAAGAAAAAGCAGAATTTTAACGAACAGACTTTTGCCGGAAAATTATTTGAAGAAAAGTCACAACAAAACCGCAGGTAAAACCCCATATTTTTTTGCTCGCGATAAAAACATTCATTCTAATAGAAGAAAGGGATAGAATATGCTTTATTTAACACCATTTCTTCTTATTTTTGCCTTAGTTAAAACACTTCTTGGAGGTTGATGAATGCAACGAGAGAGTAAATTTCAGCATGATCTCATAAAAGATTTGCATGACATATTTCCAGGATGTATTGTACTTAAGAATGATCCAGATTACATTCAAGGAATTCCGGATCTTCTGGTTTTGTACAATAATCATTGGGCTGCTCTCGAATGTAAACGTTCTCGACGCGAACATCATCAACCGAATCAAGATTATTATATTGATCTTATGAATCAAATGTCATATGCGAGCTTCATATATCCAGAGAATAAGGAGGAGATTTTAGATGAACTTCAACAAGCATTATGAGCTTACTGGAAAACACGCTATGTTTAGCGCCAGTAAAAACTCATGGCTTAATTATTCTGAGGACAAGCTCGTTTTGGTATATTCTAGTATGATGGCTAAGCAAAAGGGAACTGAGCTTCATGAAATCGCTGCCAAGCTCATAGACAATGGGATTCGACTTCCACAGAATGGGAAAACCTTAAGCCTTTATGTAAATGATGGCATCGGTTATAAGATGGCAACAGAACGAACATTGGTTTATCAACCGAATCCGCATTTGTATCCAAATTTCTTTGGTACTGCAGATACTATTGCATATTCTGAAAGACGAAAGAAACTTCGAATCCACGATCTAAAAACCGGATCGACTCCGGCTTCGATGGATCAGCTGATGATCTATGCTTCCTTATTTTGTCTTGAGTATGATCATGATCCTGCAGATATTGACATAGAGCTTCGTATTTATCAAAACAATGAGGTTCATATTTATGAACCGGAATTAGATGAAATCAGTCATATTATTGACAGAATAATTTCGTTTGATAAAATTATTAACGAATTGAGAGCTGAAGAAAGCTGAGGTGTGATATGAGCGACGATTTTCTTGTGCATTATGGCACACCGAGGCATTCGGGACGATATCCTTGGGGGTCAGGAGAAAATCCATATCAACGAAATGGAAATTTCCTGAGTCGGTACACCGAGCTTCATGCTAAAGGATTTAGTGATCCGGATATCGCTAAAGCTATGGGTATGACCACTACCGATTTGAGAGCTCAACGACAATTAGCTAGTACTGAACAGCGTGCCGCTAGGCAATCTGAAGCAATCAGGCTTAAAGACAGTGGCATGAGCTATACGGCTATTGGTAGACAGATGGGTCTTAATGAGTCTACAGTAAGATCGCTCACTGATCCGGCTAAGAAACGTAGGAATGATAGACTTATTGATACTCGTAATATGTTAAAGGATCAAATCGCAGAAAAGAAATACCTTGACGTTGGCAAGGGTGTTAATCTTGACCTTGGTATTAGCGAACAGATGTTGAATAACGCTGTAAGTACTTTAAAGAACGAAGGCTATGAAGTTATTAATATTCCAATGACTCAGCGTGGCACGGGTCTTAAGACTAATATTAAGGTTTTATGTCAACCCGGAACCACGTACAAGGAACTCCGTGATTATGTAAAGAAAAACTCGGTTCCTCTTATTAATGAACGTTGGAGCGATGATACCGAAACATATTCTGCTCGCGGCCTTAAACCTATAGAATCCATATCTTCTAAGAAAGTGCAGATCGTTTATGCAGAAGATGGTGGAGCTCAAAGAGATGGCGTTATTGAGCTTCGTCGAGGTGCTAAAGGTTTGGATCTTGGTAATGCTCGATATGCTCAGGTTCGTATCGGTGTTGACGGAACGCATTATCTTAAGGGCATGGCAATATATTCTGATGACCTTCCAGATGGTATTGACATCCGATTCAACACTAACAAAGCTAAGGGTAAGCCCATGCTTGGCTTTGATAAAGATGGAAAGCCGAGTGACAACGGTGTCTTGAAGCCACTTAAAAGCGATCCCGATAATCCGTTTGGATCTTCTCTTAAACTGGACGAAAACCTCCATCCAATCCAACGAGGCTACGTCAATGTCTGCAGAGAAGAGGGGGACTGGGGCGTCTGGTCTAAGACCTTAGCATCTCAGATGCTTTCCAAGCAGCCTAAAGAGCTTATTCAGAAACAGTTAAAGCTTACAGCTGATCAAAAGCGAGCCGAGCTTGACGAAATTCTAGCACTTACAAATCCTGCTGTAAAGAAAAAGCTTCTTATCAGCTTTGCTGATGGATGTGATTCCGATGCAGTACATCTTGCAGCAGCAGCTATGCCGAGACAGAATACCCGTGTCCTTCTTCCGGTTACCGACCTTAAAGATAACGAGATATATGCTCCGTCATATCATGATGGCGAGAAGGTTGTTCTTATTCGATATCCTCATGGCGGAAAGTTCGAGATACCAGAACTTATAGTTAACAATCATTCGTCAAAGCAAGCTAAGAATATTATGCAGGGCGGAGCTGCTAGGGATGCTATATGTATTAATAGTAATGTAGCAGCCAGGCTGTCGGGTGCCGACTTTGATGGCGATACTGCGTTAGTTATTCCCAATAATCGTAATGAGATCAAGACTCAAGCGCCGCTTAAGGGACTTGAAGGGTTTAACCCTGGAGATCTATATTCTGGTTACGAGGGTATGAGGGTGATGACTGATCAAGAAAAACAGAATCAGATGGGCCGAGTAACTAATCTGATTACAGATATGACTCTTAAAGGCGCAGAACCCGATGAGCTTGCTCGTGCTGTCCGGCATTCAATGGTTGTAATTGATGCTGTCAAGCATAAGTATAATTGGAAGCAATCGGAAATCGATAATGGTATTGCCGAACTTAAGCTTAAGTATCAAGGGCATCCTGGTGAGAATGGAAAGATAAATACTGGTGCATCTACTGTCATATCTAGAGCGAAATCTGAGCAAGCTGTTCCTCAGCGTAAGATGAACTATAAAATTAATCCAAAAACTGGTGAAAAAGAGTACATATATACTGGTGCTACCTATGTAAAAACTGAGAAAGATCCTATCACTGGCGAAAGAAGAGTAGTAACTAAATTAAATCGTAAAACTGGAGAACGTGAACCAGTTATTGTTCAAAAGACTACCAAATCTACTCAGATGGCCGAGGTTAGAGACGCCCGTGAGCTTCTATCTCCGCATCCAAATCCGCAAGAGATCTTGTATGCAGAACATGCTAATAAGCTTAAAGCTATGGCTAATGAAGCTAGACTCGAATACACCAGGACTCCTAATATTGTACGATCCTCGACCGCTGCTAAGACATATTCTAAAGAAGTGGCTGATCTTAATGCTCAACTTGATGAAGCCAAACGCAAGAAGCCTTACGAACGTAGGGCTCAAATATTAGCCAATTCAGCAGTGAATGCAGCTCGTGAGTCTAATCCTGAGATGACTAAGGAAGAGTCCAAGAAGATAGGCCAGCAAGCCTTGGCTGCTGCTCGTGCTAGTATGGGACTTAAACGTGCGAATATTAACATAACTCCTAGGCAATGGGAGGCCATTCAGTCTGGGGCTATCAGCGAGAGTAAACTGGAACAGATACTTAATGAATCTGATCTTGACCAGGTTAAATCATATGCTACTCCTCGCAATAAGAACGAGATAACGGCTGCTAAGAAAGCCCAAATCAAGAGCATGTATACTCGGGGTTATTCGCAGGCTGAGATTGCTGAAATGCTTGGTGTTTCTACTAGTACAATTAATGAGATTGTTTAATCATTTTCATATTAGACCCCTCCTATGGATCATAAAATGACCCCCCCCCATCTTTGTGTATTACCACTTTAATATGTCATGGGGATTGTTTAGATCCATAGGAGGGTCTTAATTCCTTATTTTCTAGTATACTCGACCATGTCTTACCCCCTAACCTATCATGAATCATATTATGCATAGATTGCTGCGTACACAAATACACTATCCCGTATATGATAAAACTTTACATATAGGTGTGTATAATTAATAATTAGGCACTGGGTCTATAGAGACTTGTTATCCCCCCCCCCTTGAATTTAGATACAAACATTCAAATATTAGATGGTCTTATACATCAAAAGTAACACGTGACATGTGGATAGTATATGACACGTGTTATCTATAACCATATGGTGTCAATAGATTATGCATTATACCCATAGAGGGGATCTTAAAGGGGGCATATGCATATAATAGTATACCATGCCCCATACTATCCTCTTCCTAGGGTATCATAGGGTATACTGCTCTCCTGGGCCATGTATACCCCGGTCATACTATCATTAGATCTACTGTCGTCTAATAATTAGAGCCATTATGGTGATTAATGAGCAGCCCCCTAATTCTATTAGATACTGTACTACACCCTAATGTCTTACTAAACATACTCTGTCCCAGCCATAGTGTTAACAGACTTGGACGAACAAGTACAGTCCAAGTGGAGTGGCATCTTTGCAATTTAGACCCCCCCACTGGATTCTTCTGGCTTAAGAACACAAAGTTGTGGTGTCTTCTAGGGCGTTCATTGTGTATGATTAAAACTGAGTTCTAATCGAGAAAGGTTGGTACTATTGTGATTGCCAAAGCGATTACAACTATTGACAATCCTTTTGATCCCTTTGATGAGTTTGATGATTGGTATGCTTTCGATGAATCGAAAGGCTATCATTCGTGTAGTTACTTAGCAAGAATTGCCAAAACTTCTTCGAGTCTTAGCGATGAAGAGAATCAAAGGTTAGTCAATCAAGCAGTTGATGACATTGTTCGACTTAACATTAATGGTATGTACAAAAAAGTTGTAAAAGAATATTAGTTGTGGTTCTAATTTAGTTAAACAAATCGAAAATGTAACATTTCACCACTCTTTTTGCTAATTTTATTGCTAAAGATAAGAAAAATAATATAAAAATAGGAGACCTACACCCCATAGGGGGGGGGTAATCCGTGAAGGCACCCCCTACTGCATCGCCGGCCTCTTTATATTTTCCCCGGGGGATGGATATTTGAGACGTTTGTTTCTGGTAAAATAAATAAGCAGTACTTTTTTCTAGGGATTCTGGGCACTTATATCCTGTTGTCATGCATTTACCTTCTTTCGGCTCTCCTTTCAGGGGTAAATACTATGATAAAAGTACCTGGAATCTCTCGAAAAGAGCACTGAAAGGATAGTCAATGTTATGTAAACGATTCTATATTCTCATGAAAGTAGGTGAGAAGTAATGGCTAGACGTAAGAAGCAGGAATACAATTCGGTCAATAGGCCACCTGCGAGGTCTCCTAAAGAACAAGAAGATGAAATGATTGCACTTGCAATGGATGTTGCAGAACGACAGCTTCGAGAGGGGACCGCCTCTGCGCAAGTCATTACTCATTTTCTAAAATTAGGGTCGACGCGAGAACGTCTTGAGCAAGAAGAGATGGCTCGCAAGATAGAACTTGAGCAAGCTAAGGCTGAAATGATTCAAAGTGCTAAACACACGGAAGAACTTTATGCCAATGCTCTTAAGGCTATGCGTGAGTATCAGGGTGCTGATGACGGCGATCATTACGAAGATAAAGACGATTATAACTACGACTATTAGAAAGTTATATTTTCATGAGAACGTATGAGGAACTCATAACTCTCCCAACCTTTGAAGAGCGTTACAAGTATCTTAAGATTAAAGCGCGAGTTGGGGCACCAACCTTTGGATCTGCTCGATATTCTAATCAACAGTTTTATAGATCTTATGCATGGAAAAGACTCCGTAATTATATAATCATGCGTGACCAGGGATGTGACTTAGCTATTCCGGATCGTGTAATCGGCGGAAATATTCTGATTCATCATATAGAACCAATTACTGAGCAGGATATTTTAGAGTATAACCCGAAAGTCGTAGATCCAAATAATCTCATCTCAGTTTCGTTTAATACTCATCAAGCAATTCATTATGGCGATGAAACCTTGTTGGTTCCTTCTGCTCCGGTCACTAGAAGACCAAATGATCAGAGTCCATGGCTTCAATAGGAAAGGAGGTTTTTATATGGATGATAGTATCCTTAGTTCGGTTAAAAAGATGCTTGGAATAGAAAACGATTTCACAGCGTTTGATGATGAGCTCATTATGTATATTAATGGAGCCCTTATGACACTTAACCAATTGGGCGTTGGTGTTGAAGGATATATTGTCGATGATTCTTCCTCTTCTTGGAGCGAATTTTTAGGTTCAGAAACAACAGCTCTGGAATCTGTTAAGACAGTAGTATATTTAAGAGTTAAGAAAGTATTTGATCCCCCAGCAAGCTCTTCTACACAGCAAGCATTTGATGCTGTTTTACAAGAGTATGAATGGAGGCTATATGTGGCAACGAATCGTTCTAATGATACAGAAGATGCTACATAAAAAGAAGAATGGAGTAACATTGAATGATTCCGAAGCATATAGAGATTCAGTTCTTAAAGTTATAATAGTCCTTGCGACTGGCTTTATCGGTTGGATTACAACAACACAAGATACTAATCCGTGGAAAGATACACATATAGTAATATGGCTAGTCCTGTTTGTAATATGTGGTTTTTTACTATGGTCTATCGGAGCTCGTCGGCGAAGACTCGAAGCTACCGCTGAGTCAAGTAAGCGTCAAGAAGAAATAAAAAAGCAGCGCGAAAACGAGCAACAGGAAATTTCGCAAAGACTAGATGAACAAGATAAGAAACTTACATTGTTTGGTAAAGTAATGCAAGCCATGGCCAGAAAAGATGTCATTGATATGGCTGAACGAATTATTGAACGAGGGTGGACAACATCTGAAGAGCGTAAAGCATTCTTTGATCTATACTCAACTTATGAATCATTAGGTATAGACGGATATATAGATGCTTATGTTAATAAAGTTAATGAAACCCCGCTTAAGGATTTAGATAAGGTCATCGATCGTATGGGAGGAATGAAATGAATTACTTACTTTCAAAAAAAGTATACACCTATTTGAAGTGGTCGGGCCTCGTTGCTCTTCCGGCCATCGCAGTATTTATTTCTGTGGTTGGTAAGACGTGGGGGTGGCCTAACGTCGATTCTTGGGTGACAACCATTAATGCTGCTGGGGTTCTTATTGGTACATTGATTGGCATTAGTTCAGCGTCTGCAAAATTATCGATCGATGTTACTGATTCAGCCGAGATTAGAGATAAAAAAGACACTACATCATCTAACTCGGATACTCAGATGTAGTAAATGTTCTTAATGATGCTGCAAATAAGCGCGTGATTGAGGAGAATCAAAATGAGTGATGATACTAACATTGATGATGAACTTCTGACCGAGGTGTCAAATCGGTCAGATACAGATGATGAAAGTGATAGTGAGCTTCACGATTCTGAGGAGGCGTAACTACTATGGGATATTCTATTACTCAGTACCATGGCGAGTATAATAGGGTAAGGCGAGTTACTGCTGTCAAATATATTGTAGTTCACTATACTGGTGCTGCCAGTTCTAAGCCCGGAGTGGCCCGAGCTAATTGTATTTATTTTTCTGGCGGTAATCGAAATGCTTCAGCGCATTATTTCATCGATGATGCAAGTATCTACGAGTATGCCGATCCGAGTGTATATGCTTGCTGGCATGTTGGCGATGGCCACGGTAGATATGGAATCACTAATCAGAATTCTATCGGTATCGAGGTCGGATCCAGCGGCGCAGACTTTACCGAGGCAGAAATCGATCGCCTAGCCTGGCTTGTTCAGACCCTTATGAGGAAATTCGGTATCGATGCGAATCATGTTGTGCGTCATTACGATGCTTCTCATAAATGTTGCCCGGCACCCTATGCTCCAAACGGCAAGGACCCTTCTGGTGCTAAGTGGACGGCTTTACGTGCCCGTATTACGGGTGGAAAAGTTTCAGGATCGGGAACCCCTGCCGCTAAGCCTTCTAGTTCATCTGCATCCAAGAAAGAAACTTGGTGGTGCGGTCCCAACGTTACGCTTCTTTGGCAGAAAGCCTGCGGAACCTACGCCGATGGTGTAATTAGTGGTCAGAGCCATTCTGGCGATAAGTATCGTTCTAATGTTACATCGTGCCAATACAAGGGTAATGGTTCTCAACTAATCAGGCATGTTCAGGCGAGGGTCGGCGCTAGTGTCGATGGTTATTGGGGTTCGGAGACCAGTGGCAAGATTCAGCAGTTCTTGATTCGTAATGGATTCTCTTGCGGTTCCGCTGGAGTAGATCATTACTTTGGTAGTGATTCTGTTAAGGCTCTGTATATGTCCCTTGTTAAGAATCCGTCCATTTGGAAGTAAATCAAAATGAAATAGGCGTATCGATCAATTAGAAGTTAACATGACGAAAAACAAAGAAGAGGGCATCCTCGACCTAGCTGATCGATACGCCCGGTATGCTATAAAGAATAAATAAACCGGGTTGCAGGAATAAAAACATTACTTGAGCTATATAAAACTCAGTGATATTTTTGAGGGGAGGTTATACCATGGATGAAGAGCACTATCTTGAACATCACGGTGTTTTAGGTATGAAATGGGGTGTTCGTAAACGTCAGCCCTCACGCGGAACTGGTCAAAGATCTACGAGGGTTGGTAATATCTTGAAACGTCGTATTAAGTCTGAAGGTCTTGCCATTGCTCTTACAGACACAAAGTTAACTGGTGTCAATAGGGGTAAATCTAAGACGGCTCTTAAGCAAAAGCGAGCAGAGCAGCAATATAAGCGCGCTCAGCAGCGACGTCAAATTCAAGAATTACGTGAAGCTTCTAAACGAAAGTACGATCCTAAATACCAGAAGCCGAATAAAAACGCTGACGGATCAAAAGCATCGGATAAGTCTTCCAAAAAGATGAATATTGATACGATGTCAACCGAAGAAATCAAAGCAGCTAATGATCGTATGAAAGCAGTACTGGAGTATAGAGCCCTAACTGCTAATGCAGAAAAAGGAAATCATCCCATTCAGGCAATTCTTAAAGAATCGGCTACAGTCGCGGCATCTCGGGTGCTTACAGGTGCATTCACTGCTATTGGTACTAGAGCGATTAATGGCGTGTTGAACAGTTTTTCTAGTGAATCGAGTCAATCAAAAAAAGTTAATGGCCCAGAATCTAATAGTTCTAATCAAAAAAGTAACAAAACAAAGTCTGATAGGAAAACAAATCAAAATGGTTCTGGGCAGCAGCATACATCAATTCTTGAATCTCTTAAGGGAGATCATAAAACGTCTCCATATGTTAATCCATACATTGACGCAGATTACGAGCCCTATTCCGGTCCTAAACATATGAGGACGAAAAACAGTCCTCCTAATTGGTCAAGTAGTACAAATACTGGAAGTTCCTCCATAGCAGGACTGCTTCCGGCCGCTGGAGAATCTTCTGCTAGTAAGCCTAAACATTTTAGTAGTGATTCTTCTTCGGTTAGTAGAGGATCTTCGATTGTTGATAGTATATTTGACGATTCGTCCATCGAATCAATAGGAAACGATTATACACAAGACCTATTGAATAAGAATAATAGACGACTTAACGGAGATTAAGAATTGAGATGATTTTATATGGAAGATACCATATTTATTAGTGCTAAAGACCTAACACCGGATTATCTCGAACATCACGGTATTTTAGGTATGAAGTGGGGCGTTCGTCGCTATCAAACTGAAAACGGTAGACTTACTTCTGAAGGAAGAGAAAGATATTCTAGAAAATTAAATAAATACAAGGATAAGTCTGCTAAGTTAAAAGCAAAAGCAGCAACTAAAAGATATAAAGCCGAAAAGTATGGAATAAAAGAAGATCGTCTTCGTGGTAGAGTATTAAAAACGGATATTACTATAGGTCGAGCGGATCACCTTCGTAACAAAGCAGGACGTGCCCGCACTAAAGCTTTAAAATATGAAAAGAAAGCAGCTAAGCTTGATCGCAAATCGGTCAAGATAGAATCTTTGTTAAACGGTGATCAAAATCTTCGCTTGGATTCTATAGAGCAGGGAAATCAACAAATATTAAAAATATTAAATCAATGATTAATTGTCTACAATCCTCGTTTATAACGGGGGGGGGTACACAATGGAAGATACTATATTTATTAGTGCTAAAGACCTAACACCAGACTATCTCGAACATCACGGTGTTTTAGGCATGAAGTGGGGTGTTCGTCGCTATCAGAATAAAGATGGTTCTCTGACCGCTGCTGGTATGAGACATTACGGTACTAGATCTGAGTTTTCTAAGGAAGCTCGTAGAGAGTATAACCGTAATATGAGTTCTAAAGAAAAGCAAGCCGAGGCTCGTCAGAGAGTCAAGGCAACAGGCGGAAAAGTGGAAGCCGTTCAAAGCTTAAAACGAACAACCTCTAATCGTTCGCTTAGGCGTCATGCTGTCGGAGTCGGTGTTGCTGTTCTTGCCGGACTTGGTATTGCTGCTATGGCTGCACCAGGTGTTACGGCTGCGACGGCTGCTGCTCTTGGTCCTAGGGTAGCTGCTTATGGAACTATTCTATCTGGAGACGAAACTTTAGTTACTTTGGGCTCGGCAGCTATAAACACCGTGCTGCTTAGAATCGGAACAACTGGTTCGGCTGCTATTGGTACGGGAGCCTTTATTAAGAATAAGAGCGCTGACCGCAAGGATAAGAAACTTCGTGACGAAAAAATCGAATATGTTCGAAACGTTAAAGTAAACTAATGAATATTTAGTCAAGAAGGTGATCAAAATTTCTCTATCAAACACTGCCGTACCGAAGTATTACGGAGAATTTAGAGATGCGGTTCTTCGAGGTGATATGCCGGTTTGTGATGAAATCGCAATGGAGATGAACCGAATTGATCACCTAATTGATGATCCTAGATATTATTATGATGACAAGGCTATTGATGGGTTTGTTAAGTTTTGTGAATCTGAACTTACCTTGACTGACGGAGAGGATCTCCATCTTCTTGATTCATTTAAGCTATGGTCAGAAGAGATATTTGGTTGGTATGTCTTTGAAGAACGATCAACTTATGTTCGAGATCGTAAGAATCATACAGGTCATTATGTAACAAAGATGGTTAAAAAACGTCTTCGGCATAAGCAGTTTCTTATTGTTTCTCGCGGTGCTGCAAAATCTATGTACGGTTCTTGTATTCAAGGATATTTCTTAAACGTTGATGTTTCAACGACGCATCAAATAACAACTGCTCCAACTATGAAACAAGCAGATGAGGTTCTCTCTCCCTTACGAACTGCTATTACAAGAGCTCGCGGTCCTCTTTTTCAGTTCTTAACTGAAGGTTCACTCCAAAACACAACTGGTTCTAAAGCAAATAGAGTAAAACTCGCTTCTACTAAAAAGGGAATTGAGAACTTTTTAACCGGATCCCTTCTTGAGATTAGACCAATGTCCATCTCTAAGCTTCAGGGTCTTCGTTGCAAAGTTGCAACCGTGGACGAGTGGCTTTCTGGAGATACTCGTGAAGATCCAATTGGTGCTATTGAACAGGGTGCTTCTAAGATTGATGACTACGTTATTGTTGCTATGAGTTCCGAGGGTACCGTCAGAAATGGTGTTGGCGATACAATCAAAATGGAACTTATGAAGATCTTAAAGGGCGAATATGAAGCCGATGACGTATCGATCTTCTACTATCGTCTTGATGATATTCAGGAAGTCAATGACGAGTCCATGTGGGTTAAGGCTAATCCTAATCTGGGGCTTACTGTTCTATATGAAGTTTATGAACGAGACGTTGAACGTGCTAATAATGCTCCGGCTGCAAGAAATGATATTTTAGCAAAGAGGTTTGGTATTCCCATGGAAGGGTATACCTACTTCTTTACTTATGAGGAAACACTTCCTGTTAGACGTAAGCGTAGTTATTGGCAAATGCCTTGCTCTATGGGAGCAGATCTTTCTCAAGGCGACGACTTCTGTGCTTTTACGTTTCTCTTCCCCCTAGGCGGAGAAGAATTTGGCATAAAAACAAGAAGTTACATTACAAGCTTCACTCTTATGCAACTTCCGCTTGCTATGAGACAGAAGTATGACGAATTTATACAAGAAGGTTCTCTTATTGTATTTGATGGAACGGTTCTTGATATTATGCAAGTTTATGAAGATTGTGATCAGTACATAAACGATAATCAGTACGACATAAGAAGCTTTGGATACGATCCATATAATGCTAAAGAGTATGTTGAGCGGTATGCTTCTGAGAATGGCCCTTTTGGCATTGAGAAAGTCATTCAGGGATCTAAGACCGAATCTGTTCCATTAGGAGAGCTTAAGAAACTTGCGGAACAACGTAAACTTATATTTGATCAAGAGCTTATGAGCTTTACTATGGGTAATTGTATAACGCTTGAAGATACAAATGGAAACCGAAAGCTTCTTAAGGAACGTCGAGACCGTAAAATCGATAACGTGTCTGCTCTTATGGATGCTTATGTTGCATATAAGAGACAACGTGAAACTTTTGATTAATTGTCTACAATCCTCGTTTATAACGGGGGGGGTACACAATGGAAGATACTATATTTATTAGTGCTAAAGACCTAACGCCAGACTATCTCGAACATCACGGTATTTTAGGTATGAAATGGGGCGTTCGTCGTTACCAGAATAAAGACGGCTCGTTAACACCAGAAGGTCAAAAAAGATATGGGTCTGATGGAGTTAACAATAATCCATTAACTATCGTAAAAGACAACCTTAGTTACGATTCGCATTTTTATAGCGATTTAGGTTCTCGGATTATATCGGGTATTAAAGACAATTTTGAATATTCACAACAATTTTATCAGGATCTTGGGCAAGATGCCATTGATACTATAAAAGCCAATACAGACTTGGTCGACTATGTTAAAGAAGATGCAAATGATAAAATATATGATATTGGTTGGGCCATGAAAAATAATGATCAACTCATAGGTGGTACTAGTGCGCTTGGTCTCGGAACAGAACTTATTGGAACATTAATAACTTCACCATATGAAGTTAAAGAGACTGAGCGTTGGAAAGATATGGTTGAACAAAATACAGGACATCGACCGACTGATACGGAAGCATATTTAGCACAACTGCATGGTGCTGATCTTTTTGAGCAAGCAGTAGCGCGACAATTACAAAAATAGTCGAGATAATAATTATTAAGAAAGGACTCCCTTTATGCACACAGCGTCAGATTCAAAGTCTATTTCAAATAATATCCGACGGCTTCGACATAAGGGGTATCCTCAAAAGCAAGCAATTGCCATTGCCTATTCTGAAGCTGGTCTAGGTCGCAACAAATCAGTTTCTAGTAGACGAATTTCTGCTGGAAGTAAATTTTTAAAGAAAATATTCTTTTAAAAACGGGGGGGGGTAATCATGGCTTTAACGATAGATGAAGCAAAAGATATTTTGCTAAAAAAGCATCCTAATCTTGAAGTATATAATGTTCGACGATTTAACAATCGTTATGTCTTTATGGCATTACCTAAAGGGTCTTCGTTTGATTACGACCCTTACTATACTGTAGATCGTAAAGGAGTTGTTGGATATTTTTCTCCAGCTTTTGTTACTCCTCCTTCTAAGTTCTTTGATACAAAGCTTATTGAATTTAAATCACTTCCAAAAATGCCAAGGGAGTGACGTTTTATGAATGACATATTAACAACAGTAGACACTGGTTCTAAATACCTTGAACATTATGGCGTTCTTGGTATGCATTGGGGCGTTCGTCGTTATCAGAATCCTGACGGGTCATTAACTGATTTGGGACGATATCTTCACGACGTTCGTGGCGGATCCGTTAGATTTAGGGATGCTGATGTAGAAAGAGCTTTTTCAAGTGACAAAGTCGTTCAGCGCATGTTTGCTGATTGCTACGAAGTAAATGATGGTGGAAACGCCTCTAGAATATATGCCAGAGATAGAAATATGAATTGTTCATATTGTGCTACGGCATACTGCTTAAGACGTCAAGGTTATGACGTTCAAGCTAAATCGCAGTCAGTTGATAATGATCGTTATGCTGTACAGACAAGCCTAGGCTTTGATATATCTCATCCAATAAGAACTTTGCAAAATACTTATACAGGAAAAGGCAATATAGCATCATATCCTAATGCAACTAGACAAGTTGAAATTGGAGGTTTTGAATATACCCTTTCTTCAAAACAATGTGATAAGGTACAAAATACTCTTGTCAAACAAGGTGAAGGTGCTTACGGTATCATTGAGGTTGCATGGTACGATAAAGCTTCGGGTCACGCGTTTAATTATGAAGTTCACGACGGAAAAGTATATTACATAGACTGTCAAACTGGATATATAACAAATGATTTGTTTGTTCACTATGGTTCGCGGGCTACTTATATGGCAACATATAGGATTGATAACCAAAAAGTTGATAAAGAAGAAGCCGATAATTATGTTGAAAGTGCCAATAATAATAGCGATGAAATAAATAAATGGTGGGAAGAGCAAGAGTCAGAATCTATTAATAATTTGGCAAATAATATTAATAGATCGAATCGGCATTTACGGGAAAGAAATGCTCGCGATGCAAAGCTGAAAGCTGAACGAGAACGTAGAGAAAGAATTACAAGCGCGGTTACTGCTCCGGCACGGTTTATTAGTAACATATTTAATTCTGCGTCATCTAGTTCTCATAGTGCATTGAATTCTGCTGGAAAAATTATTAATAAAGGTATTAAAGCTATAGAAAATTTATTTAGATAAAAAAATCAAAATGAGAGTATTTTATCATGAAAGGAGGTGCCATGAGCTTAGCTACACGTGTTAAGAAAGCTTGGAATGCGTTTACGAATCGAGATGAAGAGCAACAATCTTCTGGTTATTATGGATATTCTAATATCGGTTCCGGAATGTCTTATGCCAACCCTCCTTTCAGGTCGAGGCTTAGAGGCTTTAATGAGAAGTCATTCGTTACGGCTATTTATAATCGAATAGCGTTAGACGTTTCTCAGATTGATATTGAACATGTTCGAGTTGACGAAAATGGACGGTATCAAGAGCAAATCGATTCTGGTTTGAACTACTGTCTCACACAAGAAGCTAACATTGACCAGACTGGAAAAAATCTGATACAAGATGCGGTCATGTCAATGTTTGATGAGGGTGTTGTCGCTATTGCTCCCATTGATACTATGGGCGATCCGCGATTAAATTCCTATGATATTAGGACTCTTAGGGTTGGTAGGATTCTTAACTGGTATCCTCGTCATGTTTTGGTTGAGCTTTATGATGATCGTGACGGTCAAAAGAAACCTGTTTTACTTCCCAAGTCTGTCGTTGCAATCATTCAGAATCCATTCTATACCGTCATGAATGAACCCAACTCAACTCTTCAGCGATTGATTCATAAACTTAATCTTTTGGATTATGTCGATGATCAAAGTAGTTCTGGAAAATTGGATCTTCTGATTCAACTTCCTTTTCAAATCAAGACCGATCTTCAGAAAGAGCGAGCCCAGGACCGAAAGAAAGACATCGAAGACCAACTTCAGAACTCTAAGTATGGAATTGCTTACATTGATGCCAGCGAACATGTAACTCAGTTAAATCGTCCCGTGAGTAATAATCTGCTTGACCAGATAGCCGATCTAACTAATAAATTGTATAGTCAACTTGGCATTACTCCTGAAATCATGAACGGTACTGCTCCAGAATCGGTAATGAAAAACTATTATAAACGAACTATTAATCCGATTATTGAAGCCATTGCTGATGAGATGAAGCGAAAGTTCTTAACGAAGACCGCTCGTTCTCAAGGCCAGTCGATTCTGTACTTTAATGATGTCTTCGGTCTTATTCCTGCATCTGAACTTGCGGAGCTTGCTGACAAGTTCACTCGCAATGAGATTGCTACCTCTAACGAGATCCGTGGCGTCATTGGGTTTAAGCCTTCTAAGGATCCTAAGGCTGATGAGCTTCGTAATTCGAATCTTAATCAGCCGTCTAATGCCGCAGTTCAATCGGTCGACGTAGAAGGAAATCCGTTGCCGACAGCTAGCGGAAATGAACTTTTAGAATCTTCGGGGCAAGAATCAACTCAAGATAGTACCGAAGAGATTGATGAAGATCCCTATCCCAATGAAGACATAATTGAGATTCTCCTTAATCACACTGGAGAAAATCAAAATGAGAGTACACCATAACTGGTGTTCCACTGTCTAAGAATACAAAAAATACTCGTTGTGGATTGTATGCATTAAGATCAAGGTGACTACATGCATAATTAACAGAATGAGCATTTATATTTCTTGTGACAGTTAGACATAAACCTATATACTATTGGAAATCGAAGAACATAAGTAAGGAGGAATAGCCGAATGGGAACATATGACTTTGGCGGATACGCTACTCGAAATGACTTGGTTTGCAGTGATAAGCGCATTATTCGTCGTGACGCTTTCAAGGACAATGATGGAACTCGTGTTCCTCTTGTCTGGAATCATATTCATGATGATCCTACGAATGTGATCGGTCATGCTGATCTTGAAAATCGTCCAGATGGCGTATACGCTTACTGCTCGTTTAACGATTCCAATAAAGCTATTGCTGCGAAGGAAGCCGTTCGTCATAACGATGTGGCGTCGCTTTCGATTTATGCGAATCATTTGGTTGAGAAGGATCGTAATGTCCTTCACGGTATGATTCGTGAGGTAAGTTTGGTACTTGCCGGTGCTAATCCGGGGGCAACGATCGAGCAAGTCGCGTTTCAGCATAGCGATGGTTCTGTTGAAACCCTTAGCGATGAGGCGATTATTCTAGCTCAGTATCCTGTTGACGTTCCGTCTGATGGTGAATCTCTTGAGTTTGAACATGCAGATGACACTAAGAAGGACGTTACTGATGAGGAAGATTCTTCTGACAAGATGAAGGACAAATCGGATTCTAAGAAGGATGAAGAGATGTCCGATGACCAAAAGAAGAAATCCGAATCTGATGATTCCAAAGAGGATTCTGACGAGTCTAAACCGAATAGTACCGACAAGGATACTGGCACTGATGAAAAAGATGCCGGTGACGATAAACCGTCCAAAAATCAAAATGAGACCAAGAATGATAAGGATAAAACGTCTCATACTGATGAGGACAATAAGGAGGATAAGATGGCTAACGAGAAGACTGATGGTAATGATCAGTACACCCTTGAAGATGTTCAGAAGTGGTATGAGGGTCTTGACGATAAGGCCAAGACGTTCGTGCAGTATCTGGTAGGCGCTGCTGTTCAGCAGGTTTCGGGTGACGAGGACGAGAGTGGCGAGGCTGCTCAGTCTGACGAGAATTATGGAGGTTCTGATATGTATCACAACGCGTTTGACGGCGCCGGCGATGAGGGCATTACGCTTACTCACTCGGATGTCGAGCAGATTAAGGATGATCTGTTTGCTTCTGCCATGAATGATATGCAGCATGGCATCAAGCTTCACGATTCGCTCCTGTCTCATGCTGAGCAGGATTATGGCATTGGCAATATCGAGGTTCTCTTCCCGGATGCCAAGAACATTACTCAGACCCCGCAGTTCCTGCAGAATCAGAACCAGTGGGTCGCTGACTTCATGAACCGCACGACTCATACTCCGTTTGCGAAGATCCGTACCACCATTGCGGATATTACTGCCGATGAGGCTCGTGCTAAGGGCTATATGAAGAAGGGCGCCAAGAAGACTGACGAGTTCTTCCAGGTTGCCAAGCGTGAGACTGATGCCACGACTGTCTACAAGAAGCAGCGTATTGACCGTGATGATATTCTCGACATTACGGACTTCGATGCTCTTACGTTCATCTCTACCGAGATGCGTGGCAAGCTTACCGAGGAGATCGCTCGTGCGGCTCTTATTGGTGATGGTCGTAGCGCTGATAACGCGGATAAGATTCGTGAGGATCGTATTCGTCCGATCGTTTCCGACAACTCCCTGTTTGCGATCAAGGTTAACCTCTCTCAGAAGATCGACTATGCTCAGATCATTGAGGAGATCGCTTACGCGCATAGCGTTTTCCAGGGTTCTGGCGTTCCGACCCTGTATACCTCTCCGACCAATCATGTCCGCATGTCTTGGGTGAAGAATACCCTCGGTGAGCGTATTTACAAGACTGATGCCGAGCTCTGCGCTGCGCTGAACGTTGAGAAGATTGTCGATGTCTTTGACATGGATAGTCTTAAGGTTGTCGACGGCGACTCTACCTATGAGGTCTTTGGTATCAAGGTCAACCCGATGGACTACAACATGGGTACCAACAAGGGTGGCGAGATCACGAGCTTCCAGGACTTCGATATCGATTATAACCAGCAGAAGATGCTGATCGAGACCCGTCTGTCTGGTACTCTGGTTAAGCCTTGGTCTGCTGAGGTCATTCGCTTCAACGAGACCACGGCTCCTAAGGCTCTGACGATTGACAAGGGTTCCCTTACCGATCTGATCACCGTTTCCACGGGTACCGCGTCTACCCCTGAGACCGGCGCCTAATTTATATTTTTAGCAAAGGAGAATAGTTTATGACCAGATTCTATGGAAAAATTGGCTTCGCGGTTGATGTTGATGACGGACATGGAGTCTGGAATAAAGCTGTTACTGAAAAGAATTATAAAGGTGACGTTCTAACTAATATGCGTCGTTACGAAACGCGAAGTGATTCGACAAATGATGATCTTCTAGTTAACAATAAAATTAGCATTCTTTCAGACTCCTTTGCTAGAGAAAATATAGGAAATGTTTTGTTTGCAGAATGGGGCGGGACGTGCTGGAAAGTAACCAATGTTGAAATTCAGTACCCTCGTCTCATTCTTACGTTAGGGGGTGTTTATAATGGCGATAGATCCGAATCGTAGGTTTATGCTACAAGACAAACTTGAGCTTATATTAGGATCTAATAAGGTCTATTATAATCCTCCTGATGGGCAAAAGATATCCTATCCGTGCATCATATACAATCTCGAAGGCGAAGATGTCGATCGAGCAAATAATGCTCGTTATAGGGCGATGAATCGGTATTCTATAACTATTATACATAGGGATGCTGATTCTACTATTTGCAATGATATTTTAGACTCTTTTGAATATACGTCATTTAATCGACAATTCAAAAATGATAATTTGTATCATGATGTAATTACTTTGTATTATTAAAAAGTAATAATCTAGGAGGATTATTATGAAGCTTGTTTGGGATAAGACTAGCGAGCGCTTATATGAGACTGGTACTGACCGGGGCGTTCTGTTTGTTCAGAAGTTTGACGGTAGTTACGAGTCCGGCGTTGCTTGGAATGGTCTGACCTCGGTTACTGAGTCTCCTTCGGGTGCTGAGGCCAACGATCAGTATGCTGATAACATTAAGTATCTGACTCTTCGTTCCGCTGAGGAGTTTGGTGGTACGATCGAGGCTTTCATGTACCCTGACGAGTGGGGTATTTGCGATGGTTCTGCTGAGCCGGTTGAGGGCATCGTCCTCGGTCAGCAAAGTCGTCGTCCGTTTGGTCTGAGCTATCGTACCATTCTTGGTAATGATACGCAGTATAATGATCATGGTTATAAGATTCATCTGGTGTATAATGCCACTGCGTCTCCTTCTGAGAAGCAGTACCAGACGGTTAACGATTCGCCTGAGGCTATCAGCTTCTCTTGGGAGTTTAGCTGCACCAAGATTGACGTTCCGGGCTATAAGCCGGTCGCCTCTCTTACCATCGATTCTACTCGTGTTGATGCAGAGGCTCTTAAGAAGTTTGAGGACATTCTGTACGGTACTAATAGTTCTGGTGAGGGCACTACGGCTAGCGAGCCGACGCTGCCGTCTCCGGCGGAAGTTCTTGAGATGTTTGCAAAGACGAGTACTCCTTCCGATTCGAGTACGAAGGACACTGAGACCTCTGGCACCGGCGCTTAGTTTATAGTATATAATGTAAAGGAGAGTGCTAATGTATAAGCGTAATATTACGTACACTGATTATAATGGCGACGAGAAGACTGAAACTTTCTATTTCAATCTTTCCAAACATGAACTTGTTAACATGAATTATTCGAAAGATGGTGGCTATGAGAATTATGCTCGCGCCATTATCGAGGCGAATAATGGCAAGGAGATTATTGACACCGTTGAAGAACTGATCCTCAGTTCGTATGGTGAGAAGTCTCCTGATGGTCGTCGCTTTGTTAAGTCTAAAGAGCTTTCTGAGGAGTTCTCTCAGACTGCTGCTTATGATGCTTTATTTACTGAGCTTTGTACTGATGCTGATAAGGCGGCTGAGTTCTTTAATAATATTGTTCCTAAGGACATGCAGCAGAGTCCTGATAAGCTTAAGGCTCAAACTCAGAGTACTTTGAGCTCGTTACAGTAAGATAGGAGGAGGGAATGCTTGAGATAATAATACCAGAATCTGAGGAATACGATGAAGAGACAAATCTCTTTACTACGTATCCGGAGCGTACCTTACATCTTGAGCATTCCCTTCTTTCTATTTCAAAATGGGAGTCTAAATGGAAAATTCCTTATCTGGATCGATCTAAACAACAAAAAACTTACGAACAGACCATAGATTATATTCGGTGCATGACACTGGATAAAAACGTTGATCCAGATATTTATCATAGAATTCCCGATAGTGAACTACAAAAAATTCAAGATTATATTTCAGATACTATGACTGCTACGACATTCAGTAATTCCGGGCATTCTAGTTCCCCTATAAGAAATGGAAGAGTTACTAGCGAATTAATCTATTACTGGATGTCTGAGTATAATATACCGTATGATATTTGTCAAAAATGGCATCTGAATAGACTTCTTACACTTATAAATGTTTGCGCGGTAAAGAATGCTCCGCCTAAAAAGATGAGCAATCAAGCTATTCTTAACCAGAATAGAAAAATTAATGCCGCGCGAAGGGCTAAGTATCATTCTAGGGGGTGACACCCATGTCCAAAGTTATATCATTTAGTAGTAAAGGAGATTTTTCTAATATTGAAAAATTTCTAGCTGCTATGCAGAGACGGAAGTATCTTGACGCGCTGGAATCCTACGGAAAAATAGGTGTCGATGCTTTGGCCTCTGCTACCCCTAAAGATACGGGACAAACAGCTGCTTCTTGGTCATACGAAACCGAGCAGGGACCCGGATCTTCAAAAATTACTTGGAAAAATTCAAACATTAATGAAGGCGTTAACATTGCAGTGATTCTTCAGTATGGTCATGGAACCGGAACTGGTGGATATGTTGTCGGTAGAGATTATATAAATCCTGCAATTCAGCCTATATTTGACCAAATAGCCGATGCTGCTTGGAAGGAGGTGCAGAACTCATGAGTTCAGTTGATGATCGTATTGTCGAAATGAAATTTGACAATGCTCAGTTTGAAGCTGGTGTTAAACAAACACTTAAGTCAATCGAAAGTCTTAAAACTTCGGTCGATTCTCTTGACCAAGGAACTAACTTGACAAACATCGCCAAAGATGTTAAATATATAGGCGAACAATTTACTCCCTTGGGTGTCATTGGCCGGCGAGTCATTCAGAATCTTACAGATTCTGTCATGGGTTTTGGCTCTGCTATTTTAAGCAAGGCAATTGCACCCTTAAAACAGTTTGGATCGGCGATAAACAATTACGTCGTTAAGCCTCTTACCGGAGGTGGCCTTCAGACGGTTCTTGAAGGAGGCTTCGCCCGAGCAAGTACTATCGAACAAGCTCAGTTTATGATCGAAGGCTTTGCGGCTACAAATACCAAAGACGCTGAAGAGATTTCGAAAGCTTGGACTGATCTAAAAGATGATATTTCATATGCTGTTAATGACACAGCATATGGCTTTGATGAAGCCGCCGCGGCTGCAGCGTCATTTACGGCTTCGAATGTACAAGCCGGAGATCAGATGAAGACTTCCTTACGAGCGATCTCGGGCGTGGCAGCAATGACGGGCGCTAGTTATGGCGATATGGCGAATATTTTCACCACCGTTGCTGGTAATGGACGTCTTATGGGCGATCAGTTGCTTCAGCTTTCTTCCAGAGGAATCAATGCTGCTGCAATATTGGGCCAGCAATTAGGAAAAAGTGAGTCTGAAATTCGTGAGATGGTGTCAAAAGGGCAAATTGACTTTAATACCTTTGCCAAGGCAATGGATGATGCTTTCGGCGAACACGCTAAGGACGCGAACAAGACTTTCTCCGGTGCTACAGCAAATATTCGCGCTGCCTTAAAGAAAATCGGTGCTGACTTTGCTTCTGTTATGATTTCTACTGATGACTACAACAAGTCTCTTGAAACAGGATCTTATAATCTTATCAATGTTGCTAATAACATTCGTATGTTTATTAATGGCATTAAAACTGCTATAGAAGCAACTAACGGACCGTTACAAGGTTTCACCGGTGTCTTTCATACGATATCACAAGGTGTTTCAAAGGCGTTTGCCAGCATGTATGAACGCACCGATGCTGCCGGCAGAAAGCTTGACGAGTTCGGATATGTAATAGATGATACTGGAAGACGAGTAAAAGATGCAAACGGAAATTTTATAAAAAGTTCCGCACAAACAACCAAACTCGTCCCTAAACTTGAAAACTCATTTAATAATCTTTACGGTGCAATTCAAAATGTGACCAAGTTTGTGGTTGGCGTGGCTGATTCAGTCAACTCCGCTTGGAAAAAGATATTTGGAAATGATCTCTTTGGTACTATTGAAAAAGTAACGGGAGCCATTAAAGATCTAACTGATAAGCTTCCTAAGGTTGATAGTGTTTCTGATACACTTGCATCGATGTTCGGCATTGATATTCCCAAAGCTGCGGATGCTGTCGCAGAAGCAACTTCTTCTGCTGCTACCGAAGTAACCAAGCAAGCAGATGTGATCAATCAGGCATATAATGGCGTTACGGGGAATCTTAAAGATCTTGTTCGTCAGACTATTATGGGAGACTTCGGTAACGGAGCCGACCGAGTCAACGCTCTTGGAGATAGTTTTAGACAGATTCAAGACGAGGTTGATCGACTTTATAAAGATTTTCCTGGACTTACTAGCAATATTGATATTTTAAATCAAGCTCTTGATTCGGTTAACGGAACAGTCGGTCCTGTAAATAACGGATTGGAAGAAACAAGTCAGATACAGCAGGATCTTTCTCAAAACACGATAACTGCTTCCGAACATCTTACGGATGAAAGCAATAATCTTGATAACACTGCAAAATCAGCGAGTTCTTCTCAAAAATTCTTTGCTAATTTGAGAGATACCATGACCGGTCTTTTTGCGGCGGCTGATATAGTTCGTAAGGTTTTAGGATATGTTGGACAGGTCGTTTCGAAAGTAGTTATACCCGTAATCGGAGGTCTTGCAGAAATTGTTTTATCTATTACGGGAACTATGGGCGCTTGGTTTGGTGAAATAGACAATCATATTCCATCGGTTGAAAATTTTGGTAAAAAGTTGGATGGCGTTCTTGGAATCATGAAACCGTTCACCGATGTCCTTGGTGGCGCCAAGAATGCGCTTGTTGACTTTTTCATGGCGCTTCGTCCTGGCGGGAATCCGCTAGGCTCTTTGAAGAATACACTTGATAACGCTTCTGCATCTGTATATAACTTTTTTAACGGAATTAAACTTTCTAATGGCTCTTCGATTGCTCAGGATATTCAAAAGCGATTTGAACCTGTTATGAAGTTCCTACAGAAGATAGGAACAACTTTAAAACCAGTTCTTGATTCCATTGTTGATTCAATTAATGGTTTCATTGGCAAGATAAAAGATTCAGCTAAACTTCCTGAAGATCCTATAGCGGCAATCTATGAAATTATTACCGGAAGTTTTGATAAGTTACTAAGCTTCATTTCTGGAATCAAAATGCCACCCTTTATGGATAAAATTAGTGAAGCGTTTGATTCTGCCAAGGGTAGTGACATAATTAAAAATTTCATGGATGTGCTTAAAGATGGTTGGAAGGGCGTAACTGACTTCTTCTCAACTATGGAACTTCCCGAAGGAGATACATTCCTTGATAAAATAAAGAATTTCTTTGAGCCGGTTAAAGAATTCTTTACAGATCTCCCCGAAGCATTGGCGGATCTTGTTTCTAATATATTTGGAACGACTGATCTTAGCGATAAAGTCTCTGAGTCTCTTGGTGGAGATAGTGTTACTCAGACAGCAAGGAACTCTCTTGGTCCGTTAGGTGATTTCTTAAGCACCGTTGGTGGAACAATTGCTGACGGCTTAAATACCATTATTGGTGCTTTCGATAATTTTGCTAGTCGACTTGATATTGATTATGGCGTCATTAAGGGCGTTGTCTTTGATTTCATTGCGGTTATCGGTGCTATTAAGGTTGTTCAAATTCTTAATAGTGTAAACAAGATAACTGAGGGAATCGGCGGTATTATAGGCGCATTTACAAAGCTTTCTAGTGGTGGCGTTCTTGGCATTCTGGGTCTTGGTGGACCTATTAAAGAGTTTACAAATACACTTAAAGTAATGCAAGAGTCAGTTAAGGCTGATAATCTTACTAAAATCGCGGCTTCTATTGCCATTCTCGTTGGGTCACTTATTCTTCTTGGTTCCGTTAATCCTAGTGTATTGCAACAAGGTGGTTTGGCTTTAGGTGCTCTTGCACTCGGATTAACCCTTATGACTAAGTTTGCTAAGGGAGATAACCTTAAGAAACTTGGAGAAGGATTAAAGTCTCTTGCTGTTGGGCTCGTTCTCGTTGCAATAGCAGCAACAACTTTCGCTAGCATAGATTGGCCGACACTTGCTAAAGGCAGTGTCGTTATCGGTGTTCTGATATTCGCATTGGCCGGTGCGGCAAGAGTCATGGGTGGCGCAAATCTTAGCGGCATGACTAAAATAGCCTTTACCTTAACAGCCTTTGCCGCTGGAATATACATTCTTTCCGAAGCCGTTAAGGAATTCATTGACGTTAAACCGGAAGATGTTGCTAAAGGTGTTCGAGCCGTCGCCGATCTTATGATCATGATGTCGGTTACGATGGCCATACTTAATGAAACGTCAAAGGGCGCAAAAAGTTCTGCGTTGAATGTTTTGGCGGTAGCCGCGTCCATTGCCATTCTTGCTAGAGTAGTTCAAGTGTTTAGTAGCATGGACATTGAAAGTCTTAAGCAAGGAATGATATTTGTTGGCATATTAATGGCTGCTATTACTGGAATGACGGCACTTATGGGCAAAGCAGGAGCAAATGCTACAAAGGCCGTTCCTGCGTTATTAACTCTTGTTGGAGCGATTGCGACTTTGAGTTTATTGATATTTGCGTTTTCCAAAATCCCGATAGATGATCTGAGCCAAGGTATTTGGGTTGTTGGTAGCGCAGCACTTGCGTTATCTGTTTCGCTGTTTATGCTTTCAAAACTTGGCCCTGAGATTAATAAGGCTATACCTGCCATTGCAGCAATTACTATTGCTGTAGGGGTTCTTTCGGCTGCGGTTTATGCTATGGGTACTATGATGACTGGAGATCAAGCTCTGCAGGGCGTTATGGCCTTAGCTGGTGTTATGGCGATTCTTGGTGTTGCATTAGTGGGCGTAAGTGCGGCAATTGGCATAATACCGGGCGTCGCAGCTGGATTAGCGGCGTTATCAACAGCGTGCCTCGCTATCGGCGGAGGTGTCGCACTCGCTGGTATCGGAATTGCAGCATTAGCATTTGGTATTCAGACTCTTATTAATTCTGTCAATCCGGAAGCGATGCAAAATGTAGTTGATTCACTCAAGGTGCTGTCTCAACTAAACTGGGAATCATTCTTATCATTAGCTGGAGTATCCGTTGGTTTGATATTACTTGGAGTAGGCTTATTGGCACTTGGTGCTGGCGTAGCATTACTTTCGACCTATGTTGATTCAATACCGACGATCATGAATGGTCTCAGTACCATGGTTAATACATTAGGTACTGTTGACGGCGGAAACTTCATAGCTCTTGGAATAGGTATGACTGCTGTAGGCATTGGCTCTCTTGTGATGGGCGCTGGTCTTCTCATCCTTGCAGCCGGTGTAGCCGTTATTAATGCTGTTGATGTTGTAGGAACCATTACGACATTAACTACGGCGCTTACTTATTTAACATCAGTGATGACTACTGAACAGAGTCTTCTCTTAGCAAACATAGGTGCTGGAGCGGTTGTTCTTGGTCTTGGTCTTCTTATTCTTGCCGCTGGCGTAGCCGTGCTTAATGCAGTAAATCCGTTGACCGCATTTGCTGCCATTGCTTCGGGCACAGCTTTACTTGCTAATATTGATATTCAGGCACTTTTTGGTATTTCAGCAGCGTTTATTGTTCTTGGTGCTGGATCATTAATTGCCGGCGCGGGTCTTGCGGTTCTTGGATTGGGTCTTAATGTTTTTAGAGGTCCTGCCGCTGTCCTGTCGTTCTTAACACTTATTGACCCGGGTCAAATGGTGTTACTTGGTGGCTCGTTCCTTGTTTTAGGCGCTGGTTCATTAATCGCTGGCGCGGGTCTTCTTATCTTAGCTGCGGGAGCCAATCTTCTTATGGGAGGAATTGGAGCGTTGGCAATTCTTTCTTCTATGGATCCTGCACAAATGGCATTACTTGGCGCGGCATTTCTTGCTTTAGGAGCAGGCTCGGTTATCATGGGCGCGGGTCTTCTTGTCCTAGGTGCTGGGGCCGCAGTAGCTGCCCCCGCACTTCAGGCATTAGCCGCAAGCCTTATGGCGCTATATACAGCGTTAATGTTCTTGGGTAATATGATTGCTGGCGCTATTAATTCGGTTGTTACAAGTGTTTCTAATATGGCAAACGATATGAAAACAGCTGGTGGAAATATTGTTCAAGGTTTAGTTGACGGCATCAAGAGCAGCCCCATTGGTGATATTGCTGGGTTCTTCTGGGATAATATTGTTGAACCATTCTTGTCTTTATTTGGAATTCATTCTCCGTCAACTGTATTTGAAGGTTATGGCGAGAATATAACCGAAGGTTTAGGTAATGGTATTCAAAATTTTGATATTTCCAGTGTGATATCTGATCTTGGCCAAAGTCTTCTCGACACATTTAATGGCTTGGATCTTGTTGGATCGTTCACCGAAATAGGTGGAAACTTGGTCAAGGGACTGGGTTCCGGACTTAGTAGTTTTATATCTGATCCTATAGGAACTCTTCGCGGATTAGCTGGAGATATGGGACTTAGTTTTGATGGCCTCCCTAGCATTTTTGGGGGTAAGGGTAAAGATATGATGTCTAACCTTACTTCTGGAATCAGTAAAAATGGTCAAGCTGCAACCGATGCCACAGCTCTTATTGGTTCAAATTCTTTGAAATCTATTAGTGACCTTGATCCCAGTTTCTCAGCTTCGGGTAAGGGCATAATGTCCAATCTTGGTTCTGGTATTTCTGGAATGGCTTCGTCTGTATCTGGTTCAGCAGGCAATGTTGCTTCTGGAGCCAATAGTGAAATTCTTAGCTTTGCAAGCAAGTTCATGGGCGCCGGTAAAAATTTAGCCTCAAATACGGGTTCGGGTATTTCCTCAAATGCAGGACGTGCATCCTCGGCTGCTAAATCTATGGCTAATGGTGCTAAAAATGCTGTGGCAGGAATGTCTGGTGCATTTAGTGGTGCTGGTAGAAACATGGCATCCGGACTGGCTGCAGGCATTAGAAATGGGGCAAGCTCGGCTATTTCGGCAGCAAGAAACCTTGCTACGAGTGCTTTACGTGCAGCTAAAGATGCACTTGGCATAAAATCTCCTTCGAGAGAATTTGCTAAGGTGGGTATGTATAGTGATCTTGGTTTCGCTAAAGGTGTTAGTAAGTACTCGAATCGGGTTATTGATTCTATGAAGCAAATGGCCAAGCAATCAACATACGCTCTCAATTCTAATATGGGAACTATTCCGAATCTGGTTCTTGGAATAGAAGATACTGATCCTGTGATTCGTCCTTCGCTGGATCTTAGTCGTGTTATGCAACAGTCTAAGATCATTGATGGCATCTTTAATGATCAGTATGCTATCGGTTTAAGCAGTGGCATTGGCTCAGTCACCGACTATACTACTGCTCGAAAGTTTGATATGCAAAATCAAAATGGGACCACTAATAACAGAAATAATACCTATAATATTACGCTTGACTATAAGGCCGGAGACGATGCTAATAAGATTGTTAATGATATTGCGGCTGCGATTAAGTCTCGTGCTCGTATGGAGGTGAGGTAGGCATGAAATCAGTAGATCAAGTAGCTCAAGAAGTAATTCGCGGAGAATGGGGAAACGGTCAAGCCCGTTTTAACAAGCTTTCGAGCGCTGGGTATGTATGGCAGGTTGTACAGAATCGTGTTAACGAGATGCTTGGCTCTAGTTATCGTTATGCGGTTCCCGCTGGATCTTCTGGCGCATCTAGTTCTAGTATTAATGCCTATATTGTAAATGAATCTCCTTTGAGCGTATCAAATATTACGAAAGCGATCGACGGATCTTTAGATGATATAGATAATCTTAAAATTAAATTTTCCGGAAGTTGGTCATTTTCTGATAATATTAAAAATGGTAATAATAGTCATCATATTTTGAGAATTGGCGTATGTTGGGACTGGATTTTAGCCGATGGAAGTACCAGACGAATTCGTGGAAAATACGTAGGAACTGATGTCACGTCGGACGATATTGAGGTCGTTCGGCGTGACTTTTTCCCGTCAACCCGGGGCTCTGGAACCAAGTATGAACAGGCTACCCCGAGTGGTTTACCGATTCGAGCCATTCGCTTAAAAGTATTTGGCGGAAATGATCATACAAACGAAAGCAATTCGCCTGCAAAGACATCGAGTTACAACTTTGTTCGTCCAAAGGCTCCTTACCAAGAGATAACATTCGACGATTCTAAAGACGAAATTACGTTTAAGTACGATAATGATCTTGATGTGACAAATACAAGTAATCGTGCTGAACGATATTGGACTAAAACAACAATTACAGAAAAAATCCATAATACTAAATATACCGGATCAGGCCCGGAGCTTTTTGCTAAGGAAATTTCCTTAGCAACTAATAGCACATCTAACAATAAGTCTAAATCCTTTGGACCGTATCGAACTAATTCTTTAGAGATAGATGGTGGTTCAGTAGATATAACTCCGGTGCAAGCAGGCGATTATGTTCTGTTTGAATTCGTGTCGAGAAATGAGGGCTTTTGGGGAACGGGTCTTAGTTCCAGAGATGAATACGGATCTGGCTTAGACGGAAATTTAAAAACTGATGAACGGTATGTAATATCCAAACCTTCAATTGCTACCATAAAGAAAATCTCTAGAATAGGTAATAATGTAGCAGTTTATATTGACACCAATTCTGAATCAATTCCATATTGTAATGCTAAACCGTATGTAACAGTTAAGTTGTATAAAGCTCAAGCAACACTTGATGATTTCAATGAAAAGGGTGTCAATAATCTTTCGTGGAGTGCCGTTTCCAATGCTACGGGTGACTATGAATCAGAAGTTCTTGTTGAGCCGTTGTCAAGCGCTCTTAAAGTAGATCGAGGAAAATATACCTGGTATCGAGTCGAATCGAAAAGAGGTTCATTTACTGAGGTTAGTGAACCTATGCGTGCAGATTTTCTCTTCACTCCAGAACCAACCGCTGCCGGAACTACCGTTTCTATCGACGGTGTTTCCGTTAATTCTAATGGTGAAAGCATTAATTTAACTTTAAGTTGGTCTCCAACTGATGAAGCTGAAGGAACTGAAATATCGTATGCACTTGTCGAAAATGCATGGGATGTTGGATCTAAAGCCCCATCGACAGTCAAGATTCTCGATACTGATGCAGAGTCAAACGGTTCTACAACATATAAATTATCAGGTTTAACAACTGATGCAACCTATTATATACGAGCGAGACGATACCTTTCACGCAATAAATCATTCGGTATTTATACCGGAACTTTTTCTGCTACACCAACAGCTGGGGTTGCCGACGATGGCTGTAATATTAGTGCATATACTGTAGCTAAAGGTAATGAAAACATTACAGCAACAGTTATATGGGAGGACGCGCCTTCTGCTGGAACCAAGATGGGAACTCAATTCTTATGGTCTTCGGTCGAGGATCCTGTTTCAAGAAGTACCAAATCAGCTTCTACCTTTGATATTGATGACGATGTAAATGCAACTAATACTAAATCAACCCAACTCGTCATTCATAGTATCGAAGCAGGAACAACGACTTATTTGCGTGCTCGTCGCTATCAGATAAATCTTGATAACTCGAATACTAAAATTTATTCTAAAATATATTCCGATCTTGTTCAGATTCCTATTACGGCAGAAGATGATATTTGTGGAATTATAGCTATCAACGAAAATGAAGATGGCACAAGTCTTAAAGTGACTGTTGGGTGGAATGAAGACGATTCAACAGGTACAGAAATTTCTTGGTCTGATAAATCATATGCTTGGAATAGCAGCGGTTCTCCGTCTACATTTAATGTTAATTGGGATGGAGAATCCGGTGAAAATAATGGTTATGTGTATCAAACCGATGCGGTAATTAGCGGACTTACAAGTGGAACCGCATATTATTTAAGAGCTCGTAGATATCAATCTGGATCTAATAATACTTACGGTCCATATACCCCTATCTCTACGGCAACACCCTACGCTATTCCAAAGAATCTTATTGTCAGTTGTGATAGTCTTATTGCTAAAGATCAAGAGCTTTCTGTTTCTTGGACATTCAGCAGTGATAGCGATCAGACATCGTTTATGATATTTGATCGTGCTGGAATTCCTGATGGAACGGTTGATAGCAATGGCGTAATCATAAACGGTGATACCATTGCAAATGAAAATACCTATGATAATTCTTATACAATCTCAAATGATATTATTCAAAAATATGCAGTCAATAACGTATTTTCGTTCGCGGTTGTGGTAGTTACAGGCGGAGGATCTGTTCAGTCGTCGACTGTTCAAGTTAATTTGGCTGATGCTCCGACATGTACTGTTGCCATGAATTCATCTGAAACCGATACACAGACTGAATATAAGGTCATTAATTCGGCAAAGGATATTTCGTTTACGGTAGCATCATTATCTAAAAATTATAATTATATTTTTAGATTACTTGCTATGGGATCGTCGATTACCCTTCCTGATAAAACTTATTATCAAGAAGCGGACGATGTTCTTTGGAATGAAGAAGTTCAAGGCGGAAATTTGACCTGGACTGAAAATTCTGACGGAACTTATTCTACGGCATATACCATTTCAGATGCCTTTGACAATGATTCTAATTATTTGGTTGATCAAGCGTATTATATTGTTCAAGTATATGCTATTGACCCCGATTCTGGATTAGCAATGACGGATCCTGCAGAAACGGTATTCAGAGTCATTTATAAAAATAAGGCGTATTCTTTGTCTGACGAAACCAGTTGTGTTCCTGGAAATGCCGTCCCTGAAGTTGCCATTACGCCAATTCTTTCTGACAATAATAGTACTGACGACCATATTTATATTTATCGACATACTTCATTCGGAAACGTTTTGGTTGCAAAAGACGTTGAAGCTGGAAAATCCATAATAGATAAGTTTGCTCCATATTATTCAGATGGCGATATGTATTATATTATTATGGTAAAGAGTAAAGACGGTGACATTCAATACATGAATTTCCCCTACTACATTAAACGAACTTCGGTTCGCTTTGACTGGGGAAATGGAAAATATGTCGAAATACCGTATAATTTAAAGGTTTCTGATTCCATCGAAAAGAATTTTGAGAGACGAACATATCTTGACGGTACTTCTTCAGGATTCTGGTCTAAGGGATATAAGAGAACTGGCTCTATAACCACTGAGCTATTCCGTCTTCATGACATGGAAGAACTTGGTGACGATATGACCAATTCGATCCAAAACAAAATGCTTCTTTTACGAGAGTTGGCGATTTATGATGGACCAGTATTTGTTCGTTGTCCTGATGGTAGTGCTTATGAGGCTGATGTCGAAATAAGTGGTCTTGACTACAGTTATGATTCATCTGTTTATGGAATCACAATAAAAACAACAGAAATTAGTCTTACTGATGAATTTATGATTCATGTTGATACAAATGAAGCGCAAAGTTCATAAAAGAAAGGATGGATGTGCATGATTAATTGGAAACAAGGATATGAAAGTACCTGGAGAATAATGCACGTCAATCCCAAAACATGGACCGATGACAAAAATATGGGAAACGTTGCGTCAGTTTCGATCTCTCATGACGGAACTGACGACGTTCCTCTTCTCGAAACCGCAGACCTTGAATATGATGGAGACTTCGAAGACGGATGGTATCGTATAGAGATGCTGGCAAATCAAAATGGGAGTACAGAATTAGTAAAACTTGGTACATTTAGATTCACAGCGTCTTCGAATACTTATTACGGTAATAACAGACACACCGTATCCGCCTCCGGAGTCTCCGCTCTTCATCCTGCTAAAGATATGAAGTGTCGAATCGGAGAGTTCGTCGGCCGAGGTGAAGACGGAGCTAGATATATTCTTAAAATGTTGAAGAAGGCTTTGCCCGGTCCGATTCGAATTTTAGGAGATTCTACATTTATTATTGACGAATATCGGGTTTTTGATGCGTCAACACCATACATAACTGCTGTTTGGAATATACTCGACAAAGCTGGCTGGTGTTTACAAATAAATGGACTTGGTGAAGTGATCGTTAGACCTATGCCAACGGAAGCTTCTTTTATTCTAAATAGGGATCTTTATTGTATCGTTCAACCTGAATTTGATAAAGATTATAATTTAACTGACATACCTAATGTATATCGAGTTATTGATGGCGATAAAGAAGTAGAAGTAATCAATGATGACCCGTCAAGTGTTATATCAACAGTTTCGCGGGGGTATCGAATTGAAGAAGTTGATACATCTCCGCAATTAGTTGACGGTGAAACACTATATAACTATGCTCGTAGAATGCTGGTTGATAAGAGCAGCATTATTTCAAAATGGAGTTACAGAAGGGAATATATACCTGACGTATATCCTTTCAGTAAAATCATAGCTGATCGTAAAGATATTGGGTTTACTGGTAGTGCTACTGTTCTTAGTCAATCAATAACATGTGATAAGGGAATAACCGTTGACGAAACTGTTGGAATTGAGGCGAGTAACTATGTCACAAACTACGTTGAATTATCAAGTAGTTAATTCACTTGAGGATGCATTAGATTCTAAAAATGACAAGGGATCTTCGTCCAATACCCCATTTTCAAGAGCTCAAGTACTCAGAACAGATGATGACGGAATAACCTGGGTTCATATTGCTGGCGGCGTTCAAGAAACTCCAGCTAATGGAGGATCGGTAACTTCAGTTAAAGATCGGGATCAGGTTCTTGTTAATATTTCCGATGGAAAATGTTCAATTATTGGTAACTTAACGGCGCCTTCCTCGGATGATACCGAAGCAAAGTCGGCAAAAGAAACGGCGATTTCAGCCTCTAAGAATTCTAAAGATGCCGAAGAGCAGGCTAAAAAGGCTGCCGAATCATCGAATACAAATTGGCAACGACTGTTTACAGACTCTCAAGTTTGGACCGTTGCTCCTAAAGGATCACAACCGTCAACAAGCCCGATGGACTGGACAACAGAAAAACCGACAAATATTCAACCCGGTGTTCAAGTTTGGTCTGCGACGCGTCGTCTGTACAATGATAGTGTCGTTGAATTGCATGATATTGTTCCTTATACGGGAATTGTATCTCAAACAACCTATTATTGGCAGACTATCGTTCCTGAAAATGGAACCGTTCCGGATAAACCAACGGGTATAGAACCTGAGGGATGGCTCCAAACTCCCCCGCCACTTGCATCTAGTGATGCAAAAGATGAATATGCTAATGCTAATATTTATTCTTCAGTTCGAACTTTCTATGGTGATGGATCTTATGCGTGGTCGGATCCTTCTCGAAACGGATTTGCATCGACCTGGGTTAACAACGTTTATACTCTTCAATCCGTTAAGTCTCAAACTGAAGTAAATGCTGAAGCTATTACTAAGCACTCGACTTCTATTGAACAAAATGCTGAAAAAATTGAAACCAATGCAAAAAGTATTAAGACTGTTCAGGATTCTTCCGATGCCAATGCAACAGATCTTGCCAATTATATTTTGGAGCAAAAAGCCACTAACGAGTCTCTTCAAGGACAAATTGATGGCTCCATTATGACATGGTTTTATGAAGTTCCGCCTACTGTCGATAATGAACCAGCAAACGCATGGACTACCGATAAGCTTAAGAATCAACATCTTGGTGATCTATATTACGATACCAAAACGGGATACTGCTATCGTTATCAACTGTTCAACGGCGAATATTCTTGGCAACAAATAACTGATGTGGATATTACCAAGGCACTTGCTGATGCTAAGACTGCTCAAGATCTTGCTGATAATAAGAGGCGTGTTTTCGTGGAAACGCCTAAACCCCCATATGATTCTGGAGATTTGTGGGTTCAGGGTTCTACCGGTGATATTTTAGTTTGTCGTACACCTAAGACATCGGAACAAAGTTACGCTGAATCGGATTGGCGATTAGCGAGCAAATATACTGATAACAGTTATGCTGAGACAAAATTTACTGAGACTTCTGAAAAAATAGAAGCTCAAGCTAAGAAAATAGAAGCTAATACAACTAGCATAGCTACCGTAACGGAAACTGCTAACGGTCTTAAAACATCCGTTGAACAAAATACTAATGATATTTCTGGTTTAAATACTGCTATTGGAAATAAAGCAGATTCAAATAGTGTTTACACAAAGACTGAAATTGATCAGAAATCAGATAGCATAACATCGACCGCAAAAAGCTATGCCGATACTAAGAATAAGATATTTACGGATACCCCCGTTCCGCCGTATAGAGTCGGGGACCTTTGGGCACAAGGTAGTTCTGGTGATATTAAAGTTTGTATAAAAGCTAAAACCGAGAATCAAACTTATGCTGCTACCGATTGGGTGCTAGCTAGTAAATATACTGACGATTCGAGTCTTAATACTTTTAAAACTGAATACAACACATATGTTACCCAAACAGCGAAAGAAATTAAAGCAAAAGCTTCTCAAACTGATGTTGATAGTTTAGGTAATCGAGTCACTACAGCTGAATCTGAGATAAAAGCAAATTCGGATTCGATAAAAACAGAAGTAACTGCTCGAAAAGCAACGGACGAAAACCTAGCAAATAACTATTCTAAGACGGGTCAAGATTCAAGCTATGATAAGGCTGGCTCAGCTGATAAGGCTCTAACCACTGCTAAGTCTTATACTGATCAAACAGCGACCAGTATTACACAATCAGTCAGTGAAAATTATGCTTTAATAACAAATCGAAATTATCTTTATGATACCGACGAAGTTACTGAACATTCGGGAACTTTCTTAACTAATTATCCATATCTTGATTTTTATAAAAAACATGTTCATATTCCGTCAGACGAAACAGTATTTACTTTATCATTTGATGCAAAAGCAACTATCAATGGGACCCATGTACAGAGCTATTTTTATAACCCAAATGATATAATTGAAGGCCTTACTTCTCAAGGATTACGTTTCACAGCAAAAGACGGACTTGTTATATTTGAACTAAGTGCTGAATGGGAACGTTATTGGGTGACGTGGACTTCATCAGAAGGCGTTTCAGAGCGAGATGTTATTATCGGTAGACTTGTTAAGCCCGATAGTAATGGCGCGAGTGTATCTATACGAGCTGCAAAGCTTGAAGTTGGAACCAAAGCAACCGCTTGGACTCCTGCTCCAGAAGATTTAGCAGCCTCGAATAGTACTATAAAACAACTAGCAGATAGCATAACTTCTGGAGTAACTGGTGCTAAAGAAATTACTTTACCTGATGGCACGGTTCAAACTACTATTGACTTTTCTCAGGTGCAGCAATCAGCAGATAGCGTTAAATTTATGTTTGGAAACGACTATCCTACATCGGGTGATAATTTAGCAGATATGTTAAGTAATGTGTTCGACGAAGCTTCTAAAATTGCTACAAATTATATTACTGAAATAACTGGATCTGGGATCAAAGTTCATCCATCAACCGGTTCCGGATACGTTCAAATTTCAGATAGCGTTAAAGTTGCTCACGACGATGCTAATTATACTCGGATGGATTCCGATAAATATTCTATTATTAGTAACGGAGAAACAGTTTCTTCTTTTGGTGAAGATGAAATCAATCTGGGCAATAACAGTAAAAATAGTTATTTATATTTGTCAAAGAAAAGTGGAGCTATTTCAGGAATATACCGAGATATAAATGGTTCAGATACTACCGGAACTCGTTTTAATGATAATAGTCTACGATTGGAAACGTCTGATTATTATGGTTTTGATGGAAAGAGAACCGTCGATGCCGTAATACAGGGAAATATTGGATATTATCCATTAGCAGTACCAGGCGGAAATATATCTGGATATCATCGAAGTAGTACTTTACTTATTAGCGCCTCTGTATATGATGATTCATATGATTATGGTTATGATGTTAATAAGGGTAGGGCTGGATTATCTATCTATGCTGGCATTGGATCAAATACTTCTGGCGAGCTAGATCCAAAAGCATATACGGATATTGGTATATCTGCCAATACTATAACTTTTGAGGCTGATTATCTACAATCATACAATGGCATTAGTTTTGCATATCATGATGACTCAACACATACTTACTTTCCATTATATAGTGTTGCAGTCGATACTTCTGGGAATGCATATAGATGGTCTGCTGATGGAAAATGGGTACGTGTTACTGTAAAATAATATATTTAAGGTAATGAGCCGTTCGTCGATACCGTGCAAAAACAATTATTTTTTCCTGTCGCATAAAGACACCGTTGTAAAATATTTAACCGAGAGGAGGACTTATGGTAATAGATATACCTCGTGGCGATACCTGCAATCTTCACATTGACGTAGTTGATGCTGATGGAAATCCGTACATCTTAGCCGAAGGAGATGTTCTAAGATTTACAATACGTAAGTCAACCTCGCATAAAGATACGAATCCGATTTTATTTCAATCGATCGGGACTGATGTTAAGCTTACCGCCGATGTTACGGAATCCTTAAAAGAAGGAACCTATGTTTATGATGTCGAGTTGACTCAGAATGATGGCACCGTAACCACGATCATTGGACCGGATAATATCAACATTACTCCGGAGGTGACCTTTTAATGGCTAGTGGAACGATACATCCAGATCGAACACTTTCCGGAAAAATAAAGAATAATACAGTTGTTATTGAGGGCATAATAAAAAATAACTCGTACAATCTATCCGGAGCTCTTCGTGTTGGAACCGATACAACTTATAAACTTGAATATGATGATTATAAGATAAAACTTTTAGGTTCAGACGGAAGCGAATCAATCATTGAAGACTTAACTGTTGGATTGATACGTGACATTTGCACCTTTTAAAGAAAGGAAATCAAAATGGGACAACATTTAGGAGTCGCCGCACTCACTGAACTTTGGTCTCTTATTAAGGGAAGCTTTGCTCGTAAGGTGGCTGCTGCTCCGGCATCTACAACTGTTGATATTCAGCTTCAGACTGAGGGAGCTCAGACTTTAAATACGGCGACGATCCCTGCCGCGACGACAACCACCGCTGGTGTCTTCACCGCGGCTGATAAGACTAAGCTTGACGGTATTGAGGAAGGCGCAACTAAAACCTCTAATGTTACCGTCTCTCAGACTCAGACTGAGGGTCATGAGATCGGTGGTATTACGGTTGACGGTACCGAGACAAAGCTTTATTCTCCTAAGGAAGTTGTGGACTCTACGGTAACTTCTACTGGTGAGAATGCCGTTTCTGGTTCTGCGGTCTCGTCATATGTTGCTGGTGTTATAACCGGCGTTAGTATGTTCCAGGGCATTGTTAACGATCCAACTATCATCAGTAATCTCACGACTTATAAATCTGGTTGGTATTGGACTGTTGGCACAGCGGGTACATATGTTAATCAAGAGTGCGAGGTCGGTGACCAGATTTACTGCATCTCTGACTTTAATACTGCATACAAAGATACTGACTTTACCGTTGTTCAGGCTAATGTTACTGAAATGTCTGCTACTGAGGTTGATCAGATTTGTACCATTTAATATTCCGGAGGTAGCGCATGGCTTACATAGGAACTGCTGCTTTAAAAGAACTCTGGGGACGTATTAAAAATTATTTTTCGTTAAAATCTGAAACAGTAAAAAATATAACAAGAAACGGGACTACTTTTACTGCAACCCGAGCTAATGGCACTACGTTTACCTTTGATCAAAAAGATACAACCTATAGTACTATGACCGGAGCTACGGCTTCTACGAATGGAAAAGCAGGTCTTGTCCCTGCTCCGTCCGCTGGAAATCAGGACTATTATTTAAAAGCAGATGGGACCTGGACTGCAATAGCGGAAGAAGCTCAGTTCAAAGTTCAATCTTATACCGATATAGATGGTAATACTGTAACCGCACTGTTTCAACGTATTGGATAAGGAGGAATACATGGCTGAATTTGCAAGTTCACCGGGGGTACTAGATTCCACCGTTCGAGTACTTAATACCACGGCACAAGCTAGTACAACAGCTCAAGAACGAATCGCGGCGGCTATGGAAAAATATAATGGAACCTTAGATACTCGCCTTACTACTGCAGAAAATGATATTATCTCTCTAAAAAATAAGTTTTCTGATATCGTCGCTGCGAATGCTGCGGCTCATAATGCTATCTATCGTGGCAAAGATATTACTTCGATGGAAACGTCTGGTGAACTTTATGTAAATATTGCTAACGGTACGTTTGATGATATTTATATTGGTGATTATTTTACTAAATCTATTAATGGCACGAATTACGCACTTCGTATTGCAGCATTTAACTACTATTATAACATGGGAGATACTGCTTTTACTAGGCCGCACGCGGTTATCATTCCGGATTCTAGCTTCGGGACAGCACAAATGAATTCCTCGAATGTTGTCACCGGTGGCTATGTCGGTACTAAGATGCGTACCGAGACGCTTCAAACGTGGCTTAAGTATCTTAAAACTGCGTTCGGGTCACATCTGCTGACGCCCAGGTGCCTGTATGACAATGTGTGCGATGGTTCGTCATATTCCGGAGCTGCTTGGTATGATGGGCCGCTTGAGCTTATGACTGAGGAGCAGGTCTACGGCGCTCGTCAGCAGGGCATTACAAATCATTCTGGATGGTGTTACCCGGGCGTTGATTACACTCAGTTCCCGCTCTTTGCCCTTGACCATTCTAGGATTTGTAATCGCTCCGCCTGGTGGTTGCGTTCTGCCTCTTCGTCTACGGCCTTTGCGATTGTCTCCTACGACGGCGTTGCCAGCCGCTACGGAGCTTCCGACTCGCTTGGAGTTCGTCCTCGATTCCTGATCGGGTAATCCCGCGCCTTTAGGCGCGTCTGTTTGAACGTATTGATCACTAAAAATCAAAATAGGAGAACTGAATGACTGTTCCCGTGAGTGAACGCAGTGAATCTAAACCAGAATTTCATATTTATCATGATGCAGCAAAGCTTCGCCGTGAGGTAACATTTTTACTTTTACATGATTTTGGTATAAAATCTCGATCTAGAGAACCAAATTTTTATATACATGCCTACAGTATGGCGCCAGATGATGCTGCAATATTTAAGGAACTTTGTCATCGTTATTGTTTGGAACATATAACAGACAAATATCCTTACTGGTTAATTAATTATTTTAGGAATCAAGTTTTAGATACAACGAACAGTATAGTTCTTAACATTACTCGTGCTAATTCGGTTTATCCAACGACTTTGGCCGAATGTGGTACACGACGAGGATATCAAGACGAAGCGATACGAGATATAGAATGTTTAGAACAAATATTTCAGTATGTCATAGAAGTTCTCCCTGTTGATGCAAACAGATATATGAATATCGTTAATGACTATGAAGATTTAATATCTCGTATACGATCCTGGAGAAAATCAGATAATAAGATTCGAAGAAGGATCAAGAAAACAGGATAATGTATCCAATGCTGCTCAGTGCAGTTCAATGGATAGGGGTATGAGCTGTATCTCGCTCCAACTGGTGGTTGCGTTCTGTCAATTCGTCTACGAACTTTGCGAATGTCAACAACAACGGCAATGCCAACAACAACGGAGCTTCCAACTCGAATGGAGTTCGTCCTCGATTCCGTCTCTCCCATGAAGTAGGGCATATCCCGAACGGAGACGCATAGGAAGGAGCTTATATCCCGCCCTATATAGGGCAAAAGTAGAGCTGATCAGAGAGAAGGCATAAGTGCAGTCTCCATTTTGTGGCTCGTGACACATTGGTCAGACGCGACGAGAAAGGTGGGAAACGGTTGATTACACGCACGAGCGACGCGAACCATCTTATCGCCGCTTATCAAAAGTCAATAAAAAATTCTGACTGGAAAACATCAGTACAGCATTATGAATATAAGTGGCTTGCTAACGTAGCAAAAACACAAAAAGAACTCGATCTAGGCATCTACGAACAACTTCCTTTTGTTGAATTTGATATTTCAGAACGAGGACATACTAGACATATTTCTTCTATCCATATTAAAGATCGAGTGGTTCAACGAAGTCTTTGTGATTACGTTCTTACTCCGGATTTACAGAATTATCTTATATTTGATAATGGAGCCTCTCAAGTGGGAAAGGGAGTTGACTTTGCTAGAAGAAGGTTGGAGAATTATCTTCGAGATTATTATAAACATTATGGAACTGATGGATATATTTTATTAACTGACTTTCATGGATTTTTTGCTTCACTCCCTCACGCAAAACTTGAATATCAAATCCTTGACCGAGTCGAAAGTGATGAAGATCTTATTTCATATCTTATAAATATAAATGAAGGTACCCATGGCGTAGGAATAGGGTCTCAAATAAGTCAAATATGTGGTATATTTTATCCAACACCCTTTGACACATTAGCAAAGAATGTACGAAGTATTCATGCATATGAACGTTATATGGATGATACGATATCTATGCACCGTACTAAAAATCAGGCTAAAGAAACGCTCGATGCTTTTAGGCAGGAGTCATCATATTTAGATCTTGAATTAAACGAAAATAAAGTACAAATAGTTCCTATGTCAAGAGGATTTACGTTTTTAAAAGTTCAGTACCGATTCGGTGAGAACGGAAAACTTCTTATGAGACTAGAAAATGAAGCTTTTAGACGTGAACGAAGACGATTAAAACGATATAAAAATATAGATCTTTCTCCAGATATTGTAAAAAATTCATATAGAAGTTGGCGTGGATCGGTTCTTAAGTACAGTAGTTCCTGGAGTCGTGTAATCGAAACTGATAAACTTTATACTCAATTATTTCCTGATTGGGATTGGAGAATAACAAAATGATCGTAGATACTAGTGGCGCGATTGTAGAGTCTCCTGATTATACTAAAGGTCGTCTTCTTCAAATAGAAGATACGTTAACCTATGTTACCTGGGATGAATGCCCTCAAGGAACAGGAATTGGCGCTAAGTGTGGTGAGCTTGAACCTGCAGATCCTATTCCTACAGTAAACGACGCTCTCGAAGCTGCGCAAACTGCTCAGGCTCAAGCGGACTATACAGCAATTATGACCGATACCGTATTGGAGTCTTAATATGTCTGATATCGTAGAGAAGAAAGCGCTCATTTATTATCCAAAATTTTGGAGTAAAGAAGTTCTTCGAACTTTAGTAAAGAACAATAAACTTACAAAAGAGGCTTATAAACGGATCACCAACGAAGACTATGAGTAGCAATTTAAGGAGTATTATGAATACCGATACGTTAACCGATGTTAATACCGAAGCTGAGACGCCTAGTGTTTCTGGTCTTGAAGCGTCGAATACTTCCGAAACGGCTACTGCCAACGAAACCGACGAGCCTAAAAAGAACTACATTGCTAAGTGGCAAGAGCAGCTTGGTGTTGAGGTAACCGGTGTCATGAGCGGCCAAATAGAGATGTTTAAGCCCAGCATTTACATGATCGAACCGGTTACTTACGAAGGCGGGGGATGCGATTTAGTTCGAATTCTTCAATTCACTGTAGGTGTTGGTGTTTCAGGTTTATTTAATATGTCTACCGCTCGACAGCTTCAAAAGTGGCTTATTCGTCATGGGTATGATTGTGGTCCCCATCAAGCTGATGGGCTTATGGGTCCAGACTCCGTTAGCGCATTAATTCAGTCCATCGAAGACGAAGCGTGGAAGCGGTAATCATGACGACTTCAAAATGGGAGTTACGAATCTATAATACCGCTAGAAGTAAGCGAGATACTATTGGCCGTGGCCCCGACGTGACAAGGTCTTTTAAAAATAAGAAACTCGCGACTGAGTACTTAAAAACAAATTATGAAAAATTCCCGATGGAGTGGTTTCCGCAAGGTCGTTTTGTGAATGTATATTTAGGATAGATAGATCGTATAACTAACAGTCCTTATTATAGGCATTATTAGTCCTTACAGATAAGGAGGAGTTATGAAGCGATCTACTTTTAATAAGGTTATAATGGCTATTCTTATGGTGCTTGGATCACCAATTATTGCCACTGTCGGAGCTTATTATGGCATCTGGCAGGCAATCAATTGGGTTATAAGTTACTATAAGAACTATTCCATTGAAGCCGATAAAAAGTACGGCGTAGAAGAAATTCACTTTAAGTACTAATAGTGTTCACAGATGAGGGAAGAAGTCAACATGGCTTCTTCCCTTTTCATTCGCGAAAATTACATGTTATATAATGAGCAGAAAAGAAAGACCTGCTCGTAAAAGATAAGAAATTGATTAAAGGGGACTTTAGGAGTCGCTCAAGACAATTCTTATCTTTTTTTTTATTTCGTCATTGTAACATCCCTCTTAATGGAGTAGTAAATCTCGTTGAAAGGAGATTGCTTTGATCGGTAAGAAGAAATCTGTGTCCGAGAAATGTTTGGAGAGTATGTACGCAGAGCTTGATAAGATGGGGGATCGAACGACTCCTGAGGCGATGCGTCTGACAGAGAGCATCCAAAACTTGGAGAAGGCTAAACACGAAAAGCCGTCTCTGAGCCCGGATGCAATTCTGGCAGCGGTGTCGAGCCTCGGGGGGATCGTGCTGATCCTTCTGGCAGAAAGTGAAGGTACGTATCTCTCGGGCACTAAGGCATGGAGTCAACTCATGAAGATCAAGCACTAGTTTCCGAGAGAAACTCCCGAAAGAAGGTCGCGTATTTTACCGGCCTTCTTTTTTTTTTTTTTTTTTTT
>Ga0256404_1000769_pt1 | contig 82382 bp, 73 predicted proteins | sample RumenRJG_01DNA_FD_185990 | JGI IMG/M metagenome (GOLD analysis project Ga0256404, IMG submission 185990) | Bovine rumen microbial communities from Lethbridge, Alberta, Canada - RJG_01 | ecosystem: Host-associated > Mammals > Digestive system > Stomach > Rumen | place: Canada: Alberta | collected...
ATTTCGCTATCCCTTCTTCTCGCCCAAACCTCGCGATTTGAACCTTGGGAGTCGCTATGGGGTTCGTCGTTGGCTACGCCCCTTGTGGACTTTCACCACAGATTGACGGCATGCCCGTCATACCAAACAAGGGCGTAAATCCATGTCCGGATTTACGCCCTTGGCTACTCAACATATTTCGTCCATTATATTAGCACAATGGCTTGTTTTATGTAAGCGTTTTTTTCGCTGGCAGCGTTCAAAAATCACATTCTGTTCTAACTGCTCTAACTGCTCCAGCTACTCCAGTTTTGTCAGATACTTCAGATCCGTCGGATCATCCTCTGTGAATACCTTATGAAAATCCAGGATCATGTCCGCGACGATATCCGTTCGCTGATACATGGCGCTTCCCGTGACCCAGCAGTTGCCGTTTTTCACGGCTGTCATCTTCTCCATGACAGGGTCCTTTGCAATCAGATCCTCCATGGTTTTCACGGAGCTGTCAATGCTGCCGTTGTAAATAATGTAATCCGCGTCAACGGCAGTGTCATAAAATGTTTCCATGGATACATCAATGGATGTTCTGCCGCTTTCATCATCCAGATCCGTAAAAATATATCTGGCTCCGGCGATATCGATCATCTTCGGAATATAATCTGTGCTTCTTCTGACAACGACTCTGCCATCGGATGAAATATAGAAGAATGCAACGGTTTTTTCAGTGTTTTTGAAATCATCCAGCTCGCTGATCGCTTCCATCTGCGAATCAAAGAATTCTTCAGCCTCCTCCTCGTGGTCTGTGAGGACACCGTACAGTTTGATCCACTCCGCTCTTCCCAAAGGATCCGATTCATAACTCGACCGGTCGACCATAACCGGAATACCCAGATCTTCGAGCATCTCCTGCACTTCCGGCGTGTGGTCGATCATCGTCGACTCCAGTGCCAGATCACAGCCTTCTTTGAGGATGGTCTCATAATCCGGCGCGCTGTATTTCCCGGCAAAAAGAATGTCACCCTTTTCCATGGCTTCTTTGGGCTCATCGAAGGTCCATCCGCTCTTATCGACCGATGACATGCGGATATGATCGATCGCGTCGATCGAACAGAACATCGCCATTGTCGCTGTCGCGGCCAGATAGATGTCATCGATTGGCTTTTGCAGCACGATAATATCACGACCGAGTTCTTCCGGAACTTCAGCGTCCTCTGGGACGATAAGGAATTTCTGATGATCGTGGATATCCACAAGATCATAACCGCCCTCGTAGCGATAAACACTGAACTCTGTCGCCTTCTGCAGATCCAGCGTGGACGCGTACGTCAGCCCCTCGATTTCCGGCGCTTTGACCGTTTCCTTTTCTGTTTTCTCTCCGCCGCAGCCGGTCAGCAGACAGGTTCCCAGCAGACACACAGACAGCAAAAGCAATACAGTGATATGTCTGATTGTTTTATTGTTCTTCATGTTTTGTTGTTTCCTTCTTATTCGCTTTCACGTATTCGTCAAAGGCTTCTCCTGCTGCCTTCTCTTCGCCTATAATCGCGCCGTATACCTTGATCCATTCTGCGGCTCCGTAATTCGTTGCCTCATTCTCAGAACGATCCGCCATGACGGGAACCGCCAGTGAGGAATACCGTGTCTGAAGCTTTTGCAAAATCTTTGTCTTCTCTTCAGAATCTTTGATTTCTTCGTCCGTACTCTTCTTCGTGACCTTCGCAGGCAGCGCTTCGGATGGGAGAATCACCAGATCGCTTTTGTTCAGCACGACCTTGCGGAAGTCCGGGTGATCATAGTCTCCCAGTTCTTTGATATCGTTCAGCACTTCTTTATGCCCCAGCTGTTTGATTATTTTATCGGCTTCCTCAGAAGACGCGAACACGCTGTCTATCGGTTTCTGTATGATGACGCAGTCCTTCTCGATGCCGGCCGGCAGTTCAACGCCTTCCGGAACGACCAGGTAGTTGACGACATTGTTCTGATACAGTTCGTTGGTGATTTCGTTTTCGGATTTCGGAATCGGCTTGCCGTCTTCATCATACTCGATTTTTTCTTCATCTGCGGCGCTTGCTTCTTTTGCTTCCTCTCCCTTTTTCGGTTTGACATAGAGTGCCGTATCCGAGTACTGATCGATGCAGATGAGCGTGATGTCCTGCTCGTACTTAAAAATCCGGAACAGCTTGGCATGATCGACCTTTACCGCGCCTTTGCTCTCAAGGCCGATGAGTTCCGGCGCTTTGTCTGAAAGTTTTTTCGTGCTGACCAGTTTGCCGTCTTCGCCGTCTTTCCCCTTTTTTCCGTTCGCGCCGGCCTTGCCGATGTAGATTTTATACTGGACCCAGTGGGGCTGGGACATGGCTGTCGTTCTGCCGATGATGGTGTTGTTGGCATTCAGTTTCACAGGGATGACAAATACGGAATTACCGCCGCCCTGCTTCGAATACACCCGGCCGTTGGCTTTGAGGGAGTCGTATTTACCACTGCCAAATTCAATCGTAGCGAAGGCTTTGCCGCCACGGACTGTGATCTTATTGCAGCGGATATACGCGAGTCTTCCGGAACCGCCGGACCATCGGAAACTGTCCGGTTTATAGACGCCGTCTTTCAGGCTGGTCGAGTTGTCAACAGCACTTGTGCTCTTGTTTTTGTCGTCCTTCCATTTGGATTCTTTATCAGCTTTGCTGTCGGTTTTTGCGGCCTTTGCCTTTGCTGCAACATCGTTCTTTCTGGTGCCTGTTTTGATGCTGGTTCCGTCCTTCACTTTGACCGCGCCCTTGCTGTAGATCAGAATCCACTTGTTGGGCCGCCAGGGATCTGTGGTCGGGTCATTGTCCAGTTCATATTTTCTCGAATGAGGTGTGATCGCCAGTTTCTTATCCAGCGCCTTGACCGGGATCGTGAATGTGTAATATCCATTGACGACCTTCGCCTTGATCCACTTGCTTTTACCAGCACTTCTGGCCTGTTTCGGCGTTCCCATATAGACATAGTCGTAGCCTGTGCCGCTCAGTGTGATCGTCGCGGTCATGGTCTTGTTCTTCTTTACCTTCAGGATGACCCATGCAGGATCCTTTTTTTTCGGGTAAAGATAAAACATCTCCCGCTTTGTGGTGGCCTTTGCCTTCCAGGTCCCTACGGTGATCTTCTTGGTGGCGCCCGGTTTGGCCGGTTCAGACGGCTTCGAAGGCTTCGTTGGGTCGCTCGGTTTGGAAGGATCCTCCGGATCCCCTCCCTCCGAAGTATCTCCCGGATTCTCCGGGATATCTGTGGAGTCGCTGATTTTTTTCGATTCAGGCGTCAGTGTGATCTTATACGTGTAGGAATTGATCCAGCGGGACAGCTCACTCATCGCTGTCGTTCTGCCGCTGTATGGTTTTTCTTCATTGAGCACGATAGGAACGGACACCTGCCGGTTTCCGAAGGTGTAGACATCCTTTCCTGTTTTTCCTGTCGCGGGATCATAAAGAGACGGAATCTCCGGCTTTGCCGCCGTTGTTCCCATATCGCCCATATAGAGATGCGTCACATTGTCTGTGTTCACTTTGAACACAGCGGTTGCTTTCCCGTTGACAACGATTACCTTCTCGCAGCTGAACTTCACTCTGCCTGAACCCCCGGTGAATTCCACTTTATCAGGTTCATAGGTTCCGTCCTGAATTTCCGTTTTCTCATCGGAAGTGTCATTCATGTCGGCTGTTCCTGCCGGCGCGGCGTTCAGCAGATTCGCGTCTTCAGTGATCCCTTCACTGTTTCTATCTTCCTGCTCGCTGTCCTGCGGCGGTTCAGTCTCCGCATCCGAAGCAGGTTCTTCAGGTTCTGCCGCCGGTTCCGATTCCTCCTCTTCTGCCTCTTCTTCCGGAGGCGCCGGTTCTTCCGCAGCGGCTTCTGTTTTGACCTTATCTGCTTCCGCATCCGAAGCAGGTTCATCTGCCGCAAAGGCAGGAAATGACCAGGTCATGGCGACCATGATCGCCAAAACGACTGCTATAAACTTATTTTTGCCATATGCCATTGAAAAAGTCCTTTCATTTTGACATTTGCTGATGCGCGTGAAAACCGTCCTTGGGTGCAGACGGTTTTCACGCTTTTGCTATGATGTATGTGGGTAGAAATACTATGACTTACTCTTTTGACGTTATTTAACGACTACCTTGATCACCTTTGTGATGGAAGCTGCCTTGTAGTTCTTTGACTTGGCCGCTGTTACTTTTACCTTGATCTTGTAAGTACCTTTCTTGGTCTTTTTGGCAACTTTGATCTTACCTGTTGTCTTGTTGATGGTCAGCTTCTTGGAGCTTCCCTTGGCAACCTTCGCATATGTCACTTTGGTTTTGGCTCCTCTGACAACAACCTTGCTGGTGAATGCCGCTTTCTTCTTCAAGGTCTTGACCTTAACAGACTTCGCAGCTTTCGAGACCATCAGTTTCTGGGCTGCCTGCTTGATCGTGAAGCTGGCTGTCTTCGTTCCTTTGAAGTTGCCCTGCCCGGTCAGTGTTACCGTCGCCTTTCCGGCGTTGATATTGTTCTTGTAGGTCACTTTGTAGTCTGTCCCTTTCACAAGGGTTTTGCCGCCGAGTTTTACAGTAACGGCAGGTGTCTTTGCCTTGCCGGAATATGTCTGAGCGGGGATGGTGCTGATCGTTGCTCCGGAAAGATTGAGTTTCTCCGGCTGTTCCGGCTGTTCTGATTTCTTCACAAGCGCTGCAACGGCATCATTGATAGCTGTCGCCATGGAATCAACCGCATTCTGTTCTGCTATGTTTTTGCCTCTTGATACAGCTTCAACTGCGTCATTTACCGCTTTCGCTGTTTCATCTGTATAGATTGACAGATCCACAGGCACGCTGGCTATTGCTGCGTCTACCGCTGCGTAGTCTGCGGGTACATCGTTAAATATGATTGTTCCTGCTTTTTCGTCAATGGTTACTTCTCTCTCATACCAGTTGCCGTTTTTCTTGGAACGGAACGATACTTTGAACGGATTTCCAACCAGAGTCTTCATTGTTTCAGGCTGGCCGAAGGTCTCCACCCATCTTACCGGAAGTGTGAATACGTTATCGTCAGCAAGTTTTATGGTCGTTTCCGCTTCGCCTGCTTCCTTATATGTGCCTGCGAACATTTCGTTCACGGAATCATTCTGCATGGTAAGCACAAGATCTGATTTGTAGTTGTTTGAGTTTGGACCTCCAACGGTTTCTATTCTGGCCGTCGGAGTTTTGAACATTTTGATATTGTTTGTAACAGTCAGCTCCCGTAAATACTCATAATCGCCTGTTACCAGTGTCTTTGCCTCTCTGTCAACAGTAAACTGTCTGGGATAGAATGCCCTTTCCAGACTGTTTTGTCCGGCATCGTGTTTGTTCAGATAGGACTGGGAAATCGCTACACATGGAACATATGACTCATTAGCCCCAAGTGGAATGGTAAACTCCCACATGCCGGCATCGTTCTGATATCCCTTGATCCAGTTTTCGCGCTGCTCACCATTTGCAACTGCTTCCTCATATGTTCCTTTGAACAGGTTATGGTACCCTGTGCCGCTCAGCGCTACCACCAGAGATTCATTGTCCCCATCTTTTACCAGTGAGGCCGACATAGCTTTGAACATGCCGGTATTGTTCGTAATCGCCAGCGGCGCTTCTTTCAGCGTTAAGTCGCTCAACTTCAGGTAATATGGAGGTTTTGAACCCTGGTACCAGATTCCGGAATTGTCCGGTTTGCTTGGATATGGGTCAATATATCTCAGAACATAGGGATTCTGCTGCTCGTCAGAATTGATCCAGGCAAGCAGATCCGCGGTCTTGATTGGAATCGCGAACTGCACGATGTTGCTTTCTGTATCTACGATCTTACCTTTTACGCCAATCGTATCCTTATTTTCATCGTTAATGTCTTCATACTGCCCCAGATAGATTTCTCCGTATCTGTCCCCATTGGTTGAATTGATGATCAGTGTCGCGTCTTCGCCTGACACCTCGACCTGCGCGCTCTGAATCTTGAACATACCCAATGTTGACGTTACCGTCACATCGTATACTCCATCGGAGAGCGTCTGTTCTTCTGCGTCCGCAAATACTGCCGCACCCATCGCCAGCATGACTGTCAGCGACAGAACCGCGATCAACAATCGTCTCAAGTGCTTTTTCATCATCTTCTTTCCTTTCTGCTCATTGTCCAGTTGTAAATCATTTGTATTCTGCTCTGTCCGTCTCGGTAGACAGCTGCAAACAAAAAACCTTTTCGCGTCTTCACGCAAAAAGGTCAATATCAAGCATAAATACCGACAGAAAGAAACCGGGCGGTCTGTTCCTGCTATCCATATCATTGACTGAACTTTCTGCGGAAGTTCGTTTATCAATCCCAGACCGGCAGGCTTCCTGGCTTAAGATCATCATCTCCCTACGCCTTCTCAGATCCTCTTCGGATCCAATGGCATCTGCGGGCAGACTCCCTATCACAGTGACCGGATCGCTCAGGTATCACACCTGATTTCCTATTATCCCATCGAGCACTTCGTTGTCGTTTCTGAATGCTCATTCAACGGGCACCGTTCTGATATTTATTTGTTCATTGTGCCTCGGCACGCACCGATTCTAACATGCGCCTTGAAATAATGCAAGCAGTCGTTTTTCACAAACGGCCCCAGACGCTGCCGGGCGCTGTTACAACAACGACTCTTCTGTCCCCGGATCAAAGAAGTGCATGGCCTGTGTCTGGAGGTTCAGTCTTAGATGTTTACCGGCACTCATGGCTTCGACATCCAGTCCCAGCGTCGGCGCGATGGCGATGATCTCCGTCTCCTGCTCACCGGATACATCTGTTCCGGCGGCTTTCAGATGCAGGTGCATTTCGCTGCCCATCATCTCCGCGACTTCGATGACCGCATCAATGCCGGTGCCGTCCTCGCTGATGATAACGTTGACGGGTCTGACGCCGACAACAACTTCACGTTCTCCGGAAACGCCTGCACTTGCCAACGCTCCTGCCGTTTCGTCCGCCAGCCGGAACTTCTCGCCGAGGATTTCTGCGACATAGCCGCCATCTTCCTGCTGCAACCTGCTGGCCGGGAAGAAGTTCATCTGCGGCACGCCGATGAAGCCGGCCACAAAGAGATTCCTCGGATGTGTGAAAACTTCCTGCGGCGTTCCGATCTGCTGGATGAAGCCGTCCTTCATAATCACAATTCGGTCGCCCAAGGTCATGGCCTCCACCTGGTCGTGGGTGACGTAGATGAAGGTTGTGTTGATTTTTTTCCTGAGCTTGATGATCTCCGCACGCATCTGGTTCCGCAGCTTCGCGTCCAAATTTGAAAGAGGCTCGTCCATGAGGAAGACCTTCGGGTTTCTGACGAAGGCACGACCCATGGCGACACGCTGCCGCTGCCCTCCGGAAAGTGCTTTTGGTTTTCTCTCCAGGAGCGGAGTGATGTCCAGGATCTCGGCCGCTTCACGCACGTGAGCGTCGATTTCTGCCTTGCTGTATTTCTGCATCTTGAGTGAGAACGCCATGTTCTCATAGACCGTCATATGCGGATACAATGCGTAGTTCTGGAAGACCATGGCGATGTCCCGGCTCTTCGGTGCTACATTGTTCATGTACTCACCGTCGATATATAGTTCTCCTTCGCTGATCTGCTCGAGTCCCGCGATCATCCGGAGCGTGGTGGATTTGCCGCAGCCGGACGGTCCGACCAGCACGACGAATTCCTTGTCGGCGATCTCCAGATTGAAGTCCTGGACAGCGATGACGCCTTTGTCCGTGATCTGCAGATTTGTTTTTTTCTGCTCTCCCTGATCGTCCTTTTTCTTCTTTTCGCTGTCGTCAATGGGATAGATTTTTTTGACGTTTTTCAGAACAACCTCTGCCATTATTCTGCCTCCTTGTTTTCATCATAGGTCTTAACAGCCGCTTCATCCGGCACGAAGGACGAACCTACGCCGTCGATCGTAGACCCAAAACCGTCAAGCGCCTGAGTGCAGTTATTGAGCACTTCCTGCTTTTGCATACTCTCGTCCGAAATAAGAGTATCTATATGGTAAGCGCCTGCATCCATCATGTCCTCCAGCGTACTGTCATCCAGGCACCAAACGTTCCTGCCGAAGTCATTGATCATGTCTTTCTGCCTGCAGTCTCCGTTGAATTCGATTGCGGAATCCCCTCCCACGAAGAGATTGTCATAGATCTTATTGCCTTTGCTTCTCTGTACGCCGATCTGGGTGCCGTTGTCGACAAATGTGTTGTTATAGAATTCGCAGTTCTCGGTGAAACCCAGATCCCTGTCATAGCCGCCAAAGCAAAGCCCGCACCAGCCGTGGCAGTCCGCAATGACATTGTCATGGACTTTGACGCCCGACACCTTGAACAATGGATTGTCATCCGGACTGTGTTCTGTAGCGACTTCGATGCCGATGTCACAGTTGTATACAAAGTTTTCGCAGATCTCGATGTCCTGTCCGCCGTCTACATAGATGCCGTCCGCGCAGAGATCATATTCCCCGTCTTCATAGTACGCCGGATTGCCGTCCGCGCTGATGTTGTACACCGTATTGCCGAAGCACTTGCCGTTTCTGGCCATGTCGACCTCAAACAGATCCGCGGGATCTTCTGCTTCCATGTGCTGCGCGGTACCCTCGAATCCGATCATATCGATGCCGATATTGTTGTTGTCGTGGATCGTGTTCCCGGAGATTTCAAATCCGTCGATGTTGCCGTTTAGAACAAGCGACTCGCTGTCTCCGCATTTGCATTCCGAAACCTCACATCCTGTCACCGTAAGATCCTGCACCGGAGCCATATCGTTTCCCGCATAGACGCAGATGCCGTGGGCACCCACCACGCCGCTGACACTGCAGTCTTTGATGGTGATGTTTTTCAGGGGCTCATCGCCCTGATCCGGAGTGCTCTCGTAAATGATGCCGTGGGTTCCGCCCTCGACGGTGAGGCCCTCGATCACGATGTCATGGACGTTGACCATGTGGATGCCGTAGCTTGGCGGCAGTTCATCCTCTTCGCCGCTCTGGAATTCACCGGGCGCGACTTTGATGACCGGCGCGGCGCCATCGGCGGCCTTGATCACCGTCGGAGCATCCGGTGTGCCCGACATGGATGCATCGAGTTCCAGCGTCCCGTAGGTTCCGTCCTCAATAATCGTTTCTTCCCCGGCTGTTGCCTGTATCTGCATGCCTTCCTCCTCCGTGGCTTCTTCACTCCCGCTGCCGCATCCTGCAAAAGCAAAGCACATGGCTGCTGCCAGCAGTGTCGGCAGAATGATCTTTTTCATGGTTTATACCTCCTGTCCGCAGGCTCTCCAGTATTGGGACAACGTGTCACGCACCCTGTCCAGGATCAGCTGCTCCGGCTCTGCTTCCAGTTTGCCTTCCCGCACGTGGATAAACTGCTGCGGCATATACTGGCTGAGAAGCGGAAGCGGAATCCTGTTTCCGCTTAAGTTTGTAATCAGTTTCTCTATGGCAGCCTTCACTTCCGGTCTGTGCATGTAATATCTGCTCCGGTCGCTGTAGCTGTACTTCCTGAGGAGCGTGCTCTCCGGCTCCTCTGCTGTGTAGTGTCCCTGCCAGCTGGACGGATCTTCCAGCATCACCTGATCAAGCACTTCGATGAAACCGGATGGCGCATCGCACAGTTCGCGTTCCATCGCAGCCAAAGCGTAAAGCGCTTCCCGCGCCGCGAAGGTCAGTGCAGGTCCGACTTTGAGGATGGCAATGCCGTCCCCGACCATTTTTTTCAGGCTGCTCTCCCGCTGGTAATCCGTGGAGTGTCCTTCCAGGACGATCCCCGGAATCTCCGCCGCTTCTTCCGTCAGCTGCGTCGCTTCTTCCGGCACATATTCGTGCACGTTGTCGTTGCCGAATTCCACGCCTGGCTGCACGACTGCGGCAATGATCCTGCTCCAGGGGCTCACCGCGCCGTCTGCCAGACCAGCCGCTGTGAACTTTTCTTCGAAGCATGCGAGCATTTCTTTCAGCGCTTCCGGTTTTGTTACGCTGAGGGCGTCCTCTTCGCCGCTTCCGCCCGGTGTCGGCACCTCGCTGCCGATGACGTAGACAGGCGGAACGGTAACGGCCGCGCCGCAGTTTTCTCTGTATTCTGCGAAGCCTCTCTCGGACGCCTTGCAGAGCCGGACGGTCCGGTCTGCGATTTCCTCCGTGGACAGCGTGACCTCACTGCCCAGCGGCATGCTCGCGTCGAGATGGATCTTCGTAAATCCTGCTTTTGCAAATTCATAGGCAAGTGTTTCAGCGAGGTCCATGGCTTCCGCTGCGTCCTGCTTCTGCCAGGCGACCGGACCAAGATGATCGCCGCCGAGGATGACTCTATCCGCCGGAAGTCCCAGTTCCGACGCACGTGAAAGGACGTGGTCTCTGAAGTCGGCGGGCTTCATTCCCGTGTAGCCGCCGAACTGATTGACTTGGTTTGCCGTTGCTTCGATAAGCACCGGCGTGCCGGTCTTCATCGCCTGCAGAATCGCCGCGTCGATGACGAAGGGGCTGCTGCTGCACACAGAACAGATGCCTGCCGGAATCCCGCTCTTTTGCTGTTTTACAAGTTGCTGTAAGTAGTGTGTATCTTGCATTGTTCGATCCTCGCAGTTTATTCCTCGTAAATCGTAACGCCCTGCACGACCCGATTAACTTCACCTGTCGGACACGGATTGTCCGGAGTGATTCCCAGTTTCATCGAATACAGCATGGCCAGAGTCTGCGCGGCCATAATGTAGGCCGGCGCCAGAAGGCAATTGGCGGATTCGTTCCGATAGCCCATGTTCAAATAGAGATCGCAGCAGCCGGCCGCTTCCGCGTCTTCGGAAGACGCGATCGCGATGATCTTGCTCCCCTTCCGGTCTCTGTCGAGTTCCTTCAGCACATCCATTTCATATCTTCTTGTAAACGGATCGTCGGAGAGGAACACGACACAAAGGGTTTCGTCGTCAACGACGGATTTCGGTCCGTGCCTGAATCCCATAGGCGTATCATGCAGCGCGACCATCTGTCCCGCTGTCAGTTCGAGCACCTTGAGCGCAGCTTCCTGCGCGAGCCCTTTCAGGACATCGCTTCCCAGATAGACGATCCGGGCAAAGTCGTTTTCGGCAACAAACTCCGCAAGTTCTTTGTGTCCGACGGCAAGGAATTTCTCCGCGCTGCTCACGGTCTCGTAGAGGTCCATCTCGTAGTCTCCTGACAGGGCCACGAGCGCAGCGATGTACATACAGGTGAAGCTGCTGGTCATAGCGAAGCTTCTGTCATTGGTCTCAGGCGTGAGCACCAGGCTGAAACAGTTTGCCTTGTCCGCAGCCAGCTTCGCAAGCGCGCCTTCTTCGTTGCACGTAATGAACAGGTGGCTGACTTTGCCCGAGATCCTTTCTGCCGCCTTGACCGCGCCGACAGATTCCGGGCTGTTGCCGGATCTGGCGAAGGATACGAGCAGCGTCTTCCGCTCCGGTGAAATGAACAGCTCCGGCGTGGCTACGATGTCTGTCGTACCGATGGCGTGAACGCGGCCGGAAAGCTTTTGCAGTAAAGCAGGATACAGGCACCGCCCCACATATTCGCTTGTCCCTGCGCCGGTCAAGATGATGTCGCATTCGCCTGCCGTCGCATTATCGATAAAACTGCTCAGCGGCCCGCGAACGCCGCGCACCTGTGCGATCGTCTTCTGCCAGACGTCCGGCTGCTGCGCGATTTCCTCCGCCGTGAAAATGGCGTTTCTTGTTTTCAGTTCTTCTTTCTGATATCCAAATAACATGCTGCGTTCTCCTTATTTCATTCCTGTCATGGACAAGCCCTTGATGAACTGTTTCTGGAAGATGATGAACACAACTGCTGCCGGGATCATGATGAGCGCGGAAGCAGCCATCGTCGCCGACAGGTCGGTCGTATGCTGGGTCGAGAAGTAGCTCAGAGCCAGCGGAAGTGTCATCTTTTCTGTCGATGAGAGGTAGATCAACGGATTGAGGTAGTCGTTCCAGTACTCCATGAAGGTGAAGATGGCCAGTGCTCCGATGGCCGGCCGGATCTGCGGAATAACGATCCTCCAGTATATTGCAAAATCTCCCGCGCCGTCGATGCGCGCGCTTTCAATGAGTTCCCGCGGGATCTCTTCGCAGTACTGTTTACATAGGTAGATGCCGAAAACGTTCACGAAGGACGGAATGATCAGCGCCCATACAGAGTCGTAGAGACCGATGTCATCGATGATGATGAACGTGGTGATCATGGTGACCTGCGCCGGTACCATCATGGTGAACATGAGCATGGCGAAGAGGAAGTCCTTTCCTCTGAAACGGAAGCGCGCGAACAGGTATCCCACCAGCGTACTTGTAAACAGGATCACCAGCGTGTTCGTGCAGGTGATGAAGACCGAGTTGCCAAGCCAGTGGAAGAACGGCGACTTGGTCAGCACTTTGATATATCCGTCGAGGGTGAATTCCTGCGGAATGATGTGCATCGGATCTGTCAGTGTCTCCATCGTTGTCTTAAAGGAATTGCTGAGCATCCATATATAAGGAATGACAACGATGATCGATACGGCCAGCAGGATCGCGAAGATGAGCGCCCTGCTTTTGAAATCTCTTGTGTATGCGAAATCTTTCATATCAGTACTCCCAATCAACTCTGTTGATGCGCTGCTGCACAAGGCTTACGATGAGAATCAGCAGGAACAGCACGACTGACAGTGCCGCTGCGTATCCCATTTCCTTGTAAATGAACGCATTCTCGTAGATATAACTTGTGAGTACCAGTCCGGAGTTCTGCGGTCCGTCTTTGAAGAGCAGGACGCTGAACTGCGCGAACATCTGGAAGTATGAGATCAGTGTCATGAGAATAACGAAGGTCGTCGTTCTGCCCAGCAGCGGCAGCGTGATGTGGAAGAATTTGCTCCACCCGCCTGCATGGTCGAGATCTGCCGCTTCATAGACTTCGCCGGGGATGCCGTCGATGCCCGCTGAGTAGAGGATGATGTTATAGCCAAGGTCAGCCCACAAGGTGAAGACGATGACCGAAAACATGACGTAGTGAGGATCGCCTGTCCATGCTACGCCTTCCCCGCCAAAAGCTTCGATGATCTGGTTGACGAGTCCGATCTTCGTGTTGAAAATACTCCTCCCCCACACGACTGCCGAGGCGACCATAGGCGCCATACACGGCAGGAATACGATCATCCTGAAGAAGCTCCTGGTCTTGTTGCTCTTCATCTGGCTGATCAGCGTCGCAACGGTAAGAGAAATCACTATGTTAAGAGCAACTGCAACGACGGTGAATATGATCGTGTTCTTGAACGCTTTGACGGCGTCCGGATCGTCGAGCAGTTCTCTGTAGTTGTCAAGTCCAACAAACTCCGCAGAATGGTTCAGCGGATTGTAATTCATAAAGGATATCCCGAGTGTTCCAAGGATCGGGATAATAAGAAAAATCAGTGCTTCCGCAAATATTGGTATCAATATGAGCAGAAGGAATTTGCGGCTGGTTGTCAATTTGATCACCTTCCGGTTCTGCGCCCGGCATCTTCAAGGCCGGAATCTAAATATCCGAGTTTGCAAAGGCGCGGAGAGCAAACGCCCCCGCACCTTTATTCATGTGATTATTTGTACAGTTTCTTGTTGAGTGTCTTTTCAAGGGCAGCCAGAGCTTCATCTGTCGAGCCTGCCTCGCCTTTGCAGTATGCGCTGAATGTTTCGTTGATACATTCTTTGAATACGTCTGTGTTGAAGAATCCGATGAACTGCGCGCCGTCGAGGATACCTACGAGCGGCTCAGCAATCGGGTACTTCTTGAGATACTCAGGATCCTGCGCGACTGCTTTCTTTGCAGGGATCTGTCCGCAAGCCAGATTGTGCTGCATGATTACTTCGTCAGAGAAGAAATAGTTGAGGAAATCGAAAGCTGCAGCTTCCTGCGCCTCATCCAGTCCAGCAGCGACAGCCATGGACCAGCCTGTCTCAGATGCAAACTTTTTCTCAGGACCGTAGAACGGCATTGCAACATAGTCGAAGTCTTTGCCAAGCTCAAGGCCGAAACTGTCTATACCTTCCTGCAGGCACCAAGGTCCGCGCGGTACCATCATGACATCACCGGTGTACAGTTCCTGATATCCTTCGATATCGCTTCCGTCATCCAGGCCGGAAAGGTTGGTGACTGCACTGTCTCCGGATGCCATAGCTGCCAGCTCGTCCCAAGCCTTTTTGGCAGCATCTGAAGTGACGTTGATCGTGCCGTCTTCATTCAGATAGTTTTCACCCTGCGAAAGGATCATGGAAGTCCACAGATACATAACGCCGTCCCAGTTGACGAAGTCAAATCCCTTGACTTTGATCTTGTCTCCGTCCTTGATGGTTCCTTTTTCGGCTGCTGCTTTCAGTTCGTCCCATGTAGTCGGAACTTCGACGCCGGCGTCCTTCATGACATTGTTGTTGACGACCAGTCCGCCGCATTCAATGTTGAACTCCTGCGGAATGCCGTAGATGACACCGTCCGCTTCCAGAGCGCCGTAAGTGTTCGGATAGCATTCTTCCTTGACTTCTTTCTGCATGTCTTCAGGAAGCGGCGCTAAAACGCCTGCAGGTGCGAAATCGACGCCCCAGCCTCCCCACATCTCGTAGATGTCAGCTCCGCCTTCTTTTGACATGAGTGCTGTCTGCACCTTTGACTCGAACTCGTCATACGGGAATGACTCAATGTTGACTGTTACGTCAGGATGCTCCTCCATGTAGGCGTCAACGATGCTCTGATATGACGCATTCCATGATTCTTCATTGTTGTGTGTCCACAACGTCAGCGTTGTTCCGTCAGAACTGCCGCCACTGTCTGAGCCGCCGCATCCGGTGATCACGAGTGCGATCCCCAGGGTCAGCACGACTGTCAGGGCGATCAGAATCAGTTTCTTTTTCATTTCTTTTTCCTCCTTAGAATCAGATAATAACCACCGACTAGTACTTGAAATAACTTAAATACGCTCTATTCTTCTCAAGCATCTCCTGAACCATGTTATGGATTTCCTCCATGCTGCATACGCTTGCCGTAAGCGGGTCCTGAAGAACTGCCTGGAATACCAGATCAGTATCGCCTGTGATCGCTGCCTGTACTGCCATCTCCTCAAGCTTCGCTGAGTGGGATACCAGTGCTGACAACTGCGGCGGAAGTGTGTACACGCCCTTGACATGGATGCCGGTTTTGTCTGCCATGACCGGCACCTCTACGCAGGCGCCTTCATCTATATTGGTGATATACCCCTTGTTCCTGAGGTTTGCGTTAAACGGGAACGGCGTACCATCGCCGTAAATGGCGTTGAAGATATTCGATGCGTATTCATCTCCGCGCTCCAGTTCGACCTCCCCGTTCTCAAGCCAGTCAGAGTATTCTGCTTCCCAGGTGTCTTCACGGTTCATATACTCTTTCAGTATATATGCGTATTCGCCCGGGTTCCATCCTGTTCCGTGCATGCAGTATTTCTCAATGAGATCAGGTCTCTTACGGAACCACGGATTGTACTCCGAATTGTGTCCTGAGGACTCTGTTGGGAAGTATCTGAGATATTTGAACATCTCGATCCGGACAGGTTCTTCTGCTGCGACTTCCGGTCTGGTGATGGCTTCCCGCAGCGCCGGATACATGTCCTCGCCATTGTGTTTCAGTTCCAGATAGAATGCCTGGTGATTGATGCCAGCGCAGGTGTAGTCCAGTTCCCCTTTCTGCAGCCCGAGCCAGCCTGCCAGCATCTCCGCTGTTCCCTGCACACTGTGGCAAAGTCCTGTGATGCTCACATCCGACTGCGCCTGCAGATAGCTGACGAGCATAGCCATCGGATTGGTGTAGTTGAGAACGACCGCGTTCGGACAAAGCTTCTCAACATCTCTGATGATCTCCAGCAGGACAGGAGCTGTCCTGAGAAAGCGGAAGATCCCCGATGGGCCTCTCGTATCGCCGACACAGATATCCACGCCGTACTTCTTCGGGATCTCAACGTCATACCGCCAGACGTCCACGCCACCCTGCAGCACTGTAATCAGTACGCCGTCCGCGCCCGGCAGCGCTTCGAGCCTGTCCGTCGTCGCCGTGACCGTCGCATGGTGACCGCCGGCTTTTACGACCTTCTCGATGCCGCGTCTGGCATAGTCCAGTCGCTTTGCATCGATATCCACGAGGGCGATCTCTGCGTCATCAAAGCTTTCGAATGTCATCAGGTCTCTTACCAAATCTCTGGTGAATTCCAGAGAACCTGCGCCTATAAAAACAAATTTCCTCATGTGCGTCCCTCTTTGTTTAGTAAACAAAACCTTTCAATACACTTTACTTTGTTATCATTATAGAGCGTTTTTGCCCAAATGTAAACTGTTTTTTGCTGCCAAATAAAGGAACACGTGCGAATTATGGCTTGACTGACCCTCTAATATAGTGTATATTGTTTACTAAACAAGGAGGCTATCTATGGCTACAATCCGAGAGGTTGCAAAGAGAGCCGGCGTGTCGGCCGCCACCGTATCACGGGTCCTTTCCGGTGATCCGGGGTTCAGCGTCCGTGAAGAGACGCGCCGCAAGATCAACGATGCCGTTGCACAACTTCAGTATGAGATCCCCGTCCGGCAGCAGAATCAGTTCCGCTTTGGCTGCGTTCTTTCCGATACGACTGACAAATACTCGGATCCTTTCTTTGTCGATATTCTTGTCGCTATGGAAGAAGCATGCAAAAGCAGGAACGCCACCATTGCCGTTGTCAAGTCATTTAGAGAACTGGACAATCCCCAGATTCTGCAGGAGATCATTGGTGCCGAACTGGATGGCGTATTCCTGATGGAGCATGTCTCGCCGGAAGCCATGACAGCGCTCGAAACGCATATCCCGCACATCATCTTCATCGACAAAGATGAACCCGAATATGATTTCGACAACGTAGGGTTCGATCACACAACTGCCAACTGGCAGGTGATGAACGCCCTTCTCGACCGCGGATACAAGCGAATCGCCCTCATCAGCGGCAGTTCTCCGGCGATGCCTCTGCCCGAAACCATCCGTATGGTAATATACAGAGAGATGCTTCGCCGCGCGGGGTTCGAATATGACGAGGAGCTGGTCAAAGACTGCGGCTGGGATCTGGATCTCTGCAAACAACAAACACAGGAACTCATGAGACTTCCTAAGCCGCCTGACGCCATCTTCGCCGGCAGTGATTCTCTGGCTTCAGTCGTGCTTGGCACTCTCTACGCCGACGGTTACCGCTGTCCCCGTGATGTTGGCGTTATCGGATTCAACAACATCGACCTCAGTTCGCACCTGGTGCCTCCTCTTACCACAATCGAAGTTCCGACATCGGACATCGGCAAGGCGGCAGTCGAACGCATGATACAAGTCATAAAAGATAAGGATTCGTCCATTCGGCGCATCCTCTTCCCTACCAAACTGATAGAAAGGAAGTCATTGAAATGAAACATTATATCGGAATCGACGGCGGCGGCACCAAGACCAAGTTCCTGCTTGGCCGCGTAATCGAAGGAACCAAACCTGACGGCACGGGCACATCCGGTCTCGAAGTGATCGGTGAATACACCGGCGGCGGATGTCATTATATGCAGATCGGTTTTGACGGATTGGAGCGTCTCATACGCGAAGGTGTCACGGCGGTTTGTGAAAACGCCGGCATCCGGCCCGGCGATGTCGCTTTTGCTTTTGCCGGATGTGCCGGTTTCGGGGATGTGGAATCTGATCAGCCTCTGGTCGACCGCGCAATGGCAGCAGGCTTTGGCGACATGCCCTTCGCTGCGGAAAACGACAGCGCCAATGCTTTGGAAGGCGCACTCTGCGGCGCGCCCGGCATCAACATCATCGCAGGCACCGGCTCCATTGGAAGCGGCCGCAATGCCGCCGGCAGGTTCATGCGCTGCGGCGGGTGGCACTACGCCCTGGGCGGCGATGAAGGCAGCGCCTACTGGATTGCCTGGAACCTTCTTAAAGAGTACTCCCGTCAAAGCGACGGCCGAGACAAAAAGACGCTGTTATATGACGCGGTCAACGAAGCGCTCGACTTGAAGACCGACGACGAGATGGTCACCCGCGTGGTCAATGAATGGCATTTGGACCGCCCACGCATTGCAGGTCTGGCACCAATCGTCAGCCGGCTGTGCGAGGAAGGCGATCCCTATGCCGAAGCCATTCTGACAGGCTGCGCGAAAGAGCTGTCCGATCTGGCCATCGTGCTGCGCGGCAAACTGGGGTTCGGCGATGAGGATGTTCCGGTCAGCGGCACCGGCGGCGTTTTCAAGATCGGTCCCGCTGTCACTGACCCGTTCGATCATATCCTGCAGCAGCACGGCATGCACTATGTCAAAGCAGCCACCACGCCCGACATGGGTGCTCTCATGCTGGCTGTTAAATACGGGCAGCAAAAATAAATACGATTTGCTTTTGCCATATCCCCGGATTTGTTGTATAATGCTGGGGACGGCTCGGTCTGCTAGCTCAGCTGGGAGAGCGCATGGGTCACAACCATGATGTCGTGGGTTCGAGCCCCGCGCAGACCACCAGGAACATAAGACCCCGCGCCAGTGAAATGGCTGCGGGGTTTTTCACAAATCTGTATTATAAGATTATTGACAGGCGCGGATCGATGTGGACGAACAAGATGAGGCTGTTACGCCGCAGTATCCTGATACTTCTGTTTCTGGGTGTGCTGATCGGCACATGCGGATTTAGTGCGGCCGCCGACGAGAATACCTTCACCACCCGCCCTGACGTCCGGTTTGCTGACGACAGCCGTTATAAAGATATCCAACAGCTCGAACTGAGTTTCTATGACACTGCGGATCACCTGTACAACTGGAAGTTCCCCTATTCCGATGATCTTTTCCGGTATCCTTCCGATGAATTCAGCAGATTGTTTGCGCAGTGCTCTCTTGGTTTTGCGATATCCGCATTTCGAAATGATAAAGAAGATTTCCTGCCGTACTTTGACCGGTATCTCGCAGCGATCGGGTTCGACGATCGGGATTCGTTTGGATATGACCGGCCGCCGACGCCTGATTCCCTGGCGGGAGTCATCGCGCATAAACGCATCGATGATATGACTGTCATAGCTGCGACCGCCTGCGGAGCAGGCTACGGAGAGGAATGGTCCTCGAACCTGATGGTTGGGACCGGGGAACGCCACGAAGGCTTCAATAACGCGGCTCTGATACTGGAGAGCCACATCAACAGTTATATCAAAGAGCACAACATCAAAGGCAAAACAAAGCTCTGGATCTCGGGGTACTCAAGAGCATCTGCCGTTGCAAACATCACTGCGGCAGACATGATCGAATCCGGACGTTTCGATGACGTGTACGCTTATCTCACCGCTGTTCCGAGAACGACGAAAAAACCGGTCGCTTATCCGGGTATCTACAACATTTGCGGCAAGAACGATCCCGTGCCGCGTACGCCGCTGCAAAGCTGGGGGTATGAGCGGTACGGAACGACCCTGTACACGCCTTCTCAGGAAACGGACAGCAATTATGCGGCTCTGGCCCATACAGCATCAAAGACAACACAGCAGCTTGCCTATGAACCCTTCCGGAACAATCCGGAACTCAACCATCAATTCCGTCTGGTGCTATCCTTTTTGTGCTCTTTCTTCCCGACCACGGATGAATACGCTGCACAGCTGCAGCCAAACCTGATGAAAATCTGGACGGAACCCGATTTAGGGCATGCTTTTGAGATGCTTGCTGCGTCCATGCCGAAGCATTCCCAATTGAACGCGCAGCAAAAGAACCAGCGTGATGTATTTGTTGACTATCTTACCTTCGCAGCGTCCCAGCACCTCAAATCAAAAAGCCGCCAGACCGATGACGGAAGCTGGGAAGCGGATGATCCAACCGCTGATAACGTTGTCCTGGAGCACCGCCCCATGACCTACATCAGCTGGCTGTTCTCTGACAACAGCACAGAAGATGTGTTCTACGGCCCAACGGAAACCAGGTGGATCGTCTTCATCGGCGACATAGCCGTCGACGTGCTGAAAGGCAAAACCACCATCGCCTCCATTGACCGCAAAGGATCACTCACGGAAGCAGAAGACTCCGGGGACGCCAAACAAGTTTCCCTGCCGGACATTTTCATGATGCGCCAGGGAAAAGAAACGGCCGTCAGCCTTCCTTCCGACAGTGAATATACGATACAGGTGACCGCCTTCAACCGAAAGCCGCTGACCTATCATGATCTTTCCTACGATGCGTATGATACCGCTTATAAACCGGGCATGATGTACATCGGGACTCCCGGCAAAGGTACTTATAAGATGAAAATAACTCCGGGCGAAGATCTTCCGGAGCTTGTTCCCACAGATAATAATGATGCCTTTGCAGCGTTTGCCCAAACACCTTATCGCTATTCTCCGGCAGACGAAATGGATACAGAGATGAACGCGGACAGGAACAGTTTTCTTTCTGTTGGAGAAATAATCAAAATCGTGATCCGGACAAATCTGCTTCTGCTTTTGCTGTATGTGATCTGTCTGATCATCTATCTGGTGCACCGCCGTGAGGCGAAAAAAGGATCTGTTTCCTATTCCTCATGGTTCGTCATTGTGCCGCATCTGGTCGTCATCGCGGTCTTCGCTGTTCTGACGCAGATTTTTTCCTATTACCTGTTCGCCATTGATCAGGCCATGACGGAATGCGCCGCAGTCACGTTTTTCGTGATCTGGCTTTTATCGGTGCGGGGACTTCTGCGGAACAGGAACCGGCGGAACTTGCTTCTTACCGTTGCTCTTGCTCTGGTGACAGTGATCGTCTTCCTGTTCTATCACAGACTGCCGCTCGCAAGTTTCAGCGTGTTCCACCTGTTGGTATTTGCTGCGATCGTGACGGCTTTCACTCTTCTGGCGATCCGGTCCTTCCGCACTACTCCAGTCCCGGAAACTCCAACTGCCGAAGAGCTTCAAACAAAACAACAATGACGGAATTGGATAAGTTGAATGATCTGAGACGTGTATTCGCACTCATGGGGATGCGGACAGCGTGATCGGCATGGGCGGCAATGAAATCGCGGGGCAGCCCCGCAGTCTCACGTCCGAAGAGGATCATATCCTCGTCCCTGTACTCTACATCTGTATAGCAGCGTCCGCCCTTGGTCGTGGCCAGCCACATGCGCCGGCCCGAGTACTTCTCCATGAACTCTTCAAGACTTTCGTGGACCTCAAGTTTGACGTACGGCCAGTAGTCGAGCCCGGCCCGTTTCAGGCTCCTGTCGTCAATGCTGAAACCGAGGGGCTTCACAAGATGTAGCACACTGTCCGTGGCTGCGGCTGTTCGTGCGATATTTCCGGTGTTGGGCGGAATCTCCGGTTCCACCAGAACAATGTGGATCGCCATTTGAATCAACTCCTGCTGTCATGATTTTGCGTAAGAAACACAAAACGCCGGGGATACCCTTTTGGTCGGAGAGACAGGATTTGAACCTGCGGCCACCTGACCCCCAGTCAGGTGCGCTACCAAACTGCGCCACTCCCCGATGACTCCCGGCGTTTCGTACGCGGTTATTATACACCTTTTTCTTTTCGTTGACAAATACTATCTTGCGGTTTATACTCCCCTTGTGATGGACGGTATTCCACCAAGGAAACTGTACCGTGAAGCCCCGGACCGATACAGGGCTCGCACTTGCGGACCCGGGTAAGGAACCACGTCACCTTTTGAGAAAAGAGGTGATCGATTGAAAACAGGATATACAGAAGCAGGCTCTATCAGAGCCGGCTTTATCGGAGCAGGCAAGGTAGGATTTACATTAGGTAAATTCTTCTCAAGCAAGGCAGGCACAGACAGCATCAAGGTTACAGGCTATTACAGCCGCAACACTCAATCTGCTGAAGAAGCAGCGAACTTTACCGGCAGCGAAGCGTTCACGGATATGGGCGCTCTCATCGAAGCAAGCGACGTGTTGTTCCTGACTGTTCCCGACGGAACCATTGCAGAGGTATTCGAGCAGGTCCGTCAGTATCCGATCCAGGGGAAGTACATATGTCACTGCAGCGGATCGCTCTCCGCGAGAGAAGCGTTTCCCGGCATTGACCAGACTGGCGCGTACGAGTATTCCGTTCATCCGCTGTTCGCCGTAAGCGACAAATATGAAGCTTACAAAGAACTGCAGGATGTTTTTTTTGCGGTCGAAGGAAATGCAGAGCATCTTCCCGAGATCAAAGGAATGCTTAAGAGCGCAGGCATTGATCTTCAGGTGATCCGGGCGGAGGACAAGACCCTCTACCACGCAGCGGCCGTCACAGCCAGCAATCTGGCAGTCGCCCTTCTGGCGGAAAGCATCGATATGCTGCGCCAGTGCGGATTCGACGAAGCGGACGCGCGGCGGGCCCTCACCCCTCTCGTAACGGGAAACGTGCAGCACATTCTGGCGCACGGACCGGCGGCAGCGCTGACCGGACCTGTGGAGCGAGGCGACGAGAAGACCATTGCGAAGCATCTCAGCTGCTTGAACGAGCAGCAGAGCGCCATCTACCGCGTACTGTCATCACGGCTCATTCCGATAGCGGAATCCAAACATCCCGATCGTTTGTACCAGAATATCGAAAAACTTTTAGCAGAAGATCCGAAGAGCGGATCATGAAAGAACCAAGAATCGAAGGAAAGGACAAAACCACAATGAGAAACTCAGTACTCACATTCAGTAAGATGAAGGAAGAAGGAAAGAAGATCTCCATGCTGACGTGCTATGATTACTCGACAGCGAAGCTGATGGACGGGAACATAGACGCGATCCTGGTTGGAGATTCCCTGGGCAACACAATGCTCGGTCTGGGAGATACGATCCCGGTCACCGTAGACGACATGATCACTTACGGTGCCTCCGTCGTACGCGGAACACAGACGACCATGATCGTTGTCGACATGCCGTTCATGTCCTATCAGGCTTCCATGGAGCAGGCCCTCCTGAACGCCGGCCGCATCATGAAAGAGACCCACTGCCAGGCGATCAAACTGGAAGGCGGCGCGCGCGTCTGTCCGCAGATCAGAGCAATGGTGGATGCCGGCATTCCGGTCATGGCGCATATCGGTCTGACGCCGCAGTCCATCAACGCGTTTGGCGGCTGCCGTGTCCAGGGCAAAACCGAAGACGCCGCGAGAGAGCTTCTTGAAGACGCCTACGCAGTCCAGGAAGCCGGCGCGTTCTCCGTCGTTCTGGAATGTGTTCCCGCACCGGTCGCGGCGCTGATCACCAGCAAGCTGGACATTCCGACCATCGGCATCGGCGGCGGCGCGGATTGCGACGGACAGATCCTTGTTTATCAGGATATGCTGGGTACTTTTACAGATTACGTTCCGAAGTTCGTCAAGCATTTTGCCAACATCGGCGAAGAAATGACAAAGGCATTCAAAGCATACGATGAGGAAGTTAAAGCCAAGACCTTCCCGGATGCGGAGCACTCCTTCCAGATGAAGAACGAAGAAGCTCTCAAGCGTCTCTACTAAGATACGGCCGATTTATCTTTAAGCAAAAGCATCACAGCGAGGAACAAATAACATGAGAGTCATAACAACAATTGCCGAAATGCACGCGCAGATCGAGACATGGAAAAACGCTGATCAGACAATTGGCCTTTGCCCGACAATGGGATACCTCCACGACGGGCACGCCTCCCTGATGGACTACAGCAACGAGGACAACGACTACACGGTCGCCTCTGTCTTCGTCAACCCGATCCAGTTCGGACCCAACGAAGATCTGGCGAAATACCCGCGGGACTTTGAGCGGGACTGCAAGATCCTCGAGGCTCACGGCGTGGATGTGGTCTTCCATCCCGAGCCGGAGGAGATGTACCTGCCGGACTTCTGCACATACGCGGACGTTGACGTCGTATCCGATACTCTGTGCGGCGCCAAAAGAGAAAACCACTTCCGCGGCGTCTGCACGGTCATCGCCAAGCTCTTGAACATCATCCAGCCGGACAAGATCTACTTCGGCAAAAAGGACGCCCAGCAGCTGGCGGTCGTACGCCGCATGGTCCGGGATCTGAACTTCGACGTGGACGTCATCGGCTGCCCGACTGTCAGAGAGCACGACGGCCTGGCCATGAGCTCGCGAAACGTCTTCCTCAGCTCCGAGGAACGAAAAGCCGCGCAGATCCTTTCACGGACCCTGCGCATGGGTCAGGACATGATCCACGACGGCTGCCGCGACACGAAGGAGCTGCTCGACGCCATGAACGCGAAGCTCGCCACCGAACCGATGGCAAACGTGGAATACGTGGAAGTCGTGGACGGCCTGTCCATGCAGCCCATCGAGACCTTTGGCAAGGGCGATCTGGTCGCTATGGCTGTGCGCATCGGCGCCACCCGCCTCATCGACAACTTCGTGGTCGGAGACATGGCCATCGACGTGTAGCGCGAAAACAGATGTAAAATAAGATGTGAAAAAAGGTGTGACAAAGGAGACGGTTCCCTTGTCACACCTTTATTATATTTACAGATCTCAATTTCCCAGAATTGGGTCTTCTTCGGCGATCCGGTTTTTGCCGGACATGATCTCCGGATGTTTCGACAGGTAGTTCATAACGTTCTTGTCATCGGTCGTAAACATGTAATATCTGTTGTATTCCTCCAGTTTTGTGACTTTCTCGTCGGAGAGGCTGTAGTCGACGGTGATACCGAGGGTGTAAGAGGAGTTGTCTTTTGCCGGGTCATATTCTTCACCACTCTGGAACAGCCTGCGGCTTTCCGCAGTCCAGTTCATGATATCTTTGTTGGCTGCTCTGATCAGACCATTGATATCTTCCTCCGGCACTTTATAAGTGCTGCTGTCGACATACTCCCCGTCTTTGTCCATGCGCGCGTTGGTGATGGACATATACTGTCCGGCTTTGAGGGGATGCTGCGTGTCGATGCAATCGTGCTTACGGATCTCTTCGCTTTTAAAGTACGCCGCGTAAGCGTCATAGGACGCCGGGTATACATTGGAGTAGTACCTCGATACGGTCTTGCCGTTCTTCAGATGATAGTCGATCTGCAGACCGACGATGGACGCAGCCTGATCGCCGGCTTTTGCATCTTCTGCCGCGATATCCGCTTCAGAATGTTCTCCTTCTTCCGCAATGCTCTTGTGAAGCTCTGTGATCAGGCGGATCGCTTCTTCATCCTTGATGCCGAGGCATTCCGAGCCACCCAGATTGTCGTCCGAGATGTCCACCGCCTTTACCGCGGATACCTCCGGAACACGCTTTTCGTAGCCGGTCACATCAAAGAGTGTGAACGCCAGCACCAGACACATGACGGCGGCGTAGATGACAAACACCATGGCGTTCCTGCTTTTGAAAATCCGTAAGCTCTGGTCCGCGATCATGCAGAACACCGGGAAGAATACGACTGTAGCCAAGCAGATCGTTATAACGCAGCCCGCAACCGTGTCTACTGCCAGGAATCCTCTGGCGATAAAAAGTACTACCGACACTGCCAGCGCTGTCAGCAATACCACCAGCAGTTCCGCGACAAACGGCACCACGATCGTCTGCTCCTCATTTTCAAGTCTGATCTTCCTGTAAACCGCCGCTGCCGCAAAGACAAGCAATGCCGAGATGACCGCGTATAGGATGAGTACCGCAGGTACGGCCTGGAACGGAAACTCGCCCCGCGTCAGCAGATAGCTGTACGGCGACAGATAGATCAGTATATTTTCGCGGCTTCCATTGACGTATCCGTAAAGGAACGTATCCATGTATCCAAGGAAGAACACGTACACAATCGATGTCACGGATATGAGCAGCAGGGACAGCAGCGCCTGTATGGCAGCCGTTCCGGCAAGGATCGCCGCGAAGCACGATACGCAGTATGTAAATCCGATGATAACGATATTGTCCAGGATCCACCCAAGAATGTTGGAGACGCACAGGACCTGCGCCGCAGTGGCTTCCTGCGTCCATCCTTCCGGATCCGGACTCGGCACAACCGCCGCAAAGTCCGCGGATTCGTGGGCGCCCATGACGCACAGAAACAGCAGTCCTGTGAGAACGACCGGCAGGATGACCATCCATAATCCCGCGAAGAAGGATCCCCTGAACAACTGCGTTCTGGTCAGCGGTCTCGCGTGGGCGTCGATGACGGAGGCGCTTACGTGCAGATACCTGAACACGGCGCAGCTGACGACCACGCCGCCGATGATTCCGATGAGAAGATTCAGCAGATTCGATCCGGTCATCGTGCTGTACGCGTATGAGATGACCCGTTCCATCCTGCTGTAGGACAGCAGGATCGGGAGAATGTTGCTGAGAAAATACGCGACCGCGATGAGCACCGGAAGCGCCTTGCAGCGTCTCAGAAGCTCGACTGTCCAGGTTCTTTCGGGATTTTTACATGATCTCGCTGAAGTCATATTTCTCACCTCCCAGTTCATAAATGAATACCTCTTCCAGCGAAAGAGGAAGCACGTCTAAAATCAGTGGGTCAACCGGTTCCAGGATCTCACGGATCTTTTCCGCGCTGTCCCTTGTGATCAGAAGTTCAATGGAACCATGCCGATCTCTGTGCAGAACATTGAGTCGGGCGATCGCCGCCTCCGCGGCGTCCTGCTTTTGCGCAAAGGCAACCTGCACTTTGTTGATGCCTTCTCTGACGGATTCCAGATCCCGCTCGATGACGGTTCTTCCGCCGTCGATGATCCCCACGTAGTCGCAAATGGATTCCAGATCCCGCAGATTATGGGAGGACACCAGCACGGACATTTCCCTTTCAGCTACGTCATCGACGATCTGCTTCCATACGAGTTTGCGCACGATGGGATCCAGTCCGTCGATCGGTTCATCCAGCAGCAGGTACTCCGGGTTGCAGGCCAGTGTCAGCGCAATCGACGCCTGCTTTTTCATGCCCTTCGAAAAGCTTCGCAGCGGCGCCTTCTCATCCAGCCGAAACAACTCCGTCAATGCATGCAGACGCTCTGTGCTGAATCCGTCATACGTCCCGTTGTAGATCTTCGTCATGTCCTTGATGGAATATCCCTTCGGGAAAAACAGTTCATCCGGCACGAGACCGATTTTCTGTTTGACGGCAGGATTTTCAAATACCGGCTCCCCATCGAACAGGATTTCTCCTTCGTCCTGCTTCAGGATGCCGGCCATGTGTTTGATGATCGTTGTTTTGCCGGCGCCGTTGGTTCCGACCAGGCCGTAGATAGAGCCTTTGTTGATGGCCAGATCGATTCCGTCCAGCGCCTTGGTTTTGTCAAATTTCTTGTGCAGATTTCTGACTTCTATCATAAGTACCCCTCCTTTATGCCTGTATCCGCGGTGCTGCGTTTGCATCGTCTGCTGTCTTCACTGTCTTGTCAGTTGCTTCCGATGCGCCTTCGGCCGTTTCCGTTCCCGCGAACGGATCGTCTGCGATACCTGCTACGAGCGTCCGAATCTCCTCCTGGGGCAGCCCCAGATAGCATAGTTCCTGCACGCTGTTTCGGATGTCCGCGCTGATTTTTTTGACCGCCGCCGGGTCGATCTTCGTCTCATGACGCGGGCTGACGAAGGTGCCTCTGCCTTTGACCTTATAGATGAACCCTTCCCGCTCCAGCTCCTTAAAGGCCTTCTGGACCGTGTTCGGATTCACCGTCAGGCTGCGGGACAGTTCCCGGATGGACGGCAGCTCGCTATCCTCTTCCAGCACGCCCCTGACAATCAGCTCCTTGATGTTGCCCACGATCTGTTCGTAGATCGACTGTGGGCTTCGTAGATTGATCTGAAACATATCCTCCCCTTTTCTGATTCTCACTTGATCGATAATCGATGAGATGTTTCGTTAAGTGTTCTTCGTGCATTAAGTGTACTATGTCAAATAGTACAGTGTCAAGAAAAAAATGACCTTCCGAAGAAGGTCTTTTGATTTATTCACACTTTGCCAGCAGCTGTTCCCACTTTTCATCCACGTACTGCTGCGCCTCTTCGATCATCCATTCGTTTCCGGGGCGGAACATGTGGGCGAAGCGTCCCTGCCGCTCCAGAAAATCGGAAACCGGAAGCTTGGTGCGCGGCTCATAGGTCAGACGCCATTTGCCGTCCACAACTTCGTACAGCGGCCACACACAGGTGTCCACCGCAAGGCGGCAGATCTCCGCAAGGTCCTCCATGTCATAGCGCCAGCCGCGGGGGCACGGCGCGAGGATGTTCAGGAAGCACGGGCCTTCTGTGTAGATGGCGCGGCGGGCTTTTTCGTGGATATCCCTGAAATTGCCGATCGGTGCGGTCTGTGCCGCATAGGGAATCCCGTGGGCCGCGATGATCGCTGTCAGATCCTTTTTGTTCTGTTTTTTCCCGTAGCTTTCGGAACCGACCGGAGTCGTGGTCGCGTCCGCGAAGCGCGGCGTCGCGGAAGAACGCTGGATGCCGGTGTTCATATAGGCCTCGTTGTCGTAACAGACGTAGACCATGTCGTGTCCGCGTTCCATTGCGCCGGACAGAGACTGCAGTCCGATATCGTACGTTCCGCCGTCTCCCCCAAAGCAGATGAACTTGAACGTCTCATCGATCTTGCCGGTTTTCTTCAGGACCCTATAGGCGGTCTCTACTCCGCCGGTCATCGCCGCGGCGTTTTCAAAGGCGCTGTGGATGTAGCTGTCCTCGTAGGCTGTGTCCGGATAAATGAATGTTGACACCTCCAGACAGCTGGTCGCGTTGGACACAACCGCACGGTCCTCCTCATCCAGCGCCCGCAGCACGGCGTTGACGACAACGCCTGCTCCGCATCCCGCGCAGAGCCTGTGTCCCTGGGCGAAACGCCCCTTCTTGTTCAGTTCGTCTTTTAACTTATACGTCATATGTTATTACCCCTGTATACCTGCGTCATCTCCGCGTACGCCGACATGTCGGTAGATGTTCTCTACCTTGCCTTCTTCCGCGGTCTTCGTCAGGTCTTCATAAATTGCGTCAAACGTGGATACCGTCACATCCCGGCCGCCAAGACCGTAAACCAGACTCAGCAGCAGCGGCCGCGCAGCTTCCTCCAGATCGTAGAGCGCAGCCCGCGTCTCCGCGAACAGCGGTCCTCCAAATCCGGAAAATCCTTCCGACTTATCCATGACGGCAACTGCCCGGACCCCGGCGAGGGCCTTCCGCAGTTCCTCATGAGGAAATGGCCGGAACACGCGGACCTTCACTACGCCGGCCTTGATACCCGCTTCACGCAGCGCACGCGCGGCGGCCTTTGCAGTGCCTGCCGAAGAACCGATCAGGACCACTGCGTACTCGGCGTCCTCCATCATGTATTCTTCGATCATGCCATAGCGGCGCCCGGAAATCTTCTCAAAAGCCTCCGCCACTTCATAGATGCGTCTGCGGCTGTCCTTCATGGCCTCAGCCTGCGCCTTCTTGATCTCCATATAATAGGGCGAGGTCCCGTATGGGCCTACCGCCAGCGGCTCATCCTTCTTCAGAAGATAGTGCTCCGGCTCATACTCGCCGACGAAGGCGCGCACCTTCTCGTCCTCGAGAAGATCGATGTTCTCCACCGCGTGGCTGGTAATGAATCCGTCCTGGCAGATCATGACGGGAAGACGGCAATACTCCCCGATCGGCATCGCCTGGATGTAGTTGTCGTAGACTTCCTGGTTGTTCTCCGCGTAGATCTGGATCCACCCCGCATCCCGGCAGCCCATGGAATCCGAGTGGTCGTTGTTGATGTTGATCGGTCCGGTCAGTGCCCGGTTGACAACGGCCATGGTGATCGGCAGTCTGCTGGAGGCTGCCACATAAAGGAGTTCCCACATGTAGGCCAGTCCGGCAGAGGATGTCGCTGTGATCGCGCGTGCTCCCGCGGCGGATGCTCCGATGCAGGTCGACATGGCGGAATGCTCCGACTCGACCGCGACAAATTCTGTATGGACCTTGCCGTCGGCTATATATTTGCTGAAGTACTGCGGGATCTCCGTTGACGGCGTGATCGGGAAAGCGCCCATCACATCCGGATCGATCTGCTTCATTGCAAAGGCCACCGCTTCGTTTCCGCTCATCCTGTCGCGCATACTAGATTTCCTCCATTCTGATCGCATCGAAACTACATACCTTCGCGCAGATCCCGCATCCCTTGCAGTAAGTCAGGTCCGTCTCCAGGCGCAGACCATCCGCGACCGGAATGGAAACATCCGGGCAGAATGGCACGCAGAGCAGACACTGTTTACACTTATCTTTATCAAAAACAGGCGTCAGCACACGCCATTCGCCTGTCTTCACCTGACGCGAGGTCGCCGGTTCGTACACTTCGGCGCCCGTCGTCAGTTCATACCATTTGCTTTGTTCGTTGATCTTCATGTTTTACCTTATACCGTATTTCTCAGCCGACCTTCAGCTGCTTCATGGACATTCTCAACGCCTGCATATTCCCCTCAACGACCTGAGGCTTGGAGGCGAACTTATGGCGAAGGGAACCCTCCATATCTTCCAGGAAACGTTCCTTCTCTATGACATGGCTGACTTCAACGGTCGCTGCCAGCATCGGAGTGTTCGGGATATTTCTGCCGAGGGTTTCCTGTGAGATGGAGCCGGCGTCGACTGTGCAGACTTTGCCTTTGTATCCGCCGAGCTGCTTTCTGACCTCACTTGGAGACTTCTTGCTGTTGACGATGATCGCGCCGTTTTCTGAAAGTCCCGCGGTAACATCGACGGACTTCAGCAGCGTCTCATCGACGACGACAACAAAATCCGGGTTGTAGATATTAGAGTGGACACTGCTGCCGCTGCCGCTTTCGCTGATACGGTTGTAGGCTGTGATCGGCGCGCCCATTCTCTCCGGACCGTATTCAGGGAATCCCTGTACTTCCTTGCCGGAATTGAACGCTGCGTCTGCCAGGAGAAGACATGCTGTCTTCGCGCCCTGTCCGCCTCTGCCGTGCCATCTGATCTCTACTGTGTTACCCATTGTTTTTTCCTCCTGTCCGGCCTGATCGCCGCTTCATTTGCAACGTGCCATGTATCAAAAATTCCCGCCCTGTATCAGGACGGGAATCGCAAATCACAATTCATCCGCTTGTAAACCACCTGCTACATGCACGCATACCATCATATGCTCTTCCGATCACGGGGAAGGTCCGTCAGCGCTTAATCACTTCGGTTTCTGATCCCGATTCCGGGGCCCCTCTGCTTTCAGCTCTGCAGCTCGGGAGTGATTTTCGATCATGCGTTTTTATCAGTACCGGACTCACACCATAACCGGCTCGCTCTTACCTTTTAACGTATGCCTACTGTCTCCGTCTACGCCTTTGGTTTTATTGAATTCCGCCGTCATCTCCCTGACGACATGGCTATGTTAACACCGCATTTCATCTATGTCAACAGAATTTCGGTAGTTTTTTGTGTATTTTTTACAATACATACGGAATTCTATTGTTACTTTTGCCCAATTTTGTTTCCTCATACGAAAAATCCGGGGTAATCCCCGGATTTTGCTCGTGTTTATAAGATTTTGCCGCTTTAGCCAACGACGTTCTTGATCATATCGATGACGGTGCCGTCCCGGTATTCGACGACGCCGACAATAGCATCGCCGAACTTCGGCGGATTGGGCTTGCCTGTGATCGAATATGCCAGGTCTCTGAGTTCCTTGATATCGACGACCGGAAGACCCGCTTTGACCAGTTCTGCCTTGAGCATCGGATTGTTCGGGTTGACCGCGACGCCTCTTTCTGTAACAACGACATCGACGCTCGGTCCCGGTGTGCAGATCGTCATGACCTCGTCGACCACGATCGGGATCCTCTTCCTGGTGAGCGGACAGACAACGATCGCCAGTTTCGCGCCGGCAGCCGTATCCGGGTGTCCGCCCAGCGCGCCCATTATATTGCCGTTGGACGCGGTCAGAACGTTGACGTTGAAGTTCACATCGACTTCCGTAGCCGACAGGATCATGATGTCGAGGTTGTTCGTGACACATCCCTTCGTCAGCGGGTCCGCGTATGTGCCGGCATCCATTTCAATGTGGTTGCCGTGATTCCGGATGGACTCTACAGCGCCCTTGTCGAAGGTCTGGACGTCCAGAAGACCTGTGAACAGGCCCTCATTCAGCAGCTCGACCATGGTCGATGTGATGCCGCCGGAGCCGAAGGATCCGATGATATGATTTTCTCTCATATAATCACGCAGGAACCGGATTACCGCCAGCGATACGCCGCCGGTACCTGCCTGGTAGGAGAATCCGTTCTTGATCAGACCGGAAGCAATGAGGACCTTGCTTGCGTATTCCGCGATGGTCAGCTCGATCGGATTGTTGGTTTTGCGTGTGGCGCCCTGTCCCATGAGTTCCGGATCGCCGATCTGATCGATCTCCGCAACGATGTCCACCAGTGTCTGCGGGATGCTGACCGGGTACGCCGGGAAGTCTACCAGATTGTCTGTGACCGCGACGACCTTCTTCGCGTAACGGGCGTCTACCATGGCGTATCCCATGGAGCCGAACGCGGACGGTCCCTGCTGGCCGTTCATGTTGCCCATATCATCGCAGCAGGACGCGGCGATGAACGCAACGTTGATTCTCACGTCACCATTCTGGATGGCTCTGGCTCTGCCGCCATGCGTCCGGAATACAACCGCTGTATCCAGCAGTCCTCTGGAGACCTGCTTGCCCAGTTCCCCGCGCATGCCGCTCGTCTGCAGTCCTGTAACGACGCCTTTTTTGATATAGTCGATCAGACATTCGTGGGAGCTGGTCAGGGATGACGCGCAGATGGTCAGATTCTTGATCCCAAGTTCGTCAATGGCTTCCATGACTTTCGGCAGGACCATGTCGCCGGCCCTGAGGTGGTGATGGAACGAAATCGTCATTCCGTCTTCCAGTCCGGATTTGATGATGGCCTCTTTCAGTGAACCAACGACTTTACCGGTATAGACCTTATCACTTTCTGTGATGAATTTTTCTCTTCTCTTGCCGCTTCTGATGTACGGCTTGACATCACCCATCTGGATGATATGTTCGGGCACTTCCCGTCCTATTTGATTCTTCTGCAGCTTTTTCATTTCTCCAGCCTCCCCGCCTGTATCAGTATTCTTCTGGCCTTGTTGATGATCGGATAATCTACCATCTTGTTGTCAACGGTGAATACGCCTATGCCGGCGGCTGACGCTTCTCTCTCGGCGTCCACCACGCGCTGGGCGTGTTCGATTTCTTCTTCCGTCGGACTCAGCAGACGGTGCGCGACCTTGATCTGCAGCGGATGAATACAGGATTTGCCTGTGAAGCCCAGCGTCTTCGCCCACTTCACTTCTTCTGCAAAACCCTCCTCGTCCTTGTAATTTGACCAGACTGTGTCGACTGCGGTGATTCCTGCCTCCGCCGCAACGACCGGCAGATAGGTTCTGGCATAGGAAAGCTCATTGCCATCTCTGGTTCTGACAGTACCCATAGAATTTGTGTAGTCTTCTGCTCCAAAGGAAAGGGAGATCACTCGGTCGCTGGCTTTCACGGTTTCTCTGGCGTTCAGCACGCCTTTCGCCGTCTCGATCGAGCACTGAATCTTGACTGAGCCTACCTCGATACCGTTTGCTTTCTCTACTTCGGTCAGCAGCTGATCCAGCATGACGACATCATCCGGGCAGTCGCACATGGCCAATCTCATATACCGGATGCCGGACGGTACGATTGCTCTCACGTCATCCTCGAAGAACGGCGTTCCCGTTCCATTGATTCTCGCAAAGACCATACAGTCTCCGAACTCCAGCGTTTCGACCGCCTTGCAGAGCAGATCTCTTCCGGCGTCCTTTTCTGTCATCGCAACAGCGTCCTCCAGGTCGAAGAGGATGCAGTCCGGCTGGAACACCGGCGCGTTCAGATACATCTTCGGCTTGTTTGCCGGACAAAATAACATTGTTCTCATCTTATACATCTTCTTCACCGCCCCTTGCTCTTCTTACTGCTGTTCTGATTCTTGCCTGGATGACGAAGTCCAGCGCACTGAAATCATCGATCGTAACATCCGCGTACTTCACGCCCTGCAGCGCAAGCTCTTCCTGCGCCTTCTGGATGATCTGATCTCCAAACATCTTTTCCATTTTGCTGTTCAGGACGATCTTCAGCTTTCCTCGTTTTTTGAGTTTTACGGTTACCTTGCAATCCTGGGACTGCTCGTAACCAGCTTCTCCTACCATCATTTTTTTCCTCCCTGGATACTGTGGCTTTTGCAATATTATATTTAGAACAGGCCTGTAACGCGCCCGTTATTATCTACATCGATGTTTTCTGCGGAAGGTTTCTTCGGCAGTCCCGGCATGGTCATAATGTCGCCGGTTCTGACGACGATGAAGCCTGCTCCGGAATTTGGCTTGACGTCTGTAACGTGGATTCGGAATCCCCTTGGCGCTCCCAGAAGCGTCGGGTCGTCTGAGAAGCTGAACTGGGTCTTTGCCATGCAGATCGGCAGATTTCCGTACCCCTGCTGCTCAAGACGCTTGATCTGCTTCTCCGCCTTCAGGTCGAAGCTCACGGAATCCGCACGGTAGACGCGCTCCGCGATCGTCTCGATTTTCTCTTCGATGCTCATCTCCAGCGGATATGTGAAGCCGAAGTTTCCCGGTTCCTCACAGAGCCTGATGACTTCTTCCGCCAGGGCTTCGCCGCCTTCGCCGCCCTTTTCCCAGACTTCGCTCAGGACAGCGTTGACGCCGAGCTGTCTGCATTTCTCCTGCACCATATCCAGCTCCGCCTGTGTGTCCGTCGGGAAGCGGTTGATCGCGACGACTGCCGGAAGTCCGTATACGTTCTTCACGTTGTCAAGATGCTGCAGCAGGTTCGGCAGTCCCTTTTCGAGCGCTTCCAGGTTTTCTTCTCCCAGATGCTTCTTGGAAACTCCGCCGTGATACTTCAGGGCTCTTACGGTCGCGACAATGACGCACGCGGACGGTTTCAGTTCCGCCATTCTGCACTTGATGTCGACGAATTTCTCCGCGCCGAGGTCTGCCGCGAAACCGGCCTCTGTGATGGCGTAATCCGCCAGTTTCAGAGCCATCTTTGTCGCCATGACGGAGTTGCAGCCGTGGGCGATGTTCGCGAAAGGTCCGCCGTGTACGAAAGCCGGCGTATGCTCCAGCGTCTGCACGAGGTTCGGTTTGAGGGCGTCCTTCAGAAGGGTCGCTACGGCGCCCTGTACCTTCAGATCCCTTACAGTGATCGGCTTGCCGTCATAGTTGTACGCGACGATGATGTTCGCGATTCTTTCCTTGAGGTCATCCAGGTCCTTCGCCAGACATACGATCGCCATGATCTCACTGGCAACCGTGATCTTGAAACTATCTTCCCTCGGACGGCCGTTGACGCTTCCGCCGAGTCCGTCCACGATGTAACGAAGCTGACGGTCGTTCATATCCATAACGCGCGTCCACGTTACACGCCGGGTGTCGATTCTGAGTTTATTGTCCTGATGGATGTGGTTATCGATGATCGCTGCGATCAGATTGTTGGCTGCGGTGATTGCGTGCATGTCCCCGGTAAAGTGAAGGTTGATGTCCTCCATCGGAACGACCTGCGCGTATCCGCCGCCCGCGGCACCGCCCTTGATGCCAAAAACGGGACCCATAGAAGGCTCCCGCAGAGCGACCATCACGTTTTTCCCCAGTCTGTGGAACGCGTCTGCGAGACCAACGGAGGTAGTTGTCTTACCTTCGCCGGCAGGTGTTGGGGAAATGGCGGTCACAAGAATCAATTTTCCATCTTCGCGATCCTTCATTTCCTGCAGGACGCGATAGTCGACCTTGGCCTTGTAGTGGCCATACAGTTCTACATACTCTTCGTCAATGCCCAGACGGTCCGCGATCTCCGAAATCGGATACATCTCGTTCGCCTGAGCGATCTCAATATCTGTTTTAATTTCCATAAAGCTTTCGTTCTCCAATCTGTAACAATAACGTAATATCTTCTTTAGAATTCAAACTACCACATATAGTATAGAGATTCCAGTAATTTTTTCATATTTGTGAATTTTGCTTTCTCGCTAACTCTTTACCACGGCAAAGGGACAGTGAGGTATCAAAAAAACGTCCCTGTTTTCGGACGTCTTTTTTCAAATCAATATATTGTGTTCCGGCGTTCTGTTGTGTTGTTTCGCCTGCGCGGAAATACAGGCTTGTAATTATTTCCATTAATGTTATGATGTGTGTACGCTAACGTTCGCGTTTGCGTTAACCAATATTAATCACCAGGAGATCTGCTTTGTTTGAAGTTCTGACAGAATCAATCATAGATGGCATCAAGGATACTGCACTCTGCATCCCGATTCTTTATGTGACGTATTTGTTCATGGAGTACCTGGAGGGAAGCAGCCGCTTCAATGAGGAGACTCTCTGCCGCTATTCCAGAAAGGTCGGTCCTTTGATCGGCGGAATCATCGGCGTTATTCCCCAGTGCGGTCTGGCCGGTTCGGCGGCAGCGCTGTACTCCACCGGCACGGTGACACTCGGCACCATGCTGGCGGTGTTTTTCGCGACCTCTGACGAGATGCTGCCTGTGATGCTCGCGTCTCTGTCGGGAAAGTTTGCCATCGGCATCGGTTCCATCGCTGCTATCCTCGCCGCAAAAGCAGGACTCGGCATTGTACTCGGCTACATCGTCGATATCGCCGTTAAGGCGGGCAAAGGCAAGAACATCCACGCCCTCTGCGAGCGGGACCACTGCGAATGCGACGGGGACGAAGGCAGTATCTTCCGGTCCGCCCTCATCCACACGGCGAAGATCACACTCATGCTGCTGATCGTCAATGTGATCCTATCCTTTGTCATCGGCTGCGTCGGCATTGAATCTCTGTCCGGCACAATCATAAATCAGCCCGTCATCGGCGAGCTGATCATTGGTCTGTTCGGTCTCATTCCAAACTGCGCGATTTCTATTATTATCACCGAATCCTACCTGAGCGGCGTGCTGGGACTGGGCGGACTGTTCGCGGGACTCCTGTGCAACGCCGGCATCGGCCTGATCGTGCTCTTCCGCACCAACGCGCGTCTGCGCGAAAACCTGACGATCGTTCTGATCATGTACGTGCTCAGCGTTGCGTCCGGCGTGCTGATTCATCTTGTGTTCTAACCCCTTGCAATTCCTGATCCCTTGCAATTCTTACCATCCGGTGCCACATCATGTCCCATCATGTCCCGACAGCGGTTCATTCCTCCTCTGCCCAACTGAAAATACTGTCGATCGTTTCTGTAATCCGGGCGAAGTCGATTTCGCATTCCCCGTTCCATATGCCGACCGGAACTTTATCCTCAAACGTATAGACTGAAATGTCATCCCCGTGTTCAAAATCGTGGACAATGACCTTCTTGTTCTGCAGGTCGATCAGCCAGTATTCCCTTACCCCGCCGTTCCAGTACTTGTTCAGTTTCACAGTCATGTCTTTTTGACGGGTGGACGGTGAAAGCACCTCCATCACAAGATCCGGGCCGCCCCAAATATCTTCCTTTTCCCAAAACCTTTTATGCAAAATCAGTATAGTTTCGTTGAATTCCATCCTTCAACCAAAAAAACATATTAAAAATATATAAAAAACACACTTTGTAAGCAAACAATAAGACCGCCACATCCACTGACATAGCGGTCTTCTGTATCGATTGGTTCTGTTTCGGTCGATTATTTCCCGGATTCGAGGCGCTTGAGCCTTTCGGTCGCGGCGATGTTGTCGATGACCGCCAGGACGGCTTTCTCGAGGGAGGAGCCTTTGCGGTAGTCCGCCTTGCAGGCGAAGTTGACCCGGTTTTCGCTGATGAGGCGTTCCGATTCCTTTCGGTCCTTCTGGTAGACGACGAAGGAGTGGCCACCGTTTACCTTGGTCAGTTTCATGCACGGAATGTCCGTGTCCCCATCGCCGAAATAGAGCATGTTGCGGAACGGGATCCGGCGCTTATCCTCCGGCACGTATTCGTTGAGCGCGTGCTGCTCGGTCACGTCCAGAATGCCTTTGTTGATTCGATAGAGGAACTGGGTCTTGCTGGTGTAATTGACTGCCATGGCCGGCCACTTGGCCAGACCGTCCTTGTCATAGAGAAATTCTGCAGCATAGATTCCCTTGAACTCGCCGGCGATGGGCGTACCTTCGATGATTTCCTTCAGACCGGACGAGATAATGTAATGCTCGCACTGCAGGCCTTGCTGCGCGCAGTATTCATTGATGCGACCAAACCACGTTGATACTCCCGGGAAGAGTTTGACGCTTTTGCCAAGCTGCTGAAACTTTTCCCGTTTCAGCAAAAACTTGCTGCGTCCCTTCTCCAGCATCAAATACATGTAGGACAGAATGCTGTCCATTCCGTTCGCCTTTGTCAGTTTGGTGCATTCGGCCCAGAACTCATCACTGGTCATATCCAGCCCGTCCATGAAACCGTAGTCCTGCATGTTCTTAGGTGACAGGGTTTTATCAAAATCGTACATCAGCGCGACGATAGGTTTTTTCATTTTCGTGTCCTCTGCAAAGCGTTCTTTCTAATATGGCAGTTCAGTGATTGCCATATTATACCATACTATTAGACTGTTGTCCGAAGAAAAACTCCCCGCAGGGTGGGGATACGGGGAGTTTCGAGGTAGGAAGTGACTTGACAAAAAAGTCACGAATATGGCTTTTGAATAAAGGAAAACACTGATCGATATCATTTTACCTTATTCCGGTATTTGTAAATCACCGCCGTGATCGCCACACCTGCGATAAACGCGATCACTGCAGCGAGCACATACCCGCCTGCGCTGTCGCCAAGCAGTGATGAGCCTGTATTCTGATCTGACAACACTTCATGCTGCATGCTCTGCAGCTGCTGCATAGCAACGCCGAGACAGATCAGCAAGACTGCTGATAAGGAGCCCAGAATTCGTAATCTGGACTTATCCTCCTGTCTTTTGACTGCCGCCGCGCGTTCATGCATCCTGATGAGTCTTTCCTCTTCACTTCTCATACGGATGTCATCTCCCTTCAGTAACGGTAACGTTTATCTATTTATTAACAGTGTTTTTGTTCCTTTCACCTATATAGATACACAAAAGAACGAGTTTCCCCGCTCTTTTGATAAAAAAACTACAATTTTTTGTATTTTTTATTTGACCGTGATTTTTATGGTCTTGCGCACGCCGTTATGGGCATAGACGTAGATCCGGCATGTGCCTTTGGCTTTTGCCGTGATTTTGCCGGCCTTGCTGACGGTCGCAACTTTTTTGTCACTGCTCAGATAACGCAGCAATGGCACGTGTTTGTTCCGCATGAGTTTTTTGCCCTTCTTCAGTTTCAAGACTTTCGCCTTGATCCTGAAGGTCTTCCCCTTCTTGATGGTGACCTTCACCTTGTTCACCTTCACGGCCCTGGCGTTGGTGTACTTCCCGGAACCCCCGGAGGTGTAGGCGCGCATCAGCGGACTGGTTTTGATGTATTTCTTTTTGCCGTTCTTCACTTTGAAGGCCTTGACATACGCTTTGTATGCTGTCTTTTTCTTCAGGCCTGTCCTGGTCCACTTTAACTTCTTGCCGGCTTTGATTGTCTTGACTTTTTTCGCCGTTGTACCGGCTTTGCCGCCACACCGCCCGAAGAAGATATCATATCCCGTCGCGCCCTTGACTTTGTTCCAGGAGATCGTCATGCTTCTCTTGCCTTTGGCCTTCATTTTGACGAGGAGCACACCGGATGATTTCGTCACCGGCTTGGTACTCTCCTTCCACTTCGCGTAGATGGTCGTGTCTTTTGTGATTTCCTGATCGAAATCAAAGACCATCGTCAATCCCTGATCCGCGTACCAGCCCTGGAAGGTGCAGCCCTCGCGGGTCGGATCCTCCGGCTTCTGCGCTTTCTGATGGATCTTCACGGTCTGTTCGTCGATGCCGGTTCCGCCGTTTTCCTCAAAGGTGACCTTGAACTGTTTGATCGCCCAAGTGGCAGTGTATGCCCGATTTCCGGCAGAGCCTTTCTCGATGGTGACCTTCTCTGTCGGCTCACTCAGACCCGTTCCTGTCCAGCCCGTGAAGTCGTAGTCTTCTTTGACCGGATTGTTCAAGGTGAAGGTTGGCGAGTCTTTCCTATAACTGTTCGGGTTGGTTTCGCCTTCCGGAAGCGCGCCGCCATCCAGATCGTAGCTGATCTTGAATGCTATCCTGTTCCACTTCGCGTATATGGCCGTGTCTTCTGTGATCTCCATATTGAAATCAAAGGCCTTCGTCAGTCCCTTATCGGCGTACCATCCCCCGAATGCATATCCCTCGCGGGTCGGATTCTCCGGCTTCTGCGCTTTCTTGTGGATCTGCACGATCTGCTCTTCGACGCCGGTTCCGCCGTTTTCCACGAAGGTGACCGTGAACTGTTTGATTTTCCATAGAACCGCATAGTCTCTGTCACCGGTGGAGCCTTCCTCGATCGTGACCTCCTTCGCAGGCTGTTTCAGATCGGTCCCCACCCAGCCGGTGAATTCGTGGTCCTCTTTCTCCGGAGCGTTCAGCTTGAAGGTGGGAGTCGCTGCTGTGTATTCTGTCGGATTGTCTTTCCCGGATGGCAGCGTTCCACCAGCCAGGTCGTAATCGATAGCGTACTTCTCCATATCCCACTGGGCGTAGAGGGTGACAGTGTAGCCTTGTTCCGTGGTCAGGTTCTTGACGGACTGCTTATCTGTAATCGCATCGCCGCTTCCGTCCTTCTTCGTGTTCCAACCAGTGAATGTTCCGCCAGTGCGTTTGAACCGGTTTGCGAACAGATCCTGCGGCTGATCATAGACCATATACTGGTCTGCCATCGTTCCGGTCACATTGTTTCCGTTCGGATCGAACTTCACGGTGTAAACATTGGCCGCAGCATGGGCCGTGATTTTCGCATCGCCGCAGACAGGCAGTTCGCTCTGGTTCGCCTCCTGAGGATCGAATGTCACGAACCCTTTCGGCGGCACTCCGGTCACGGAATACCCGTCGAAGTGATAACCGAGTTCTGCGGCTGCCGAGACATTGATCTTTGCACCCACAGGTATATGGATGAGTTCCGTCGGTCCCGTCGGCTGGGTCGTTCCGCCAGACGGGCTGACCCAGGCGCTCGTGATATGGTCTTCCGCATCTATGGTCACCGTGTAATAATCAAGATTGATGGAAACGGGTTTACCATCGAAGGTGAATTCCTGTTTGTCCGCCGGGATCACATAATAATCGCTGTCCATGGTGAGATGATACGTACCGGGGTTGAGTCCTGTCAGGTCGATCGTATATGTTCCTTTAGAGTCGCTTTTGCTGACCATTCTGTCTGTTTCTGCAATATGGAATCCCATATTCTCTCCCTGCTGCCAGGGCACGTCGAATCTCTTACCGTTTTCCTTTGTGGCTATGGTCAGCTTTTCTCCAGTAATGAATTCCGCATCCAACGTCCAGGGTTGGATCTCCCATCCGTTTTCGGTCTGGTTCAGCGTACACAAGTTGAAGACCTGCGCGCCGTCAGCATAGAAGTTTCCGAACTGGACACCCCTGTTCCATCCATGGAACACCGCATTTTCAGGGAGTTCCCATCCTTCTTCCTGCATGAGGGAAGCGAACGTAGGCAATGTATCGCTCTGATCAAAAGTCATTTCCATTGTATATGTTGTGTCTGACGTACCGTCATTGTGTTCTTCCCTTAAAACAACATCGTACGGCAGCGCCTCCCACTGAGCGTAGAGGGTGACCTCCCGAAGATCGACCGGTGCAAGGTCCTTCACATCCTGGGCAATATCCTTATAATCCGTTCCCTTCCCGTCGGCTCTGGTGTTCCACCCTTTGAACTGGTAGCCCGGCAGGACGAACCGATAGGCAGGAAGGTAGAATGACTGATCATAGTATTCCGTCAATTCATTCATGTGTCCGCTGACCGTCGTGGACGCGCCGCGGGGTCGGTTCCCGTCGAACTTCACTTTGTACATATAACCCTGCGTTCTGCAATACAGTGTCGGCGCAGAATCACTTCCGGTGTAGTTCCATTTCCATCTGCCGCCTTCATCTGTGTAACCTGCTACGTTCATCTCTAAGTTCCCGTTTTCATCTGCGATCTTCGTTCCATCATGCAAATAATAGCCTGCGGGAAATGTTCCGGGATGCAGATTTGGATTGATATCAAACAGATGGTTTTCTCCCGGAATAGCGACCGCAGATCCTGCTTCCGTCGTTGTGTCGCCTTCTAATCGCAGTTCGACATCCGTGCCCGGTACCAATTCACGTTCCAGTTTCGCATCCCCGTCAGTATCTCCATCCGTGAACGAGAGGTCACCGTAATATTTGGTTTTCTTCACACTTGTCGCACTGATCGTCTCCAGCATGGCTTGGGTCCATCCTGATGCATTGCCGGACAGCCACGGATAGAACATCCCTGTATGTTTATCTGCATCAACATCAAACAGATAGACATCCTTCAGTCCATAATCCATCCTTTGTCCGATGTTCAGATCCTTGATCGCGTAACCGCTGCCGTCTTTTGGAATGGACTTGAAGGTTACATCTATCCTGTGCACATCTTCGCCGCCACCATTCACGACAGTTCCTGAAATGTGATCTGTATGAATGGAACCGCCGGTGATGACGGTCTTTGCATCGCCAGGTCCTCCAATACCGGAATCTGCATCCGGGCCGCCCTTCGCAACGATTGTTCCGCCGCTGATCTCAGTATAGGCATAGTTCTCCCCCGGTGCCGTCCCGCTTTTATGGTCGCGCTTTCCTGCGCCTATACCGGGAGAAGTCCCTCCGGCTTCTGCAGTAATAAACCCGCCGCGGATTTTCACTTCACCTGTTCGCGGTTTATTGCTGCTGCCTGTTCCGCATCCGATTGCCGGACCTGCTCCGAGATTTGTTGCCGTAACAGATCCGCCGTTGATCTGAATATTCTGAGCGCCGCCATTGCTGCCGCTTCCGATCGTCGCCCCTCCTGTTTGGTTTTTAGCTGTTACAGTTCCCTCGTTGATGATGATATTCTTGGCAGTAACCGGTATATCAAAGTTGGACGGTTGTGTGCCACTTCCAATTGCTGTCCCTTTTAGAGCTTCCGCATATACTGTACCGCCATTGATGACGATTCCGTCTGCGGCAGCCTCCGCTCCACTTCCTATTGCGGCACCATCATAGTCGTATGAATAGGCTTTAATGTTCCCACCGTTAATAGTAATATCCGTTGCATCACAATGCTGGGCTCCGCCTATTCCTGCTGCCCCGTTGACCCCTTTGGCAATGATATTTCCGCTGTTGATCGTAATATTTCCCATTGTATTTGCGGAGGCTTCATCGGCATAGGGAACGGAGCCTATCCCGGCACACGCGGTTCCGCCCTTCGCAGTAATGGTTCCCGGCTGGTCCGCATCTTCCGTTTCGAAAACCAGCTTGGACATTGTCCCTTCCTTCCGGATCGCGGGGCACATGTAGCCTTCCAAATACACCTCCGCGCCTTTCTTGGAAATGATCTTGCACGTGCCATCAAACTCATCGACCCAGATTGGTGCTGTGCGCGAGCCCGCATATGATGTTGCGCCGCAGTTGAGGTTCAATCCGTCCGCAAGATATACGTTTGCCTCGTCACTTTGTATGAGGACACGGACGTGCGTGCTTTTGCCTTCCAATGTGTAGTTACCCGGCTTTTTAATAAAGACCGTGGTGTTTGCTTTTGCCTTGCTGACGTCATAGGTGTCTCCCGGTTCCATGTTCACCGTATGCCAGATTCTCGCGTCTGCGTGGACCTGCTCCGCGCCCGCGAGTCCTGCTGCCGCGAACACAAGCAAAAGCAATACCGGCAGTAACTGCAGCCTGTTTTTGTTTCTGAATATCGTTTTCATCCTGTTGTCTCCCTTCTAAAGCCCTTTACCCTTTACATTTTACCTATATAGATACAAAAAAGGATGGGATTTCCCACCTTTTTTAGAGTGTTTCTCGAAATATTTTTTTGAAATATTCCGAACTGATATTGGTTCACGCGTACGCTCCCAGCACGCCTTCTTTTTTCAGTTCTTCCCGCATCTGCTTCTTGCCTCTGCTGAGCAGGTGATCCACACGCTTCGCGTTCACACCCATGACAGAAGCGGCTTCCGCATACGTCAGTTCTTCGGAATACACCAGCCAAAGGGCTTCCCGCAGCTGAGGATCGATTCTGTCGAGGCATGTCCGGAGAACCTGCCGACGCTCCCCGTCCATCACCATTTCCTCTACCATTTCACGGCCTTCGGTATCTTCATAATAGTCATCGAAGGAGAATTCTGTGATGCGGGTTTTTCTGGTGTGGTATCTATAAGCGAGATTGCGTCCTGTCTTAAACAGGTATGCCTTGAAGCATCCTTCGCCGATCTTCGGTCTCTTGACCATGAGCCTGGCGAAGGCTTCGATCATCATGTCCTCTGCCGCGTGCCAGTCGTGCAGATAGCCGTACAGGTAGAACGTCAGACTGTCGCCGTGGCGGATCATCAGCTGATCGTAGGCTCCGGCATCTCCTGCGAGATAATTATTGTATAGTTCGCTGTCGTTTTGGTACTCTGTCATTTTGCTTTTCCCCCGACATCATCTTCTCCGCGCCATCGCTTTATTACTTGAAAGCTTTTCTGCTTTAATAGAAAAGCAATTCCCGTGCCATTTCCTCTATATACCCGTAATTTTGCTGTGGTTCCTTGGTAACTCGCTCTTTCCGCGTACAAATGCGTTTCCTGTCAGTGTATTTTTGTCACTTTTCGAACCATATTCGGTTCAATTGGCCGATAAGTCGATTCGATATCAGTTCATATAGAAAAATCCGTCGTTTATGCCGTGAAAACAGTAGATATTTGCTATTTTTCAGGGTCATTTTCCCGCGAAACCGGTCAGTGATTGTCCGGTGAGTCGAAATCGGTTCGGCGCGGATTTCCCCTTAGAAGCAGCACCACCACGACCGTCAGCAACGGGATCAGATATCCGATCATCGCTGCAGTCCCGGTCTGTGAAACCAGAATATTGTATATGCCGTGGTAGGTGATCGCAATGGCAATGAGCCCGACGGTTCCCGCCAGCCGCAGCCATGTCCGGTCCCAAAGATACAGGAAACCAACAGCAATCAGGAACCCGCAAACCACGTGCATCGCACCGGTACCGAACCCCCGGATCAGCAGATGCAGGACCTCGGCAGCACCGTTGCTTGCCAGATAACAAGCATTCTCAAAGGTCGCGAACCCTACGGCGGTCATAACGATTCCGCCCGTAAGTTCTTCCTTCCCCGGTTCAAACACCAGAAGATAGAACAGAATCGGCAGGAACTTCATGATTTCCTCTGTCATCGGCGCGATTTCCACAGACGCCGTCAGCGCTCCCACGCCCCACACTGTTGCGATAAACGTGTTGATATAAGAAGACAGCAAGCATACCGTCATGCCCGCAAGGACAAACATATTCATCGCCTTGCCTCTGCCCCGCATGCACAGGACCGCGATCAGAAGCGGCGCAGCCAGACAAGTATAGATGTTCTCTATATAATTCATCTGTTCACCGCCTTTCTAAGCGCCGGAAGAAACAGCATGAACGTAATGGAAAGCAGGAAATCAAACCAGAAGTAGATGTTCATGATGGTATCCCCCATCCAGAAACATGAGGATGTCCATATACCGTACTCCGCCGCGCAGAACACCAGCGTCACAATGTACAGCATACGGCGGTTTTTGCCTTCGTCTCCCTGTCCGCGCACTGTTTGCAGGCCGTAAACCGCATGCCAGATCAGACCGGTCATCAAAGTCGCAACAATAATATTGCCGACGTAGTCACCCCAATGCATGTAGAATATGCACATCCCCACCGTGAATACCGGGATGCACAGATACTTTGGGCGCAGGCGGAACTTCCAGTCGTCCGTATTCTCCACGTTGATATAGATCAGCAAAAGAAGCAGAAACAGGTACGATGTGTACCAGCTGAATTCCGAAATATAAAAAGCCGGCGGTGTCTTGTCATAAAAGATCAGGAACAGTTGCCAGTAAAGATCTCCGAGAAAAAAAACGCCTGCAAACAGGCCAAGCAAAATCCAGGCGCGCGCTTTTGACTGCACTGCATAGTACAGCGCGCTGGCTGAACACAATCCTGTCACTGTCAGCTGTATGGCGTTTTCGATGGTCTCGATCATTGCAGAACCTCTTCGTTCTACGCTTCCTGTTCGTCTTTATGTTTCTGCCATTCCCGGAGCCGGAAGCAGAATATGGTCAACGTCACGCCAAGCAGGAACGCAATCAATGCAATCACAACATACCCTAACGCAGCACTGTTGCCGAAAATGCTGGCGTTCATGGTTCCTGCCGTTCCGGTCTGCCCGATAGGGCTGCCCGCCGGATCTATCTCGAAATCCGCAAACCGGGGGATGCATACCGCCAGCACGATAGTAGCAGCGAAAGAAACCGCCGCACCTGCCGCCTGCATGATCCTCACTCGCCGCGCGCGCCTTTGCTTATTCAGTTCCGATGCCCGCGCATGCATTGCATTGATTCGCTCTTCGTTTGTGCGCATATGTGATCCCTTCCTTTCCACGGCTTATATTTTACTATGACGCAGGCATATTCACAAACAAAAGAATGCAAAACGGTCTTACATTTTATATAGCTGCCACTCGCAGCTGGAGCAGTAGTACTTCAATTCAAACCGCTTCTCTCTCCCATTGATCGTACTCTGGCAGAGATACAGAATGTTTTCGGCCCCGCAGACCTTGGTCTTTGTCGCGTCGATGATCTGGTCGACAAAGACCGTCACCAGTTCGCCGTTCTCTTCGATCTTGAATTTATATGGTCGCGGAATCTTCATGTTCGCCCGAAACACCACCATCGTATCGATTGGCTTCGCTAACAGTTTCATCTCGTGTCCCTCCCCCTCTCCTCTATTATAAGAACATTTGTTCGTTCTTGTCAAGAGAATCGTTCCGACGTTGAATCATTCCTCATGCCCGCCTCTTGAACGGTCATGGGTTCTGCATTATAATCCTCATATGGTTACATCAGGAAGCAGCAAAAACAACAACAAATACAACAACAAGAAAAAACGCAGCAAAACATTCAAGGTCCTGGTGGGGCTGATCATCGTGCTCGGTGTGTTCGAGCTCGCTGCTTTTGGTGCGCTCGCATATTATATTTCAGATGATTACGACGCAGATGCGGATGCGGAAAAGGCGCTGAAATCTTCCTCCGGCGTACGCGTCATCATGGCGGAAGACTGGATCGAATTCGCGCCGTCTGCCCGCAGCCAGGCAGTCAAGTGTGACCGGCCGGCCGCCGGCAGCCAAGCTTCAGATGCATTTGGCAGTAACGCTTCGGATACGGGAATCATTTTCTATCCGGGCGGTAAGGTCGAGTATACAGCCTATGCGCCGCTGATGCAGGGCTTTGCGAAAGAGGGCTATTTCTGCGCCCTCGTGAAGATGCCCTTCGGTTTGGCTGTGTTCGACACCAACGCGGCGAAGGATGTAAAGGAAGCGCACCCTGAAATCTCGCACTGGGTCATTGGCGGACACTCTCTGGGCGGCGCTATGGCAGCCAAATATTCTGCGATTTCCGATTTCGACGGTCTGTTTCTGCTCGCCGCGTACACAACGACAGACATGTCCGACAAAGACATCCCTGTAGTATCTGTCTACGGTGACGCGGACGGTGTGCTCAACATGGATGACTACGCTGCAAACAAAAGCAACCTCCCTGCTGACACAGTCGAGTGCGTCATCAAGGGAGGCAACCATTCTCAGTTCGGTTCCTACGGTCTGCAGGAAGGCGACGGTGAAGCAAACATTTCCGCCGAGAAGCAACGGGCACAGACCGTACGACTTGTGTTAGGTAACATCGACGCCGACAAGTGATGCCGGCGTCTTTTTTATTTGATCACATGACAGATTATTTCCCAGTGTGTTCTCTGAAAATGTGTCAAAAAGAACCGTCCCTTTTGACACATTTATGATAGAATAAAGTAGCAATTCGGTAAAGTGTGAAACTTTGTATATATGAAAGGAGACTGTATTATGGCAAATACGAAACTCTGGGATATCGTGAACGAACTTAAGGGACCTGGTTACAAGTGGGTCAATCTGACACATGAACTGAGCCCGCAGACACCGCATTGGTTCGGATTCAGTCCTCTTGAGGGTGAGCTTCTGTTCGACTATCTGGAGGGAACGCCGGACGATAAAATGGCGCCGATGCGCTGCCACCAGTGGAGCGTCGCCAGCCAGTACGGCACGCACGCGGATGTGCCGAGCCACTTCCACGCAGACGGACGCGACATGAGCCAGATCACGGAGAAGGAACTTGTGTATCCGATGGTCGTCATCGACAAATCCAAGGAGTGCGCCGAGAACCCCGACTTCGTCCTGAGCATCGACGACATCAAAGCATGGGAAGAAGAATACGGCAGGATTCCCGAAGGCTCTTTCGTAGCGTTCCGTTCGGACTGGTACAAGAAGGACGATCTGGAAAACAAAGACGCGGACGGCCAGCCTCACTATCCGGGATGGGCTACCGAAACCATCAAGTGGCTCGTTGAAGAGCGCAACATCGGCTCCATCGGACACGAGCCTGCTGACACAGACCCTGCAATCGTTACGACAAAGGAAGACGCTTATCCGTATCCGGCGGAGCAGTACATTCTGGCAGTCGACAGGATCCAAATCGAGGTCATGAGGAATCTGGATCAGCTGCCGCCGACAGGAGCGGTCATCTTCATCGCCTTCCCGAAGCTGAAGGACGGCACCGGATTCCCGACAAGAGTTTACGCGATCTGCCCGGCAGAATAACAACCGAAACGATAGAATAACTGGAGGTACAACATGGCATTGGAATTTGACGAACAATTATCGCGCCTGCAAAAGCCTGTCCGGGAGGATATGACCGACGAGGAGTACGCAGTCTTTGATAAAAATGTGGAAGTGATGATGGAGAACTGGGGATTCATCAACAACCTGTTCAAGGTTCTACCCCTCAACGCCAAGGAATACATCGGCTTCCTCAACTTCAAAGGCTCCCTCTACAATGACAGCTGCTTCCTGACGGATGCACAGAAGGAAATGATCGGCGTCGTCGTTTCTTCCTACAACTGCTGCACCTACTGTCTCCAGACACACGGCGACAACCTTCGCGGCATGTGGAAGAACGCTTCCCTCGTTGATAAGCTTTCCGGAAACTACCGCGCATGCAAAGACGAACTTTCCCGCATCGACTACGCGCTGTGCGAGTACGCGTGGTTCGTGACCGCGCATCCGCGCGACATTGACGATGAACAGATTGAAAAGCTCCGCGATGTCGGCCTCGACGATCATCAGATCCTCGAAGCAGCCTTCGTCGCCGGCTTCTTCAACTACACCAACCGCTGGGTCAGCACTATCGGCCCTGTCGTCAACCCCGGGCACTTCAAACACAACCGGGACTTCGACAAATAACGTCTCTGCAAATGCAAAGGCAAGAAGTATCATTTTTTGAGGTTAGGAAGATCAAATTGTGATACTTTCGGAGTGAAAACGTAGTTTTGAATAAGTGAAGAAACAAAAAGTATCACTATTTGCCCCCATCCGGAGTGAATAGTGATACTTATTTTTTTGAGAAGCCGAAAAACCGGAAAAAGTATCATCATCTGCCCTGTTACAGGGTAAATCGTGATACATTTTGCCTCCAAATATGTCATCTACCGTCCCAATGGGATTTCCACGACCTCGGCCATCTTGACGAGGGTGTGCTGGATCTGCGCCGAGATTTCCTCCACCATCCGCTGGCTGATTTCATCGTTCTTCTCCTGCTCGAGGCTCTTGTAGAAGGCCTCCTTGACATCGGCGCTGATGTTGTCCATGCGGGAGCTGAAGGCGCTCTTCGGAACGAGGCGGCGCATCGGCTTAGGAATGTCCGCTGTCAGCATCATCTCCTGCATTTTGTCTTTGCCCAGGAAGAGGATCACGATCGAGGTGATGATACCGACCATTATGCCGCTCGGATCCGCGAAGAACGGAATGAATCCCAGGGTGGACATCAGGATGGCGAGAAGCGCTGTCACGATGGAGTCGATCAGGATCGTCATCTCATTGATCGCGAACATCTCCTTCGCGTTCACCTTGATATCGATATCGGAAACGGACAGGTAGGACTTGAGGCTCAGAGCCGTGTACGGCACGCGATGCCTGATGCAGATCGGCACGGTATGCTCCTCCAGTTCCTCAATGACCGGCCGCAGCCATGAGGTGATCGGACCTGCCAGCAGTTCTCTGGTCGCGTCTTCACTCAGGAACGCAGCGATATCCTGCTGCAGGATCACATCCGTGTCAGACAGCTTGCTGATCTCACCGGACCGCCACTTTTCGAAAATCGGCAGAGCCACCTGCTTGACGATCGGATCCACAAGGGTGTCGACTGCGTCTTTGTAGAGCTTTGTAATGTGCTTGCCGACGATATCTTCAATAGTATTGGAATGTACCAGCTTATCAAGGTCCTCCTTGAATTCCCGCAGGTCTTCGTCGATACGGCCGCAGTAAGCAAGTCCTCTCGCCACGGAAAACTCCGGATCTGTTGCGGATATGATAACAGAGTCTGTGAACACTTCGCTGCACCACTTGCGGACAGCAGGCATCTTGCTGACGCCGCCGGTAAGGAAAATCAGTTCCGGCTGCTTGCCGGTGATGCTGTCTTTCACATCAGCGAGAGACTCCATGAACACCTCGCGGAACGAGCGGTTGTCCAGTTTCCTGATTTTCTTGTTGACCAGCTTGTCCGCGATATTTTTATCGATCTTCAAAGTCAGCTTAAGCGGAAGGTTGTAATGGATCATAATGCTTTCCACGCACTTGTTCCTGCTCCAGTAGTCTTCATCGGAGAAGTATTTTTCCTTGAGTCGTCTGGCTGCAAACTCGGCGTAGGTGCGCCACGGTTCGCTCTCCTCCAGATCCGCCTGGATTTTCTTCTTGAACAGACCGGCGTCCGCTACTGACTCTTCCAGCAGAATCTCATCCATCAGGCCGCCGCCCAGCATCACTTCACCGGCCGTCCGCATCTCGACTTCCTTGCCGCCCATGATATATGCAAAGTCCGTCGTCGACGAACCAATGTCCACAACAAGGACAGGTTTGGACAGGATGTCCACGCCGATCTGCAGGTGCTTGGACTGGCAGGCGCTGACCATAGCGGCCCTGGATTCGGAAATGATCCGCACGGGCGGATATCCCGCGCTTTCGAAAATCTCCCGGTAGTGTTCCCGGGCGTTCCGATCCCAGCCTGCGGGGCATCCCACATAAACGCTGGTCTCTTCATTCTGGATGATGTCGCCGCTCCCGTAGAGCTGTCCCAGGACGCCCGCTGCGAAGCTTTTGACATCGCCCGCGCTGCCGCCGTCTGTCAGGAACCGGCTCTTGAAACGGATCCTGCGCTTGGCAACATTGTCAGCGTAGCAGGCCTTCTCCCCAATGATGATCTCGCCGGAATTCGTCTGCGCGTAGGCGGTGATGAAACTCTTCTCCCCCGCCACAGGTATCATCTCAGGAATGACCTGGTCTTCCTTATATAATCTGGCGATGGCGCTTTCCGCATCGCCCAAGTCAAATCCAAAAAATCGATCCATTGATTCTTGCTCCTTCTTGACTGATTAATGTCCTGAACCCGTTGACGCCATGCCCTTCCGCAGTAGTTTCCCGTCTGCGACCAGAGCAGGCCGGATGGTACCGGCACGCTGGGACGGCATCATATCGAAGAACTGTGCTGTTTCCGCACTGTAATCCACCGCTTCGATCTGCTGCTTATGGAGATAGTATTTGATATTCTCTATCTTTTCGAGGGCGTACTCGGGGTCTTTGCTGTAGGATGCCGTCAGGAGATCTGAGAAAATGTCCAGTTCAGAATCGGACACAACGTGACCGTCGATCTTTCCCGCCTCTTCACGCTTCTCCCAGCGCTGCATGGACTGGATCTCTTCCAGATTCTGATCCACAGCCAGCAAAGCGTTGCGGAAACTGATGTAGACCTTGTTCGGATCAATGTTCGTCTCGACCCGCTGACCGGCTTTTGTTTTCTTAGGTGCCGAGCGTCTGGACAGAAGTCCTGCTACGAAGGCTGCCGCCAGTCCGCCGAGCAGCATCGGTCCTTGTTTCACATAATCAACTTTCTCAATGCCGCCCAGGTCCATCACGAGAGGCAAAAGCCCCACGCCGCAGAGAACGATAGCGACGATCAGAAGTATGATCACAAGCGGCCACATTCTGGTTTTGTGTTCTTCGACCACACTGCCGGTCTCCCAGACCTTCGTCTCACCGACCGAGTCGACCAGCGGCAGGGATAATCTGACCGCCTGCATCATATACGCCGCCGCGTCCCTCTCCCGTTCGCTGTCTGCCTGCTCATTGTATGTCATGAGCAGCTTATCCAATTCATTCTCCAGCACCCGGATCGCTCTGTCCGGCTCTTTTGCTGCAGCCAGCTCCGTGAGCAGATTCTCTTTATCTTTTTCTAACAGTTCTACTAATTTCATAGCACTATACTCTCAATCATCCTGTGATAATTTCATACATATATATGATATTCTTTTGGCGCCGCGTTGTCTACAGCGGCGTTCCTGATTTTTATCAAACCGATCAGGAAAAACAGTTTACCGTTCTCTCTGTTTGCGTTTTTCTTTCTGTTCGTGCTTTCCGAAAGGACGCAAAACCCAGCAAGCAGCAAAAGCTGCGCGCATGAGAGGGTTATCCCCTCCGTCGCGCATGTCGATTGGACTCGCATGTTCCTTGAGGAATGAAAACCCTCCGGTTCTATCGCAGAAATAATACACAATCGCGTGGGAATACAATTCCCGCGCGATTTGTTTTTCATTCATTCCACGCAAAGTTCCTTCGCGCAAAAGCTTCCGCGCTTCTTTCAAGCACTCCTGTTTATCCAGAAACACCCGGCGAACGGGAATCGATACCTTTTTTTCCATTCGGTTTTCTCGGTCCATCAGAATATCCAGCCGGCTTCGAAGCCTTCGCGTACAGCGGTGGCGATGCGGCCTCCTTTGCGGGCATCACCTGCAACAAGTACTTTATCGAAAGCAGCACGGAACGCCTCCACTACATCGGAACGCGGTTTGATTCCTGCCGCCATAATGACAGTATCAGCTTCGATATCGAACTGCTTGTCCGTCGCGAGTTCCTTCACCGTCACGGACCCGTCCTGAATCGATACAAGCGCATGACCCGGATAGAGGTTTGGATCATACGGTTTGATCCGACTCATCGCATCGTTCAGGATCGCGCCGAATATTCCCGGTCCGATCTGCGGGAGCATCTCCACTATGGAGACATCAGAAGCAGTGCTCCCATCTGCCAGAAGCATTTCCGCAGTTTCCAGTCCGGTCAGGCCGGAACCGATGATGACGATCTTTCCGGCGGCTTCCGCCTTTCCGGTAATCACGTCTTCCGCCGTGACTACGTTGGGAGCATCCGCGCCGGGCACCTGCGGAATGACCGGCTGTGCGCCGCACGCCACGACCACTCCTGCCGGATCCAGCTTCTTCACTTTCTCAACTGTAGCTTCTTCGCCCAGCCGCCAGCAGACATCCATCGTGTCAAGTTCCGCCTTCATGCCGGCAACCATATCCGTGATTTTATCCTTGAGCGGCGGTTTGTCGGCGATGTTCAGAGTGCCGCCGGGCTTGTCCGCTTTATCGAATATCACCGGCTTATATTCCCGCAGTGCCAGGACGCGGGCCGCTTCCATGCCGGCAGGACCGGCACCGATAACGGCAACCGTGCGGCCTTCCCCATCCTGCCTGAGTTCCGAAGCCGGGAATTCGATTTCACGGGCAGTTCGTGCGTTGACGGAGCAGCGGATCGGCAGACCTGCGCCTAAGATGCGCTCTCTGCAATAGAGGCATCCAATGCACCTTCTGATCTGATCCGCCTTTCCTTCTTTTGCTTTATTCATGAACTCCGGATCGGCCAGCTGGGACCGTCCCATGGCCACGAAGTCGCAGACGCCTTCTTCCAGAAGCTGCTCCGCGAAATCCGGATTCTTGATTGTGTTCGTAGCGATGACCGGAATATTCAGAGCTTCTTTGTATGCTTTTGCCACATGCTTCTTCCACCCCGGTTTGTAGGAGAACGGCTCGCAATTGGCGTCCGCATTGCGGGAGCTTCCCATGCTGATGTCGATGGCATCGATGCCAAGGCTTTCCAGATATTTCGCGATTTCAATGCCTTCCTCAAGATCGAAAAATCCCTCGATCGGCGTCATCTCATCACCGCACATACGTACCAGGATCGGATACTTCGGGCCAAGTTTTTCACGGATTCCCGCGATGATTTCCGCGATGAAACGGCAGCGGTTCTCGATGCTTCCGCCGTACTCATCCGTTCTGCGGTTGTAATACCGGTTGAAGAACTGCGTCAGCAGATACCCATGTGCTCCGTGCAGTTCGACGGCGTCGTAGCCAGCTTTCCGGCATCTGACTGCAGCGTCGATGAATTTGCCCTGGACACGTTTGATATCTTCCGGCGTCATCTCCCGCGGCATCGGTTTCCCGTCGGCGATCGGCACAGCACTCGGCGCGATATTGTCCCGGCCCGTGTACGCAGGATTGGATGTGGAACCTGCGTGGTGGAGCTGCGCGACGATGCGGCAGTCATACATGTGAACTGCGTCAACGAGCGCCTCGGCCGCTGCGATATTCTGGTCTCCGGCGACTCTGTAATAGTTCACCGACGGCATGCTGTCCACGTCATCGACGCCCGTGTACTCGTTCACGATCATGCCGATTCCGCCCTTGGCTCTCGCCTGGTAGTATTTGATCTGCCTGTCTGTGGCGTTGCCGTCATTACCCGCCAGATTTGACCCCATAGGCGCCATAACGCCGCGGTTCTTGATGGTCATCGTTCCGATCTTTCCCGGTTCAAACAGTTTCTCGTAAGCCATATGTGTTCCTCCTCTTCTCAGCAACTGACTCCGCCTCAGCAGTTGCCCCTGAGTATATTCGCATCGATTCCTTTGAGCGCGTCCCGGTCGATGCCCTTCAGCGCATCGATCAGCGCGTCGATATCTTCTCTCGTATTGAATACGCCGAGACTGATGCGGATCGTCCCGTCGTACTTTTTATTGTTCAGGTGATTGTGGATCAGCCCCGCACAGTGGTGCCCTGCCCGGACCGCGATGTCGTTCTTCGCGTCCAGGATCGCCGCCACCTCATTGGCCCGGAAGCCTTCGAGGTTGACGCTCACCACACCTGCCTGCTGCGTGCCCGGCGGCGCCTTGTAAATCGTCAGGTCTTTGACTTCAGGCAGCCGTGCCAGCAGGTATTCTGTCAGCTCGGTCTCGATCTTCCATGGATCTACGCCCTTCAGCCAGTTCAGCGATGTGTGCAGTCCGCAGATCGCAACCGAATCCATGCTGGCGCACTCCATCTTCTCCGGCATGAACTTCGGCATGTTCGGATCCTCCGATCGGATCCCGTTGCCGCCGGCAAGCACCACGTCCAGATTCACGCCGTTCTTTACCAGAAATCCCGCCACGCCAAAGGGTGCATATAATGTCTTATGCCCCGCAAAGGCAACACAATCTGCCTTCAGTTGCGCGAACCGCATCCGCAAAAGCCCCATTGCCTGGGCTGCATCCAATACGGTAAACGCCCTGTACTTCTTCGCCTCTGCAAACACCTCTGCCGCGGGCAGCACGTATCCTGTCACATTGCTGATGGCGGTCACTGCCACAAAGTCCGGCGGACACGCTGCAAAAGCCTTCCGCACGCCGTCCAAATCGATGGACAGATCCTCCTTCAGCGGGAGCTCCCTGACCCGGATGTGATGCTTTTGCTCCATGAGTTTGAGCGGACGAAGAACGGCGTTGTGTTCGTAAGGGGTGACGTAGGCTGTCATTCCTTCCTTCCAGCGCTGCCCCTGGATGATCTGGTTCAGGGCGATCGTAACAGAGGGCGTCAGCGCCACCTCGGCCTGACCCCGCGCATCGCACATACTGAGCAGTTCCGTTTTGACCTCCTTGATCATGTCGGTAGCCGCTCTGGCCGCACGGTAGGCGCCCCGGCCTGCGTTCACCGCCGCCTCCCTGGCGAACCGGTCCGTCGCCTCATATACACATTCCGGTTTCGGAAAAGTTGTCGCTCCGTTGTCTAGATAAATCATGGTAATATAATAACACTTTAATCAGATAATTTACATACTCAACAACTCGCGCACGCGTTTCTGGATGATTTCCTCCAGGGCTCTCGTTCTCCAGCTCGGCAGATTGCAGACATCACTCTCTTTGAACGTGAAGTTGATCAGTTTCCGGAGCTGCTCTTTCTGGAGCGGACCCATTACACTGGCGGCAAGTTTCATATATTTGTAATCCCTGCCATACGGATTGCTTCTGGTTCCAATATATGTGTCTATGTTATCGAAATCGTCCTGCATGGCGTAGCACAGGAGAGAAAGACCGTTGTCAAAGACCGGCGCAGGGGAAACGATCTCTCCGCTGTGATTGTTCCGCAGCACGCCGAAGTTCCCGAAATGCCGGTCTTCATTCAGGATGACTGCATCAAAGACAAGCATGCTGGCAAGTTCCTGATAAAATGCATCTCCGAGTTCTTTGTAATGCGTAATGCAAGCCTGGATCCCACCGGCACGTACGATTCGGCCGATTGGAATGTATGCGGTGTCGATATCAGTGAACAACTTGCACTTAGAGGCCAGAATCCCTTTCCAGTTTTCCAGTTCATACCGCACAGCATGAAGCCCCATTCTCTCTGCAATCTGGCTGGCATAGAATTCCGAGTACGGTTCATTGCCCGCGTTGGCATAGTCGAACGTGCCGCCCTTGTAGAGCCAGATGCCTTTGCTCTTTGAAAACCGCCAGCCCTTCCGCAGCATGCCGCCTGTCGTCAGTTCCGGAGAAGTACGGAATTTACTGGTATCGTGCATGATTCCTGTGTACGCAATGAGCGACAAAGCGGTCGTAAAGGGATTCTCATAGAGGTTATACTCTCTGAATATTCCCTCGAAATCGCTCTGCGGAACCCAGTAGCTGTCGTTAAGAGATAATCCCATACACACATCAATGATACCCTTCAAGCTGTTGACATCCAGTCCCAAAGAGCCTAGTATCTGACCCACCAGTTCCCTGTTTGCCGGGATCACCCGGCGCTCCAGCCATTTGAGCAGTCCGTCCTCGTCCAGTTCCAGATCCAATGGCAGCAGGTTGCGCCGTTCCTCGTTGACCCACAAGATTTCTGCGCGAAGCCCGATTTCTTTGTGCAACCGGAACCGCAAAAGTTCCTCATCGTAGAGTTTCAAGCTGTACTCTGTGTCGTCCCCGTAATCGAATCCGGGCTCTTCCAGCGCGAACTTCGCTTCTTTACCCAGCGCCTCCGCGATGGCCTGGATATAGTCCACGCTGATGTTCTGCCGGCCGTTTTCGATGCGCGAGATATTGGACTTCTGTGTTCCGACCCGCTGCGCCAGCTCCTCCTGGCTGATCTGCGCGAACAGCCGCTCAACCGCCAGTTGCTTGGCGATCTTCGTTCTGAGCTTTGTCTTGTCGTTCTGTTTTATGTCGTTTTGTTTCATGGTTCCGTACCTCCTCTAAAGCCTTTGCCCCTTTCATTGTTATTTATAGTATCATATATGATAACCCCAAAAGCAATAAAAAAGTTATCATTTCTGATAACTTTTTCGGGACTATCACATATGCAAAAGCCGGATCACATCAGTTCACAGATCAGATTGCTCATCTCTGCCGGATCCTCTGCAGGCAGTCCTGCAACGAGTCTTGCCTGGAAGTACAGGATCTTCGCATACTTGCCGAGTTTCTCTTCGTCTTCCGCTGCGGCTTTCAGTTTCTCGACGATCTCGTGGTTTGCGTTGATTTCAAGGGCCAGCTGCGCCTTGACCTTCTCGCCGACCGGCATGGCGTTGATGGCCTTCTCCATTTCGATGCTGAGTTCTCCCGCGCTGGTAAGGCTGACCGGATAATCGCCAAGGCTGCCTGTGAGTCTGACCTCCTGCACGGCATCTCCGAGGGCGTCCTTGATCTTTGCGAGGATCTCCGACATATCCGCATTCTTCTTCTCCAGATCTTCCTTCTCGTCTTCCGAATACAATTCGAATTCCGCAGAGCTGATGTTCACGAACCGCTTTCCATCGTACTCGCCCATCATCCTCACCGCGAACTCGTCCACTTCATCCGTCATGTAAAGGACCTCGTAGCCTTTTTTCTTGGCGCCGTCAGCCTGCGGAAGCGCATCGATCTGCTGAATCGAATCTCCGCATGCGTAGTAGATCTTGTCCTGCTCCGGATCCATTCTGTCAACGTACTCTCTCAGCGTGACAGGCTTCTCTTCCGATGAGGAGTAATAAATGAGCAGATCCTGCAGGTGCTCCTTGTGTATACCGTAGCCTTCGTAAACGCCGAACTTCAGCTGCATCCCGAATTCCTTAAAGAACGCTTCGTATTTCTCGCGGTCTTCTTTCAGTAGTTTTTCAAGCTGTGATTTGATCTTCTTATCAATATTCTTCGCGATGATTTTGAGCTGCCGGTCGTGCTGCAGCATCTCTCTGGAAATGTTCAGTGACAGATCTTCGCTGTCCACTACGCCGCGGACGAAGCTGAAATACTCCGGCAGAAGATCCGGGCACTTCTCCATGATCATCACGCCGTTGCTGTAGAGGGCCAGACCTTTTTCATACTCCTTCGAATAGTAATTCATCGGAACCTTGGATGGAATGAACAGAAGCGCGTCGTAAACGACCTGCCCCTCTGCCCTCGTGTGGATCACATCGATCGGGTCTGCAAAATCAAAGAATCTTTCTTTGTAATAATTATTGTAGTCTTCATCTGTCAGCTCGTTCTTGTTCTTTCTCCAGATCGGGACCATGCTGTTGAGCGTGCGCAGCTCCGTGACCTGTTCGTACTCCGTCGGCGCGTCATCCGGAGCATCGGGTGCTTTTGCTTTCGGAACGGAACGCGTCATTTCCATCTGGATCGGATAAGCGATGTAATCGGAATACTTCTTCACGAGCGCCGCGAGCTTGTACTTGTTCAGGTAATCATCATAGCTTTCGCCGCCCTCTTCTGTTTCCTCGGCTCCGTCCTCTCTGATGTGTAGCGTGATGGTCGTTCCGTGTCCGTCTTTCTCTGTCTCCTTGATCGTATAGCCGTCGGCGCCCTTCGACTCCCACACGTATGCTTCATCGCTTCCAAAAGCACGGCTGACGACGGTGACCTTATCGCTGACCATGAACGCCGAATAGAATCCGACGCCAAACTGTCCGATGATATCCACATCGTCCGCGCCGTCGTTTTCATTCTTGAACTCCATGGATCCGCTCTTGGCTATGGTTCCCAGATTCTTTTCCAGTTCTTCCTTCGTCATGCCGATGCCGTTGTCACTGATCGTCAGGGTCCTGGCGTCTGCATCCACATCGAGCCGGATGCTGTAGTCGCTCCGCTGGATCCCGATCGTCTGATCCGACAGCCCTTTGTAATACAGTTTGTCGATTGCGTCGCTTGCGTTGGAGATCAGCTCTCTGAGGAATATCTCTTTATGTGTGTAGATCGAGTTGATCATCATTTCCAGTAGTTTTTTTGATTCAGCCTTAAATTGTCTCTTTGCCATTCTTGTCTTGCTCCTTCTTCTGTCTATTTTTATTGCCCTGCCGTCTTTCTCACCGGCAGGTATCATGGTAGAATTATAACACATTCAATGCTAATGGGAGGCGTCATGATTCAGGATATTTCACCTTACGAGTTTCATAATGAATATACAGACCGGGCTCCGCAGCCGGGGGATACAGTATTTGTATTTGACGGAAGAACCGTTCTCTGCCGCGAGGGCTCAGACGAGAGCAACTTGTTTCCGACAGTTGCAGATGTTTCTTGCCCGGCTTCCGCGCTGCAGTATCTCTTTCGCATCAGCGAAACATACTGCTACCTGTTTCTGCCGGAAAAACCGGATATCAGTCTGACTGAAGTTCCCGGCTGCCGGTTTGTTCCGCTCATGTCGCTCCGCAGCAAAGAGCACACAGTCTCTGCGTTCGCAGCGATGACTGCCTATCATCTCCATACGTGGTATGAAAAAAACCGCTATTGCGGCAGATGCGGTTCCGGCGTCCGGTTGGAGCACGATAAGCAGGAGCGCATGCTCCGGTGCCCGGTATGCGGCAACATGGTCTTCCCAATGATCGCGCCGGCCGTCATCGTCGGCGTCACTTGGGGAGAGAAACTTCTGATGACGAAATACGCCGGCAGGGAATACGGGGGCTGGGCCCTGATCGCCGGCTTTTGCGAAGTCGGTGAGACAGTTGAGGACACCGTCCATCGGGAGATCATGGAAGAAGCCGGCGTGCATGTAAACAATCTTCGTTACATCGACAGTCAGCCCTGGGGTTCCGATTCCAATCTCCTCATGGGATACTTCTGCGATGTCGATGGTGATCCTGCAATCCATATGGACGCGGAGGAACTGTCCCGCGCCCAGTGGGTCGACCGCAGCGAGATTCCCGACATGAGCGATAACATCAGCCTGACGGGACATCTGATCGAACTGTTCAGAAAAGGAAAAGAGAAGTGATCGTATCACTTCTCTATCACTTCTCGTTCTGTCCGTTCCACTATTTCCCTTCGATTGCGGCGATGGTCTCTTCCAGCCCCTGGAGGAGTTCCTCGGCCGGCACCTTTGCCATATCGGCAACGTCTTGAACGGAAGCCTTGCGCAGCATCAGTTTGCCAGGCACCGTTTCAAAGAAACTTACGCGCGGTTCCAGTTTCTTCAGTTCGTCCAGCAGCGTCGGATACGCTTTCTGGATGTCTTTCAGTTTCGTATCTTTCGTGATTTCCATTATTGTTTCCCCCGTTCAATCTAATTGCGTTCAATTTGTGTTTTATTATACCACAAAAAAGAAAAACCCGGAGATCAGTGTGAACTCTGGGTTTTCTGTGTGATTTGCAATACCGATTTTTGTATTCAAATCATATTCAAACTATTTTTCGAGACTTTTCAGCACGGCGTCAATCAGCTGCTCCGCCGGACCTGCTTTCAGGCCGCCGTCGATATAGATGTCTTCGCCGGTGATATATCTGCAGTCATCGGACGCCAGGAAGTGATACAGCGCAGCTGCTTCCTTCGGGTCGCACATACGTGCCAGCGGTGTCTGGATCTTCATGCAGTTCAGTTCCGTCTCACAGCCGTCCGCATAAGCCATCGGCGTATCCATTGTGTTCGGACAGATGCAGTTGACTCTGATGTTTCTCGGAGCAAGTTCTATCGAGGCCACTTTGGTAAGACCGACAATAGAGATTTTGCTCATGATATAAGGTCCGTATCCTGAGTAATCTCCGTTCGCGGAGTTAGATGCTGTATTAAGAATCGTTCCCCCGTCATTCATATATTTCTGTCCGTACTTTATGCCGAAGACAACACCCATAACGTTGATATGGAACAATGCTTCATAGGTCTTCTGATCAGCATCCTCCAGTCTTTCCTCAGGACAGATGATACCTGCATTGTTTACAACGATATCGAGTTTTCCGTGTCTTTCGGCGGCTGTTTTCATAAGGTTCTCAACAGCTTCCTCTTTGCTGACATCAGTCTGGATGAAATCAGCGCCGATTTCATTAGCCAGGTTGGTGCAGTCCTTGATATCCGCCATGATAACATCTGCGCCGGCTGCTTTGAATCTCTTGGCTGTTTCCAGACCCAGTCCCTGTGATGCACCTGTAACTACAGCTACTTTTCCTGTAAGATCGAACATTTTATACCTCCCTGTCAGTTTTAACAGCTTACTTTATAGACCATTGTTTTCCCTTGTGCGGTTTTGACCATCTTGTATCCGCAGAGAGCCCGGTTTACGTCTTCGACACCCGTGTCGACAAGAAGAGGTTTACCCTCCAATGCAATCATCTTGCTTTCGGTCGCAATAACAGTGATGTTTTTGAATCCTGCTGCTTCGAGCACTTCCGCACTGAGCTGCTGATTTCCACGGCCGAAGATATACCCTTGCCCGCCGATAACTGTGACAATGATATGGGCCTTTCCCCTCGCTTCCCCGTGCAAAAGTTCCAGCAGCTTCTGTTCGTTTGCGTCTGACATTACGAGCCGACGGTCTTTGACGACATCGACGCCCAGCAAAGTTGCCGGAAGCCCCAGCATCTCCAGTATGCCGCGCGGCGTACTCCCCGGTCCGATGATATAATACTCACCGGATTTCATGTTGGAGATTACATCCGAAGCGATAGATTGGATGGTGGCTTTCTCCGACATGGAACTACCTGCCTTTGCGCACTGAAGCAACCTGCGTTCGAACGGCACTTTCATGTATCCATACAGGCGCGCTGAAACTCTGTCGTTGCGAAATTCATCTTCGTCGATATCCATGACTTCCATTTCGCGAAGCTGTGTGCTTCCTCCTCCGTTGAGATACATATCTGCCGCCTCGCCAGCGTGAATAGGGGAAGAACCATATACACCTGAGTGGATTTTGACTCCCGCAGGTATTCCGAGAACCGGTAGGTCAGTGCCGATGACACTGCAGACATCTCTCGCAGTGCCATCGCCGCCTGCAAACATCAGCAGATCTACACCTCGCTCCATCAAGACCTGCGCGGCCTTTTTCGTGTCCTCAGCACTGGTTCTGTCTGTGGAGATCCCTTCAATGATTTCCGGATCATATCCGGCTTCCCGGGCTTCCTCTTCTCCCATGCTCCCGGGACACGTTATGATATGGACTTCATGACCGCATTCTTTCATACGCTTCAGTGAGCGAACAACCTTGCCGGGAGCTTCCTGAACAGCCCCAAGCGAGAATGCAAGCATGCGAATCTCTTCCCCGTCGCTTCCTTTAAGTCCGACTCTTCCGCCTATGCCCGCCATGGGATTTACAATCAATCCAAGCTGTTTCACCTAAAACTCCTATTTATTATTCTTGCGTTTGTAAGCCTGCCATGTGGATGCCCATTTGCTTTCGTCATCAACAATGCTGGTGTCTGTCATCTTGCCGATTGGCTGCGCATATGGTGCTCCCAGCGTGAATTCCGGATCTTCCCAGGCCTCTTCGATGGCCTGCTTCATAGCTGCTGCCCAGTAGTCCAGATCCTCCTTCGAATATGTTTCGCATGGCTCCGGTGTGAATGGCTCCGGAACGATCCATGGGTGATGACTCATCCAATAGCTCTGAACGCCGAAGTCAACCAGTCTTGACCTGATATCATCTGTTCCTACTCCGGTCGCTTGTGTCAGTTCATCCATAGAATACCTGACCTGCTCGAATCTGAATCCGTCAGCGTACGGTCTGGTTACACCTTTAATCTGCTGGAGCAGCTTGTCCAGATAATTGTTGTTGAGTACAGAAGTCTCTGCCGTCAGTTTCAACCCGTCCGGACCCATCGTTCGGATCCAGGCATACGCCTTAAGCATGCACTCCGGATTTCCAATGTAACTTCTTACCTTGCCCAGTGACTTAGGTCTGTTGTAGTCCAGATAATAGCCGCTTTCTCCTTTCTCGACGGTTGGCGTAGGAATAAAGTCAGCAAGTTCTTCCCTTACGCAGTATGCTCCTGAAGCCGGTCCCTCGCAACCGTGCGGTGCCGAGAATGTTTTGTGCAAATTGAAATGGCATGCGTCAAATCCCGCGTCGAATGCTCTGGCGATGCCCAGAATACCATTCGCATTCGCCTGATCGTAGAAGCAAAGTCCCCCGACACTGTGGATCAGTTCAACGTATTCTGCAACATCCGGGTTATAAATACCTGTATCCTCAGGGTTCGTGAACATGATTCCTGCGATTCGCTCACCGTATTCCTCAACCAGTGCCTTCAGAGCGTTCAGGTCAGGATAGCCGCTTTCGTCTGGCATCAGCGTCGCCACCTGGAATCCGGCCGTTGCCGGCGTAGCGCCATCACAGGGGTGTGAGAAGATTGTCGTAATGACGATGTCCTTCTTATCCAGATTTCCATGTGCCCGGTGATATTCTCTGATAGTACAGGCATTTGTATATGTCGCGTGCGAACCACCGCCTGGCTGGAATGAGATTTTGTACATCCCGGATACTTCCTTCAGGTACTGTTCCAGATTGTATATAATCTCCAGGATGCCCTGGATGTCTTCAACCGGTTGGTTCGGGTGAACGTCTGCTAGTTTCGTGTGATTTGCCATCTGATCATGAAGCTTAGGGCTATACTTCATAGTGCAGGTTCCCTCGCCTATGTCTGACGCCAAATCCATACCCATAGTCTCTTGTGAAAGTCTGAGCCAGTGCTGGAGCACATGGTACTGATCCAGTTCAGGAAGCTTCGGCGCGGTTTTTCTCCTGATTCCTGCCGGAATCAGTGAATCAGCGTTGCCTACTGCGTCGGTTACTTCACTCGGTGAGAGTGGCGGCAGCAATCCTCTTGTTCCCGGAACGCCCTGTTCCATGATGAAAGGCTCGTCCCATTTCGCTGCGTGGTATCTTCTAAGTTTAACGTCACTCATCCTAACATACCTCCTTTAATGCATCAACAAGGGTTTTAACATCATCCACTGTGATTACTTCAGTGAAGCAGTACAGAGCGCTCTGTCCAAGTTCAGGGTACTGCTTGCTCAAATCGATACCGCCGTAGATCTTCTTGGCAGTCAGCGCTTTGTTGATTTCCTCAACGGTTTTCCCAGTCTTGTCAAAATTCACAACGAACTCCTTGAACGTGCTGTCGAACTTCGTTTCGACGCCCGGCACTTCATCAAGCAATTTCTTCGCATAGTTCGCATTCTGAACCATCGTTTCACCAATCTCCTGCATGCCTTGCGGTCCCATCAGTGACATGTATACGGCAGCTGCGATCGTCCAGAGACCGGAAGCTGTGCCTACCCAGTCTTTGCCCTTATCCCTTGCCTCATAGGAGGTTCTTTCAGGAAGCATCTCTGCATATCCGAACTGGCCGTCGACAGTTTCTACCAATGTGTAGAATGCCAGCGGACATTCGCCTACGAATCTTTCTTCATCTTTCATAGCGATGAATCCGGACTGTCCGCCGCCGCAGTACATGTGTACGCCCAGTGACTGCAGATCGCCGCAGATGATGTCTGCACCATAGTTTCCCGGAGCTTCCAGAACGCCCAATGAAATAGGATCGACGCCGACGACAGCGACCGCACCGGCTTCATGCGCCGCCGCGCAAATCGCTGCAGGATCGTCTTCGATGACGCCGAAGTACCCCGGAACCTCGAAGTAAACGCCTGCTGTCTTCTCACTCAATTTGCTTTTCAGATCATCCATATCCATTCTGCCTGTCTTCTCGTCATAAGCTACAGGGATCACATGGACACTGTTTGACATTTCTTCCGGCTGACACTGCGTTTTAATGACGGCCAGTCTGTCAGGTGACATCTGTGCAGGAATAAGTACTTCATTTCTGCCGGTGACCCTTGACGCCATTCTAAGCGAAAAACCGGCTGCAGTCGCCCAATCATAAATAGGCTCACTGACCGCTTCAACACCAAGCATCTCACCCATCATAGAATAGAATTCGAATCTAGCCTGGAACTTACCAAAGTCAGAATACGTGCCTCCACAGTATGCTGTGACGAATTCCGCTCTGTTCACTACTTCATCTACGACAGCCGGAACGTAATGCTGCCAGCATCCGCCGCCTAAGAAACTAAGGTATTCCTTGCACGTAACATTCTTGTTGAGAATCTTTTCCAGATGGCTTCTCATCTCTGCCTCCGATCTGATTGGTTCAGGCAGATCCAGCCTTCTGCGAAATCTCAACTTCTCGGGAATCCAAGCGTAGATTTCCTCCGTATCTTTGATTCCAACGAAATCCATCATTTCCTTTCTTACTTCGGGAACAGAATTTGGAATATACGGATGAATGAACGGTTTGTTAGTCATACATATCTCCTTTCTTTTTTGCAAATACAGTTCATAAGTTGACTACATTAATATTTTTGATAAACGATCTTTCCATCCATGATCGTGTAATCAACGGTGACATCTTTTACTTCTTCCGGCGGCATTGCCAGAATGTTCTTCGACATAATCACGACATCTGCCAATTTGCCTGTTTCCAGTGTCCCCAGATCACCTTCTCTGTGCATCGAATAAGCAGAGCCGTACGTGTATCCGATCAGGCCTTCTCTGACAGTAAGCTTTTGCGTTGGATTCCAGCCGCCTTCCGGCAGCCCGTCGTCATGCAGCCTCGTCACTGCTCTGCAGATCTGGGGGAACGGATTCATTCCCATGACCGGACAGTCTGTTCCGTATGAGACGACGCCCGCTGAAGTCAGAAGATCCCGGAAAGGCCATGTTTTGGCAGCCCTTTCTTCTCCCAGTCTGACTCTGTATGGATCGTCATCAAAGGTTTCTGTAGTAGCGATCGCATCCGGCTGAATGCTTGGAATGATGTGGTATTTCCCCAACTGTGCCACATCTTCCGGCGCTGCCAGTTCGCAGTGTTCAATGCAGTGTCTGCACTCGTTCATGCCGTAAGTTTTGATTGCATCGCGATACCATTCAAAAGCTTTTCGGAAGGAACCGTCACCACAGGAATGGAGCTTTACGGAAAGCCCTCTGCGGTGTGCCTCGCCGATTTTTTTACCTATAGCGTCCAAATCGTAAAGTATTCTGCCTTTGTTGCCCGGATCGTCAGCATAATCTTCCAAAAGCAGGCCGGTGTATGCCGATGGGACACCATCCACAAATTGCTTTACCATATCTACATGGATCTTCTCGGATCGATATTTGCGGTCAAGCTCAAGTACTTCGTCCAGATCCCCCAAAAGATCCGGCGCGACAGTAACACGTACGGTCAGCTCTCCTGATTCAGTCATTTCGTTATATACATCTACATGACCCATATTCCCGTGGAAAAAAGGCTGCACGTCCGTAATAGCTGTTACCCCATATGAATTGGCATACCTGGAGAATATCCGGAGGATATCTTTTTCCCGTTCTTTCGAAAATTCCATTGCCTGAATGGTCACGAGACCCATCGCCGACTCATGCAGGATTCCTGTGGGTTCTCCATTCTCATCTCGTTCAATGCGCCCTCCATCCGGATCCGGGGTGTCTTTCGTGATTCCGCACAGCTCCAGCGCTTTAGAATTGACCCAGCATCCGTGTGCTTCCCAATTCAACAGGAAAACAGGTCTGTCGGGGAACACGGAATCAAGGCTTTTCTTCGTTGGAAGATCTTTTTTCTCCCAGAAATAGTGATACCAGGAAAAACCGTAGATCCACCCTTCCGTTTCGCCAAGTTCTTCCGTCCTCTTCTGAACAATTTGCACGGTTTCTTCTTCACTCCGAGCATCCAGCAGGTTCGCATACTTCTCAAACAATCCCGCCATAAGCATATGAACGTGGCTGTCGATGAAGCCTGCACTGACCAGTCGATCACCCGCATCGATCCAGAGTGTATCCATTCCAAAAGCATCCCTCTTAGGAAAACCGCGATTCACTTCTGCGATCCTGTTGCCATTGATAACAACAAAACCCTGATAGGGTTCTTCTGAAATACCGTCGAAAATAGCATTTCCAAAAATGATCATGTCAGCTTGATGCATACATGTAACTCCTTTCAAATCATGTTTTCAATCTTCACCAGTTTAATATAGCAATTAGTGTGCCATTCTGATCGCAGCCGCTGCAAAACTGCTTCTTCTTCCGCCGGCACGGCGTGAAATGCTGTTTCTAAAGGGTTTTCATAGCTTTCCTCTGTCACCTGCTTTCATGATCATTTCTGTTTTCGAAATGTATGCCGCCTAATTTTTTTCATATCTGACACGTGAATTGTCTATACTGACAATTCATGCTATACTTTATTCAACACAATTCATTTCTGCCGGAGGAGGATACCGAAGTATGTATGAGCTGACACTAATTAAGGATACCGTTGGTCAAGTCGCCGATGCGATTGCTGCAATTCTGGAAATGGAAACGGAAATCGTCGATCATAATCTGCAGATTGTAAGTGGTACCGGTCGCTTCCGCAGGAAAATCGGCGCCTATGAAGAAGGAGGGGATCTGGACTCGCCTTTGATCTATGGAAAAGTGCTGCGAAGCGGCATAGACTATATCTGTCTTGATGCTCCGAATGACCCCATTTATCGGCCGGAGGAAAATGAACTCGCCGAGATTTGCTGTCCCATCCTTGTCGGCAGTGAGGTCGCCGGTCTGATCGGACTTGTCGCTTTTACAACTGAACAGCAGGAAAAGATGGTTGCGCGTGCTAATATTTATCTGAACTTTCTCAGAGAAATGTCCATGCTTATTTCCGGAAAACTAGTTGAGAACCAAAGCAGCACCAAACTCTCAATGCTTTTGGAATCCATGCCGGAGGGGTTGATTGCCAGCGGAACAGATGGAAAAATCTTCTACTGCAACTTCTCAAGCGAGCTGCTTCTGGAAAAACATCGAACAGAAATCATCGGATCAAAGCTGACGGAGGTATTCCCGAACGATGATCGGTTTTCTTTGCTCAATCCGCAAGACATGTTTTCAAGTTACGAATACATGCTTCCGCTTCCTTCAGGAACAAAGCACTTCCTGATTACATCAGTGCCGATTGCCCACCTTGGAACGATGTATCTGTTCTTCGACTCCTTGCGTGCCGGATTGTTCCCTTCGAGTGAATACAATGATAACCGAATCTTCTTTTCTGATATTTTTGGACACAGTGAATCTATTCTGGAAGCAAAAAAATTCGCAAGCCAGATTTCAAACAGCAACAGCACTGTCCTGATTACCGGGGAAAGCGGTACAGGCAAGGAGCTGTTCGCACGGGCAATTCACAATAACAGCTCGCGCAGTGAAGCGCCTTTCGTATCGATCAACTGCGGTGCGATTCCTGAAACATTGCTGGAAAGCGAACTGTTCGGATATGAAAAAGGTTCCTTTACAGGCGCCAGCACATCAGGAAAAATCGGTAAATTTGAACTGGCGAACCATGGTACTCTCTTTCTGGATGAAATCGGAGATATGCCGTTCCATCTTCAGGTAAAACTGCTTCATTTTCTGCAGTATCGTACTGTAGAACGTATCGGCAGCACAAAGCCTATTCCTGTCGATGTCCGCATCATTGCGGCAACTAATAAATCGCTGGAAAGCATGATTGAAAACAATGAGTTTCGTGAGGACCTCTATTTCAGACTCAATGTTCTTTCTCTTGATATTCCTCCTTTGCGGGAACGCGACGGGGATCTGGAAGTCCTCCTGAACAACCTGCTTCGCAAATTCAACGGCATTCTCGGAAAAAATGTATCCGGGTTCTCGCAGAATGCGGTCGATATCCTGAAGAAGTATAATTGGCCGGGAAATGTGCGTGAATTGGAGAACACGATCGAGTACTGCGTGAACATAACGACAGCAGACTACATTACGCCTGAAGATTTGCCTAAACGTATCATTGAAAATGTAAATCCAAAAGGAACAATTACGCTTTCCTCCCCTGAAGGAGAAGATCGCTCCCTGAAAGCGCAGCTAAGAGCAGCAGAAAAGGCCATTCTGCAGAAGACTTTAGCGGAAACAGGTTCAACGCTGGAAGGCAAGCGGACCGCCGCCGGGATTCTGGGGATCAGCGAATCCACACTGTACCGCAGGCTGCGGGAATTCGATCTGCTCTGAAACCGCCATAAAGACAATAAAAGAGGTTGCTGCACTTAGTGATGTATAGTCAGATGCAGCAACCCGTTTTTTATTATGTTTTTCCTGTCTATTCCTGTCCGAGCGTCAACTTCGCGAAGTGTTCAAAGCTCCAGTCCTCAAACCCTTTGATACTGTCGGTTACTTTCAGGAAAAAGCACTTTGGGATTTCCCCGCATTTCAGTGAATCCTCCACACAGAGATTACATCCCTGATCGTGATTGGCCGGATTGAACGGACACGTTTCATCCTGACAAGGACACCATGCTAATTTCGCCATAATTTTGCCTCCTTCTTTAATCCTCTATCCACATAATACAATAAACAATGCCTGTGAGCATAATGAATCACTGCATGTCTTCAAACAGCATATCTTCCCTGATCCACCGGATGACTTCATCCAGTCCGATTCCCCGGTACAGATCCGTGAACACGTAGGGCTTGTCGCCCCGCTGTTTTTTCGTGTCCCGGTCCATGACCTCCAGGCTTGCATGGACGTACTCGGCGATGTCGATCTTGTTGATCACCAGCAGATCGGACTTCGTGATGCCGGGGCCGCCTTTGCGCGGGATCTTTTCCCCCTCGCCCACATCGATGACGAAGATCAGTCCGTCGACGAGTTCGGGGCTGAAGGTGGCGGCCAGATTATCGCCGCCGCTCTCGATGAAGAGCAGATCCAGGTTATCGAAACGCGACGTCAGCTCGTCGACTGCGTCCAGATTCATGGAGATGTCCTCGCGTACCGCGGTGTGCGGACAGCCGCCGGTCTCCACGCCGATGATCCGCTCGGCGGGCAGCGCCTCGGCGCGCGTCAGTATCAGCGCGTCCTCCAGCGTGAAGATATCATTTGTCACAACTGCGATCTCGTATTCGTCCCGCAGCGCCTTGCATAGTTTCTCGATCAGCGCGGTCTTTCCCGATCCGACGGGCCCGCCCACGCCGATCCTTACAGGTTTCCTCATTGTTGTCTCCTAGTTCAGCTCATATACAGCCGTACGGGCAGTTCTTCATGCCGCAGGCTGGCGATGTCGATGCCGGGGCAGAAATTGGTGATGTTCTCGATGCCGGTCGCCTCGGCAAGCCTGCATACCTGATCCATCACGTCCTCCATCTCGAACAGAACGCTCTGCGCTTCGACGTTCCCAAGGGGGATCAGCTTCAGCGCGCTCTGGGTCAGGGTGTTGGCTGTGCTGAAGATGTACGCTGCCAGTCCCTCCTCCAAATCGATGCCGAGCAGTCTGCACACGCAGCCGTAGAGCACCGGATAGCTGATGCCGAGCCCGCCGAACACTTCGCGCAAAGGCATCACGTCCCGGCTGTCCAGCAATGGTTCGATCACCCTGCCGAAAGCTCTGCCCATACGCAGCCCGGCTTCCCGGCTCTCCTTGGTGACCTTGACAGCGCAGGAGAGCTGTTCCAACTGCCGCAGCTGCGCAGCCGTTTCATCTAGCGCAGCCAACTCCTTCTCCGGACCGCCGTCCCGCAGCTGCCCTGTCAGTTCATAGGCTCTGCAGATGATCGGTCCTTCGCATCTGCCGATGCTGCTCTCCAGGTACACCTCCAGGAACGTGCGGAATGTCGCGGCATCCTGCACGATCCCCTCCGACACATAGGTCTCCAGACCCCAGGACTGGCTGAACCCGCCCGTGGGGAAGGTGCCCCCATTCAATTGCAGTAACCGGAAAAGCTGCTGACTATTCATCGCCGCCTCCGTGACTGTCACCGTGACTGTGACTGTGACCGTGGTCGTGGTCGTGACTGTGACTGTGACCGTGACCGTGGTCGTGGTGATCGTGGTGATGGTGGTGTCCTTCGCTCTGGGACACGTTCGCCCGCACGCCGTTGATCGGACAGACCATCCGCTCGCACGGGACGTGGAGCTTTTGCATGATGGACTGAAGGATCGCGTCGTAGGGCGTGATGATGCAGTCCTCCTGTATGAATGCCCGCTGGTGCATGTTGCCGATGTTGTAAGCCGCGCGGGCCCACTGCATCTGTCCCGCAGGCCGGATGACGAGGGCGTCTTCCGGCGCGAGCTCGACGGCGATCACTCTGTCCTCGTCCGCGAAGATCACATCGCCCGGTGACAGCGTGGATCCGTGAGGCAGAGACAGGGCGAAAACCTCGCCCGACTCTGCCCGTACCTTTTGATGTGGTTTCGAAAGTCTGTCCCTGTCCAGAACGACTTTGTCAACTTTCCGGCTTTCGACCGGATAACTATTAATGTTCCCTATGATGTTCTCAATAATCATCTGAAATAATACCTCTGGTTCAAGTTACGATTCTTTGGATGATTAGAAAATCAATCCAACGACAAGGTATAAGATTGCCGACAGGCACCAAGGCAATACGAACATCGGTAATGTCGACTTCTGATAATCACCATTTCTGATACCAACTGATGTGCAGACGATCGTAGCACAGTCACTGAAGAAGCAGCACTGGCTTCCAACGATCGTTCCGGAGATCAGTGCGCCGGCAGCCATAGGGAGGCTGGCGCCAATTGTCGTTGCCAGAGGCAATATAATCGGAAATGCGATCGCGGCAGTTCCCCAGAAACTTCCGGATCCAAATGCGATCAGTGAGATGACTACAAATGTGATGAACGGAAGCAGTCCCGGTGTCAGGATGTGCTCTGTTGATTCAATAACGAACTCAGTCATTCCCAGCTGGGTGTTCGCAGCCTGCAGGAAAAATGCCGAAATGACGATCAATGCGCAGGTCAGCATATCTGCAGCACCACTCAGGCACGCCTCACAAAGATCCTGTCCCTTCATGAGTCTGAAGCACAGAATGAGAATAATCTCGATGACCAGTCCGGCGATGATTCCATTCAGAACGTCTCCAGATATGATTGCCACGATTGCCATGACCAGCAGCGGAACGATGAACGTAACGACCAGTTTTCTCTTCATTCCCTGCGTGATTTCTTCCAGTTCTTCTTTCTTCTCCTCGACTTCAGCGATTCCTGCCGGAAGAGTGATGCCTGTATCCAGTGCATACTGCCAGTCTTTCTTGACAGGTCCGACCTTCGGCCAGATTCTGAGAATGACGAGCGGAACGACCAGAAGCGATACCCAGCAGTAGATCAGGAACGGCATAACCTGAAGGTAATGTCCCATGATAGGACCTTCATATATACCTGTTCCTTTCATCAGCCCCATCATATACGCTGCCCAGGAGGCAACCGGGATGAGGGCGCATACGTTAGCACCTGTTGATGCAATCACATATGCCAGGAATGTTCTCGGGATCTTATACTTGTCTGTGATGTTTCTCATCGCAACACCGACAGCGAGAGCATTCAGATAGTCATCCGCAAATACGATGATACCAAGTACCCATGTTACGAACAGGGACGATTTCTCGCTTTTCGCGTATTTTGATGCCGCATTACTGAACCCTATTGCCGCGCCCGTCTTCTCATACAAACCAACGATTGCTCCGAACAGCAGGAACATCATACAGCACCATACCGTCGTTGAGTCCATGCAGACTCCGTACATGGCATCCAGAGCAGCTTTAAAGAATCCACCCTTCGCCAGGATAATGAACCCGATGATGCCGCCCAGCAGCAATGGCTCGACGGTTCGCTTCGTCAGAAATGCTGTAATGATGACGATACACACTGGCACCAGACTAATTAATCCGTAGTTGTCCATTATCTTCTCCTTTCTTAATGATTTTGATTTATGATAATAATAACGAATACTAAGTTTTTCTAAGGCGCACGCCTGGTTTTCCCAAGAGCATCTCCCTTGACAGCCTCCACACCTTGTCCACAGCTTTCCGCATTGCAATGTTGCTGTCGCCAAGCATTTTGACTGTTACAAGGTTTTTCTCTATCAGGCTGCACCCGCAATTGCTGTTTCGTTCTCCGGACATTTGCTCCGCCATGAGCGCTCTCAACACAGCCATGTAGTCTTCACCGATATGATCGCAGTATATGAACACCGTAACGTAATCTCTGTATTCACCGAGCATGCCGATTCTGGTCAAATCCATCTGATTCGGTCTGATATCAGCTCTTTCTATCGCGGCGAGTCTGTCTTCGATATAGAGCTTAAAATCCGTCATATACCTTCTGTAGGCAAATTGTTCACCACTGCTTACGCGTCCCGGCGTAATGTGATCTACTGCAAACAAGTAAGATGATTCTTTCAGCCGGATGATGGTCTTCTGCTCGACATCAGCTTCCTCATACGGAATGCAGTAGTCCGGCAGATACTCGAACTGGGCGTCTTTACCGACTGTAAACTCATTCTCCAGCAGTGAATACTCATCCTCATGGGATTTGAATATCTTCGTCGCAGACAGGTTCGTAAACAGAACCTGACTGTTTTCTTCAAGTTCTATCTCAGTCCTCAAATGATCTTCACCCATGACACCGCCGCCCATATTCAGCGGATTCAGGAAAGCGGTCCCGTCATTGTCCTGATAGTATGGAACCGTGATCTGCAGAGGCAGCACATAAAACTGCTTGGACAGATAGGTCTGTCCGTTCCGTTTTTTTCGAAACAGTAATTTCAGTTCCCCATTCGTCCTCTTCATGGATCTTTGCTCCTATCTGAAGAAGTATAGCTGTGTTCCTGTTAGTTTTTCTGCAGGCTCACATGTAATATGTTCTCCGTCGATGAATACTTCGAACGTTTCCGGATCAATCTTGATATTCGGCAGGAAACTGTTTCTGACCATATCCAGTTTTGTCAGATGCCGACAGTTTTTGACCGGAACGAGCTTGTCCTTCGAGTAAGGAAGCGTATCGCCCAACCCGTTCTCGATCGCGGCCTTGGTTACAAAGATCTTGCAGGTTCTGTTGACATTGTTGCCGTGTCCGGAGTATTGAAGTCTGAACCAAATCGGCTGCGTCCACTCTGTCGATCCGTTTACCTCGCCGGTCGGTGAGTAAACAATATCTCCAGCCTTGAACACCATTCTTGCCTTAATACCGAAATACCTCGGATCCCATACTACGATATCTCCAAGACGTCCGTCCTGAAGACTGCCAACATACTCATCAATACCAAAGGTGATTGCCGGATTGATCGTATATTTTGCCATGTATCTGAGAACTCTTTCATTGTCGTTACCGGGATGATCTTCCGGTAATTTCCCCCTCTGTTTTTTCATCTTCGCGGCTGTCTGCCATGTACGGAGAATCGTTTCCCCTACATAACCCATACCCTGTGAGTCGGCTGTCATCATGCTGATCGCGCCAAGATCATGGAGCACGTCTTCCGCCGCGATCGTCTGTGCGCGGATTCTTGACTCTGCAAAAGCCATATCCTCGGGTACTTTCGGATTCAAATTGTGTCCGCCAATCGTCATCCAGAGAAGTTCCGCCACTGAGTTCTTCGTATACGGTCTTGTGGCGTTCGTTGATGACGGGAGGACGTTCCGTTCTCCCGTGATTGTCATAACATCGGGAGCATGGCCGCCGCCGGCTCCTTCTACGTGATACGCATGAATCGTCCTTCCGCCGAATGATTCGATCGTTTTTTTCACGTAACCCGATTCATTCATGCTGTCTGTATGGATTGCAATTTGAAAATCATACTCGTCCGCCACATCAAGACATGTCCGGATGACCTGCGGTGTTGCACCGAAGTCTTCATGGATTTTCATTGCCATCGCTCCTGTCAGAGCCTGCTCCGCAATAGATTCCGGCAGGGACGAGTTGCCTCTGCCCAGGAAACCTGCGTTGACAGGAAGGTCTTCATGGGCTTCGATCATCTGTCGCAGGTGCCATGGACCCGGCGTATCTATCGTCGAAACCTGTGAACCATTTCCTCCGCCGATCATGGTCGTCATTCCATTGGCCATGGCTTCCCATGTCTGATCCGGATTCAGAAAATGAATATGTGTTTCCAGACCTCCTGGAGTTACAATTGCCCCCTCCAGTGCAACCAGTTCAGTTGCCTGTCCGACAATAAGCCCCGGTGTGATTTTTTGCGTATGCGGATTGCCGCTCTTTCCAATCCCTACGATTTTCCCGTCTTTCACACCGATATCACACTTGATGACGCCGATTGTCGGATCGACCAAAACCGCATTTGTAAAGGCGACATCCAGAGCACCTTCGGCAGAAGTCAAACCTGACGCCATTGCCATTCCATCACGGAATGCTTTGCCTCCGCCTACCGTCGTTTCACTGCCGTAACCTCCGATTTCTTTGATAAGATCCCGTTCTATCTCAATGACCAGACCGGTATCCGCCAGGTAGAGTTTGTCACCGACAGTCGGTCCGCAAACATCGTAATATTCTTTTCTTGTTAGTTCCTGCGACATCAGTAAATCTCCTTTCCTTTTTTAAGCGCTGCAGCTTTTGTTTCAGGATCGTCAAGATTCCCGCTGACCAGTCCGTCGAAGCCGAACAGTTTCCTTTCTCCTTCATACGGAACCAGCTGGACTTCCCGTGTCTGTCCAGGTTCAAATCTCAAACCTGTCCCGGAAGGAATATCCAGGTGCATTCCATAAGCCTTTTCTCTGTCAAATTTTAGAGCACTGTTGCATTCAAAAAAATGGTAATGTGAGCACACCTGAATCGATCTGTCGCCGGTGTTTGTCACTTCCATTGAAACGCATTCAAGTCCTTCATTGATCACTATATTGCCTTCCGCGAAGACGATTTTACCAATATCTAAACTCATTTCATGCCTCCTGTTTCATGTGTATCAACGCTTTGAGTGAAAGCAGTTCTTCCATTGGAATAGCTTCCTCCCGTTTTTCTAACCGTATCGGAGATTGTATAGACAGAAGTTTGGAGCCGTCCGGAAACAGTATGACCATGTCGATCGAATCAATCAGGTCGGAAACACCTTCCATGCAATCTTCCTCAGTAATGATCTGGGAACCGTCTTCTACGAGGTCGTTGATACTATACCTGCCGGTTCTGGATCTCTCATACATTTCATCCATGATGATAGCCATCGCTTCTACATAGTTCAGCTTGATACCGCTGAGCCATCTTCGCCTGGAGACTTCTGCAACCGAAAAGACAGTTGCCCGTTCTAGTTCCTTTTGTGTTAATTTCATCGGATCCTCCTGTTTCTTTGCTCTGACAGACAATGATGCTTCGAGCATCTGCAGAATTATTCTTGGTAATGTATGGCTTAGTGAGCAAAGAATGTGCCAAACGTAGTACATACTGTGAGCGCTTATGGTATGCAGTAGGGAAATGCCTTATTCTATCGCGCTTTAAGAGAAAAAAAATAAAGCCGTATTACCTTCACAGCTTCGTAATAGCGACTTTATTCTTGTCTGTTCTGACAATTGAATTGTTGGATTTGACAACTAGGAAGGTTTATCCTTCCATGATTTTGACGATGACTTTCCTGCTTCTTGGGCCGTCATACTCGCAGAAGTAAATGCCCTGCCAAGTCCCAAGCAGGAGTTTGCCGTCTTCGATGATGATGTGCTCGGAAGCGCCCACCAGACTGGATTTGAGATGGGCTGCGGAATTCCCTTCGATATGATGGTATCCGTCCTCCCAGGGGATGATCTTCCCGAGCTCCATGTTCAGGTCCCTGACCACATCGGGGTCGGCATTCTCATTGATTGTCACGGCCGCCGTCGTATGCGGCGTGAACACCACGCAAAGGCCGTCCTTGACGCCGCTCTTTCTGACTTCGTCCTGGATCAGCCTTGTGATGTCTTTCATCTGCGTATGTTTGTCTGTTTTTATATTGAAAGTAGTAGATTTCATACCATTCCTCCTTCATCTATATAATGTCAATTGTTGACATTTATGTTAATTAATAGTAATATTGTTTTGAAGGGGTTGCTGTTGGCGGCTTGGCCACTCCACAAGAAAGGAGGTGCCGGCCAATGTTCATCACATTAGACGAGTTATGCTCGCTATTGTTGGTGATTATTGGGATCGTGGGATTAATCCTTCAGGTGAAATACCGCAAATAACAAAACCGCCAACTTCCGTTGGCGGCCAACCTCAGGGTTGAGCCGCCGTACGAAAAGCGGCAATCCCTTCTATGGCTATAATCTATCATCATACTCGCCGCCTGTCAATACACAAAGGAGCGCCGAAGCGCTCCCTTGCTACAAATGATGTGTGCATCATACTCTGTTGTAATTGATGAGGCATCCCTTCAGGATGATTTCGCGCTCGTCGTCGGTCAGCTCGCCCAGCTGCAGGTCGAACGGTTCGATTTCGCAGTCGCCGTTCTTGCAGCAGGAAGCTTCGCAGCAGCCTTCCGCACCCTTGATTACGTAGGCCGGAATGACGGACAGTTTCTCTTCGATCGCCTTCACTACGTCAGGGATGAAGATGTAATCGCCGTTGGCAAACGGCAGGTCGCCGCCCGGGATGAGGAACGGGATCATGCCCCAGTTGATCAGGTTCGAGCGGTAACGCTTGGTCGCGTATTCGTTGGCAATGTTTGCCCAGCCGCCGAGGACTTTCTGGCAGGAAGCTGCCTGCTCTCTGGCGGAACCGTCACCCGGCTTGACTGCGAAGATGGTGCTGCCCACGCCCATGTTGCCGGCGTCCAGTGAAGGACAAACTTCTTTTACCTTCTTCAGAACACACAGCAGTTCCGGCAGTGCTTTGATCGGATCTTCGCCCGCCTCGAGGGCCTTCTGTGCTTTCTGCACCTCCTTGGCGCGTCCGACGTAAGCAGGATCCTTTCTGGAAAGAGCGAACTCTGCCAGGCCCAGCGGATTGGATCTGTAAGATGATGTCTCGCCGGACGGAATCAGTTCGTCTGTCGTCGTGACCGGATCGTGGATCTCGGAAACGACCTTGAGGATCATGTTCTGCGGCAGCGGGCTCATCTCAGGCCAGTCTTTGATGTTCGGTCCCAGCTTGATTTCGGCATCCGGGTCTGCGATGCCTTTGCTGTCGAAGACTCTGTTCTTATAGATATCCGCGTCGAAGAAATACTTCGGCGTCTTGATCTCGCAGTCCATCTCGGTCGCCGCCGTCAGGAAGCCTTTGTTCGCTGCTGTCGCCGCGATGGAACGGGCATCCATGAGCGCGACGGACGAGATCTGTCCGTTCTGCAGTTTGGAACCTTCTCTGTTCGGGAAGTTTCTGGTCGAATGGCGGATGGAGAAGGCGTTGTTTGCCGGCGTGTCTCCGGCGCCGAAGCAAGGTCCGCAGAAGGCGGTCTTCATGATCGCACCGGACTGGAGGATGGTAGCGGCCGCGCCGTTCTTGAGCAGTTCCATGTAGACTGGCGTGCTGGCCGGATAAACGCTCAGCGTGAACTCATCCGCGCCAATGTATTTGCCCTTCAGAATGTCCGCCGCTGCGCAGATATTTTCGAATCCGCCGCCGGCGCATCCTGCGATGATGCCCTGCTCAACATAGAACTTGCCGTCTCTGATCTTGTCCTGCAGGCTGTATTCCACCTGACCGTCCAAACTGACCAGCGCCCGCTTCTCAACATCGGCAAGCACATCCGCCAGATTCTTCTGCACGTCTTCGATGGTGTAGGTGTTGCTCGGATGGAACGGCATGGCGATCATCGGCTTGATGGCCGACAGATCGATCTCCACGCATCCGTCGTAGTAAGCCACATCCGCCGGCGCCAGTTTCTTGTAAGCTTCCGGTCTGCCGTGGATGGTGTACCACTCTTCTATGTTCTCGTCTGTGACCCAGATGGATGACAGACAGGTCGTTTCTGTTGTCATAACGTCGACGCCGATTCTGAAGTCCGCGCTCATGGATGCTACACCCGGACCGACGAATTCCATGACCTTGTTGTTGACGTATCCGCAGCCGAACACTTCGCCGATGATAGCCAGCGCCACGTCCTGCGGTCCGACGCCCGGTGCAGGTGCGCCTGTCATGTGGATCGCGATCACGCCCGGCATATTGATGTCATAAGTCTGCTCGAGGAGCTGCTTGACCAGTTCCGGGCCGCCTTCTCCCATGGCCATGGTTCCCAGTGCGCCGTATCTGGTGTGGGAATCCGAACCCAGGATCATCGCGCCGCTTTCCGCCAGCATCTCACGGGCGTACTGGTGGATAACTGCCTGATGAGGCGGAACATATACGCCACCGTACTTTCTGGCGCAGGAGAGCCCAAACATGTGGTCGTCTTCATTGATCGTGCCGCCTACCGCGCAAAGGCTGTTGTGGCAGTTGGTCAGCACGTACGGGATCGGAAACTTCTCCAATCCGGACGCTCTGGCCGTCTGGATGATCCCGACGAATGTGATGTCGTGGGACGTCATTTTATCAAACTTGATCTGCAGCTTTTCCATGTTGCCCGAAGTGTTGTGGGCTTTCAGGATGCTGTATGTCATCGTGCCCTTCGCCGCCTCGGCCTTGTCTGCAGCAACGCCTTTTGCCGACAGCTTCGCAGCAGCTTCTGCGTTGTCTTCAATGATCTCAGTACCATTTACTAAATAAATACCGTTTTCGTAAAGTTTCATAACATTTGCCTCCTGTGGTGTTCTATCCGTGTGTTTTGATTATATCATTAATCCGGTTAGCGTAAAAGAAAAACCCGGAGCCACCACTCCGAGTCTTCATGTGTTGCAACTGCCATTAACATCTTGCCTGTTTATATTATAATCAAAACTCAAATAAAGTCAAGAATCGTAATTGACATTTATTTCTATATTTGTTATAAATATCATGTTGCTGCTTTCCAATCTGGCAACAGAGAGGAGGTGTTGCAAATGGCTGTTATTAACATCTTCGTTGCCACTGTCACAGCAAATGTTGTCGCCTACTGCATTTGCAAATGGCTGGACAGATGGCTCATGTAGCAACCAGTCTGTTTACTGCCCGGAGCCACCACTCCGGGTCTTATGAAGTGAGAGCTCCGCGTCAAGTCTGTTCGACGAATCGTTCTATTTCGCCTTACTCTCACAGTATTTGCATCTGTAGACTTTGTTTACAGCGTCCGTCAGGCGGAAGACCTGCGGCAGTTCCTGCTCGATGGTCGTGATGCAGCGGGGATTCTTGCACTTGATCACATCCACGATTTCCGTCGGCAGTTCCAGATGCTTGCGTTTCGCCAGCTTGCCGCCCTCGATGATGTTGACCGTGATGCCCGGGTCGACGAATCCGACGGCGTCAATGTTCAGATCGATCAGCTTGTCGATCTTGAGGATATCCTTTCGCCCGTGTTTCTGGCTTGGCGCGTTCTGGATCAGAGCGACTTCGCAATCCAGTTTTTCCAGTCCCAGAATATTATACAGTCTCATTCCTTGTCCTGCCTTGATGTGGTCCAGGACGATTCCGTCTTCGATTTTACCTATGATCATTTACGCCACCTCCAGTAGTTTCAGAATCAGTGCCATTCTGATGTATTTGCCGTTCAGTACCTGTTCGAAATATTTTGCGCGCGGATCATCATCCACTGCAACGGAGATCTCATTGACGCGCGGCAGCGGATGCAGGATGCTCAGGGTCTCCTTCGCGTTTTCCAGTTTGTCCGGTGTGAGGATATAGCTGTCTTTCAGTCTGAGGTAGTCCTGCTCATTGAAGAAGCGCTCTCTCTGTACGCGTGTCATGTAGAGGATGTCCAGCTGCGGCATGACGGCCTCCAGATCGTCCGTCTCGACGAACTCCAGGTTCTTCTTGATCATGGTCTCGTATTTGAGATACTCCGGGATCCGCAGTTCCTCCGGCGAGATAAGGATGAACTTGTTGTCCGGGTAACGTGACATGGCGTTGATCAGCGAGTGGACTGTGCGCCCGAACTTCAGGTCGCCGCAAAGGCCGATCGTCAGGCCGTCCAGCCGGTTCTTCTCACGGCTGATGGTCAGAAGGTCTGTCAGTGTCTGGGTCGGATGATTGTGGCCGCCGTCTCCGGCGTTGATCACCGGCACGGTCGATCTGCGGATTCCTGCAACCGGCGCGCCTTCCTTCGGATGCCGCATGGCGATGATGTCCGCATAACATCCGACAGTCCTGATCGTGTCGGAAACGCTCTCGCCCTTGGCCGCGGAGGAGCTGTTCGCCTCCGAAAATCCCAGCACGACGCCTCCCAGTTCATACATGGCCGCTTCAAAGCTGAGCCTCGTTCTGGTCGATGGTTCAAAGAACAGTGTCGCCAGTTTTTTGCCGGCGCACTTGTGGCTGTACGCCTGCGGATCGGCGATGATGTCCTTCGCTACTGCGATCATCTCGTCCAGTTCTTCGATGGACAGATCCATGATGTCAATCAAATGTCTCAATGTGTTACCTCCTTGTATCATAAACTATTTCTAAACGCCATTAGCTGGTCTATGTCAGACCTGTCGATATATCCTGTTTCCGCTGCCGCCTCGCAGGCTGCGTCGAAATCCGTCAGGCTGTGGTATTCCAATCCCGCCTCTGCAAAGGCTTCCCGGCTCCTGCTCAAGTTGTATGAGAAGATGCATACGACGCCGAGCACTTCTGCTCCCGCCTCTTCAAGTGCCTTTGCTGCGCTGATCACGCTGCCGCCCGTCGAAATCAGGTCCTCAACGACAACGACCTTCTGTCCCGGAACAACTCTTCCCTCGATCCTGCTGCCGCGACCGTGGTCTTTGGCCGAGGACCGGACATATCCCATCGGAAGCCCCATCTCATGCGCTGCGATGGCCGCGTGGGCAATGCCTGCTGTCGCTGTTCCGAAGAGCGCTTCCGCATCCGGATAGTCTGTCCGGATCAATTCGATCAGTCCTTCTTCGATTGTCTGCCGCGCCTGCGGGTCGCTGAGCACCAGACGGTTGTCACAGTAGATCGGGCTCTTGATACCGCTGGCCCAGGTGAACGGGTCATCCGGCCGGAAGAATACGGCTTCCGTTTTCAACAGGCATTCTGCTGCTTTTTTTCTCATACATTGTTCCTCTCTTTCGATTCGGTAGTGTCAAATCCTACACTACTAACTCTTTCAAAACCTTAGTATTTTCAAGGGCTCATGCCTTTTCTACAAAGAAAAGAGCAATTACCCCCTTTTTTGGTACAATGTTCTTGCGACAAAACCT
>Ga0256404_1000771_pt1 | contig 82200 bp, 59 predicted proteins | sample RumenRJG_01DNA_FD_185990 | JGI IMG/M metagenome (GOLD analysis project Ga0256404, IMG submission 185990) | Bovine rumen microbial communities from Lethbridge, Alberta, Canada - RJG_01 | ecosystem: Host-associated > Mammals > Digestive system > Stomach > Rumen | place: Canada: Alberta | collected...
CCGTGCGCCGGTCGCCATCAAAGGAAGCAAGCTTCCTTCATGCTGCCCCTCGACTTGCATGTGTTAAGCCTGTAGCTAGCGTTCATCCTGAGCCAGGATCAAACTCTACATTGTAAAATTTCTATATGTTCTAGCAAAACTAGTAAAACTAGAGATACTAGATTCGTTATCTGTCTCAGAACGCCAATTCGTATCTATCGAGTACGTCAGTGCCAAACTGACAATGTCATATTGACGGTTCGATTACCCGGAAGCCGTTTCCATTTTCATGGAACCGGCAACCGCTTCTCGTACTACTTCTCTGTCTATGTAAGCATTTCAAAGAGCTATTCAAACTAACGCAACTCGTAAAAATAGTGCGAAAGCGGATGCAAAGGTACACAATTTCTGCGAACATGCAAAATAAATTGAAACTTTTTTCACCTACAGACGAAGATTTTCGAAAAAGAGGACAAAACGGAAGAAAAGAAAGAACCCTTTACCTTATTATATATATAGGACCGGATCCAGACTGCCACATTAGGGGGGGTGAGGAGGGTGCGAAGGTGCAGGAGAACGGGGGTACCAGCATGGTAAACAGTGTTTCTTGAACGCAAAATACTATGATTATGATAGCTGAGAATGGCAGGCTTGAATTATAGGGTGAAGAGACGGAGGATCGAAGAGAAGTAAGATGTGAGAGGAGGAGAAGAGAGTTGAGAAGGAAGGGAAGGAGAGGAAAAACAAGTAAAAAGTTCTCTGATTGGTGGAAGAAGTGAACAAAGGAAATGATCTCTTTATAAAACTGAACAACAGAAAAACGTTGGTGGGAGGCAATAAAAAGAAATGAAAGCCGTTAAACAGAAAAAGGCAAGGACATGAAAAGACTAATTATTATTGCGTGCTGCCTGTTGGCATTTGTACCCATCAAGGCACAGTGGGGCTTTGGCATCAAAGGAGGAGTCGGTTCAACCACTCAGCAAATGGGTGGTCATTGGGATACGAAGAATAAGTTGGGCCTTCTGGCAGGAGGGCTTGTCACATACGGGTTAGGTGACCATTTTGACTTGCAGGGTGAACTTTACTATGCGAATAGAGGGTACAAGACAGACGTCTGGCTTGATTTGGACGCATCTAAATCATCCGACTGGTATTTCACCTATCATTATCTCTGTATGCCAGTAATGCTCAAATACTTCCCGATGAAGAAGGGTTTCTATGCGGCAGTCGGTCCACATGTAGCCTACTTGTTGGATTACAAGAACGACATCAAAGACTGGCCTGCTAACGAGCCACGCGAGAGATTGGATTGGGAATCAGGGTGTAACCGTATTGATGTCGGTCTTTCGGCAAGCCTTGGGGTCATCTTGAATAACGGCATATTCGTTGATGCGCGTTACAATCTCGGGCTGACAGACGCCATCAAGAATGGAGAATCCAAGAATCGAGGTTTTGAGTTGAGTGTAGGGTACTTTTTTTAAGGAGAGAGGAGAGAGAAGAGATAAAAGAGGAGAGATTATCCGAGTTTTGTCAGTAATCCCTTCTCCATTCTCACCAGTCCTTCTGCTAAGATCTTTCGTGGGCAGGCAATATTCACCCGGATGAACGCATGGTTCGTCGCTCCATACATTTCCCCATCATTCACCCACACCCGCTGTTGGCGAAAAAGGCCATCCGCGATTTCTCTTGAGGACACACCCAGCACCGCGCAATCCACCCATACCAGATAAGTTCCCTCCAACCGGATGACAGGGAACTGTGGCAAATTCTCTGAGAAAAAGTCGCGAAGGAAGCAGTAGTTCCCGTGCAGGTACAAGTTCAGTTGTCTTAGCCATTCTGCTCCCTCATCGGTATAGGCGGCCTCGGTAGCTATCACGCCAAAGGGATTGACATCACACACCTCATGCAGATTGATAGCCCTATTGATACGTTCGCGTCTTTTTGCATCCTTCACTATGATATTTGCGATTTGCAGTCCTGCAATGTTAAACGCTTTTGTCGGAGCCACACACATAGCACTATTTATCGAGAACTGCTCTGACAGAGAGGCAAAAGGAGTATATTCATGGTCAGGCATCACCAGTTCGCAGTGGATCTCATCAGCGATCACATACACATCATGCTTGAGACAGATTTCCCCCATCTTCCTCAATTCCTCCTTTGTCCATACCCTTCCCGCTGGATTATGCGGATTACAAAGTAAGAAAATCCTCACTCGCTCGTCGCTGCATTTTTTCTCAAAGTCATCCCAGTCAACCGCATAGGTACCCTTTGTGTAGATAAGCGGACTTTCCTCGATTATACAGCCCTGATTTCGTATGGACGAGAAGAAGCAATTGTACACTGGTGTCTGCACCAGCACCTTGTCACCCGGTAAGGTCAATCCCCGCACAATGGCCGAAATAGCAGGTACGACACCCGATGTATAGATTATATCCGATTGCTTTACCCCTTGTAACCCATGCCGATCCTTAAACCATCTGATTACCGATTCATAATAGCTATCCGGCACATGGGTATAGCCGAACACCCCATGGTCCACACGTTGTCGAAGCGCTTCCGTAATCTGGGGAAGCACCCGAAAATCCATATCGGCCACCCAGAGAGGAATGATATCATCCTGAGCAGCCTCGTCCCATTTCACGCTATTGGTGTTTCGACGCGGAATAATTTCATCGAAATTATAGTTCATAAGTCTTATCGTGTTTCAATCAAACAGTCGGCAGGAGGCAGGATATTCTCATCGATGGTGATACTGCCCACAGAGTCGGCCACGACATGACCGGTACGCGGATTCTTGATATTGGTTATCGTCCCGATGATGGACGCATTCACCTCTGAATCCTCGAACATCCTATCGCACATGGCATCAAAGGTACAGTCCTCCATAACCAGTCCTTTTACATAGCACAATGGCTGTTCACCACCGATATGGCAACGCACCAGCCGCAAGTTCTCTGAATGCCATCCCAGGTACTCCCCATCGATCACACTATCATATACCACCACGTTCTTACATTCCCAGAACGAATCCTTGGTGGTGATCTTCGCATGGTGCACCTCTACGTTCTCGCAATATTGGAACACATATTTCGAGTCACTCTCCAGTCCGTCAACAAACACATCCTTGCAGAACATGAACGGGTAAGTACCCTCATGCAGTGTCACGTTCCTGACCTTCAAACCCTTAACGCGCCAGAAAGTCTCATCAGCATCATTAATGGTTACGTTCTCCAGTTCCAAGTTCCGCATCTCCCTAAAGAACTTCGGTCCGTCGATGATGCAATCCTGCATCTTCATATCATTACTATACCAGATGGCAGACCGTGAGCCTACTTCAAAATAGCTATTGGTGATGAGTGAGCCATCGACATGCCACAAAGGGTATTTCCCGATGAAGTGGCAATGATCGATCTCTAAATTGGAGCAGCACTTAATGCCCGACTCCCCCTCATTAATGGTTACATTCTCCAAACGAGTATTGCGAATGGCGAACAACGGACGTTCTCCGCCAAATTGTTTATTCTTTATAATTGTCTTCACTTTTTATTGTTATTTCGTTTGTAATCGGGTACAAAGTTACAAAAGAAAATCGAGAAAGACGAGAGCGAGGACGCGGTAATCCGCATTTTTTTGTATATTCAACGAAATAATAAGCACAAAAAATGTGAAAACTGACTAACTTTAAAATAGTTTTTATACTTTTGCATCAAATTAAGAAACAAAACTCAAAAAGAAATTTTAAAAATGGGTAAGACAAATGTGAAGCCTGCTGAGGGAAAGCTTGGAATCCTCGTAGTGGGCTGTGGAGCAGTTTCCACAACATTCATGACAGGTGTGCTGATGACTCGCAAGGGTTTGGCAAAGCCTATCGGTTCCATGACACAGTATGATAAGATACGTATCGGTAAAGGTGACGACAAGAAGTATGTACCTTACAACGAGATCGTATCTCTCGCCAATCTCAACGACATTGTCTTCGGCTGCTGGGATGTATATCCCCAGAACGCCTATCAGGCAGCTATGTACGCTGAAGTCCTCAAAGAAAAGGACATCGAGCCTGTTCGTGACGAGTTGGAGAAGATTGTCCCCATGAAAGCTGCTTTCGACAAGAACTATGCCAAGCGACTCGATGGAGATAACGTAAAACAGTGCAAAAACCGCTGGGACATGATGGAACAGATCCGCGAGGACATCCGTTCCTTCAAGGAGAAAAACGGCTGTGCCCGTATCGTTGTGCTGTGGGCAGCCTCTACAGAGATCTATGTTCCCGTTGACGAGAAGGTTCACTACAAGCTCTCCGACCTCGAAGCAGCCATGAAGGCTGACGACCGTGAGCATATCGCCCCGTCGATGTGCTATGCCTACGCTGCACTGGTTGAGGGTGCCCCCTTCATCATGGGTGCTCCTAACACCACTGTTGACATCCCCGCTATGTGGGAGTTGGCAGAGAAGACCAAGATGCCTATCGCCGGTAAGGACTTCAAGACCGGTCAGACATTGGTCAAGAGCGGTTTCGCTCCGATCATCGGAACCCGTTGTCTGGGTCTTAGCGGTTGGTTCTCTACCAATATCTTAGGTAACCGCGACGGTCTGGTACTTGATGAGCCCGCAAACTTCCGCACAAAGGAAGTGTCAAAGCTCTCTACCTTGGAGACCATTCTGAAGCCAGAGATCCAGCCCGACCTCTACGGTCATGGCAACGACGAGGACACCCAGTATTATCATAAGGTACGTATCAACTACTACCCGCCGCGCAACGACAACAAGGAAGGCTGGGACAACATCGACATCTTCGGATGGATGGGCTATCCCATGCAGATCAAGATCAACTTCCTCTGCCGCGACAGTATCCTTGCTGCTCCGCTCTGTCTCGACCTCTGTCTGCTGAGCGACCTTGCAGCACGTGCAGGTCGTTACGGTACGCAGCGCTTCCTGAGCTTCTTCCTGAAGAGTCCGATGCACGACTACACCCAAGGTGAGGAAGCGGTTAACCACCTCTATCAGCAATACACCATGCTGAAGAATGCCATCCGCGAGATGGGCGGTTACGAGCCAGATGAAGAAATCGATTAAGACATTAGAGAAATACCAAAGCAAGACAGCAGTGAGAATCATACTCTCGCTGCTGTTTTTAACATTGGCGGCTATGTTCGTCATTGTGCTCCTCCCTTTGGTCCCATCCTCCGAAGAGCAGCTAAAGGGTAGCATCGCCCGATTGGAGTATGATACCTATTATGAGGTGAGCATCGACGGACAGCCCGCTTTCTACCTGACCAACTACGATAACTGGACTACCTGTCGCCTTTCCACCGACGCGAATGCCATTCCCAAGAATTCCAAGGTGGTGCATGGCACGTGGATTCGCCGCACGTTCACCCCACTTTGTCGCGGAAGACTCTTAACCGAGGGCACCAATCCCAAACAATGGGAACGCACAGAGAATGCGAAGATACGCGAAACCATGATGCAGCAACGACCTGTTGTTGAACAACGCATCACTGTTCTCAAGAAAAGGATTGAAGAGCTGCAGTATTTCCTACGGGTTCACAATGTCATGGACGAGGGTTACAATGATATAGCCGACTATGAAAGTGCCGCCAAAGCCGACTTGGAGCAGACGCAGAAGGTGTTCACGATTCTTTCTGACACCAATAGCTTCAACAAGATGCAGGTGCGGTTCATACAGGAATATACCTTGCTGACCGACGATTCTGTTGCTAATAGAAGACGGTCGGCCTGCCATATCCTGGAGATGGATGCGCAGCGCAAGACCTGTGTAGTGCAGACCCGCAAGCACAGGAAGACACGAGGGGCACGAGCAGTGTATGATAACAGTCAGTCGGAAGCCTTCCGTCTTACGGCCGACTCCCTGCTACACCAGAACACCGATACGGTGAATGTGTTCCTGGCCATGAACGACAGTACCTATCATGGGGAGACCAACCGTTTGTGGATTCCTGAAGGGCACGGTGTGATGGAAGATACCGAAGGCAGAACCTACGACGGCATGTGGCACGAAGGAAAGCGCAACGGCTTCGGCATCTTGTTAGATGCCAACGGTATGGTACGCATCGGCGAGTGGAAAGACAATGTGTATCAGGGCGAGCGACCCATCTACACCACAGAGCATGTCTACGGCATTGACATCTCCCGCTATCAGCACGACTTCGGGAAGAAACACTATAGCATCGACTGGAGTAAGATTCGCATCTCGCATTTAGGCTCGAAGAGCAACAAGCGTATTTCGGGAACGGTTGACTACCCCGTCTCCTTCTGTTACATCAAGAGTACCGAAGGCACCACCATTACCAATAAGTACTTCGTCAACGACTACAAAAACGCCCGGAACCACGGCATTCGCTGCGGAGCCTATCATTTCTTCTCCACCCGCACCAGCGGTACCCAACAAGCCAACTATTTCATCCAGAACACCCTTTTCCATCCAGGCGACCTTCCACCGGTACTCGATGTGGAGCCTTCGGCTGCCCTCATCAAGGAGATGGGAGGAACAGAGGTACTTTTGAACCGCATCCGTGTTTGGATGAAAGCGGTGGAGAACCACCTTGGTGTGAAGCCCATCCTGTATGTCAGTCAGAACTTTATCAACAAATACCTGACCGATGCCGACGATATCAAGGATGAATATCAGGTATGGATTGCCCGCTACGGAGAGTACAAGCCAGATGTAAAACTGGCCATCTGGCAGCTCAGTCCAGATGGCCATGTAAATGGTATTCACGGTGAGGTTGACATCAATATCTTCAACGGCTACCGCGACCGCTTCGATGAATTCTTAGAGCGAAGCTGCATAAGATAGTAACAACTGTCAACTATTCTTCCGGAGCATGATCGATGAGTTCCATGAACTCGTCGAGTTTCGGCGTGATGATAATCTGGGTACGACGGTTGCGCTGCTTACCTACCTCGGTATTATTGCTGGCCAGCGGGTTATACTCACCACGTCCACCTGCCGTCAACCGTTTCGGATCCACTCCGTAGTTGTTCTGCAGATACTGTACAACACTGGAAGCACGCAGACAAGAGAGGTCCCAGTTGTTTCGGATATTCTCACGAGAGATAGGCACATTATCGGTGTTACCTTCCACCAGCACATCATAGTCCTTGTAGTCCATGATGATCTTGGCGATCTTCGAGAGTGTCTCGGCAGCACGGTCGTTGATTTCATACGATCCGCTCTTGTAGAGCATATTGTCGGCCAGCGAGATATACACCACTCCCTTCAGCACCTGTACATCCACCTCTTTCAGCTCTTCCTTCGTAAGTGAGCGGGTAAGGTTATTGGTAAGCACCATGTTCAGGGAGTCGCTCTTCGACTTCAACTCGGTAAGATGACGGATATACTGATTACTCTCGTTGATCTGATCCACCAGTTTCTCGATAGAAACGTTGTTCTGGTTCGCATTCGTCAGACTCTTGTCGAGCGACCGCTGCAGGGCGGCATATGCCCTCTTCTGCTGGGCCAGCTGCTCCTCAAGCGAGGTAACGCGGGCATTGGCTCCTGCCAGTTGCTCCTTCACCACCTGATAGTTCGTATTCAGTTCCTTGTTCTCGTTCTGCAGGTTCTGGTTATCCAGTCGGCAGTTCTCCAAATCTTTCTTACTGGCGCAGCTGCTGGCAAGGAACACCACAGCAGTAGCTGTCATCCAAACAATACTTTTTTTCATCTTTTATTTCCTTTCTTTTATTAATTATTCTACGTTCAATAACACTTTCGCACTGCAATTATAGTGCAAAATCATGAATAAAACGGCAAGAATCCGCATATTGTTGCATTAGTTTATGGAAATTTAACCACCACTTGTCGTGCCTTATTGTATATTAACTTCTCGCAGCGAGGAAAAGTCTAACGAAGTGAACTTTTTCGATAAGCCAAATGAGCCATTCAAGTTTTCACCGGATTCGTGAGGTTCGTTTCAAAGTGTTCCTTCGGATTCACGAATGAAGTATTCGCCCCAGCGGCGTTTAACATTATTTAATGTTGACGGATGCAGTATTTCGTAATTTTTGCGTTTTAAAAGAAGTTCAACTAAAAATGTAGGCAATGATGAAAAAGTTCATGTATTTATGGTGTATTTTCGCTCTGTTTGGTTTGGTGGCGTGCAGTGATGAAGATGATGAGCCAGTTCAGATAAAAGCGCCAACCGATCTTGATGCATCGTTACTGCCAGGCTACTGGCTCCTGGTAAAGGATGACACCAAGCAGAATACTGGTATATGGATTTCAGACAAAGAAGATATTGTAGCCAGTGTAATGGGAAAGCCTGTAACGTTCTTTTATTTGCCCAATGGATTGGAAGCCCCCGCAAAGCGTACTGAGTCATCTTTTTGGGTTGTGAAGAATGGTGTTATCAGCATCTGGATGTGGGAAGGCGGAAGAACGATCTTGAAACTGAGCAAGGATAGAATGACGATGATGACGACTTCATACATCGATGACGCATCGTCCGTTATTCAAGAATATGAACGTTTGGCTGATCCCGTTGTGATAGAGGAGTAACTTTGGTACGAGTGGAGAACGATCTGTGTTCAAATATACTTTGAGTGAGAATCATAGTTATTAGTGGGTTAATTATTCACATTCGTTAGACTTTTTCTCGCCATGGCCATTTTCAAGTAAACTTGAATGGCTCATTTGGCTTATCGAAAAAGTTCACATTATTCAAATTTGTTTCTCCCTTTTTCTACGAATTAGACAAATTATCGGAGCAGTGAGTGCAATGCCAAATGCATTTGGGCATTGCCGAGTCGTGACGATAATCGCTGAAGGCAAATTATCGGAGCAGTGAGTGCCAAAGATGCTTGTATCAATTTGGCCGAGTCGTGACGATAATCGCTGAAGGCAATTATCGGAGCAGTGAGTGCCAAAGATGCTTGTATCAATTTGGCCGAGTCGTGACGATAATCGCTGAAGGCAATTATCGGAGCAGTGAGTGCAATGGGCTTCCTCCGTGGATGGGAGAGCGAACCGCTATGGCAATAGACACAATTAAACAAGACGGGCGAGGATGTGCTGTTTCCCATCCTCGCCCGATTTGATTGAAAAAACGCCCCAACAATAGAAAAATTGAGTTTGAATTGATAATAATCGCATTTCTGCTTTACATTTTCTACGTCTGAACTGTATTATAAGTGTATGACACGAAAAGAAATGACGAACGAGCGAGCGCAGAGTGATGCTCGCATCAACTCTGCCGAGCGAGGAAGAATTGGACGGAGTCAAATCGAAAGTCTGTTCAAGACACACTACACGCAGATGTATCATCTGGCACTCACGCTGCTCTTCGACGAAGCTAGGAGCAAAGACGTGGTGAGCGGTGTGTTCGCCAGTCTGCTTAGCGGCAAGGTAGTGATGAGAGCAGACAATGCAAAAGCGTTCCTGATGGCGAGTGTGCGCCACCGCTGCCTGAATGTGTTGCAGCACATGCAGGTGCAAGAACGCTTTGCTCGCTTGCTCATTGAGGATAGCGATACACTCGTCAGCAACAATACAGCAGAGGAGCAAATGCAGATGGAGGAATTGATGCGCTACTTGCAAAATAGCCTTACGCCAATGAGCCTAAAGATATTCCGTCTGCGCTATCTGCAGGAGATGACTTGCCAGGAGGTAGCCGAAGCGCTGAACGTCAGCCGCCAGACCGTCCACACCCACCTGAAGCAGTCTGTGGAAAAAATAAGAAAGTATTTCAATTCAAGCTCAAAAGCAATAAGATGACCGAAGAAAAGCGTATAGAGTGGCTTTTAGAATTACAAGACCACCCAGAGCAACTGACCGACGAGCAGTTGCAGCAGATACTCGCCGACGACGAGATGCGCCAGCTTGTAAAGCAACTTAGTTTCGCTAAGCGTGCCTTCAAGCACGATGCACTTAAGAACGATACCCCCGATGTGGAGGGCGAATGGGAGAAGTTTGCAGCCAGCCATGCAAATGAACTGACGAACGCAGCAAGGGCAGAGGGCAAGCTTGCTTGCACTATGCCTTGCAAGGAGGAAGAAGACGAAAGTCAATTGGATGCCCTTGACGAAGAAAAGCAAAAGTCTCATTTCCGTATTTACCTCTTTAGCCACAAGATAGCCGTCTCTTTCATCGGTGTACTCCTGGCTTCGGGCATTGCCTTTGCCGCTATCCAAGTTGTGCGCAATATCAGCACGCCCAAACCGCAACAGCCCACCACGGAGCAAACGACCGACATCAATCCGGTCGCTCCCCTGCCAGCAGATACGGTTCAGGCCGACACAATTCCCGTTGAGCCATACATCTTCAACAATGTGCCGCTCGACTCCATGCTCACTGCCATTGCTACAGCCTACGGGTTACAGGTGGAGTTTGAAAATGAAGCGGCCCGCCACCTTCGTTTCCACTTTGTATGGAAGCGTGAAGACAGCCTCTCGCGTGTTGTAGAAAAGTTGAACACCTTCGAGGCCGTAAACATCGGCATGGAAGACAAAACGCTGGTGGTAAGATGAGACGCACACTATATACTTTAACGCTCATGGCCTGCATCCTCTGTATGTCACTTGACGCCTTCGCTCAGCGCATTAGCCATACCTATAATAATGTGTCTCTCAGCGAGGCCCTGATTGGGTTGAACAACGCTCAGGATGAATACGTCGTCAACTTCCTCTACAACGAACTGGAGGACTTCCACATCACAGCCACCATCAAGAATAAGAAACTGCCCGATGCCATCCAGCAGATGATAGGCTTCTATCCCGTCCGCATGACCGTGAAGCCCGACGACCACGAAATCTATGTGGAGTGTACCCACAAGACCGACCGCCATCTGACAGGCACTATCATTGACGAACAGGACCAGCCCGTAGCTTACGCCAACATTGCCATTCTCAATCCTGCCGACTCCACCCTGCTTAGTGGTGGTGTCAGCAACGAGAGCGGCTACTTTGCTATCCCCTACGAACTGCCCACCGTCCTTGCCCGCATTTCCTTCGTCGGTTACAAGACCATCTATAAGATTTGCGAACAACCCAAAGTGGGAACAATACGGATGCAAGTGGATAACTATGACTTGAAAGGCGTTGTAGTGAAAGGGCATCGGCCCACCTACAAGATGGAAGGCACAGAGTTGGTGGCTTCCATTCAGGGGACAATACTCAGTGAACTGGGCTTCGCTCCCGACGTGCTCCGACAACTACCCTTTGTCAATGTATCAGGTAAGGAAATCAGCATCGTAGGGCGAGGCACTCCTGTGATTTACATCAACAACAGAAAGATGCGTGGCGAATTCGAGCTGGAGCGCATCCCCGCCAAGATGATCAAGGACATCAAGATCGACATGCTGCCCGGTGCACGATATGATGCCACCGTGACCGCTGTAATCCACATTACAACTATTCAGCCTGCAGGAGAGGGTCTGGGCGGACAGATCTCAACCATCCAATCCCTATACAACGACCTAGACTTCCTGCATAACTTGGGCTCTGTATATTTGAACAACAGGAAGGGAAAGACGGATATCTTTCTCTATGCCGTCTATCAATATACTAATTCAAAACTAACAGCCAAAGACGACTATCAGTTTACCCTTAGGGGAGACGACTATCAGATAAAGGAGGAAGAAGACCGGTTGGACCGCTTCAACGCATCCGTTATTCAAGGCGGTCTGAACCATCAGCTTACAGAGAAGCAGTCGCTTGGTGTCTTGTATACCTTTAAAACAAAGTGGGACTACTCAGGGATTCACGACAACGACAACATCTTTACAGTGAATGAGGTGGATGAGGCCATTCACGCACATTCCCATTCCAACGACCGCGAAACAAGCCATTGGGTGAATTCCTATTATTCGACTATGTTCAGTGAGGACTGTTCACTGATGATCGATGCCACATACAGACATGGCGGCAATCATTCAAGACAACAGCAGACGGAGGATCACCAAGGGGTTCTCAACCGCTTCGGCTCAGTGACCAACAGATCGGACAACCTGTATGCCATCGAGGCCGTTGTGACCAATAACCTGTGGAAGGGGAAACTGACGTGGGGAGCAGAATGGAACCTGACCAACAGTAAGCAGGACTATCGGGTGGATGAGACGCTCTCAACTGCTGTGAGCTCATCGCTAAACGAGTCGAAACAGCAGATGATTGGAGCCTTTGTCACCTATAAGCTGCAGACAGGTCCTGTCAGTACCACGATGGGAGGTCGCTATGAACTTGCTGACTACAGCTACCGCTTCAACGGAAGCAAGAGCCAGGAAGACCGTACTTACAGCGATTTCTTCCCCTCCCTGTCATTTACCTATAGCGCCAAAGGGTTCTCTTCGACTTTAGGCTACAAAGTCAGAATCCTGCGTCCTGCATACAGCGACCTCAGAAGCGGCATCTACTATGCTAGCAGCTACTCCTATGAGGAAGGGAACCCGACCTTACGACCCACCTTCGACCATCATCTTTCATCGATAACTAACTGGAAGGATATCCAGTTCATGATTGACTACCATGACTACCACGATGCCAGTGATATGGTATTTAGTCTGTATAAGGGAACAGAGCCGATTCTCTACCACTCCTGTGTAAACTATGACTACAAAAAGATAGGCGCTGCCGTTGCTTATTCGCCCACCTTCGGATTCTGGAAGCCGACGTTAAGCATCAATCTGGCCAAACAGTTCCTTAATTACGGTGGCACGCAGCATAATGATCCCGTCTTCGGCTATTCGTGGAAGAACCTGTTCTCTCTTCCCAAACAGTGGGTCATTACTTGTTCTGTTAATGGGGAGTCAGCAGGGTATTCAGGCACATGGTATTCCATGCCCATGTTCGACTCCGATATCAATGTGGAGAAACGTATCGGTAACTGGAGAATGTCTTTTTCTGCCAATGACTTGTTCCATACGCGGTATGATGACGGGGTAGTGAGGACAAACGGTGTGAGTAATAAGCACTGGGGCGATTTGCATAGTAACACTTTCAGCCTTACTGTAACCTATACCTTCAATCCTACCAGGTCGAGATACAAGGGTGGCTCCGCAGGACAAAGCGAGATCAACCGATTGTAGTTTGTCGTGCATTTTAACCCACCGGCCCACACTCACAAACAAAAATGAATGGAAATGAAAAGAATTGCTTTCTTCGCTTTGACCCTTTCCCTCCTTGTTTCTTGCGGAACTAGGAAGGAGTATAAAGATGCCTTGCTGCGGGCAGAAACGGTTATGGACGAGCACCCTGATTCTGCCCTGCAGATCCTCGACAGTCTGGGACAGTACGAGACAGAGTTCTCCCGCCACTTCCGCATGCAGTATCAGCTGCATCGGCAGAACGCTGTGAACAAGAACTTGTTAATGCAGTATAGTGTGTATTAAGCCACCCATCATGCCATGACAGGCAAATGGGTGGTTTCGTTATCTATACTTCCTCTTCCTGAATGAAACCGATGCGACGCCGAGGTTTTACGTCGGCAGGCTTTGCCTGTAGTTCAGCCAGAGCCGTGCTGATGGCATCCAGCTGGGCGCGGGTACTCTCGTTGATATCATTCTGATCATGTAGAATGTCGTTCATTTCGAGTTTCAACTCTTCAAAATCTTTGCGCAGTTGGGCTATATCAGCATTTGGATTTGCTGCAGGGAGAGAAACTGCCAAATGACGGAGCTCCACGAATGCCCTCATAATCTCTCGATTAACGCTAATAGCAGTCTCAGACTTCAAAACGCTACTGAGCATAGCTACTCCAAGTTCAGTAAAGGCGTAAGGAAGATACTTGATGTTAAAACCACGCCCTTTGTTCATGGTCACAATTTGTGACCTTGAAGAAGCAGAATCTTCCAAGAGTCCGTTGTTCGCAGGACTTTCCAAGGTCACAACTTGCAACCTTGAACGAGCAAACGTCGCTTCGCATATTTCTCCGCTAAATCAATGTAATTGCATGATTACCAGATGATTCGCGGCGGAGGAATTTATGAATATTGCTCCGCCAACAACCAGTTGATCATAAGTCAATTAGACGAATTAGCGGAGCATTCTTTTATTCACATTCTTCACACCTTCACAACGTCTGTTGACCTTCAAAATCCTACAAGCCTTATAACGCACTTCAACTAGGCTGATTACGATAGGTTAGAAGGCTGATAACTGGGTGTTATAAGGCTGATTGGAAGCTTCAACTAAGCTTGCAGGAGTATCATTTTTTATGAACATTCGTAAAAAAGGCCAACATCTAACCCAAAATGTCTGAAACATCGATGTGCAAAGGGTTTCTCGAGGGTTAGATGATGGCCGAACATCTAACCAACATCTAACCCAGATCTCCCGTTCAACCAACTTCTCTCATACCAAATTACCACGAACTGTATTTAGTGGTAATCTCTTGCTTCTTGCTTCTTGCCTCTTGCTTCTTGCCTCTTGCTTCTTGCTTCTTGCTTCATAAATTCCATCCCTTGTGGGAAGAAGAAAACTATGGCAGTTTGCGTTGGAAACTATGGCAGTTTCTGGTGAAAAGTGCCTCAAACGCTGATAGTGGAAACGTCACTCTCTGATAGCGGGAACGTCATTCACTCATAGCGTCTACGGCGTTCAGTGTTTTTTAACAGAAAAGGGGTGGTTCGTTAACGGATTTTTGCACGCTATGAGGGGTCGTTTTTTGGTCGCTTCGGAAAATAGTTGTAACTTTACAGGCGCAAAGCATAATAGGGTAACCATGTGGGAAATGGGGTTTGACATGTGTTACGCAAAAACATCTGGTATTACAAGATTGCACACCAAAAGGTAGCATAAGGTAAATCTGGGTTAGATGTGGGTTAGATGTGGGTTAGATGTTTGAGCATCATCTAACCCTCATCAAACCCTTTGCAGCAGGGCATTTCAGGCACATTGGGTTAGATGTTGGTGTAAAATTAGTGGGTTTATTAATCAGCACGCGCTGAACGCGGATGGCCATAGGCGAGAAAAAGTCTAACGAAGTGAACTTTTGTGAACTTTTTCCTCGCGTATTATTTGGAACTTTCATTCGTAGTATCTATATTTGCACAGGATTCGTGGGGACGTTTCAAAAGTGTCCTTTCCGATTCACTAAAGAAGTCAACTAAATATGTAGGCAATGATGAAAAAGTTTATGTGTTTATGGTGTGTTTTCGCATTTGTAACAATCACTTTGGATGCTCAAACAGACAATGAGATGAAAACACTGGGTTTGTCGTTTTCCGACAATAGAACCGATAGCGTTTCGTCTCGACATTCCAATGTTTTTGATACCGGACATATCATTCTTGCATATATCATGAGAGAACGCCCAGATACCCCCAGACTGTTTGATCCTCAAATGCCTGCATTTTGGTTAGGTAATATGACGTTGTGCGATGGCTTTATGGGGCACAAACCTGATGGAGTACCATTTAAAGATGGTTTCTTTCGGCAAAATGAAGCTGGCTTTACTTTGATACAATTGTCGAAAGGACTTAGCCATGACGTTTTTGGTGTTACAACGGCTCTACAGGTGACTCTAGGAACCATCGGATTGGATAGAAACTATGAAGCGATAAGAGAGAATGGTAAAATCTGTTTTGTTGACACAAAGGAAGCATTAAAATCAAGTGTTATCAATTATACTTCCATAAGAGTTCCTGTTCTTTTGGGTATTCAAGACAGAAGGCACAGATTCTCTTTGCTCTCTGGTGTGGCACTCGACTTTTGTATACCAGGTCGTGATCTATACTATTATTGTCATCAGGATGAAGATAAAAGCCACCATAGGCGAATCCATGCTAATTGCTTTTCTGCTAACTGGCAGGTTATGGCAGGCATTGGTCCTTTGACGATTGGTTACACTCAAAGTATATTTCCTTTGTTCAAACTGAGTGATGGTAGTGGTATTTATACTAACTCTTTGTCCATTGGTCTAGACCTTTGGTACTTGATTAGATAATTAGTGGAAAGAAAAGTAAACTTTCCTTTTGCATTTTGCTCGTTTATTCTTATCTTTGACTTCGTCGAAGGTACTCACGCTCGACAATACAAAATAAATGCGCACTTTTATTTTGTATTGTTCTCACTTATTCGTACCTTTGCACCTAAATTATAATAATAAGGTATAACAATGATTCTTTTCTTTAAAACTCCGTCAGAGAGTGTGATAGCAACCGAGGTTGATCATCAGTTGGATCAACAGGAAATCAATGAGTTATGTTGGCTTTATGGAGATGCGAAACTGCTTGAGGGTAGTGAGCTGCCAGGTTTCTTTGTGGGACCGCGCCGTGAGATGATCACCCCGTGGAGCACCAATGCTGTGGAGATTACACAGAACATGAACCTGAAGGGCATCTCGCGCATTGAGGAATATTTTCCTGTGGAGAGCAAGGATGCCGACCATGATCCGATGCTGCAACGTATGTATGAAGGTCTGAACCAGCGCATCTTCACCGTGAACATCGAGCCACAGCCGATCAAACACGTGGAGAACCTGGAGGAATACAACGAGACGGAAGGTCTGGCACTCAGTCCTGAGGAGATTGAATACCTGCATAAGATTGAGAAGGAGCTGAAGCGCCCGCTTACCGACAGTGAGATCTTCGGTTTCGCACAGATCAACTCTGAGCACTGTCGCCATAAGATCTTCGGCGGTACGTTCATCATCGACGGAGAAGAGAAGGAATCGAGTCTCTTCGCCATGATCAAAAAGACCACGGCCGAGAATCCGCATAAAATCCTGTCAGCTTATAAGGACAATGTAGCCTTCTCAGAAGGTCCGGTGGTAGAGCAGTTTGCCCCAGCCGACCAAAGTACGGCTGACTGGTTCCGCATCAAGGATATAGAGAGCGTGATCTCCCTGAAAGCCGAGACCCATAACTTCCCCACTACCGTGGAGCCGTTCAACGGTGCCTCAACAGGAACGGGCGGTGAGATACGCGACCGTATGGGCGGAGGTGTAGGATCATGGCCGATAGCAGGTACAGCCGTTTATATGACAGCCTACCCGCGTCTTGACGACTCGGAGATTAAAGATGAAGCATTAAAAATTAAAAGGGATTGGGAGAACATCCTGCCGGTACGCGAATGGTTGTATCAGACTCCCGAGCAGATCCTTATCAAGGCTTCGAACGGTGCCTCCGACTTCGGTAACAAATTCGGTCAGCCGCTGATCTGCGGATCGGTACTCACCTTCGAGCATCAAGAGAAACCTCTCACCTCTGACCTCTCACCTCTCACTTCTACGAAGTACGCCTACGACAAGGTGATCATGCTTGCCGGTGGCGTAGGTTACGGCACCAAGCGCGACTGTCTGAAAAAGGAGCCGCAAAAAGGTAATAAGGTAGTAGTGGTTGGTGGTGATAACTACCGCATCGGACTGGGTGGCGGTAGCGTGTCATCAGTAGATACGGGTCGTTACAGTAACGGTATTGAGCTGAATGCCGTACAGCGTGCGAACCCCGAGATGCAGAAACGTGCTTATAACCTGGTGCGTGCCTTGGTGGAAGAGGATAACAACCCCGTAGTGAGTATTCACGACCACGGATCTGCCGGTCATCTGAACTGTCTCTCGGAACTCGTGGAAGAGTGCGGCGGACGTATCGATATGACCAAGCTGCCCATCGGTGACAAGACACTGTCGGCCAAGGAAATCATTGCCAATGAGAGTCAGGAGCGTATGGGACTGCTCATCGACGAGCAGCATATCGACCATGTGCGCCGTATTGCCGAGCGTGAACGTGCTCCGCTGTATGTGGTTGGTGAGACCACTGGCGACGCCCACTTCTCGTTTGTTCAGGGCGATGGCGTAAAACCCTTCGATCTGGATGTGGCACAGATGTTCGGTCATTCACCCAAGACCGTGATGGTTGACAAGACCGTGGAGCGCCAATATAAAGATGTGGAATATACTCAAGATAAAGTGAATGAGTATCTTGAACGGGTGCTGCAACTGGAGGCTGTGGCCTGTAAGGACTGGCTCACCAACAAGGTTGACCGCTCGGTGACGGGAAAGATTGCCCGTCAGCAGTGTCAGGGTGAGATTCAGCTACCCCTCTCCGACTGTGGCGTGGTGGCTCTCGACTACCGTGGTAAGAAAGGTATTGCCACAGCGTTGGGACATGCTCCGCAGGTGGGTCTTGCTTCACCCGAGGCTGGAAGTGTGCTTTCTGTGGCCGAGGCGCTGACAAACATTGTTTGGGCACCCTTAGACGAGGGATTGGAGAGTATCTCACTGAGTGCTAACTGGATGTGGCCCTGTCGTTCTCAGGAAGGCGAAGATGCCCGACTGTATGCTGCCGTGGAGGCATTGAGCGATTTCTGTTGTGCCCTACATGTGAATGTGCCTACTGGTAAGGACTCCCTGTCGTTGAGTCAGCAGTATCCCAACGGCGAGAAGATTATCTCTCCGGGAACGGTCATCGTCAGCGCCGGCGGTGAGGTAAGCGATATCCGCAAGGTCGTGTCGCCCGTAGCTGTTAACGACAAGAACAGTTCTTTCTATCATATCGACTTCTCCTTCGATGAACAGCGACTGGGTGGTAGTGCCTTCGCACAGAGTTTAGGTAAGGTGGGCAGTGATGTGCCTACCGTGAAGAACCCCGAGTATTTCGCCGACTGCTTCGAAGCTGTTCAGGAGATGATTCGTCGCGGCTGGATTCTGGCTGGTCATGACATCTCTGCAGGTGGTATGATAACCACGCTGTTGGAGATGTGCTTCGCCAATACCCATGGAGGCATGCATATCAACCTTCACAACCTGGCTGGTGGCGACATTGTCAAGAACCTGTTTGCCGAGAATCCTGGCATCATCATCCAGGTATCGGACGAGCATAAGTTTGAACTGAAGGAGTTCCTGGAAGATGCCGGTGTTGGTTTCGCCAAGATTGGCTACCCCACTCCCGACAGTCGTACACTCGTAGTGAAGAAAGATGAGCAGGAGTTCACCTTCGACATCGACGAACTGCGCGATGTGTGGTACAAGACCTCCTATCTGCTCGACCGCAAGCAGAGTTTCAACGGCTGTGCTGCCGAGCGTTTCAAGAACTACAAGCACCAGCCGATAGAGATGAAGTTCAACAAGGACTTCACCGGTAAGCTCTCTCAATACGGTCTTGATCCTGACAACAGGAAAGACGTGTCTCTCCGTCCGAAGGCTGCCATTATCCGCGAAAAAGGTACCAATGGTGAACGCGAGATGGCCTACAGTCTGTATCTGGCCGGCTTCGACGTGAAAGACGTGATGATGACCGACTTAATCAGCGGTCGTGAGACCTTGGAAGAAATCAGTATGATTGTGTTCTGCGGTGGTTTCTCCAACAGCGACGTACTTGGCTCCGCCAAGGGATGGGCAGGCGCCTTCCTGTTCAACCCGAAGGCCAAGGAAGCCCTGGATAAGTTCTATGCCCGTAAGGACACCCTTTCCTTAGGTATCTGCAACGGCTGTCAGCTGATGGTGGAACTGGGATTGACAGGAAATACGGGAGTGAAGATGTTGCACAACAATTCGCATAAGTTCGAGAGCGCCTTCCTCAGTTTGGAGATTCCACAGAACAACAGTGTGATGTTCGGCAGTCTGAGCGGCAACAAACTGGGCTTGTGGGTGGCTCACGGAGAAGGAAAGTTCCATCTGCCCGAAGCTGAGAGTCAGTATAACATCATCGCGAAGTACAACTACCCCGACTACCCCGCCAACCCCAACGGGTCTGACTATAACGTAGCAGGTATCTGCTCTGCCGACGGTCGTCATCTGGCCATGATGCCCCACCTGGAGCGTGCTATCTTCCCCTGGCAGAATGCCTGGTATCCTGCAAACCGTCGTCAGGATGAGGTAACCCCATGGATCGAGGCCTTCGTCAATGCAAGACGGTGGATAGAGCAGCAGAGATGAAAGATGAGAGATAGGATGAATATCTTAGTAGATCTTTTCAAGACATTCTTTAAGATTGGCATGGTCACCTTCGGCGGCGGCTATGCCATGATTCCTATTATCGAGACCGAGGTGACAGAGAAGCACCAATGGGTGAAGAAGGATGAGTTGCTCGACCTGATTGCCATTGCCCAAAGCTGTCCCGGTGTCTTCGCCATCAACATCAGCACATTCATCGGGTACAAACTCATGAAAAGGAAGGGAGCAGTGTGTGCAGCCTTTGCCACAGCACTGCCCTCGTTTTTGATCATCCTACTCATCGCCATGTTCTTCCACCAGTTTGAAGACAACAAGGTGGTGGCAGCCATCTTCCGCGGGATTCGTCCTGCCGTAGTGGCCTTGATTGCCGTTCCCACCTTTAACCTTGCCAAGAGCGCGAAGATCAACCTCTCCAACTGCTGGATTCCCATTGCGGGTGCCCTGGCCATCTGGGCTTTGGGGGTATCGCCTATCCTCATCATTCTGGTGGCCGGACTGGGTGGTTATGTCTATGGTCAATATGTTCAACCCACAGAATGAAAGGAGACTGCCATGATTTACCTATATCTGTTCATCACGTTCTTTGAGATCGGTCTTTTTGGTTTCGGCGGCGGCTATGGAATGCTCTCGCTGATTCAGAACGAGGTGGTTTATCATTGGCACTGGATGAATACGGCACAGTTCACAGATATTGTCGCCATCAGTCAGATGACACCTGGTCCGGTGGGCATTAACTCCGCCACTTACTGCGGCTATACAGCCGTGATGAACGCAGGATACAGTACACCTATGGCCATTCTGGGTAGTATTACCGCCACCTTCGCTTTGGTACTACCCTCATTGATACTCATGATCCTGATCAGTAAGCTGTTCATGAAATACATGAAGACGCCGTTGGTTAACAGCGTCTTCACGGGATTACGTCCTGCCGTAGTAGGTTTGCTGGCAGCTGCCACGCTCATGTTAATGACTCCCGAGAATTTCTCTACTCCCAGCACCAACCCGTGGCAGTTCTGGATCAGTTGCTTCCTTTTCATTGCCACGTTTGTTGGTACCAAGTTCTTCAAGATCAATCCTATCAGGATGATTGTTTACTGCGCGGTTGCAGGACTTGTGTTACTATACTGATTTTTACTTTCGCAAGCGAAAGTTTTGTGGAGTGTGGAGTGTGGAATGTGGAGTGAGATATGATTTCAAGAACAAGTGACTTTGTATATGAATACTTTATCTCAGTACTATTCTCACTCCACATTCCACACTCCACACTCCTCATTCTTCATTCTTAACTGTGGGCTTAATCGCCGTTACGCAAAGGGCACCGATAATCAGCAGCACACCCGATACAATCATCATTGTGCTCTGATGACCGCCAACCAACTTGAACACCATTCCGCCACACAGGGCAGCTATGATCTGCGGCAGACAGATGGTACCGTTGAACAGTCCCAGATAGGCACCCATGTGTCCGTAGCCTTGTAGGGCATTGGTGACAAAGGTGAACGGCATGGCTAACATGGCAGCCCAGGCACAGCCAATGAGCAGGAACGGAATGATCTGTCCGTACTGGTTCGGCACAAACGGAATGAGTGCAAAGCCGATACCACCGATGAGCAGACTCAGCGCATAAGCAACCTTCGTATTCTTGAATCGAGGCAGCATCGTGGCCCATACCACACTACCCATAGCCTGAATGGCATAGAGCACACCGGTCCAGTTACCAGCTTCCTGATAGGCTTCCGAAGCTGAGTCGGTGGTTCCCCACACGGTTTCTGATACAGCATCAACCACATAGGTCCACATATACAGCAAGGCAGCCCAGCAGAAGAACTGCACCAGACCTACTCTCCAGAAGGTGGCGGGAGCATTCTTCAGCAGTTTGAACCAGTTACCGCTTCCCTCTTCTTTCTTATTCTCACCGTTATACATCGCATATTCCTGCGGCGGCCACTCCTTCACCTTGATGGTGGTATAGATCACACAGAGAATGAGAATGGCTGCACCTACATAGAACGACCAGATGACGGAATCGGGTACGACACCTTCGGGCGCCACATTCTTCAATCCAAGCCATGTGAACACAAACGGGAAGAGGAATCCTACTACCGAACCGGCGTTGCACAGGAACGACTGGATGGAATAGGCCTTCGCCTTCTGCTTCTCATTCACCATGTCGCCTACCAGCATCTTGAACGGCTGCATGGCCATGTTGATACTCGTATCCAACAGCATCAGCATCAGCAGACCGAAGATCATCACAGCCGAGATGCTCAGTCCTAACGACCCGGAATTGGGCAGCAGACACATCACAGCCACGGCCACGGCGGCTCCTATAAATAAATAAGGTATACGACGACCCCAGCGGCACCAGGTCTTGTCAGACAAGGTTCCGACAATCGGTTGCACAAGGATACCCATCAGCGGCGGTAGAATCCAGAAGAAGCTCAGTGAATGGGGATCAGCCCCCAACGTTCTGAAGATACGCGAGATGTTCGCACTTTGCAGGGCATACGCAATTTGCACGCCAAAGAAACCGAAGCTCAGGTTCCACAGTGGCCAAAAGCCTAAATCAGGTTTTACTTTCATACTATCTTGTTTTTGGTTTCAAATAATCATTCCACATTCCTCATTCCACATTCCTCATTCCACATTCCACATTCCACATTTACTTCGTGGTTCCTCGCACAACCAGTCGGGTGCGAACCACCTTCTTCACTACCTTGTCCATCGGTGTAATGCCCTCGACAAGGTTCGCCAGGATATCCACAGCTTCCTCGCCAACCATGTGTCCCCGCTGTTCCACGGTGGTAAGCATCGGCTCACAGGCAATGGCTCGCTCACCATTGGTAAAGCCACAGATGCTGATGTCGACGGGAACATTGAATCCCATACGTTTCGCCGTAAAGAGAATACCGATGGCCGTATCATCGTTCACTGCGAAGAAAGCATCAGGACGGTCCTCCCGAGATAGGATCTCGGGCGTGATCTTCTCTGCTTCCATACGGTTGTCGCAGAAAAGGCGCAGACTGTCGTCCGGTCTTAATCCGTTCTTCAGTAACGCATCAACGTAGCCATTGTAACGGTTCTTTGAAATCTCCAGTTGCATGGGCGAACCATAGAAAGCAATGCGCTTGCAACCTGTCTGGATGAGGTGGGTGACTGCCGTAAAGGCACCCATGTAATCGTCCACCACCACACGGTTGGTGTTGATGGCCGTACAGATACGGTCGTAGAAGACAAGAGGTACATGACTGTTGATGAGTTTCTTGAAATGGTCGTAAACCACCGTATCCTTTGCCTGTGACACGATAATGCCGCAAACACGATTCTCCATGAACGACTCGCAGATGCGTACCTCACGGTCGTAGCGTTCTTCACTCTGGGCCACCATGATACGATAGCCCCGCACCCGTGCCTGCTCCTCTATCCCAGAAAGGATCGTAGAGAAATAGTAATGGGCTATCTGCGGTACGATTACACCGATGATCTTCGGGGAAGATACCCGACTATGTCGGAGCGACTCTGCCAAGTAGTTAGGATAAAAATTATGTTCGCGCGCATACGACTTGATACGTTCACGCTGCTGGATACTGATACGAGGACTGTCTTTCAAGGCTCGCGAAACAGTTGCGACGGAAACGCCCAGTTCCCGTGCAATATCTTTCATCGTTATGTTCGAGTTCTCGTTCATAGGCTATTTTCTTTTTGCAAAGTTATGCAAAAGATTGTTTCGGTAGTTCGCTTGCAAATATAATAATAATGTATGAAACGCGCAAACGTTTGCGCAATGTATTTACTTGATTTATATCATTTTTTCATACACCTTAACGAAAGTAATACTAAATTTGCAATCGAAAAGTCTATACTACTTGTCGATTTTGGAACTAACGAGAATTTATATTTTATATACTAACTTTAAACAATAGAATGATGAAGCAGGTAAAATTCAGAATGCCTTTAAGGATGCTCGCACTCATATGTGGGCTGATCCTTTCTGCTACGGCCTTCGCACAGCAAATCACTGTGAATGGCCATGTGAAAGATGCTACCGGCGAAGATGTCATCGGCGCTACTGTCCGCGTTGTCGGAACACAGACGGGTACGGTGACTGACTTTGATGGTAACTTTACGATCAAAGCTAATCAAGGCGACCAGATTTCCGTTTCCTTCATTGGCTATCAAGATGCCGTTGTGGCCGCAGCGCCACAAGTGGAAGTCTTGCTACAAGACGATGCCGCCCTGTCATTGAACGAAGTGGTGGTCATCGGTTATGGTGTAGCCAAGAAAAACGACTTAACCGGTTCGGTAACAGCTATCAAGCCCGATGAGAAGAACCACGGTTTGATTACCAATGCACAGGAAATGATGCAGGGTAAGATTGCCGGTGTAAACATCACCTCTGGTGGCGGTACCCCTGGTGGCGGTGCTACTATCCGTATTCGTGGTGGTTCGTCACTGAATGCATCTAACGACCCGTTAATCGTGATCGACGGTCTGGCCATGGACAACCAGGGTATCAAAGGTGCAGCCAACCCGTTAACGATGGTGAACCCGAACGACATTGAGAGTTTCACGGTGCTGAAGGATGCTTCAGCTACTGCCATCTATGGTAGTCGTGGTTCTAACGGTGTCATCATCATCACCACCAAGAAGGGTCGTAAGGGAATGGCTCCCAAAGTAAGCTACAATGGAAATGTTTCTTACTCAGTGAAGAAAAAGACCCTTGACGTACTGGACGCCGATGAGTATCGCAGCTTTATCAAGTCGTACTACGGTGCCGACTCTGAAGCAGCCTCTCTCTTAGGCAATGCCAACACCAACTGGCAGGACGAGATCTTCCATCCCGCTGTATCCAGCGACCATAACGTAACCGTTCAGGGTGGTATCAGTAATATGCCTTACCGCATCAGCGTAGGCTACACCGACCAGAACGGTATCTTGAAGACCTCTAACTTCCAGCGTACAACGGCCAGTGTGACCTTGAACCCCTCGTTGCTGCAGGACCACCTGACATTCAACATCAACGGTAAGTTCATGTACGCCCACAACCGTTATGCTAACGGTGATGCCATCGGTGATGCTACCCGCATGGATCCCACACAACCTATCTACTCTTCAGATCCGAAGTACAAGAACTACCACGGCTACTGGCAGTGGCTCGACAGTGGTGCTTCCCTGAAGGATGAGAACTATGCTACTATGTGGAACCGCAACACCGTTGCCAACCCGCTTTCTCGTCTGTATGAGAAGAACGACCGCGCCAACTCATACGACTATATGGGTAATATAGAGGCCGACTATAAGATTCACGGCTTTGAGGATCTGCGTCTGCATGCTAATGCCAGTGGCGACTGGGCCAACGGTACGCAGGATACCGACTATGCTAACTGGGGTCCGTCGAACTTCTACTATGGCAACAGCGGTTATACCTACGAGAGGAAATATAACCTGACCTTCTCAGCCTATGCTCAGTACTATAAGGATTTCCTCAAGACACAGCACTTCGACATTATGGCTGGTTACGAGTGGAGCCACACTAAGTACTGGGGCGATTCTTTCTATGCAGGAATCTATCCCAGAACCACCAACCAGGTGATTACCCATGATGATGGTACTACCGAGCCTGCTGCAGGCAAGCCCTATAACGGAAGCACCAGCATCTGGAAGTCTGAGAGCTACCTCGTCAGCTTCTTCGGTCGTGCCAACTACATTGCCTTCGACCGCTATATGATCACTGCTACAGTACGTCGTGACGGTTCCAGCCGCTTCAAGGAGCACTGGGCAACCTTCCCCTCTGTGGCTCTCGGTTGGAAGATCAACGAGGAAGCCTTCCTGAAGAACGTGAAATGGATGGATGAGTTGAAGCTCCGTTTGGGATGGGGTAAGACTGGTCAGCAGGATGGTATCGGCGACTACAACTACTTCGCCACCTATAATGTGAACACAACCAACGTCAACGGACGTTATCCGCTTATCGGTGTCAACGACAGCGGTTTGCTCTACCGTCCCGATGCTTACAACCCCGACCTGAAGTGGGAAACTACCACAACATGGAATGCGGGTCTTGACTGGAGCTTGTTCAACAACCGTGTCAGCGGTAGCGTGGATTACTACTACCGTAAGACCACCGACCTGATTAACGATGCTTCCGTATCGGCAGGTTCGAACTTCCGTAACATGGTACGCTCGAACATCGGTTCTTTGGAGAACAGAGGTATTGAGGCTTCTTTGACCGTACGTCCTGTACAGACAGAGGACTGGCAGTGGGAGGTTACAGCTAACTTCACCTATAACAAGAACAAGATTACGGAGCTGACCGGTGAGTCTTCACTCGTAATGACGGGTGGTATCTCATCAGGAACTGGTAACCAGTGCCAAGCACACTCCGTGGGCTATCCGCACAACTCCTTCTACGTATTCCAGCAGGTTTACGACCAGAATGGTCTGCCACTCGAAGGTGTCTATGTAGATCGTAATGCCGACGGTGTCATCAACGACTCCGACCGTTACTTCTACAAGAGTCCGGATGCTCCTTACACCGCTGGTCTGAGCTCACGTCTGCAGTTCAAGAACTGGGACTTCGGCTTCGGTCTGCGTGCAAGTTTCGACAACTACGTATTTTGGGATAAAGAGGCAGGATACTCCAATGTATCTAAGCGCTACGACTCTTCCTTCGGCTACTTGCAGAATGTTATCCCAGGTGCCGTACAGCGTAACTGGTCAACCTACGACCACGCCTTATCCGACTACTTTGTACACAATGGCTCATTCCTGAAGTGCGACAACATCACACTGGGTTACTCCTTCGATAACCTCTTCAAGGGTGGTAACTACAGTGGACTCTCCGGACGAATCTATGCATCAGCTACAAACGTGTTCACCATCACCAAGTACGAGGGTATTGACCCAGAGGTGTTCCCAAGTAAGGATCAGTGGGGTATCGACAACAACATGTACCCCCGTCCATTTACCGTACAGGTGGGTCTGAACCTCAATTTCTAATAATGCAAGGATTGAAGAATTGTAGTTCTTGAAACAAATAAAACAATGAAGATTATGAACTTAAGATATTTCAAAAACATAATTCCCGCAGCAGCAGTTCTCTTTGCTGCCGCAGGACTGAGTTCTTGCACGGGCGACCTCGATGTGACACCTATTGATCCCAGTAAGACCATGGTGCCCGATGAGGCGGCACTCTTTACCAAATGTTATTCAAACATGGCTTTGCAAGGACAAGGTGGACAGGGTGGTGACTGCGACATTGACGGTCTTGACGGTGGTACTGCAGGCTTCGTGCGCCAGTTGTTCAACTCCAACGAACTTACTACCGATGAGGCTATCTGCGCATGGGGAGACCCCGGTATTCCCGCATTTAACTATAACCAGTATGATGCCTCACATCCCATGCTCAAGGGATTCTACTATCGTCTTTATACAGGTATTGCATTCTGCAACCATTATCTCGAAGTATGTGCAGGCATGGATGCCACACGTGAGGCTGAAGTTCGCTTCCTCCGTGCTCTCTACTATTATCATCTGATGGATGCGTTCGGTAATGTGCCGTTTGCTACCGCACTGATGTCAACACCTCCTCCCCAGATCCAGCGTGCCGACCTCTTCAAGTGGATTGAAGAAGAACTGCTGGCTGTGAAGGATCAGCTGATGGCACCTGCTGCTCGCAAGGATACCGACAATGGCTATGGACGTGCCGACCAGGATGCAGCCAACTTGCTGCTGGCTCGTATGTACCTGAATGCAGAAGTCTATACAGGCACTGCCCGTTGGGCAGAAGCCAAGGAGTATGCCGAGAAGGTGATCAACGGTCCGCACAAGCTCTGGACCACTGGCACGAACGGATTCAGCGCCTACCAGATGCTCTTCATGGGCGACAATGGTAGTAACGGAGCTTCTCAGGAGGCTATCCTTCCGCTGTTGCAGGATGGTGTGAAGACTACCGCATGGTGTACTTCTCTGTTCCTGATGGCTTCCACATGGAAGGCAGACATGGACACTGAGGGTAACTACAACACCAGTGAACTTTGGGCTGGTAACCGCGCCCGCACCCAGTTGGTGGCAAAGTTCTTCCCCAACAACGATGCACCGCAGGTGAGCATCAAGGACATGGCCGTAGCTGCCGGTGACGACCGTGCATTGTTCTTCGGTATCGACCGTGAGCTTTCCATCTCTACACCGACAGAGTTCACCTCTGGCTATTCAGTAGGAAAGTTCCGTAATACATACGCAGGAGGCGGTAGTCCTCATAACTCACAGTTCATCGACACCGACTTCTTCCTGATGCGCTCTGCCGAGGCATACCTGATTGCCGCTGAGGCTGATGCACGATTGAATGGTGGTACGACAAGCAGTACTGGTGCCAGCTACATCAACGCACTGCGCGAACGTGCCCATACCTCTACCTTTAACAGCTACACCACAGAGCAGATTCTCGACGAGCGCTCTCGCGAGCTCTATTTCGAGGGCTTCCGCCGCACCGACTTGATCCGTTACGGATACTTCGGTGGCTCGAACAGCGGCAGATATCTCTGGGAGTGGAAAGGTGGCTCACAGAACGGTGCAGCCTTCTCGGCCGACCTGAACCTCTTTGCGATTCCTGCTGAGGACATCAACGCCAATCCGAACCTCACGCAGAATCCTGGCTATTAATGTGAATCGTCTGTAAGAAACAAAGCATTAAGATTATAAAGTATGAAAAAGATATATCAATTGTCAATGCTGCTGCTTGCCGGCGCATTTGCACTGACTGCCTGTACCGACGACAACGAGTCGAACCCCACGCTGACACAGCCTACACAGTTCGTGCTCAATGAATTTGCCGTCAATGGAAATATCGACCTGGAGAGGACTGCTTCCTTGGCGCTCTCTTGGTCACAACCTACAGCCTATAATGATTTCAATGCCCCCGTGGTACCTACCTACACGGTAGAGGTGTCACCGACAGGCTCTTTCAACAAGGCTTTCGACGTCAACGCCGAGGATAATACCGGAGCTGACTTCTTCACCATGGATGAGACTTACACCAGTGGTAAGAATGTGGAACTGAATGCAGAGACCATCGACCGTATGCTGATCCAGCTCAATGGCTGGAACGAGGCAGGTAAGGTTCCTTCTATCGTTGATCTCGCCTTCCGTGTGAAGGCTGCGATCAGGGATGCTTCGTTCCGCGAGTACTACCCCATCTACTCGAATGTGGTGACCATGAAGGCCGTACCTTATTATATTGAACTGAAACCGGCCGCACCGATCATCTGGTACATGGTGGGTAACTGCATCGGTAGTGCTTCCTGGAGCAATGATGCCAACGGCGTCGGCAAGGGTCTCGTTCCGATGTTCCTCGTACCGAATGGAGAATATGACAAGGCCACAGGTGGTGGTATGACCTCTTTCACAGGTTACTTCCCCGAGGACGGTCAGTTCAAGTTCGTGCTCACACCGGGTGACTGGAACACACAGATGAACTTCACCAACGTGAAGAATCCTGGTAGCTTCCTCATCGACGCCGACGGTGACAACCACAACATCGGCATTGGCGAGAAGGGCTACTACACCATCAATGTGGATACCCGTACCAACGAGATCATCATCGAGAAGTACGAGAAGGATGTGAAGGTCTTTGACCAGCTCAGCATTGCAGGTACCTTCAATGATTGGTCTGACTCTGACATGACACCTGTCTTTACCCTCGACGGCGCAGAGAACCACCTCTGGTCATTTGAGGTAAACGGTGGCGACCATCTGAAGATCAAGACTCCGGGCAGCTGGGACACCAACTGGGGTTATAAGAACGGTTTGGCTGGAGAAGCCGACGGTGACGGCAACCTTGTCATTCCCGACGGCAAATACCTCCTGCTGTTCAACGATATCACCGGTGACTACATGTTAATCGAACAATAACAGAATAAAGAGATTACGATTATGACTAAGAAAATATTATTCGCAATAGCATTTGTAGCGTCGATGATTTCCTGCACCGACGACTACAAAGACTGGGCCGATCCGCAGAAAGTTGACCAGCCGGAAATCGTATCCTTCGGCGACGGCAGCATCTCTACCGTTGGAGTCATCGACTTCAACAGTGTTAAAGACGAGCTGGTGAAGGTGTGTAACATCACTCCGCCGACGTCTACCGATGCTTCCTACACCCCGATATATACCATCTCGCTGGGTGAGAACACCTATAACATCAATGCCGACGGTACAATGTCAGCAGCTGATCTGGAGAACTACATCATCAGTCAGTACGGTCGTCGCCCTGTAGAGCGTGAGGTGGCTGCTACTGTCAGTATGTGGCTGAGCAATGGCAAGACTGCTGTGAAGTCGGCTACATCAGGTGAGTTCCATATCAAAGCCATCCCGCAGGCTCCGCAGATCTCTGAGAACTATTACATCGTAGGTGGTCCGAACGACTGGTATGAGTCGGCTGCCAACAAGATGTTGAAGTTCACACACAGTGGCAAGGACGTTTATGAAGATCCTATCTTCACCGTCGTATTCAATGCTTCTGAGGGTGACACATGGTTTGCCATCGGTGATGACGAGGCTTGTGAGGCTATCGGTAACGACAATGACTGGTCGAAGCTGTTCGGTACCACCAAGGGTAACGGTAACACCGACCTGACAGGTAATCTCGATCGCCGCTACAACCTCTCTGATGATGGTTCATTCTGTGTTCCCGCAGGTAACAGACTCATCAAGGTTACCATCAACATGATGGACTACACCTACCAGATCGAGCCGCTGAACATCGCCGACAACTACTACCTCATTGGTGGTCCTGGCGAGTGGAACAGTTCAAAAGACATGAAGTTCTCACACAGCGACAAGAGTGTGTTCGATGATCCTGTATTCACCTATACATTTGCCAGCACTGGTGGTGAGATGTGGTTCGCCTTTGGTGACGACGAGGCCATGGATGCTGTCGGCGAGGGCAACTGGACAAAACTGTTCGGTACAACGGGAGCCAGTGAAGACCTGAGCGGTACTTTCGACCGTCGTTACAACCTCGACGGTGACCACTCCTTCCATGTTGACGGTGCAGCGAAGTTCTACAAGATCTCCATCAACATGATGACCTACACCTATGAGATCACTGCGTTGAACTTCGAAGAGTATATCTATGTGCCCGGAAATGCACAGAAGTACAACACCTCTGCCGCAGGTATGCCCGACTATGGTTGGACTCCTGAGCTGGCACCAGCCTTGTACTCTGCAAACTCCGACGGAAAGTATGAGGGCTATGCCTACATGGATGGTGATTTCAAGTTCACCAAGCAGCGTAACTGGAATGCTGAATACAACTATGAGAGCTTCTCCTCTTATGATCCGATCTTCTCTGTTGGTGAAGGCACGAACATTAACTGTTCAGAGCCTGGTTACTACCGACTCGTTGCCGACGTAGCCAATGGTTCACTCACTGCCACCAAGCTCACTTGGGGTCTTGTAGGACCTGCTACAGCTGGTGGATGGGACGCTGCAGCTTACACTGTCATGAGCTACAACATGGCTGACGACTGCTGGGAAATCACCACAGACCTCAATGCCGATGAGTTCAAGTTCACCACCAATGGCAGTTGGGACATCAACCTGGGTGGCAACTCTATTGATGACTTGACAGAAGGTGGTCCGAACCTCCGAATCAACGAGGCCGGCACCTACACCATCAAGTTATATCCCAGTCGTACCCAGAGCAACAAGATGTATGCTACCATTGAGAAAAAGTAATAACGATAATTTAGGTGATTATGAAAAAGATCAATTATATCCTTGCCGCGGTGGCACTCCTTCTCGGAGTGTCCACTGCTCAGGCACAGAGTGTAGAGGACAACTACCCCTATAACTTCATCACGATACAAGGTGGAGCACAAGGAACGTTCACCAACTACGACTTCACCAAGCTCATCACCCCACAGGCTGCCGTTTCCTTCGGTCGTTACTTTAACTCGAAGGTTGGTGCACGCGCCCATTTCCAGGGCTGGCAGAAAAAGGGTGCTATCAATGATACGTACAAGTTCAATGCTGTTACTGGCGACCTCGACCTGTTGATGAACATGAGCAATATCATCAACCCGAACCGCACCAACGACAAGCTCGACTGGGTGCTGCTGGCTGGTTTCGGAGTGAACTACGGATGGGACTTTGATGAGTTCAACGCACAGAACCGTGCTACCTACTTTGTTCAGAATCCTGAGCTCTGCGGAACGAAGCACTCCACCTATAACGGACGGTTTGGTACGCAGTTCAACCTGAACCTCTCGGAGAAGATGGCCATCGGTCTTGAAATAGATGCGAACTACAAGAACGACGAGTTCAACCTGAAGCGCAACTACAACCCCGACTGGCAGCTGACCGCCTTGATCGGTCTGACCTTCAAGCTTGGTAAGAAGAAGGCAGCCCCTGCTCCTATCGTCTATGAGGAGCCGGCTCCTGCTCCCGCTCCGGCACCACAGCCCGTGGTGAAGCCAGAGCCCAAGCCAGAGCCCAAACCTGTGGTGAAGCCCGAACCGCTCGAGGAGACTTTCTTCTACAACATCCGTCTCTCAGATCCTGATCCCGAGGCTAAGCTCAACAGGATTGTGGCATGGTGTAACAAGTATCCTGAGAAGGGTATCACCATCAAGGGTTATGCCGACCGTGGTACAGGTAATCCGCAGATCAATGTGGGCTATGCCAAGGCACGTGCCGAGAAGGTGGCTAAGGCATTGCAGGAGAAAGGACTCTCTGCCGACCGCATGACGGTCAGCTCTTACGGTGACACAGTACAGCCGTTCACGGAGAACGACCTGAACCGTTGCGTTATCGTTGTGGGCGAATAAAGCCAAAACTATAGGAGTCTGAATTCATCGAACTCCTTATACAAAAACAAGCTCCCAGTCTGATTACACAGACTGGGAGCTTTCGTTATCTCTCCTCTCTCATCTTTCATCTCTCATCTTTCCTCTTTCATCTTCTACGCTGATCGCGGTTACCCCACTTCTTGTCATAGCGTCCTTCTGTATCCACCTTACCGCCAAACATATTCAAGCGGTAGCGCACGTGCAGCATGGCGTATGAGTTGATGCTGTTATACCGTGTATCACTACGACCGGTAGCACCTACCCAACGTTCATAGTTGCTCTGCTGAGCCAGCAGGTCGTAGAAGTTCAGCGCCACAATCAACGACTTGCTCTTCAAGAAGGTCTTGGATATCTGACCGTTCCATATCAGCTCGTTGGTGTTCGACGACGGATCGTTATAACCCCGTCGGCTACGCTCATGCAGATCACTGCTCAATTCGATGTCAAGCGGGAGTCGTAACAGGAAGCGTCCTCCGTAGTTAAACTGCCAGGTATCGAGATTCGCCGTGGGCTGCAGTTCGTTGCGGGAATGCTGATAGTTACACCATCCGTCGAGCGTAATCTCGAGCCAGTCGTTACGGTAGCTGACATTCAGACGCTCAGAGATATTCGTTGAGCGCGTCGTATTCTTCTGTGCATCCGCTTTCTGCTGTGCCACATAGCTCACATAGTTATTGTAGCGCACCCTCGTATCGGTACCCACATTCCAATGAGCGGTTGTGTCGATGGCAGTATTGAAGGTGATACCACTGTTCACATTCCAGTTACCATTGATATTCTCCGGTCGTGAGATGCTTCCACCCGTCTCGGCATTGTAGCGCACCAAGTTCGAGATGCTGTTGCGCGTATTGCGGTAGTTGGCATATATCACAATGGAACGCTTGTACTTACTGATATAGTTGTTGTAATACAGATTCAGTGAGTTGGTGAACTGCGGTTTCAATCCCGGATTACCCTGTGTGATGTAGAGCGGGTTCGAGTCATCGGTGATATCCAGCAGCTGGGTGATATCCGGCTGTCGGGTGTCGCCACGATACTGGATGCGGAAACTGCTCTGGTCGGTGAACTTATAGCGGAAGTCGAGCGTGGGCGTCAGGTTCGTGACGTTCCTGACCGTATCCACATAGATTCCGCGGTAGTCCTGAATATAGTTCGAGTGCTGCGGCTGAATCAGGAATCCCAAGTTATAGTCGTATTTCTCCTGATAATAGCGTAGCATCATCCTGATGTTATGCGTGTAGTTCTTATATTCCGAGTAACGACTCAAGTTCCTGTCGAGGAAGCCATCCAGCGATCCATATACCGGTGAGAGCCATGTATCCCAGTCGCGGTAATGAGGAACGATACCCGCGAAGATGTTCTGTGGCTCATGACTGAAATCATAGGTCTGACGGTCGCTCTTGTTCTGGTTGTACCGCAGCTCGTAGCTCGTCTGCAGGTGCGCCCCCTTCCAAAGCGGTTCGCTGTAGTTCACATTGAGCACATAACCACTATTGTCGCTGGGTGTACTGTTATATCGGGCCGTGTAGTAAGTAGAGTCCTCGCCGGCGATATTCTTGATACGGAACAGATGCACCTCATTGTTCGAAGCGCTCTCATTCTGGTTGTCGCCTGCGCTGCCCTCCACGCGGAAGGTGATATTCCTGCCTTTGGCATTCAACCGGCGGAACAGCTGCAACATTCCCCAGGCATTCTTGTTCTCCCCGTACGAGAGACTGGCCTGACGGTTATAGTTTACCAGGTAGGGATCTAATGCGCTTGATGAAGCTGACGTACCCAACACCCCCAGCGGATCATCTACATACAGATAGGGATCATCCGAGAACGTGGCAGCCACGGACGTCTGAGTACCATCGTTCTTTCCCGTACTGCCGTTGGCGCGTACCAAGATAGTGGTCAGCGTATCCGGTTTCCACTCCACGCGGAAGTTCCCGTTCCAGTTATCACTGCGCGACATACTCTTCGAGTTGTTGTTCGAGAAGGTTCGGTAGTCCTGACTGTAGAAGTTCTCACTCGTATTCTCGTTCTCGTTGTCACCATCGCGATGGTTCCAACGGATACTCAGATCCACCTTCAGTTTCGTTCCGTCGTCGTAGTTCAGGTTGGTACCTAACATCTTCCGTGCGTTCAGACCGCGGCGGTTCCACCAGCCCGCATTGTCCTCCTTGTTGTTCAGGTTCCCCATCAGCACGAAGCGTGTCTTGTCGGTGAAGCTGCTACCCATGGCACGAGAAGCATAGCGGTGCTTGGTACCGCCAGCCAAGTCGAGGTTGGTCATGTACCCACGGTTCATACCCTTCTTGATGGTGAAGTCGAGCACTGTCTCCTTCTCACCGTCCTCAATACCCGTGATACGAGCCTGGTCGCTTTGCTGATCGTAGAACTTCACGTTCTGGATGATGGAGACAGGCAGGTTCTTCAGCGCCGTCTCCACATCACCGAGCATGAACTCCTTACCGTCGAGCAGGATCTTCTTCACCTCCTTGCCATTCACGGTGATATTACCATCCTCATCCACCTCAGCACCAGGCATACGCTTGATGAGTTCCTCAATGGCAGAGCCTTCAGGTGTACGGAAGGCATCTGGATTATATACCAGCGTATCTTTTTTCACCACCACCTGCGGAGCCTGTGCTGTGACAATGGTCTCTTTCAGCATCACACTCTCAGGCGACATCCGCAGACTGCCCAGTTCCTGGTTCTGGTCACGCCTCAGTGTCACCTCACGCTCGATGGTTTGGTAACCTATGGAGGAAATCTTCAGACGGTAGGTACCGTTCGATGGTGCCTCGATAGAGAAATTACCCTTGTTGTCACTCACCGTTCCACCAACGAACGTACTGTCGTTGGCAGTAAACAGCTGCACCGTGGCCTGCAAGACCGGTTCCTTCTCATCAGCATCCAGTAACTGTCCGCTGATGGTCAACCGTTGATATTCTGTCTGCCCATGCGCTATGCAGGGCATCAGCACCCCCAATAATATAATCAGTAATGTCTTATAATTCATTTCTTATTCTTGTTCACAGCATCCTTCAGTGCGGAGCCGAAAATGATATACTGCGTATTACCTGCTATCGTTCCCTCATTCTGTCCCCAAAGGAAGGGCCAGTCATCGAAGTTCTCGAAATGGTCGGGCTGACGGAACAACAGTCCTGGTGCCACATTACCCGGGATGAACGAGAAGTCGGCACGGTTGTTTCCATAGAACACCTGCTTCGGACGGGTGGCACCCACTACAGCCACAAACGAATAGTTGTGGTAGGGATGACAGCCATAGAGCCAGTTAGCCACACGATACACCTCCTTCTCAGGAACGATTTCCGGGAAGTAGAGATGGGCAAAGCACACCGTTGTTCCAAAGCTGAGTACGGCATTACCACCAGCCCAGTTGCCCAAACCGATAGGAACGCCATAAGGATTCTGCGTGTCGAAATTCTTGATATATTCCTCGTATTTCTCCACATAGGGGCGCAACTGCTTCTTATAAGCCTCATCCATATAAGGAACGGCATCCAAGGCAGTCTGCATGGTATTGGAAACATTCCGGTCGAGGGCTTGCCAGATCTGCTGCTGGAAGTTGTCCAGATATTGTTTCTCCTTTGTAGCCGCATAGAGCTGCAGGTTAGTAGCCAAGTCACCACGGCTGTTACGGAAACGGTTCTGACGCTGATTCATCAATTCAGTAGCCTCTTGCATCAGACGTTTCGACTGCTTCAAGGCGCGGGCGGCCAGATCGTCGTTGTAGCCAGTGAGTGCACGACTGGCTGCTGCGAACATTGTGGCAGCCTGGAAGTCAAGACTCGGATTACGGGTAGTAAAGGCCCACATATCGTCCGGTGTACCGCTGCGCTTACCGTCGGCCGACACCTCGTAAGGCTTCAGACTCGGATCGTAATGCAATCCGTCGGTAATGCTGGCTGCGTCGCCTAAGTGATGATAGTTGTCGAGAATGGAGTTAGAAAGCGCCGAGGCCATGTGTCCGATCTGCTCAGCCTGTGCCACGAGGTTCAGTGTACCATGCTCAATGAACTGGAGTATATCAGGTTTACCATCAGGTCGGTGCAAGTCAACATAGCGCTGCTGCTGACTCACGAAGGTCTCGTCGCGCTGCGGCTTGAACAGTTCCCATGTACGGATGAAGTTCTGTACCACATTGATGTTCGAACCCGTCTCGATGTCAAAGTCACCTGCATCAAAGAAACCACCGATATTCAGTCCTGGAATCAGTTCATAAGGCTTATACTTGGTATCTGTAGTCTGCCCCTGTCGGTGCAGGTCGAAGTGATCGCTGGGCGGTGCCTGCAGATAACCCTCCTTGAACGGTTCACCATGCCAGGTACGATAACCCTCAGTCACATACATATGGTTCATATGGATGGGTACCCACACATCAGTGGTAGCATCTGTAATCTTGTCATATACATGCTCATCAATCAGGAAATCATTGGTACGTGTCTTACCATACTGGATATAATAGACACCCGGCTGCTTGACTGCAGAGAAGTCGAACTTCACATAATTATATTTGAAGTAAGGACCCCATTCCTGGATATTCCCCGTGAAGGCCTGCTCCGTTGTTCCATCCGGTTTGATACGCATCAGTGAGGCTGTAGTCTGCGGCTGATCATTCTTGTCGAGCTCAATCACGGCCACCTTGGGCTGATCAGGAATATACCCCACCTGTGAGAAACCGATATTCGGCTCACGTATCCAGTTAGGAATAGCATGAGGTTCCACAGTCCATGTGATCACCTTACCTGTCTTTCCCTTCGGCAGTACACTGCGCAACACGAACCAGCCGTTCTGAGCCAGCATTCTTCCATCGAAGAGTTTCAGTTCTGCATCATCGCAACTGATGGTAATCATGTGTTCAGGATCATCAGTAGCCATCACGATGCGATGACCCGTCTCAAGAGGGAGGGGATCCACAAAGCGATCCGTACCACGGTCATCGTAGGTCTTGAAGCCCTTGAACTGACGAGGTTTCTCACTGTTGGGACGGGTAATGGTCTGACTCGTTGCATAACGCGGGAAACGGTTCAGACGACCGTCCATGATGAAGGTCTTCAGCCAATATTTCGAGGGCAGGAACTCCAGATTAAAACCAGCTTCGCCAGCCAGTTTTTCCGGTACGGGCTTATCGAGCCATATGGCAATCTCCACCGCCTTACCCTTTGCCGTTACTACAGCACGACTGTCGAAGTCGTAGTCGTCGTAACGCATAGTCACCTCAATACTACCATCCTCACGGTTCACCTTCCTACTGGTCATCTTCGGCACGAGGTCCCACTGTTCAGGCGTATTGTTCAGTCGTACAGCACCACCTTGAACAGACCGTACACCGTGTTGTATAATCTCAATACCCGAGTTCTTCTCGTCATTGAAGCCACCGTTGAAACTGTTGCTGAATACCAGAATATTCACCCCCTGGCGTTCGAAGTACTCACGGTCGTTCAACTTCAAATCCTGCGCATGACCAACTGTAACCCCTGTCAGTAACATGGCAAAAAGCGATAACAAGTATCTCATATCCTATCCTTTATTATATTAATTTTTTTGCTTTTTCTTGTGCCTTGATCACACGGTCGCACCACGCATCAAACTCCGGATCTTCCACCTGCAGTTCGGGGTGAGCTTTCAAATAGGCCACACAGCGGCGCACCCCTTCATCAAAGCGGGTAGTGGCCTTGAATCCAGGAACAGCGCGTTTCAGCTTACTGCAGTCAAAAACCACCGTCACTGTCTTGTCGCCTATGAGATTACCTGTCAGGTCGTACCCCTCCGGAGCCACCTCAGCCAAGAAGTCAGAGGCCACATAGTAGGGGTGGAACGCCACGCCCAAGGCATTGGCGGTACACTGGTAGATCTGAGTCCACGACAACGACTCATCGCTCATGATCTGGAAAGCCTCGCCGATGGCTTTCGGATTACCTAACAGTCCGATGAAACCGCGGGCAAAGTCCTCGTTCCACGTCAGTGTCCATAACGAACTGCCATCCCCATGCACCAGCACACGCTTTCCTTCCATCATGCGCTTCAGCACTGGCCAGCTGCCTTTCGGTCCATGCACGCTCAGGGGTACCGCCCGTTCGCAGTAGGTATGACTGGGTCGGATAATAGTGACCGGAAAGCCATTCTCACGGTATTCGTGCATCAGCAGTTCCTCGCAGGCAATCTTGTTGCGCGAGTACTCCCAGTAAGGATTGGCCAATGTCGTACCCTCCGTGATGACATGACTGGCGGCTGGTTTGTTATAGGCTGAGGCCGAACTGATATACACATACTGTCGGGTGCGCCCCTTGAAGAGTCGGATATCCCGTTCCACCTGAGCGGTTACAAAGCCGATGAACTCACAAACGGCATCGAACTGCTCATTACCTATCTGACGTAGCACCTCAGCTTCATCGTCGATATCCGTAATCACTTGTCTTACATTTGCCGGCACCTCGTCTTTACGGGTTCCTCGGTTCAGCAGCCACAGATCATGTCCTCCTGCTGCCAGCTGACGGGTAATTGCACTACTGATGGTACCCGTTCCACCTATGATTAATATCTTCATAATCGTGTATTATTGAATGATTGTATTATGTTTCAAAGGAAGGTTATCGGATGAGCCTCCAACGGAGATGACAAGTTTTCCAGGCTCCATCATCCACGACTGAGCCATCTCATCCCAATGACAAAGGTCGGAACGGCGTATGGGGATGGTGACAGTCTTGCTTTCCCCTCTCTTCAGGGCCACACGTTGGAAACCCTTCAGTTCCTTCTCGGGGCGTTCGATGTGTGACGTGGGGCGCGACACATACACCTGTGCCACCTCCTCACCTTCGAATTGGGTGTTGTTGGCTAACGTGAAACTGACATCAAAACCATCGAGAGTGGGTGTCACTTTCAGATTACTGTATTGGAACGTAGCATACGAGAGTCCGTGTCCGAAAGGATAGGCCACCTCAACATTCTTACAGTCGTACCAACGATAACCAACAAGCAGTTCCTCAGCATATTTGGCCACAGGTTGGAATGAGGCACGAGCAGCACGCGCATTTTGTCCTTGATTCACCAGACCGACGAAGATGTCGCCCTGACTATTGTCAGCTTTCTGTGGATAGGAGCCTGTTGCATAGGCTGGCACATCCTCCAGTTTCTTCGGCCACGACATAGGTAGTTTACCCGAGGGTGAGATGGTGCCCGCCAGCACCTCTGCGAGAGCCAGACCGCCCATAGAGCCATTGAACCACGACATCACGAGAGCGGGCGATACCTCATTCACCGTACTGATGTCCACAGGTCCACCCGCTACAATAACCGTAACAAGGCGCGGATTTGCCTTGACGAGTTCCCTGACCAGTTCGTCCTGTCCAGAGGGAAGGGTGATCGTCTTGCGGTCGGATCCTTCCGTCTCCACCTCTCGGTTATTACCAGCGAAGAAGATCACAAGGTCGGCACCTTTTGCCACCTTCACGGCCTCAGCCATCAATTCCTTATCGGCAGGTTGCTGCGGACTCTGTCGTTTATTACGACTATCCCTGTCGAAGCTCTTGTAGCCTGGTGCATAGGTAATCTTTGTTCCACCGCCAAGAACAGCCTGCAAGCCTTCAAGGGGTGTGATCTCCTTGCGTGTCTTCACACCTGCACCAACACCGCCAAGAGCCATCTTTGTCACAGCATTCTCACCGATCACAGCGATGCTTTTCACCGATGTCAGGTTGATGGGGAGCAAGGGCCAGGGTTGTTTTTTCGCTGTCTTCAAGGCATGTTTTCCTACGATGGGTTCATTCTTCAGTAGTACAATGCTTCGGCGCGCCACATTCAACGCCGTTTCCATCTCCTCGTCATTACCTACTGGCTTGCTGTTCGCAACTGCCTTGTCGATGGGTTTCACCGTCAGTCTTACACGCAGAATCTCCCTTACGCGCTGGTTAATCACGTCCTCGCTTACCTTACCCGTCTTCACCGAATCGAGAAGTGCCTGACCGAAGAACCGGTTGCCGGGCATCTCCACATTCATGCCAGCCGTCACCGCATCAACAGTAGAGTGCACACCTCCCCAGTCGCTGATGACCATACCCGGAAATCCCCACTGCTCACGGAGAATGGTATTGAGCAGTTGCTCGTTCTCAGAGCACCATCTTCCGTTCACCTTATTGTATGCAGCCATCACGCCCCAGGCATCAGCCTCGCGGACAGCCATTTCAAACGGTTTCAGATAGATTTCATGCATCGCCCTGTCAGATACTTGAACATCCACAGAACCGCGGTAGTCCTCTTGGTTGTTCAAAGCATAATGCTTCAGACAGACCGCCGTCCCATCGTCCTGCGAGCCTTTCGTGTAAGCCACGGCAAGCATTCCGCTCAGCAGCGGGTCTTCACTTAAATACTCGTAGGTTCGTCCGCCTGTGGGAATACGCTGGATATTGATGGCTGGTCCGAGAATCATATCCTTTCCACGCATCCGGGCCTCACGACTCATCCCTCGTCCGTAGGCATAAGCCCAGTCGGTGCTCCATGTAGCAGCCAATGCCGAGCCTGTGGGGAAGAACGTGGCTGAGTCGGTAGTCAGGTGGGCTGAGTTCCATGAGTGCGGCTCCATCTCCTCCCGAATACCAAACGGACCGTCGGCATATTCCATATCAGCAATACCCAATCGTGGGATACCTGCCGAGGAGAACATGTTCTTACCATGCAGCATGGCGATCTTCTCTTCGAGCGTCATACTCTTGATGATCGACTCAATCTGCTGTTCGTTTCCCAACAGGCGCGTGGAATAATTCCCCACATTTGAGGGTTGGGCTACAACCTGTATGGCGACAGTGAGCGCAACGACTGTCGCTAATAGGATCCTCTGATGATTCTTCTTTGTCATATAAGTTATTCTTCAATTTTTCAATTCTTCAATTTTTCAATTCTTCAATTCTTCAATTTTTCAATTCTTCAATTCTATTATTTGCGTTTCCTCAGATAGTCCGACGGCGTACTACCATACATCATCTTGAAATAATGAGCGAACATCTTGGCCGAGAAGCCCACCATGTCGGCCACCTCAGAGATATTCGTCTTACCCTGGTCGAGCAGACTCTTTCCTCGTTTCATCTTGATGATGCGGATGAACTCCACAGGCGACTTACCCGTGATGGCCATGAGTTTCTTGTACAGATGACCGCGTGTCATTCCCACAGCACTACTCAGCTGCGATACCGAATACTCCGTATCCCGCATATTCTCCTCGATCAAGGCAATGATATGACTGATCAGTTCCTCGTCGAGCGAGCTCACGGTAATCTCACTGGGTTTGATTTCTATTCCTGTAGCCACCTTGTTATGCACGTTCTGCGACCACTCCAGTATCTTACGGATACGTAACCGCAACACCGCCAAGCTGAAAGGCTTGGTGATATAGTCGGCCACACCCTCTTCCAGTCCGGCCACAATATTCTCCTCCCCGCTCTTGGCAGTCAGCAGCACTACCGGGATATGCGAATAGCGGATATCGTTCTTGACGTTTCTGAAGAAGGTGACACCATCCATCACAGGCATCATCACGTCACAGATCACAATACTCACATTGTCGTTCTTGGCTAACTGATCGAGAGCCTCCTTGCCGTTTGCCGCAACGAGCACATGGTATTCATCATCCAGACTCCTTTGCAGGAACAACCGGGCATCCTCATTGTCGTCAACCACCAGAACAACGGGTTTCGTAGCAGTCTTTTCCGTTGTGGTCTGCTCTGTCAGGAATGTAGCATCATTGTCAGTGATATCTTCAATCAACGCTCCATGGGAGTCAGCGATTGGCAATGTCACTGTGAAGATGGTTCCCCTCGGATTATTGTCAGTCACATCGATGCTACCACCCATCATATCCACGTACTGCTTGACGATATGCAGACCCAGTCCGCTACCCTCTTGCTCCTGTCCGTGTGTTTCCTGAATGAAGCGGTCGAAGATACGACGTTTGTCGTTCACGCCGATTCCCGTATCAGCCACACTGAGAATCAGCGAAGCGTTTGGAGAGGTTGTCGTTGTGAGGGAAACAGTTACAGAACCATTATCAATGTTGTATTTGTAAGCATTCGACAGCAAGTTGGTTACAATCCGTCGCATCTTGTTCTCGTCGAAGTCAATCTCCACGGCTTCCTGCGGCAGTTGCATCTGCAACTTGATCTGCTTACGTACAGTATAGAAGGTGAAACCCTGAACGGTCTGCCGTACAAAGCTCACAATATCGCCATGCTTGAGATTCAGTTTCTCCTTTCCCACATCCAGTCTGCGGAAATCCAACAGCTCCAAGACAAGGTCATAGAGCTGACGGGCATTCCGCCAGGCCACATCCACCTCTGTCCGGATAGGTGCCGGCAGACTGGCCTCGCGTATCTTCTCCAAGGGAGCAACCACGAGTGTAAGCGGTGTCTTGAGGTCGTGACTGATATTGGTAAAGAACTGTATCTTCTGTTCTTCCATCTCATACTTCTTCAAGTTGATTTCCATCTGCTTCATGGCAATCTCTCTGCGCTGTCTGTACGATAAAGCCCTATATACCAAATAGCTGATACCCATTAACAACAACAGGTAGAAGAACAGTGCTGGCTTCGACTGCCATAGAGGCGGTGACACCTTGATAGTGAGCTCAGCAATCTCACTCTCCATCATACCAGCCAGTTCCGCTTTCACCTGCAGCACATGCTTCCCTGGTGTCAGCGACACGAAATAAAGCGTACTGCCTGGTGCTCGCGACCATTCTTCATCGCCTTGGAAACGATAAAGGTATTTGATCTTCTTACTGAGTGCGGGAGCCATGGCCGACACCGAGATACTGAAGCGGTCGTTGTAATTCACGGTTAAGTCCTTCCCCGACTGAGGCACATCCTTTCCGTTGATGCGGAATGTCGTGAACTGCATCATCAAACTGGGATAATGAAAGGCAATGCCCTCCTGCGGAATACTCACATACCCCGTGAAGCAACCCAGCAACACCGTTCCGTCAACGGTGGTCAGCGCAGCATTGTTCGAGAAGGCAACGTCTTGCAACCCGTCGGAATCGAGGAACGGATAACACTTATAGGTTTTCTGTCTGTTCTCGTCCACCTGCATGGTAATACAGGTCAGACCGTTATCGGTACTTGCCCACACGCTGGTTCCTTCGCCATTTTCCCCACTGATCCGGTCAGCTGCCATGGTCAGCGCCCTGACAGCATTGTGCGACATTCCTTCTTGGGTGGTAAGATGGTTCATCGACCCATGATGCGGGTTATAGATCCACAGTCCTTCTCTGCTGCCAATCCACAGGACGCCGCAGTTGTCAACCATCATTGACGACACATACGATCCTTTTAGCTCATTGAGCTGCTTTGGCTGAATGAACTGCCCTTTGTTGCAGTCATATACGGCTACGCCCATCGAAGTACCTATATAGAGCATTCCGCGAAGCGAGTCGCTTGCCAAGCAGAGCGTTCCATTCGAAGGCAGGACAGAGTTCTCGGTGGTATAATTGACTGTCTTCCCCTGCGGATTGATTCGCACCACGCCCCTGTCAACCGTGGCTACCCATAGATTGTCGTGGATATCCACGGCCATCGACTTCACATATTTCAGATAAGGATAGTCGGTATAGACAGGAGTGAAACCCGCCCCGTTATACTTGGCTATACCGCTACCGTATGTACCGGCCAATAATGATCCATCGGCACTGAACGCCAGCGAGGTGATAATGTCCGAGGGCAGTTGTCCGCGTAACGCTGTGAAATGCGTTACGCCGCCCGCAGCGTTTCTTTGCACGATTCCATCACCGTCGAAACCAATCCACAGATTCCCCTTACGGTCCTGAACCAACGCACTCACATCCTCATAATCGCTTGTGGGCACCAGGTTAAAGCTGGGGTTACACAAATCGGTGAACGCCGCACCAAGTTTGGCAGACCCCACCCACATGGTATTGTTGTCGTCAAGGTAGAAGCATTGTATATGACTGCTTCGTGTCGTGAATGCCTTCATTCTCATCACCTTGTCCTGTAAGAGCATCGCACCGCGGTAGGTAAACACCAGTATGCCCGCGTTCTCCGTTCCCACCCAGAGGTTACCATCGTTATCTTCAGAAATGGCATTCACAAAAACATTCCCCATCTGAGCCAGTTCCGACAACTGCTGCCAACTTCTTGTCTTGAGCGAGAAAACCCGTTGTGTACCAGCCTGCGAGTGGGAGTTGTATATCCACAGGTTCATCTCGTTGTCAAGATACACCCTGCTGTCACGACTATACGTCGCTGAAGGAACCTGGGTGATGGGAATAAGACGGTTCTTGCTCTCAGATACTTCGAAAATACGGTAGTCGGCCGTTACCACTATCACCTTACCGTTCTTCGATATGATGTGTAACACCGGAGACTTGCTGTACCCTGCAATAGGATAGAGCTTGCGCTGGGCATAGTCATAATGGAACAATCCGCCATCAGTTGCCACCCAAAGGTTATGCTTTTCATCCACGTAGAACACCTTCATGCCCCCCTTTATTCCGAGTGCTGCCAGCTGGGCTGTACCATCTTTCTGCCAAGTATCCTTCGCACGAACATATGTATATAATTCACCTTGGCAAATCATCCAAAGCGTTTTGTCCACTGTTTCGCGCACCATCGAGACATCGTTGCTGCGCCCGCCATATTGCAGCGGTGTGTAATTACTGAAACGATAGCCATCATAACGACTGAATCCGTTGATGGTGGAGAACCATATATACCCGTAACTGTCACGCACAATATCCCGTACGAAATTATCAGCCAAACCGTCTTTCACGTCAACGGTACGGAAATAGAATCCAAAAGCGGAGCTTGTTAAAAGGGGTGAGAAGACCACCCAGATGAGCATGGTAAGTAACTTCTTCATATTACTTGGGTTTACCATACAAAAGTAATGAAAAAAGCCATGACTTCCTTTTACATCTCTTTTTATTTGGTGCCCCTATAATTATTTTTAACTTTTACCTTCCATGATGTATCAAATACCCTCCGGAATGTATTGACATCTCCCAAAATGCCATGTTATTTCTTTACCTCCTCATCAGTGCAGGGGTGACTTCTTCTCTCATTTAGACGCATCCTCAAACCCCCGTTTTTTTTGCCTTGTAGGAACTACAAAGTAAAAAATGAATAGTGAAAACGCGCGAACATACACGCAAAATGCTGAAAATGCCGATAAACAAGGGGAAATCTATCAGTTTTAACATACACAAAGGGTTCACTAACATACACTATACGGGCTTTAACATACACGCAACATACACGCGAGATTTACAAACGAGTTATTGTTCCCAACGTGGGAATAAATTGTTCCCAACGTGGGAATGTCGAGTAAGAAGCCTACTTGCTATGAGAAAGCGGCCTAGTTTGAAGTGGTAATCAGCCTAGTTTCTATGAGAAAGTGCCATAGTTTCTATGCGGAAGTAGTATTTCTATGCTTAATCAGCCCATTTACTGCCTCCTTCTTCAATTCTTTAATTCTTCAATTCTTCAATTTTATAGTGAACCCTTTGTGTATGTTAAAGCCCGTATAGTGTATGTTTGTGTATGTTGCGTGTATGTTGAGAATACCCATTTTCCTTGTATATAAAGGCATTTCCAGCGAAATCCGTGTATGTTGCGCCAGTTTTGTGAATTCAAATTTTAGGATTGTAGGTTTTGCTTTGCGATACCTATGGTTTTAGACTCCAATACCTATGATATTGCACCTCGAAACCATAGGTTTCAGAAACGGATCCAATTATTCTTTACTCCCCTCTTCACATGAGGGGACAATTTCTTGAAAGTGGATGCAAATTGCAACCACCTCGAAAAAGGCGAGATAACTCTTAGCCAACATGACATTGAGAAACTCATCATTACAGTTAGAGGAGTTCAGGTTATGATAGATAGAGATTTGGCCATGTTATATGGCGTGGAAACAAGGCGTCTGAATGAACAGGTGAAACGTAATATAGAGCGATTCCCTGAGGATTTTATGTTTCAATTGACAAAGGAGAATTAGAGATTCTAAGATCACATCTTGTGACCATAGATAGTTTGATATCACATAATGTGACATCAAATTCTTCACATAATCAAGAGGTTAAAAATTGGAAATCGCAAAATGCGACATCCAAATCCGCTAAGATGGGATTAAGGAAAGCACCATACGCTTTCACCGAGAACGGGGTGGCTATGTTGAGCAGCGAATGGTGACAGGGGACAGATACTGTCACCTTCTGATTATATTCAAAATTGTTATGCAATTGAACATTTTGAGTGAAAGCGTGAATGTTTTCGTTATTTTTGACTATATTTGCACCATGATTACACCATAATAATCTTTGCAATACAAACGAGAATAAGCAAACAATGAAATACGAAAATACATTCAAAGCTATAGACCAGATCTTGTGGAAGGAGCAGGGCTGCGGTAGTGAGTTGGACTATCTGGAGCAGAAGTCATGGATGCTGTTCCTGAAATACCTGGATGATCTGGAAAGTGAGCGTGAGGAAGAAGCTGAACTTGAAGGTAAGACCTACAAGCGTCTCGTCTCAGGTTTCTATCGTTGGAGCCAGTGGGCTACACCGAAGAAGAAAGATCCTCAGACGGGTAAGATGGTACTGGATACCGTTAACGCCATGAGTGGTGACGATCTTGTGGAGTTTGTTGACCAGAAGCTTTTTCCATACCTCAAAGACTTCCAGAATACCGCTACTCAAACGGATAGCCTTGAATACAAGATTGGTGAAATCTTTGGAGAACTCCATAACAAGATTCGCTCAGGATTCAACATGCGTGAGATTATCAACATGATTGATGAACTCCACTTCCAGAGTGCTGAGGACAAGCATGAAATGACGGTACTCTATGAGAGCAATATCCAGCGAATGGGTAATGCTGGCCGTAACGGTGGAGAGTATTACACGCCTCGTCCATTGATTCGCAGCATCATCAAGGTGGTTGACCCGAAGATTGGCGAAACGGTTTATGATCCAGCCTGTGGTTCAGCTGGCTTCCTCTGCGAAGCCTTCCTCTACATGAAAGACAAGATCAAGAGCGTGAAGGACCACGAAATCCTGCAGAAGGAAACCTTCTACGGCAAGGAGAAGAAAGGGCTGCCTTATATCATCGCCACGATGAACATGATATTCCACGGCGTATCTGCCCCCAACATCACGCATGGAAACACGCTGGCCATGAACCTCAGTCAGATTCAGGAGAGCGACCGCAAGAACGTTATCCTTGCCAATCCTCCGTTTGGCGGCAATGAGCGTGGCGAGGTATTGCAGAACTTTGAGATTCGCACCTCAGAAACGGCCTATATGTTTATGCAGCACTTCATCAAGATGCTGAAGGCTGGCGGTCGTGCGGGTATTGTCATCAAGAATACCTTCCTGAGCAATGGCGACGCGAGTGCCATTAGAAAAATGCTCTTGGAGAATTGCAACCTTCACACCATCCTTGACCTGCCTTCGGGCGTGTTCACAGGTGCTGGTGTGAAGACGGTTGTTTTGTTCTTCACCAAGGGCGAACCAACCGAGAAGATTTGGTACTATCAGGTAGATAAGCACTTCACCAAGACGCAGCCACTGACCGAGGCTGACATGGAAGAGTTCCTCACTTTGCAGAAGACAAAGGCAGAGAGCGAACACTCATGGACGCTCGATGTGAGCACCCTTGATGACAGTTGCGACCTCAGCGTGAAGAATCCCAACAAGGTAGAGGAAGTTGATGAGCGCACACCCAGCGAGATTGCAAAGAGCATCTATGCCCTCAACAACGAGAATCAGACTCTTATTGACGAACTGATAAAAATGATTTAAGCCTTATGTCGAAATATAAAGTATTCATAAGTAGTGTACAGTCGGAATTCGTTAGTGAGCGGCAGCGGGTTTATGACTTCATTCGTCAGGATGATCTAATGGGACAATATTTCGAACCCTTTATCTTCGAACAGATTGCTGCCCAGAATACCAATCCCCGTCAACTTTATCTGGATGAGGCTTCTTCATGTCAAGTCTATCTCTTGCTCGTGGGGCAATGGTACGGCAATGCACTGCCTGGTGAGCTTTCTCCTACCGAGAAAGAGTATCTTGCAGCAGGTGAAGGTAATGCCTACCGCGTGGCTTTTATCAAGGATTTAGACGATCTTCAACGTGACGAGCGGGAAGAACAGTTTTTCCGAAAAGTGCAGAACGAGCTTTCATACCGTGTTTTCTCTAACCCTTCCGTGCTGATTTCATTGGTCAAGCAATCGCTATATGCTTTCCTCAAATACAAGGGCATTATCCAAACTCTGACCTTCGATGAACAGACTCGCGAAGATGCATCCATGTCCGATATCGATGCAAAGAAAATCAAAGACTTCCTCCATCAGGCTCGGAAAAAGCGTGCATTCCCTCTGGATGAGGACTCAGAACCTGAAAAGGTTCTAAAGCATCTGCGCTTGTTGCGACAAGGCAAACCCAGCAATGGAGCGTTGCTGATGTTCGCCAACGATCCCCAATACTTTTTCCCTACAGCGGTGGTGAAATGTGCCTGGTTCTTAGGTACAGAGACCGTTAAGCCCATCGAGGACTACAAAACCTTTGAAGGCAGCGTGGCAGATCAAATCAGTCAAGCCACCAGTTGGGTAATGTCAAAGCTTTCGGTTCGTTTTGGTCAGCGCAACGAGGAAGCTCAGAATGAAGTCGAATTTGAGATTCCTCGCTCTGTTATCTTCGAGACCATCGTGAATGCTGTGACCCATCGCGACTACAACAGCAAAGGAAGTGTGCAAGTCTCCGTCTTCCGTAACCGTATAGTAGTACGCAATCCTGGAACGCTACCTGTCGAGTTGACCAAAGCTGACCTGATGAAGGAACATGGCTCTTATCCGCACAACCCATATTTGGCAGAAGTGATGTACCAGATGGGCTATATTGAGAAATACGGAACAGGTATCACCGAGAATATTCGCAAGATGCAAGAAGCGCATCTTCTTGCGCCGGAAATAGACCTGAGTGCTGAGTTTGTTACCACTATTTGGCGTGATAATGATGCAACTAATGATGCAACTAATGATGCAACTAATGATGCAACTAATGATGCAACTAATGATGCAACTAATGATGCAACTAAAAATGTCGGTAACTTCCTGATTAACAGGCAAAATGACGTGCCTAATGATGCAACTAATATTGGAACATCCAATACTAATATTGCAACTGACTATTTAGCAGCAAACAAGCGAATCGTTGACAGAGTAGTAAAGAAGAAAATCAAGCCCAGAATGACAGAAGAACAAATACAAAACTGCATTGTCGAAGCTTGTATCGTTGAACATTCTATCGAAGAGTTGGCCCATCTGTTTAATAAGTCCGTAACGCATATCCGTAATCGCTTTATCACCGATATGGTTGCAGACGGAATCCTCTTACGTACAAAACCGAGCCACAGCCTTGGACAAACCTATATGACAAATCCAAAACATAAAAAGGCATGAAAGAAGGGTGGGAATATAAGAAGTTAGGTGAAGTCTGCGATTTTGAAGGTGGTTCTCAACCTCCCAAAAGTGAATGGATTAATCATTCACAAGAAGGGTACGTGAGAATGTTGCAGATTCGTGACTTTACTAAAAGTAGAAACTTTGAGATAGAATATGTAAAAATCACAAAGAAATTAAGGCTTTGTAAGGCTGATGACATTTTGATAGGGAGATATGGCGCGTCAGTTGGTAAAATACTAACTGGTTTAGCTGGGGCTTATAATGTTGCAATAATCAAATCAATTCCCGATGAAAAGGTAATTGTAAAAAGTTACATACGCAGATATTTTGAATCTTCATTATTTCAGGGTATTCTATTTAAGGTATGTGCATCTAGGGCTGCACAAGCAGGGTTCTCGAAAGAGGACATATGTGACGCTCTTATTCCTGTTCCTCCTCTCTCCGAGCAGCAATCCATCGTTGATTATCTTGACTCTGCTTTTGCCAAGATAGATGCGATGAAGGCTAATGCAGAAAAAGCCCTCAATGAAGCCAAAGCCCTCTTCCAAGCATCACTCAAAGAAATGCTTGAACCAAAAGAAGGGTGGGAAGAGAAAACGCTGAAAACCCTTACGACCAAAATTGGCTCAGGTGCAACACCTAAAGGAGGCAGAAAAGTATATGTTGAAAAAGGTTGTCATCTTATACGAAGTATGAATGTCAAATATAATGAATTCAAATATGAAGACCTTGCCCACATTACAGATGAAGCAGCTGAACAATTGAAAGGCGTTGAGATTCAGAAAAACGATGTTTTGTTTAATATCACAGGAGCTTCTATTGCCAGATGTTGTGTCGTTCCAGCAGATGCACTTCCCGCAAGAGTAAATCAGCATGTATCTATATTAAGATTAAAACAGGACATACTTCCAAGATTCTTAAGTTTTATGTTGAATAGCCCAAAGCATCAAAGAGAATTATTGACAATCGGCGAAGCAGGCTCTACAAGGCAAGCACTTACGAAGACGGATCTTGAAAACCATGTTATTTGTTATCCAAATATAGATAGCCAAACAAAGTTGTTATGCACCCTCGACTCCCTCAAATCCAAGGTTGACCGCCTCCAAGAGAACTACGACAAGATTTCTCAGGAGTGCGACGCATTGAAACAAGCAATATTACGAAAAGTATTTGAATAAACATATTATTAACTTTTAAAAACCTATTGTTATGAAAAAATTATTAGTTGTTTTGGCGTTAATGATGCCAATGTTTTTGAATGCACAAGAGAAAGAAGCTAAGTCTAATAGTAAGACTTTGGAATTTTTGGAAAAGGATGGTTCAATCTTAAAGAAAGAATTTTATGATTTACCCTCTGTAGGAAGGAGTTATAATATAACAGAGAATCAGGTTCTTATTATAACCGATTTGAAATCAAATGATAAAAGAGGATGCTTTCGAATTATAACAAAATATTCTTCAAGTGTAACAAGTGATACTTATATAGGCACTTTAGATCCTGATGAATTGGATGCAGCAATTTTATCTCTAGAAAAAATTTTAAATGAAGTTATCCCCAATAAGGCTGAAACATATACAGAAGTTGCGTATAAAACAAGAGATGGCGTCCAGATTGGGACTTACTGGAACGATAAGAAAAATGAATGGACCCTATATGTACAAACAAAGAGTTATACTGCCCGTTCGATGTCTACATTTAAATCTGACGAAATAACTACTCTTGTTGATAATCTAAAGAAGGCAAAACAGATGATTGCCGAGAAAACAAAATAGTTATTCCTCCTTAATATCTGGTGTTGGCAAATAATAATTAAATATGAACGAAGCGCAGACAAGGTTTAACAAAATTGACCCCAAGCTAAGGGATGCTGGATGGGGCATTGTTCCAGGAAGTAAGATTCTTGTGGAACAGAGTGCTTATATTGCGCCTGGCCGCATCACTACCACTGGCCATAAGAACCCCAAGAAGGCTGACTACATCCTTGAATACAAGGGGCAGAAACTTGCCGTGATAGAAGCAAAGAGCGACGAGAAGGATGTGGCAGAAGGTGTTGACCAAGCAAAGCTCTATGCCAATGCCCTGAAGATTCGTTACACCTATAGCTCCAATGGTGATGAGATCTGGTTCATCGACATGGGCATCAAGAACAATAAGGGAGAATATATCATCCCCAGCAAGGAATATGATATAGACAGTTTCCCATCGCCACAGGACTTGTGGCAGATGACGTTCCCCGATGAGAACCCTTGGCGAGACAAGTTCAATCTCTGCGCTTTGAATCGAAGTGGTGGCCGCCAGCCTCGCTACTATCAGGAGATTGCTATTAAGAACGTGCTGGAGGCCGTGGCCAAGCAGCACAACCGTATCTTGCTGACCATGGCAACCGGTACAGGAAAAACCTATACGGCTTTTCAGATATGTTGGAAACTGACTCAGACGAAATGGAACATCCGGAGAAGCGAGAGCCATCTGAGCTCGCTCAAAGATGGCCGAGTCTCGACGGATGAAGACGAAGTCAACACGAAGGGTGTTGAACGCGCTCCAAGAATCCTGTTTATTGCCGACAGGAACATTCTTGCCAATCAGGCTATTAACGACTTCGACCAATTCCCCGAAGATGCCATGTGCCGTGTCACTCCAAAGGAATTGAGGAAGAACAATTACAAGGTGCCCACAGCCCGAAACCTTTACTTCACAATCTTCCAGACGATGATGACTTCGCCCAATGCACAAAGGGCAGAGGAACAAGGTATCACATTGCCTGAAGGTGCAACCGACCAGCCGTATTATATGCAGTATGAGCGCGATTTCTTTGACTTCATCATCATCGACGAGTGTCATCGAGGTGGTGCCAATGATGAAAGCGAGTGGCGAAAACTGATGGAATACTTTGATTCTGCCTATCAGCTGGGTATGACGGCCACACCAAGAAGAAACGTAAACGCCAACACCTACGCCTATTTCGGGGAGCCTGTATATACCTACTCGCTGAAACAAGGCATTGAAGATGGTTTCCTTGTTCCATTCCGTGTGGACATCTCTACGAGCAACATTGATGACTACAAGTATGAGGAAGGCGACATTGTGAAGAGCGGAGAGATAGACATGGAAAAGGTTTACTCGGAGTCGGATTTCTATAATGGCAGAATACAGATTAAGGAACGTGACGAACATCGTGTGCAGGAGTTCCTGAACAAGATTGACCCTGACGAAAAATCCATCATCTTCTGTGCCACCCAAAAGCATGCAATGATTGTTCGCGATATGGTGAATAAGCACAAGCGGCGTCCTGCCAGTAACTATTGTGAGCGAGTGACTGCTGATGATGGGGAAGTGGGTGAAGCGACACTGAGAACCTTTCAAGACAACGAAAAGTTATTGCCTACCATACTGACAACATCGTATAAGCTAAGCACCGGTGTTGATGCCCGCAACGTGCGCAACATTGTGCTGATGCGCCCTGTTCATAACATCGTGGAGTTTAAGCAGATTATCGGTCGTGGCACACGCTTGTTCGACAAGAAGTATTATTTCACCATCTATGATTTTGTAGGTGCAAGCGAGATGTTCAAAGATCCTGAATGGGATGGTGATCAATATTGCCCTGTTTGTGGCAACTGGCCTTGTACTTGTAAGAAGCAACCGAAGCCTTATCCGCCAATTGATGAAGAGGGAAGTGGTGACTTCGTGGATGATGGCGGAGAATGGGGACAGCCAGAAGTCTGCCCCGTTTGTGGCAATCTTCCTTGTACCTGCGAAGGGGCGAAAACGAATCTGATAGATATTAAGTTATCTACAGGTAGAAGGCTCTCTCTTCATACAACATGGGAGCAGAAGATATTCTATGGCGACGAATTCATTTCACTTGATGAATATGTGAATAAGCTATTCGGTAGGATTCCTGATTTCTTCTCAGGGGCTGACGACCTCAGGCAAAAATGGTCAAACCCAGAAACCCGTGAAGATTTGTTGAGAACGCTGGATGAAGCAGGTTTTGCTGAGGACAAGCTGAATCTTCTGAAGAACATGCTCAAGATGCAGAAATGCGACTTGCTCGATGTGCTTGAATTCATTGCTTATGAATCGACACCAATAGAGAGGGCAAAGCGAGTAGAGCTTGTGAAGAAGCAGTATGTGGATTCTTTGAGCAAGGAGCAGCAAGAATTCGACAACCTCATTCTGGAATACTATGTCAACAATGGTTTCAAGGAACTGAGTTCTGATCACTTAAAGACTTACATTACCATCATGTTTAACTCACTGAGTGACGCTAAGGAAAGATTGAACATGTCGGTTGCAGATATAAGAGCGCATTACTTTGAGTTACAAAGAAGATTGTATTGCGCATAGAAGGAATATCCTTCATATAGGATAGTTTTGATTAATGCCCGCCATTCGTAGAGATACGTTTGGCGGTTTTTTTGTAGCCGACAAAGGAAAAATTCTATAAAACAACAGGGGGCATAATACCCCTGCGGAGCGTCCCGACATAGCAACTGGTCGCAATTTGCGACTGGTTCCTGTGTCTCATCATCAGATAGTTGGAACATGAAAATCCTCTAAAGCCACCAGTCCTTTGACCACATTACTTATGTAATTTGTTTTTGTGAATGAAGACAAATGCAACCGTTTGCATGATTTACACAAAGAAAAATAGTGACAAGGCATACAACCCATGCAAAAAATGACTATCTTTGCACAAAATAACCTAAACATTTTTCTTTCATGAAAAAACTATTGTACCTATTTAGCATCATTGCTATACTTGTGGCATGTAAGCCTTCAACTGATTCGAAGCAGGAATCTTTCAAGATGCCGGCAGTGAGCGATGTGGCCATGTATCAGGTGAACCCTCGGGTGTTTGCTCCGGAGAACTCACTGAATGCAGTGGCCGACCGTATTGATTCCATCCAAAGTCTGGGTGTGAACATCATGTGGGTGATGCCCATCTACCCTATCGGTATAGAGAAAGGCAAGAACTCTCCCTACTGCATCAGCGATTATAAAGCCGTTGCTCCTGAATTCGGTACCATTGACGATTTCAAGCATCTGGCACAAGTTTGTCATGAGCACGGTATGGGTATCATTCTCGACTGGGTGGCCAACCACACTGCATGGGATCATCCTTGGGTGAAAGAACACCCTGACTGGTACACCCATGATGAGAAAGCCGATACGATTATTCATCCACGTCCTTGGGACTGGTTTGATGTGGCCGACCTGAACTACGACAACCAGGATATGCGGGCTGCGATGATTGATGCGATGAAGTTCTGGATTACTGAGGTAGGCATCGACGGTTTCCGCTGTGATGTGGCTGACGGTGTTCCGGCCGACTTCTGGAAAGATGCCATCGACCAGTTGCGTGCTGCTGCCAAGGGTCGTGACATCCTCATGCTCGCAGAGGGAAAGCGTAGCGATAACTTCACGGCTGGATTTGACATGAACTACGGTTGGGATTTCAAAGACTCGCTCGTACAGGTGTTCTGCAAGGAGAAGCCTGCATCCATGCTCTTTGAGGCCGACAAGAAGGAATATGACAGTATTCCCGACGGTAAACGGAAGATGCGCTTCACCACCAATCACGACCACAGCACGGAGGTGACACCACCCGTTCAGTTCACCAACCTGCGGGGATCCATGGCTGCCTATGTGGCCACCGTTTTCCTCCATGGCTGTCCTTTGGTTTACGGTTCGCAGGAAGTGGGTTATCCAGAACCCATCAACTTCTTCAAATATGTGGCTGTTGACTGGAATGCGAATCCGGCACTCTATCAGGAATATGCCACGCTCATCAAGGTAATCAACGACCAGGAGGCTATTCGCAACGGGAGTGTTGTTCCCTTCCCCGATGATGACATCCTGCTCTTTGAACGTAACACCGACAAGGAACGAATCCTTGTAGCTGTAAATGTACGAAACGCTGAGAAGAAGATGACCACTCCCACCGATTGGAACGGATATAAGGGTGTGAGTCTGACCAACGGAAAGAAGATCACTCTCGGCGAGGAAATCATTCTTCAACCTTTTGAATATATCATCTTAAAATAATAAGCAATGAAAACGAAGATCATATACACACTCGCCTTATTGGCGATTTGGCTGGGCACCAATTGTGCCATGGCTCAGGGATGGCCGCAGAACTACGGCGGCGTGATGTTGCAGGGGTTCTACTGGGACTCATTCGATGATACGCAGTGGGCTTTGTTAGAGAGGCAGGCCGATGAGTTGGCCGGCACGTTCAGTCTGATATGGATTCCGCAGAGCGCCAAAGCGGCCAATTCCATGTCGATGGGTTATGACCCCCTTTACTGGTTTTCCAACTACAATTCCTCGTTTGGAACAAAGGAACAGCTCGTTTCGATGATCAAGACCTTTAAAGGGAAAGGACTGGGAACCATTGCGGATATTGTCATCAACCATCGTAGTAATGTAAGCAGCTGGGTGGACTTCCCCAAAGAAACCTATAATGGCGTGACCTACGAACTGAAGTCAACCGACATCGTGGCTGATGATGATGAAGGGGCAACGAAAAAGTGGGCTGACAGCAATGGGTATAGTCTTAGTCCCAATACCGAAGGAACCAGTGAGGTGTATGGAGGAAAGTGCGAGGGTTGGAATGGTATGCGCGACCTTGACCATGCAAGCGAGAACGTACAGACCAACGTGAAGGCTTACCTTGGTATGCTTCTCAGTGATGAGTTCGGCTATGCAGGTTTCCGTTACGATGTGGCAAAGGGATTCCCCGCCAAGTATTTCGGCATATACAACAACGCCAGTAACCCCACCTACTCTGTGGGAGAGTTCTGGGATGGTAATGCCACCAACTGCAAGAAATGGGTAGATGCCACAAAATATGACGGTAAGATACAGAGTGCGGTCTTCGACTTCCCCTTCCGTTATACCGTGCGTGATGCTATCAACAACAACGACTGGAGGAAACTGGGGAACACCAGTGTCATGGCTGATGCTTCCTACCGTCAGTATGCCGTGACCTTCATAGAGAACCACGACACGGAGAAACGTTCCAATGCCGAACAGGATCCTATCAGGAGGGATACGCTGGCCGGTAATGCTTTCCTGCTGGCCATGCCGGGCACGCCCTGTGTGTTCCTCAAACACTGGCAGGCATACAAGTCTGAGATCAAGGCCATGGTGGAGGCTCGTAAGGTGGCAGGCATCACCAACACCAGTACATATACCAATATGCGCAGTGCGAACGATTATTATGCCAACTTGATCAAGGTGAACGATGATAACCGACTGATCGTGGTTGTGGGAAGCAACACCGATGGTTACCAGCCCAACAGTCAGTGGCAGGAGATTCTCTCGGGTCATCATTACAAATACTACCTTACCAAAAAGGCTGAGGTGGCTTGGACAGATAAGATGTCGGGCACTTACAAGGAGGCTTTCAACGTACGTCTTATTGCTGTATCCGAGAACAACAATGCGCAGCTGGTCTATACGCTCGATGGCTCGGAGCCAACGGCATCAAGCACGAAAGCCGACAATGGTACAACGCTTCCATTCTCAGAAGAAGGTACATATACCCTGAAGGTGGGATTGTTGGTTGACGGCAATGTGAAGAGCATCATCACACGTTCGTACACCATAAACCATCCTGAGCAGTTCGCCATCCCAGCGTGCTGTACCATGGATGAGAATGAGGTGTGTGCCTTCTTCGAGGCTCCCGTCAACTGGACATCTACTGTTGCCTGCTGGGCATGGTGCGATACGCCTTCTGAGAACTTCACTTACTCACAGCGTCAAAACTGGCCTGGTGTGGACTGTGTGAAGATTGGAACAGCCGACAATGGCAACGACGTATGGAAATGGTCATGGGACGGCAAAAAGGAGAACAACTCATCGGCTACCCAACCAGCCAAGATCATCTTCAGCAATGCAGGTTCACCACAAACAGGCGACCTTCCCTTCCAGAATGGTGGCTACTATGATAAGGACGGACTGAAGGGCGTGGTTACCTCAACAGGCATCAAATCAATAGACAATGAACAGCGGATAATGGATCGTTCATGGTACACGATTGATGGACGAAGACTGAGTGGAAAGCCTACGAAGAAGGGAGTGTATATCTACAACGGCAGAATGGCCGTGATTAAATAAAGCCTCACCCCAACCCTCCCCAAAAGGGAGGGAGCCCGTGGATACCACCTAAAAATGATAAAGACATGAAAAGAACCGTGATAATATTAGCTGCTCTGCTCACCTGCAGCATTGGATTGCAGGCGCAGAAGTATGTGGGAGGAGACATTTCCCTGCTGCCGAAATATGAGGAAGCGGGAGTGGTGTATAGGAATGCAGACGGGCAGGCGGTAAGCGATGTTCTCGCCTTCTTCAGCGAGGAAGGACTGAACGCCATGCGGGTACGATTGTTTGTTGATCCGTCGCACGACTACGACAAGGCGGTGTGCCAGGATCTGGACTTCGTGAAGAAACTGGGTAAGCGCATCAAAGAAGCGGGTATGCAGCTGATGCTCGATTTCCATTACAGCGACACATGGGCTGATCCCGCCAAGCAGTGGACGCCGGCTGCATGGAAAGGACTCTCCAATGAGGAACTCTACCAGAAGATTTATGAATACACCAAAGACTGTCTGCAGCAGATGAAGGCTGCAGGAGCCACTCCCGACATGATTCAGACGGGTAATGAGATCTCGTACGGTATGTTGTGGGGAACAGAAGCAGAGGCCAAGAACAACCAGAACAACCGCTGCTACACCACCTCTCCCGAGGCTAACTGGAACCGTTTCATCAATCTGCTGAAACAAGCAGGTAAGGCTTGTCGTGAGGAATGCCCGCAGGCAAAGATCATCCTGCATAACGAGCGCACCCCTAAACCTGCTGTTCTCACGGATTTCTTCGACCGTATGAAGGCGGCTGACGTGGATTATGACATCATCGGTTTGAGCTACTACCCCGACTTCCATGGTGATCTGAACTCGCTGGAAACGGCACTGAACACTTTGGAAAACAAGCAATATGGCAAGGACATCATGATGGTGGAGACAGGCTACAGCTATGCCTGGGCCATCGGCAGCGACTTCAACTACTCATCTACCTATCCTTATACAGAAGAAGGACAAAGACGATTCACGGCTGACCTCATCGCACTGCTGAATAAACACGCATCAGTGAACGGACTCTTCTGGTGGTGGCCCGAGGACAATGGAAACAAGGATGTGACACAACGTTGGTGGAATGCTGCCCTGTATAACCATGATACGGGAAAGCCATATGCCGCTTTCTACGAACTGAAGAAGTTCGTAGGTGCAGGAACGGGAATAGAAACCCTTTATTTTCCAAAGGAGGGTAAAGTTCAAAATTCTTTGCACAGCAAAGCGGCAGAGCCGAGCGCAAAGTTCAAAGTTCAAAGAAATGGTAGGTTCACCGTTGATGGAAGGAAACTGCAAGGAGAGCCAAACGTAAAGGGTATATATATTATGAACGGAAGAAAGGCGGTGAATTAACCATCCGTCTTATTTGTCTCATTCATGGAGAAAAAGGAAAGGCACGCCTCACGGCGTGCCTCCATGATAAACAATCTATCTTAACCTTAATAACTAAAAAGAGAGTAATTACTTAAAAAGAGAGATCCTTTCCACGATAGAATTCTATCAGCGCATTCTGATAGAGGTATTCGTACTTGGCTCTTACAAGATCGCTTTCCGCCTTCATGAGGTTGTTCTTGGCCTCGTTGAACTCCGTGATGTTCGCCTTGCCGTACTCATACTTCGCCGACATCAGACGGAAGGCCTCCTCCTGACTGCGTTTTGCCTGCTCACTACTCTGGTATTTCGCCTCAGAGGTAACCGCATTGTAGTAAGCCTGCTGAATCTCCTTATACAAATTCTTCTTCACATTGTCGAGCTGCAGCTGCTGGTTATACTGACTCAGCTGCGCATTCTTGATGTTGTTTCTTGTCTCAAAACGGTTGAAGATGGGAACGTTCAGACTCAGTCCTAAGAACTGACTGAAGTTGTTGTTCAGCTGCTTGAAGAATTTGTCACCAGGTATTCCGCTGGTCTTGTAATAGTTCGTCCCGAGACCACCTGATAATGACAAACTCGGCAGCTTGGCACTCTTGGCAATATCGATGTTCTTGGCAGAGCTGGCCAGACGTGACTGCTCGGCCTGTATCTCCGGCTTGATGATCAGCGCTTCCTGATAGATCACGTCAGGAGAAGGAAGAGTATGGATCTCGTTCCATAGTTCCTGGTTCACCTCCCTTGAGATGGTAAAGCCCTCGGGCGACGGCAGCTCTAACAACTGGGTAAGCGCCAGCAACGACAAACGGTAATCATTGTCAGCCTGTGTGGCAGTAAGCCTACTTTGTGCCAACGATGCCTCCTGCTGCGCCACCTCCGTACCACTCGCCTTTCCGTTCTTCATCATCTCCGTCAGACGGTGCACATGCATGGAGTCGATTTCAATCTGACGGTTCGCCACTTCGCACAGTTCCAGGTTATAGAGGATCTGCACGTAAGCCTGCGCCACCTGCATACGTATATCATTCTTCGCCTTCTCCAAGTCGGCAGTAGCCGCCTCAAGGTTCAGCTTCTGCATCTCCAGCGTGCGGGGTATGCGGTAGCCTGTGAACAGAGGAACGCTGGATGAAAGGTTGAACGATGTACTACTCGTGTTCGTATTCGAATAAGTATTCTGCGCCGTCAGTCCACGTCCAAACGAGAAGCTCTCGGAAGCCGAGGCCGACAGGTCGGGCAGACGACTGTTCTTTGCCGTATTCACATCCAGTTCTCGCTGCATGCGACTCACCTCCTGTTGTTTCACCTGGATATTATGCTCCACCGCATAGTCGATGCACTGTCTCAGCGACCACTGCTGCTGGGCCAAGACACTGGCGGGCATCAATAGCAACGCCACCGTGGCTGTTATAAATATCTTCATATATATATTTGACAATTTGACCATTTCACAATTTGACAATTTCACGATTTGACAATGGGCAATGGTTAGTTCTCCACCTCATCAGCCACCACCATCGGTCCACGCACCTTATCCTTCAGGGTAAGACCCGACTTGATCTCGATGTTCACACCATCGCTCAAGCCCGTCACCACCTGCTTGCGTTCATAGGTCTTCTCCTTTCCGTTCTCCTTGATGAGATAAACGAAGGTGGAGTCGCCGCTGAACTCGATAGCACTCTCGGGCACGGAGAGAGCCTTGGTGGCATGAGCCAGTTCAATCTCTGCCGTTGCACTATAGCCTGAGCGAATCTTACTACCTTTGAGCACCTGAACAGCAGCCTTGATCTCAAACTGATTGGCACCATTGTTCTCCACCGCCTTAGGAGAAACATACTCCAACATAGCGCCGAACGACAAGTCCTGCAAGGCTCCGATGGTAATCTTCATCGGCATTCCCGACACCAGCTGACCCACCTCCGTTTCATCAATGTTTCCACGGAAAATCAGGTCGTTCATGTTTGCCACGCTGGCAATGGTAGTACCGTCGTTGAACGTATTACTCAAGATGACGCTGTTACCCACCTTCACCGGAATATCGAGAATCACACCCGAGACGGTGGAACGCACCAATGTCGAGCTTGCCTTGGCATTACTCTTCGAGACACCATCGCGCACAACAGCCAAGGCATCATCAGCCGCCAACTTCTCCTGTTTGGCCTGACTCAATGCCAACTTAGCCTTATCATACTCATCCGCCGACACCAGCTTCTGGTCATAGAGGTTCTTCTCACGGTCGAAATCAGTCTGAGCCTGCTTCAGGTTAATCACGGCCAACCGCACACGCATCTCTGCACTGCTCAACTGACTCATATCAGGAATCACCTTCACCTTGGCAATCACCTCACCCGCCGACACATAATCGCCAGCCTCTTTCAGCAGTTCGGTGATGATACCCGAGATCTGCGGTTTTACGTTCACCTCATTACGTGGTTCGATCTTGCCAGTAATGATAGTCGTCTTGACGATATCGGCAGTCGTGGGTGTAAACTCGTTATACACTACAGGTTTCGGCTGCGATTTCTGCCAAAGGAACACAAAGGTTCCGATAAAGATCAGCGCCACAATGGCGGCAATAATCAGTTTGCTGTACTTCTTCATATGTCTATTTTACAATTTTACCATTTGACAATTTCATCATAGGCTCTTTACTCGTCCCTCATCGCATCCACAGGTTTGATGCTCATGGCGCGGGCAGCAGGAGCCAAGCCTGCCAGCACACCCACCGTACATACCACAACGGCAGCGAGGATAGCTGTCCAGAATCCAACCTGGAAGTGGGTGTTCACTATTCCGTCCTCAGTATTCGCCACCTCCAGCATCTGGAGGATCATCACGCCGAAGAGGATACCACTCATTCCCGCCACCAATGTCAGAAGGATACTCTCAGAGATAATCTGACTAAGAATCATCTTGGGTGTGGCGCCGATGGCCCTGCGAATACCAATCTCAGTGGTTCGTTCCCGCACGGTAACCATCATGATGTTCGACACGCCGATGGCACCTGCCAGTAAGGTTCCCAAGCCCACCAGCCATATCAGGAAGTTAACCCCTTTGAACATGTTATCCATCAACTGGAACAGCAGTTCGGTATTGAATATCATCGCTCCCTGCTCATCAGTAGGATCTACATAATGCGCTCTGGCTACGGTCTCACGAATACGGTCGGTGATCTTACTCATCACCACGCCCTCACGTCCAACAGCTGCAATCAGGTCAACCTCATTACCACGATTAAACAACGCCTGCATCAGTGTAATCGGCATGGTAATCTTCTCTTCAGCCCGCCCGTTAAATGACGCATTACTCGTACTATAATCCACGCCTACCACCTCGAAGTAGGTAGAGTCAACGCGAATCTTCTTCCCGCAGGGGTCGCCCCCCTCCTTGAAGAGGTCCTTGTAGATCTTCTTCCCTATCACGCACACCTTACGATGCTCTCGCACATCCATCTCGTTGAGATAGCGCCCATAGTACATCTTGGGTTCCATCACCTTGGCCAAATCAGGCACCGTACCCTGTATTCGGGGACTCGTCTTCTGGTCGCCATAGTAAGCCGTATTACTACCACCCCAACGCGAGAAAATCATAGGCACGGCCACTTTCAGCTCAGGCACCCTTTGCTTCAAACGCTCAATATCTTTATAGTCCATGCTCCACCAGCGCCCTTTGCGGAATCCCTTGTAAGGCTTGGTAGTCTGATTGGCTCCTATAATGATTGTATTCTGTGCAAAACCCTCGAACGTGTTGTCGAGTTGTTCCCTCATTGCCTTTCCGCCTCCCATCAGACCAATGAGCATGAACACCCCCCAGAACACGCCGAATCCCGTAAGAAACGAACGCGCCTTGTTACGTGTCAGCGTATCGAGGATTTCTCTGTATGAATCTAAATCTATTCTCATATAATATCTTGTTTCCAGTTGAACTAGCTGTACTAGTGTTACCAGGATTGTTAATCAGCACGCAGTGCCTCTATTGGACGAATCCTGCTGGCCTTGAAGGCAGGTATCAAGCCAGCGATGGTTCCTGCGATTATCATTACCATAGTAGCCTCGAAACACACATCGAGTCCTACTGTAGGATTCACAAAGAGCGTCAGCTTCGCCACACCCAAGTCGGTTACTTGATGCCCCAGCGTTGCATCCATATACTCATTGGCTATAATGCCCAGTAGCATACCGATATAACCGAAGAAGGTAGTAATGATTACACTCTCTATGATGATGAGTTTCAGTATTGACCATGGCTTGGCGCCGATGGCCTTACGTATGCCGAACTCATGCGTACGTTCCTTCACGGTAATGAGCATGATGTTCGAAACGCCCACGATTCCGCTCAGCAGCGTAAAGAGTCCCACAATCCACAGGAAAGTGCGTATGATGCCCAGACCCTGTTGCATCTGGATATTCTGCGTATAACCGTTCCATATCCATATACTCCGCTCATCATCGGGATGAGCCTGATGGTTAGCATTCAGTCTGCGACGGTAAACGTTCTCAAAGTCCTCGTTCTCTTGCATCGTCGCCAAGCCGTGGAAGGTAAACTCGATATTTCCTAAAGCATCGGTGTTCGCACCGAAGATGCTCTTGATGGTAGAGTACGCAGAGAAAGCGTTCGATTCGCCATCGCCACGACTCTTATAGATTCCCACCACCTTAAAGGCGAAGTTTCCCACCTTCACATACTTACCAATCAGCGTCTTGTAATCCTTGGGGTCCAGTTCCTTGGCCTGAGTGTCACTCAGCACCAGCACCTTTCGTTTCTCGTGAAGGTCAATATCGTTGATGAACCTGCCATAGAGCAAGTCTTGTTTCGAAATCTCAGTATGAACGGGATAGACACCTGCAATCTGCATGCTCATATACTCCTCACCATGAGTAACCATTGAACTCACGTAGTAAACAGCTCCTACGTCATCAATGGTATTCTTGAATTCCGTATCGGTAATGGTATAGTCCTTCTCGTTGATGCTGATATAGCGCCCCTCTTTGAGTCCGTTAAAGGGTTTCGAGGTCTGTCCTCCATACACCTCCATCGAGTTGGTAAGGACGTCGCCCGCCTGCTTCATCGTGGCATTGATCAAACCGTTACCTGCCCCCAGCAGCACGATCAGCATGAAGATTCCCCATGCCACGGCAAAGCCTGTCAGGGTGGTACGCAGCTTGTTTCGCTGAGCTGTTGACCATATTTCTGTGATGATATCTCTCATATATTTCTAGTTTTACTAGTATTCCTAGTCTTACTAGTTATTTCATGATGCCTCCCATGCCGAAGGGCGAGGCGTTGTGTTCAAGATTCACTTCGATATTTCCGATGATTCCATCTTTGATGTGCACGATCTTATTCGTTTCGTTGGCCACACCACTCTCGTGCGTCACCACCACGATGGTCATCCCCTCTTCGGCGTTCAGTTGCTTCAGCAGCTGCATCACCTCCACAGAGGTCTTGGAGTCGAGCGCACCCGTGGGCTCGTCGGCCAGAATAATCTGCGGATGGGTAATCAAGGCGCGGGCAATGGCCACACGCTGTTTCTGTCCACCCGACAGTTCGTTGGGATAATGGTCGGCCCAGTCTAACAAACCGAGTCGATCCAGGTAATCCATCGCCAGCGTATGGCGTTTCTTTCTGGATACCCCCTGGTAGAACAGTGGCAGTTCCACATTCTCCACAGCGGTCTTGAACGAGATGAGGTTAAAGCTCTGGAAGATAAAACCAATCATATGGTTTCGGTACTCTGCCGCCTTCCGCTCACTCAGGTCCTTGATTAACGTCCCGGCGAGAGTATATTCGCCAGAGTCATAGTTGTCGAGGATTCCCAGTATATTCAATAAGGTTGACTTGCCCGAGCCGCTGGCTCCCATGATGCTCACGAACTCCCCCTTGTCAATGTCGAGGTTGATGCCCTTGAGCACATGGAGCGGCTGCGCACCGAAGTAGGTCTTGTTAATGTCTTTTAGATGTATCACGTGTTCATACTTATTTTATCGTCTTTTTGACGGATTAGACGTCTGCAGGGTTGCATATATTACAAACGTACATGTCTTTTAACTTTTCTTTTCACTGAAACGGTTCCATTCCTCCCCGATCTCAGAGATGTCAATACCTAACAGCTGCATGTGACGGAACATCTCGGGTAGCTTCTCCTTCATGAACAACTGCTTGCGTTCCTTCAGGATCTTCTTCTTCGCACCCTTGGTGACGAAGTAACCCAGTCCGCGCTTGTTGTAGATGATCTCGCTACGGGCAAGCTCATCGTACGCCTTCACAGCCGTGTTGGTGTTCACCTGCAACAGTACGGCATATTCCCTTACGCTGGGAATGCGTTCATCATCCTGATAAGTCCCCGCCAGGATCTCGTCGCACAGGCGGTCGGCTATCTGAATGTATATGGCTTTGTCGTTATTGAAATTCATAGATTCGTTCTTTTATTATTGATTACTTGAAAGTTCTTGAACAAGCGGTAGCTCAGACGGTAGTTGTAGATAGTCCATGCCAGCAGCACAAATACCACTACCCACACCAAGTAGTTTACGCTTAGCGTATTGTCTTTTACGCTAATCAGAGAACCGAAGTTCTTGGTCCATACTTTTTCAAAGAGAGCCACAATGAGCAGTAATCCTGCACTGGCAATGACGAACCCGTTCTTGCGGAACACCGATCCTGCTGCGATATAGCAGGAATGTACCCATATGATGCTTATCAAGGAATATACAGATGCTGTGATCTTTTGTACGACGTGACCTTCGGTAACGACGAAAAATAAGTTCGGATCTGTCAGGGTAGACACATACGGCAGGTCTTTGAACATTGGAACAATCACCATGCGCAGCACGTCAGCCACCACATAACCTAAGAAGAGGCACAAGGTCCAAGCCACTGTCACGTAAACGAGCAGCACCCAGTATTTTTCCTTGTTCGCTGCCGGCAGCATCAGGAACGAGATGGCCTTCTGTTTCTTGTTCAACTGACGGAACACTCCCGACAGGACAAACAGCGAGGCGATACTCATACCCACCAACAAAACCGATCTTACCACTAAAAGTGCGTGCTTATAGTATTCAGGAGTAAAGCCCATGGTATTGACATTTCCACCAGCCGTCTTGACCACTATTCCCGTACATGTCACTATCATCTGCATCAGGAACACACAAGTAGCAGTACCGGCGAACCACATCAGCAGTTGTTTGCTGTTGGTACGAAGGAACCAGTACAGCACCCTGAAGAACCTTTTGAAACTGAATTTTTCCATCTCTTAATGATTGATATATTTAGCAATGAGCTGACGGCGGCAGAACAGTCGGAACGACAGCCAATAACATATAATGATGATTGCGATGTTCAGCAAGGTTCCCGGCCATGTGGGAGCATCGACACAAAGCGTAGCCTTAAAACCATCAGTACGCAAGTAAATCAGTCCTGCAATAATGGCGAACAGTAACCAGAGTACTATACTGGCGAATACCCATGAGTACCTGCGTGTACGGAAGAAATTGGCACCCAGCAGATACATGCTGTGAAAGGCAAGTAACGATAGGATGACATTGTACCAATGCTCATATTTCGTAAGGAACGAAAAAGCAGTAGTATTATACACATAGGCTATTACCGATTGTGCGTTCGGTGCATCGTAGATCAGTGATGTCAAATACTGCACTGCATCGCCCACGGGGATGGTCAGCAAGATACCCACTGCCATTGTTATCGATGAGAGATAGCGTGCAAGGAACTTCTCCAGGTTACTGGCTGGCAGCATCGTCAGACTGCGCCAATCGTCGGTTGTCTTCATGGCATAATGCATACCACTGGCCGTTATAACACCATCAATGATGAGGAACATGGCGAGGAGCGGAGGGAAGATCTCAAAGTGGGTTTCGCTCGATTCAGCAACCCCCAGTCGAATGAAGGCGAAGCAAAGCGATGTGCCCAAGACAGCCGACAGCACCTGATATATCCATTCATGCCGGTCGTGCCTGTAGGTCCACTTCAGCAGTTGCTTAAACCTTTGTATATTGAAACATTTCATAACCATTAGTCTATTATCATTACCACTTAACAGATCTTCCCTGTGGTCACTGCGTCGAACAGCAGTTCCAGGTTCACCTGCGTTTCCTCATCACCCTCCTTACGGGGAACAATCACAGCGTTACCTTGCAGTGAAGGCTCAGCATAGATCACGTCGTCGCCCATCTGTCCCGGCTGACGGTATTCAAACACATACTTGTCGCAGATATCGGCGACACTGGCGTCCAAGAGCATCTTGTCTTGGTCGAGAATCAGGATGTGATCCAGCAGCTGCTCCACATCGTGCACCTGGTGTGTACTGATAATCAACGTGCGATCATCGGTCATGTGGTTGGCCACTACCCTGCGGAACTGCGCCTTCGAAGGAATGTCAAGACCGTTGGTGGGCTCGTCCATCAACAGCAGTCTTGTACCGGCTGCCAAGGCGAAACTCATATACACCTTCTTCTTCTGACCCATCGAGAGGGCGTCTAACTGAAGCGAGGTAGAGAGCTCGAAGTCGTTCAAACAGTTCTCCAACACCTCTCTGTTGAATCGCGGGTAGAACGGCTTATTGATCTCGATATATTCGTCGAGCGACATGGCCGGCATGTCGAACTCCTCAGGAACGATAAACATCTCTTCCAGCATCTCAGGACGACGCTTGCGACTTTCAATTCCGTCGAAGCTCACGGTTCCACCCTGCGGACGAAGCAGTCCGCTGATCAAGTAAAGCAATGTACTCTTACCCGTTCCGTTCTTGCCCAGCAATCCGTAGATATTGCCCTCTGGCAGGCTCAGACTGAAATCCGAGAACACTGGAGTCTTACCCCCTGCATACTTATAACTGATATTCTTAATTTCGATCATGGCTTATTATTTTTGTGGAATGAGGAGTGTGGAATGTGGAGTGAGAATTGCTTCAATTACATTTCTCTTGCCTCTTGCTTCTTGCCTCTTGCTTCCGATTAATAATTCAACTGTCCAATCTTTATTACCGTGTTGCTAATAACAGTCCTTCGGTAGGATTCATCACCAACATACTGTCAACCGACTCAAACTGCTCCTGGGTATCATGGCGACGCAAGTAGTTCACGGCCACCACCTGATCAGTCACATACTGGTAAACAGCCTTTTCCATGGTGGGGAGGTAAGCCTGCGTACGCTTGTCCCATACACTTCTTGACAACTCATAACCATCCTCGGTGTAGATCAGATTCAGACTATAGTCATTCTCCCATTTACCCGATACGCTGTTCCAGCGCATCACCTCTTTCTTCACCAGACGGTCCTGCTCGTCATAAGTGTAGTTATAAGCCAACTTCGATGTGAGCATCTGGTTGTCTGCTTCGTAAACATACATGGTTGTCACTTTGCCGTTCTCCATGTCGGCATTGTAATAATACGATGAGTTGCTGTTCTCTGCTGCACTCAGATACATACTGAGAATTGTAGCTGCTGTAATGATTGTCTGCATAACTGTATATTTTTAATGATTACTTATTCCTTTTTTTATTACCATCTCACCCCTGTTTTGTTGAGTGTAATGGTGTACTACTTTAATAGTACACTGCAAAAGTAGTGCTTTTAGGAATACGCTCCAAATATTTCAGCAACTTTTTTTCGCGGAAACGTAATATTTAACTTTCGTTTACATCTACACCTTATTAAATAATAAAATAATACCCCTCGTCCATTGGAGAGGGGTATAAAAAGAGATTGGGGTTAGGGTTATACTTACTTCTTCGTAGCGCGCACCAGATAGACAATCAGGAGAATATAGGCGATGAGCGAGCAGAGCTCGGAAAGGGGATTAGCCAGCCACGTCTCGTTGATGGGGTTGAAGCCCACGAAACGGAGAAGGGCAGAGACAACACCCATGAGCGCACCACCGGCAATAAAGCCGCTAGCAAGGAGAGTACCTTTCTCGCCCCGTTCCTTGTTTTCTTTCTCATCCTTGCTACGCGAGGTGACATACCAGTTCACGGCACCACCTACCAACAACGGGATGTTCAGTTCCAAGGGGATGAACATTCCCAAGGCGAAGGGTAAGGCAGGAACCTTGATGAAGGTAAGGACAAGAGCAATGACAGCACCAATGGCATAAAGCAGCCACGGGGCTCCCACGCCACTCATAAGAGGTTCGATGACTGCCGCCATGGCGTTTGCCTGAGGAGCTGCGAGCTCACCACTGGCAAAATCGTAGGTCTTGTTCAAAAGAAGCATCACACCGCCCACAGTGGCTGCGCTGACGAGTACGCCTAAGAACTTCCACTGCTCCTGTTTCCGTGGCGTAGTACCAAGCCAATAACCTATCTTCAAGTCGGTTATGAACGAACCTGCCACAGACAAAGCCGTACATACCACACCACCCATGATCAAGGCTGCCAGCATACCGCCGGAACCCTTCAACCCAACGGCCACCATGACTACAGAGGCAAGAATCAGGGTCATCAGCGTCATTCCACTTACAGGATTACTACCCACAATGGCAATGGCGTTGGCTGCTACGGTGGTGAACAGGAAGGCAATGACGGTAACGAGCAGGATTCCCACAACGGCAAACAGCAGGTTATCCATCACACCGAACCAGAAGAAGAGGAAGGTGACGAGTATAGTGACAACGGAGCCGATGGCGATGATCTTGAAAGCGATATCGCGCTGCGTCCTGAGCTGGTTCTTACTCTCACTACTGCCGCCCTTCATCTCCTTGGTGGCCAGACTCACGGCACTCTTGATGATGCCCCAGCTCTTTACAATGCCAATGATACCAGCCATGGCAATACCGCCAATACCTATCGACTTAGCGTATAGCTTGAAGATTTGCTCAGGAGTCATATCACCCACTGCCGTGGTGATGCTGGGATCCCAGGTGTTGAGAATATCATGAGGGAACAAGAGAGCCATGCCCGGCACGATGATCCACCATACGGCCAAAGAACCCAGACAGATGATGAACGCATATTTCGGTCCGATGATATACCCCAGGCCCAACACAGCAGCACCCGTATTCACCTTCAACACCAGCTTGGCACGGTCGGCCAGATCGGCTCCCCACCCTACCATGCGTGTAGTTACATTCTCGTTCCACCAGCCGAATGTGGCCACGAAGAAATCGTACAAGCCACCCACGATACCTGCAATGAGCAGCGGTTTGGCCTGCGAGCCCCCTTTCTCACCGCTTACCAGCACCTGAGTAGTGGCCGTTGCTTCGGGGAAAGGATACTTACCGTGCATGTCGCTCACGAAGTACTTACGGAACGGTATCATGAACAGGATACCCAGGATACCACCGAGCAGCGAACTTAGGAAGATATTGATGAACGAGGCGGTCATCTCAGGGTATTTCGCCTGCAGGATATAGATGGCGGGCAGGGTAAAGATGGCACCAGCCACCACGGAACCCGAGCAGGCACCAATGCTCTGGATAATGACATTCTCGCCCAGTCCTTGCTTACGGTGTGCTGCTGTTGACACGCCCACAGCGATGATGGCAATGGGAATGGCAGCTTCGAACACCTGTCCCACCTTCAGTCCGAGGTAGGCGGCTGCGGCCGAGAAAAGCACCGCCATCAGAATGCCCCATGTTACTGACCAGCCGTTCACCTCAGCATACTGTTTCATGGGTGACATTACCGGCTCATACTGTTCTCCTTCTTTCAGCTCTGTGAACGCGTTTTCAGGCAGCTGAATGTTGTTCTTTTCTTGCATATTTTGTTGTTTAAATTATTACGAGGAGGGAGGAATGTTTCGTGGAGTGTGGAGTGTGGAATGTGGAATGAGATATGCTTTCAAGAACAAGTGGTTTGATATGTGAATACTTTATCTCAGTACTATTCTCATTCCACATTCCACACTCCTCACTCCACAAATTCCTCCACATTCCACACTCCACAAATTACAATTCTTCCGTCTTGGGAGGGTTTTTAGGATGTTTATGACTCACTTTAAAGCGATCGAAGCCCTCACCATAAACACCAATGACGGCACTCTGACTGACAAACGCATTGGGATCAATCTCGTCGATGAGCTGGAAAATCTTCGCACTCTCGCTCTTCTTAGCCAGCACGAACAGCATTTTCACCTCCCGTCCGCTATAGAACCCCTGTCCATTGATGACGGTGCAGCCGCGGTGCGGGTCGTAGTTGATGCGATGACCAATCTCCTCATACCGTTCAGAGATGATGAAGAACTGTACACTTCGGCGCATGGAGTTCACGACCTGGTCGATGCAGAAGGCTGTTACATAGAGTACCACGTAACCATAGATCACCTTTTCCCAGTCTTTCAGCACAAGGTAGCTGCAAGAGATGATGACCACATCGCAGATAAGAATGACCCTTCCTAAGGAGATGTCGCGGTATTTATTGATGATGGCAGCAATAATGTCGGTTCCACCCGTACTGCCATTCACCCCCAAGCCCAGTCCTACACCACTGCCGCAGAACACGGCACCCAAGATGGCCGCCATGAAAGGCTGGTCGTGCAGCAGGTGGAGGTTTGCCGTGAACTCACGAGTCAGCGTGAGCGCAAAGGTCAGCACCATTACGGCATAGACCGTCTTCACGCAGAATTTCCACCCCAATATGCGCAGAGCGATAACCAACAAGGTGGCATTGATGGCAAAATAAGATACTTGTGCAGGAATATGCAACACACTCCATTCGAGGATGGATGAGATACCTGCTACTCCTCCTGCAGGAATACCGTTAGGCAGTAGGAAGATCGACCAACCCACACAGTAGGAGAGCATGGCGACTGCGATGAAAACGTAATCGCGCACCTCTTTCCACACCTTCTTTTTCTCCAGTTGAGATGTATCTATCATTTCTTGTCCAATAAAAGTTCCACCAAATCCTTCATCCCTTCAGAAGCACCTTTCTGGATGTGCTTGATATTGCGGTAGCCCGTCTTCATCACAGGGTTGGGATCAATGAGATAAACAGGTACGTCGGGCGACACATACTGCACAAGTCCGGCTGCCGGATAGACCACCAACGAGGTACCGATGATGATGAAGATATCGGCCTTGGAAGCCTCCTCGGCGGCAATGCTGATGTTAGGCACACCTTCGCCGAAGAACACGATGAAGGGGCGCAGCAACGAACCGTCGCCAGCCTTCTCGCCCGGCTTCACTTCGAGGTTGTCGCCGCCTAATGTCTTCTGATAGCGAGGGTTGTCCACATCCCTGCTGGAACACACCTTCATAAGCTCTCCGTGCAGATGGATGACATGTGTCGAGCCTGCCATCTCGTGGAGGTTATCTACATTCTGCGTGATGACCGTCACCTCGTACTGCTCTTCAAGCCTGGCCACCAGTTTATGACCTTCGTTGGGCTTGGCAGCCACCAGTTTCTTGCGCAGCATGTTATAGAAATTATTCACATATTCAGGATCGTCTTCCCATGCTTCATGCGTTGCCACACGACTCACTGGGTAGTTCTCCCAAAGACCGTCAGCGTCACGGAAGGTGCTCAGACCGCTTTCCACAGACATTCCCGCACCTGTCAACACAACAATTTTCTTCATGTTCCTTTTTCCTTTCTATTAGGTTCCCATAAACTCCGAAATACGGAAAAAACGGGTTGATGAATCTTAACAATGCACAAAATTACACATTTTTCTTCAATAAAAGCGATGAAATTCAAGAAAATGTGTAACTTTGCACGTTATTAATAATATTTATAGTCGAAGATGAACAAACTGAGTTATTCGTTAGGTCTCGGCATTGGTCAGCAATTGCTGCAGATGGGCATCGACGAGTTCGATGTGAACGACTTCGCAGCAGCTGTCAAGGACGTGCTGGAAGGAAAGGATCCGCAGATAGGACACCGTGAGGCACAAACCATTGTACAGACCTATTTCCAACAGCAGGAAGAGAAACTGAACCGCGAAAAAGAAGCGAAAGGCAAGATTGCCAAGGAAGAAGGCGAGAAATATCTGGCAGCCAATGCCAAGAAGGAAGGTGTGGTAACCCGCGAGAGCGGTCTGCAGTACCTGGTTTTGAAAGAAGGAACGGGCAAGAGTCCGAAGGCCACCGATAAGGTAAAGTGCCACTACGAGGGCTTCCTGATTGATGGAACAGTGTTCGACAGTAGCGTGCAGCGTGGTGAGCCTGCCGTATTCCCTCTGGATGGTGTGATTGCCGGTTGGACGGAAGGGCTGCAGCTGATGAAAGAGGGTGGTAAGACCCGCTTCTTCATCCCCTACCTCCTGGCTTACGGTCCGAGTGGCGCTGGCAACAGCATTCCTCCGTATGCCGCACTGATCTTCGATGTGGAACTCATTGAAGTTCTTTGATCATTGAACTTTTGGAGCAGCGAGGGCCATTGTACTTGTACATTTGGCTGAGTCGTGACAAAAGTCATAGAACGAAGTGATATAACTTTATGATTTGAACTTAGTTCAATTGTAAAATGGTGAAATTGTAAAATTGTAAAATCGTAAATTAAATAATTAAGAAAACAATGAAGAAAGTAACAATCGTAGCCGCTATGGCTATCGTAGCCGCTGCGTTCACATCATGCGGCAATCCCACTCCCAAGGCTAACCTGAAGAGTGATCTCGACAGTATGAGCTATGCCATGGGTATGGCACAGACACAAGGTCTGAAGGACTATCTGGTACAGCGCCTCGGTGTTGACACCGCTTACATGGACGACTTTATCAAAGGTCTGAACGAAGGTGCTAATGCTGGTGACGACAAGAAGAAGAACGCTTACTATGCAGGTATCGAGATCGGTAAGCAGGTGGGCAACCAGATGATCAAGGGCATCAACCTCGAGATCTTCGGTGAGGACTCAACCAAGACCATCTCCAAGAAGAACTTCATGGCTGGTTTTATCAGCGGTACAACAGGTACTAAGGGTCTGATGACTATGGAGCAGGCTGGTGAGTTGGCACAGAAGCTGATGACCGACTACAAGAAGAACCAGACCGAGAAGCAGTTCAGTGAGAACAAGGCCGAGGGCGAGAAGTATGTTGCCAACTATGCCAAGGGTAAGGACGTGAAGAAGCTCAAGGGCGGTGTTCTATACAAGGTGATCAAGGCTGGTACAGGTGCTCTCCCCACCGACACATCTATGGTAAAGGTACATTATGAGGGTAAGACCATTGACGGTAATGTGTTCGACAGCTCTTACAAGCGTGGCGAGCCTGTTACACTGGCTGCTAACCAGGTTATTCCCGGTTGGACCACAGCGCTGACCAACATGCCTGTTGGTTCTGTTTGGGAGATCGTGGTTCCGCAGGAGCAGGCTTACGGCGACCGTGCTCAGAGAGGTATCAAGCCTTTCTCTGCCCTAATCTTCAAGATCGAGCTGCTGGGTATTGAGAAATAATCTTTTCCACCATGAAGAGAATCATCCTTATAGCACTCACCGTCATGGTGAGTGCTTCTTTCTATACAGCATCTGCTCAGAAAGTAACACTAACCACCCCTTCCGACTCCCTTAGCTATGCTGCAGGTGTAACCATGACCGATGGTCTGCTACCCTTCCTGAAGCAGCAGTATGGCGTGGACGAGGCTTTCATCAGCGATTTCCTCCGTGGTTTCGAGGAGTCACTGAAGAGCGATGTTGACGACCCCACGAAGGCTTATGGTGCCGGTATACAGATTGCAGCCATGGTGAAAGAGCGCATGCTGCCGTCTATCTCTAATGATTTGAAGGGTTCCGACTACTCCTTGCAGAAGGAGATGTTCACGAAAGGGTTCATGGCCGCACTGAAGAAAGACTCCACCGTCTTTGGTCAGAATGCTAAGCCCTATTTCAACACCCGCATGGAAGCTGTTGTCAATGCCAAGAAAGAGGCTGTGCGCAAAGCCGGTGAGCAGTTCCTGAGCGAGAACAGTAAGAAGGCAGGTGTACAGGTAACCCCCAGCGGACTGCAGTACAAGATCCTGACAAAGGGTAAGGGAAAGGTGCCTACTAAAGACGACCAGGTGATTGTGAAATACGAGGGCCGACTGATTGACGGAACGGTGTTCGACAGCAGTTACAAACGCGCAGAACAAACCAATAAGTTCCGTCCTACGGATGTCATCAAGGGTTGGACCGAGGCGCTCACCATGATGCCTGTAGGCAGCAAGTGGGAGCTCTATGTCCCGCAGGAGCTGGCTTACGGTGCCCGTGAAACGGGTAATATTCCTGCCTACAGCGCACTGATCTTTATCGTGGAGCTGGTGGGCATTGAAAAATAGTATCACACCTGTTTTTCTGACATATATGCAGCATTTTGACTGAATTTGCACAATTTTCATGTCAAAATGTTGCATATTTCATTTTAAATACCTATTTTTGCTAACAGATTTCATTACTTAACAAGAATTAGGCAATCAAATGGACAAGATTGACAGTCTGGACAAGAAAATCCTGAACATCCTCTCGAAAAACGCGAGGATACCTTTCAAAGACGTGGCAGCAGAATGCAACGTCTCTCGTGCAGCCATCCACCAGCGTGTGCAACGTCTCACCGACGAGGGCGTGATTACTGGTAGTGGTTTCGATGTGAATCCCAAATCGTTGGGCTACAGCACTTGCACCTATGTAGGCATTAACCTTGAACGTGGTAGTATGTACAAGCAAGTGGTGGAACGACTCGTTCACATCCCCGAAATCGTGGAATGTCACTTCACCACCGGTCCTTATACCATGCTCGTCAAACTCTATGCGCGCGACAATGAACAGCTTATGGACCTGCTGAACAACCAGCTGCAGGACATCCCCGGCGTGGTGGCCACCGAGACGCTCATCTCGCTGGAGCAAAGCGTGAAGAGAGAGATACCCATTGCATTGGATTAACAAAATGGAGAACTTTAATCTGCAGTCGCACCTCAGTAAGATCTATGCGACATTCCCCGAGGCCGACCATCGACCTCTTATAGGTATTACCAGTAACTTCACCGATGGGGATGCTTCCCTGCGTGACAGGTATTACAAACAGGTGATCCAGGCAGGTGGAACGCCTGTGATTATTCCTCCTGTGGCCGACAAGAACGTGCTGGTAAATACACTGGAGCACCTAGACGGTCTGCTGCTCAGCGGCGGTGCAGATTATAACCCCTTGTGGTGCGGCGAGGAACCCTCACCCAAGCTGCACGGCATCAATGCCGAACGCGACCTGCCCGAAATGCTGATCACCCGACTGGCGTATAACCGTCAGATACCTATCTTGGGCATCTGCCGGGGAATACAGACCATCGTGATGGCCCTCGACGGTCATGTAGCACAGGACATCAGCGCCTCCACCATCAAGCATTCGCAGGATGCGAGCCGCAGCGAGCTCACCCATAGCGTGACACTTCACAAGGACAGTATCTTATACGAACTGTACAAAACGCAGAACATCTATGTGAACTCCTTCCACCACCAGGCCGTTTCCGACCCCGGTTCGCGCTTCCATGTGGTGGCCACGGCTCCCGACGGTACCATCGAGGCCATCGAGAGCAGTGAATTCAAACCTATCTTAGGTGTGCAGTGGCATCCCGAATGGCTGGAAAGCGGACTCCCGTTGTTCAGCTGGCTGGTGAAGCAGGCTACGAATTTCCAGGTGGCCAAACGACTGCACCACCGAATCCTTACCTTGGATACGCACTGCGACACACCGATGTTCTTCCCGCAGGGTATTCATTTCGAGCAGCGTGACCCGCGTATCCTCGTTGACCTGCATAAGATGACCGAAGGCAGGCAGGATGCTGTCATCATGGCGGCTTATCTGCCACAACCCAAGATCGGTGAGCAGTTCTCGCAGATCGTACCGTTCGACGTGAACAGTCCGATGGCCTATGCCGACCTGATCTTCGACAAGATCGAGGAGATTGTGCGCAACAACAGTCGGTATATCAGTATTGCCCGAACCCCCAGCGACCTGTACGAAGACAAGCGGAAGGGGCGTAAGAGCATTATGTTCGGCATTGAGAACGGATTGGCCCTGAACCACGATGTGGCTAATGTGAAGCATTTCGCCCAGCGAGGGGTGGTATATATCACGCTTTGCCACAATGGGGATAATGATATCTGCGACTCTGCCAAGGGGTGTAACACGCATAATGGTGTGAGTGCCTTCGGTGAGAAAGTGATTCAGGCCATGAACGCCAACGGAATGATGGTGGATCTAAGTCATGCTAACGAAAAGAGTTTCTACGATGCCTTGGAAATCAGTCGCACACCCATTGTATGCAGTCATAGCAGCAGTCGTACCCTTTGCGACCACCCCCGTAACCTCACCGACGACCAGATGCGGGCATTGGCGGCCAAGGGCGGTGTAGCCCATACCACCCTCTACCACGGCTTCCTGCGGAAAGAGGGCGAGGCAACCATCCTTGATGCGATTGCTCATCTGGAGCATGCCATTGCCGTGATGGGAATAGACCATGTAGGCTTAGGTACGGATTTCGATGGCGACGGCGGTGTGGTGGGTATGGCCAACAGCAGCGAAGCCATTAACTTCACCCTTCACCTGCTTCGGCGCAAATATTGTGAACGCGATATTGAGAAGATCTGGGGCGGCAACTGGCTACGGGTAATGGCCCAGGTGCAGCGCATGGACAGATAAACAAAAAACGAATATACGATGATGATCATCAAGAACCTGAAACGATTCCTTCCTTTACTTCTACTCCTGCTCGTGGCTTGTAAGAGCAGTAAATCCCATCAGGATGTGCTGGTGCTGAGTGCTCCTACGGGTCCTGCATTCAATGCCGATAGTGCTTATAGCTACTGTCAGGCACAATGCGACTTCGGTCCGAGAACGATGAACAGTGCTGCGCACGACCAGTGTGAGGCGTGGATCATCAAGCAGTTCCAGCAATTCGGCTGTCAGACCATCACCCAGAAGACCGTTCTACAGGGCTATGACGGAACGGCACTGAACAGTACGAACATCATAGCTTCCACACAGCCCGACAACACCACGAGGGTGATGCTCTGTGCCCATTGGGACAGTCGGCCGTGGGCTGACAATGATCCGGACGAGAGGAACTGGAAGACACCCGTGATGGCTGCGAACGACGGAGCCAGCGGCGTGGCCGTGATGCTGGAGCTGGCGCGGCTGATACAGGCGGCCGACTCGCTGAAGGTGGGGGTTGACTTCATCTGCTTTGATGCAGAAGACTGGGGTACGCCGCAATGGGACACCAACACGTATAACACCACAGGCGATGTGTGGGCGTTGGGAGCAGCCTATTGGGCCAGTAACCCGCATGTAGCTGACTACAGACCGCGCTACGGAATCCTCCTCGACATGGTAGGCGGTCAGGGTGCGCAGTTCTATCAGGAGCGTTTCTCCAAGCAATATGCACAGCCTATATTAAATAAGGTGTGGGCAGCAGCCAAGGTGGTGGGCTTCGGCAGCTATTTCCCCGACAGCAGTGGGGAGTATATCACCGACGACCATACGCCCATCAATACGCAGGCACGTATCCCAACCATTGATATTATTCCCTTCTATCCCGACTGTCAGCAAAGCGGGTTCGGCCCTACCTGGCACACCATTAACGACGATATGGAGCATATCGACAAGAACACACTCCAAGCCGTAGGACAGACATTGGTGCAGGTGCTGTATTCGGAAGGGAAAACAGATTAAGCCAGTTTCTCAATCTTTAAGGTCTGATCACAATAATCAACCACTGCCGGACGGTGGGTGATGAAGATGATTGTCTTGTCGCGCTTCTGCAGGATATTCTGCAGCAGCTGCCGTTCCGTGTCGGGATCAAGGGCGCTGGTAGCCTCATCGAACAGCATGATGCCACGGTTGCGCAACAAGGCACGGGCAATGGCAATGCGCTGCGCCTGACCTTCACTCAAGCCGCCGCCCGACTCGGCGCACGAGGTGTCCAAGCCCTTGGGCAGATCAAACACGAAGCCTGCACAAGCCTGCATCAGCACTTCCTTCATCTCCTCATCCGTGGCGTTCAGTTTTCCTAAACGCAGGTTCTCACGTATTGTACCGCTCATCAAGGTGTTTCCCTGCGGTACATAAACGAAGTTACAGCGCATGCGGGGAGAGAGCGTTTTCTTCATCTTCTCATTATAGATGGAAACCTCACCACTCTGCGGGCGTAGCAAGGCCAGAATCAATCGTACAAGGGTGGTCTTACCTGCTCCCGTCTCGCCCAAGATGGCCGTACAGCTACCCGGGTAGAAATCGAACGACAGGTTGTCTATCACCTTGCCGTCGGTGGGTTCATACTCATACGAGATAGCCTCCAACCGCACGCCACACGGACCTTCCAACTCTATGGGCTCTCCCTGCTCTTCCATGGGATCTTCCTCCAGCTCCATCAAACGCTCTGCGGCCGTGAACACGCTCACGAAGGCAGGCACCAGTTTGGTCAGTCCGCGTGCCGGTCCCTGAATCCTGTTCACCAGCTGCAGGAAGGCGGTCATACCACCGAAGGTAAGCGTACCGGCCGACATGCGCAGGGCCGACCACAGGAAGGCAACCAGGTAACCTAAGGCGAAGCCGAAGTTCAGAATCAGGTTACTGAACACGGAGAACATCGTGCGTTTCACCACGTTCTGCCGCAGTTCACTCTGCGTGTTCTCCAAACGGTCAACCATCATCGTATCACTCTCCAGTGTCTTGATGAGCATACGGTTCTGCACCGTTTCCTGTAATACACTTTGCACCTTCGAGTCGCTATCGCGCACCTGACGGGTAAAGTGCCGCATCTGGTTCACATAAATCTTACTCACTGCCAGGAACAGAGGTAACATCACTATGATGATGACTGCCAGCCACTTGTCCATGGAGAACAGATAGACGAACGCGCCGAGGAACATGGCCAAGGTGGAGAGGGCTCCCGGTAAGGTCTCCGTGAGGAAGCTCACCACATTACCCACATCGCCTTCCAGTCGGTTAATCACATCACCGCTGTGCATGCGTTCCTTCCCGCGCCATTCAGAGCGCAGGATCCTGTCGAGCATTCGTTGCTGCATACGGTTCTGTGCGCGGATTCCCAAGATGTTCCGCACCCAGATACTACTGATGCTGATGGCGAAATTAGCCAGTATCAGCAGTCCCATATAGGCCACCGCCCAATAGAGGGAGCCTTCAGCCGTATGAGAGGCCACGTCGATGGCGTGCTGAATAGCCCATACCTGAGCCAGACTCACCACCACGCTCAGCAGTCCTAACGAGGCATTCAGCACAGCCTGCAACTGATTGCCCCGCCAAGCGCGCCACAGCCATTTCATAATAACCTTCGCGCTGTACTTGCTTTCCTTCCTGCTAAAATACTCCCTTATATTCAACTTTGAACTACCTTTGATCCATCCCCCACATCATCTTCTCCCTCAGGGTGGAGAAATACTTCTGTCCGCGCCGTTTCACGATATGAATGCCATACGGTGCCTTGCGGATGGTGAGTCGTGTACCCTCCTCACAACGCTCCGACCTGCCGTCTATGGCAATCAGGAAGTTATGCGAACGACTCTCCACGGTGATGGTGATCTCACTGTCGTCCTTCACCACGATAGGACGGATGTTCAGACTATGCGGGGCGACGGGTGTCAGACAAAGGATTCCTGCCTGCGGCACAATGATCGGTCCACCGTTCGAGAGCGAATAGGCCGTGCTACCCGTGGGTGTACTCACGATCAAGCCGTCAGCCTGATAGGTAACCAGATACTCACCGTTAATACATGTGCGTATAGAAATCATCGAGGCATTGTCACGTTTCAGCACCGCAATATCGTTCAGCGCCCGCGGACAGGTCTGCAGCTGCTGTCCTTCCAGCTCCGCCTGAATCACCGCATGGTCCTCCAAGTCGTACTCCCCACGATAGAGCGCGTCAATGGCACTCTCTATCTCCTGCGGACTCACATCTGCGAGGAATCCCAAGCGCCCCATGTTCACACCCATGATGGGAATATTCTTGTTTCCTACGAAATGAGCCGACTTCAGTAGCGTACCGTCACCTCCCATGGAGATCACGAAGTCGGCTTCGAAGTCATTCCCCTCGAACACCCTCGTCACCTGCACATCCAGATGCTGCCCCTTTGTCACGAAGTTGTAGAACTCCCGCTCCATAAACACATCTGCCTCCCGCTCTGACAGATACGAGAGTATTTTCTGGATGCTGGCCGACTTCTTCGCCTGATACACATTGCCGAAGATGGCGAACCGTAGTTTCTTCTTTCCTTCCTTCTCCATGCACATTCCTTTTGACTGCAAAGATACGATTAAGCGAGGACAAAACAAAATAAATATGAATTTATTTTTATTGTCGAGCGTGAGTATCTTCGGCGAAGCCAAAGTACGGATAAGTGAGCAAAATGCAAAAGGAAAGTATACTTTTCTTTTCATTTTCGAACGAAAGTATCTTCGGCGAAGCCAAAGTACGATTAAGCGAGGACAAAACAAAGAAAAACATTATTTTTCTTTAATTTTGTCGAGCGTGAGTATCTTCGCGAAGCCAGAGTTACTATGTTTGCAGACGCTAACAGTTGATTTTGACTATCCAAACACCACTCTCGGGGGCTGCGAGCCCCCTGCCGCAAGGCACCCCCTCGGTGTTTTTCATAGTTTTCTGAGCA
>Ga0256404_1000772_pt1 | contig 82135 bp, 70 predicted proteins | sample RumenRJG_01DNA_FD_185990 | JGI IMG/M metagenome (GOLD analysis project Ga0256404, IMG submission 185990) | Bovine rumen microbial communities from Lethbridge, Alberta, Canada - RJG_01 | ecosystem: Host-associated > Mammals > Digestive system > Stomach > Rumen | place: Canada: Alberta | collected...
AATCGTGTACATTTATGAACTGATACTCGGACTGGCTAAAAATTATGTGTTCACGCATACTACAAACCGCATTGATGTTATGCTCAGTTTCCGACTGTTCAAACATTTGTTTGCACTTCCCCTGAAATATTTTGAATCCCGTCGTGTGGGTGAAACGGTAGCAAGAGTCCGTGAACTTGACAGTATACGAAGTTTCCTGACAGGAACGCCGCTAAGTTCGATGATAGATCTTATCTTTATAATTGTGTATATCGTGGTGCTGTTCTGTTATAGTAAAATGTTGACTGTTATTGTTATCTGTTCAATACCTGTTTATGCGATACTTTCTGCGATAGTTACACCGCTTTTTAAGAAGCGTCTTGATGAGAAATTTGAAACGGGTGCGAATACTCAGTCGTTCCTTGTTGAATCAATAACTGGCGTTCAGACAGTAAAATCCTACGCTTTAGAGCCAAAATTTGAGAAGAAGTGGGGGGACTTGCAGGCTGAATATGTTAAGGCAAGCTATAAAACTTCTATGGTATCTGCTACGGCAGGAACAACAGGTCAATTCATTCAGAAAGTATTTGACCTTTTGATCCTGTTCTTTGGTGCAAAGGCTGTTATGGACGGCAATTTTACTGTTGGACAGCTTGTTGCGTTCCGTATGCTCTCTGGCAGAGTCAGCGGTCCTGTACTCAGGCTTGTGCAGCTCTGGCAGGAATACCAGCAGGCTTCACTTTCAGTAAAGCGTATCGGAGACATTTTCAATACTGCTCCTGAACCGATTTTGAACACTAACCAGACTTCCATGCCAAGAGTTCAGGGAAAAATCGTATTCGATCAGGTGCATTTCCGTTACAATCCGCAGGGCGGTGAAGTTATCAAGGGAATATCATTTGAGATACCGGCTGGAATGGTAGTGGGTGTTGTGGGACGAAGTGGTTCTGGAAAAAGTACAATATCCAAGCTGATTCAGCGGCTTTACATAGCAGAAGCCGGAAAAATATCTGTTGACGGAATGGATATTTCCCTTGTGAACCCTGCAATGCTAAGAAAGCAGATAGGTGTTGTGTTGCAGGAAAACTTCATGTTCAACGGAACTGTTGCGGAGAACATCTCGATCCACTGTCCCACAGCAACTATGGATAGAATTATAGAATGTGCAAAAATCGCAGGTGCGCACGATTTTATCCTTGAACTGCCTAACGGCTATGATACAATTATTGGTGAAAAAGGTATGGGGCTTTCCGGAGGTCAGAAGCAAAGAGTTGCAATCGCAAGGGCTATTCTTAACGACCCAAGAATTCTCATCTTTGATGAGGCAACATCAGCCCTTGATTATGAGTCCGAAAGCATAATTCAGAATAATCTTAAAGAAATTTGCAAGAATCGAACAGTTATTATCATAGCTCACAGATTGTCCACGCTTAAAGATGCGCAGAAGATCATGGTTATCGACAAGGGCAATCTTGTTGAATATGATACTCATGATAATCTTATGGCTCTGAACGGATTGTATGCTTATCTTTATAATCAGCAGCAAAGGGGTGAGGTCGATGGATAAGGAACAAAAAGCTTATGTTCTCAGACATAGCAGAAAACGTGACAAGGAACTGAAATACGACTTCATGCCGTCCATGCTTGAGATTATTGAGCGCCCCGCACACAAAGCTGGGACAGTTATCATTCTCGGTGTTTTTACGCTTTTAATTGCAGCAATTATATGGGCTTGTCTGTCTGAGGTGGATATAGTTGTCACTTCAAGCGGTACTATGCAGCCGGTGGGAAATATCAGTTCACTCAACACCTATACCAGTGGTACAGTGAAAGCGATCAATGTTGAGGAAGGCGCATACGTGAAAGCAGGAGATGTGCTTATCGAACTTGATACGCAGAGCATTGATATTGATGTAGAATCACTTACACAGCAGAAAGAGGTTCTCGAAGCACAAAAAGAAATATACACATTAATAAAAAATGGCAAAGATGTTTCAGAAGTAGATATAACAAAGTATAGCTCTAATCTACAGCCGTACATTCTGACAATAATTGATAATGATAAGGCTTATAAAAATAATCTTGACATACTTGAAAGTACGAAGGAAAATGCTGGTCTTACAAGAGATATAGCGAAGATAAAATATGACGATTATAATACAAATCCTGCCATTTCAAAAGCCGAATTCAATGCACAGGAACTTGTACTTAAACAAGCTGAAAATGAATATCTGCAAGCAGAACTGAACATTCTTAATGCTCAGACATCATACAGCGAAAAGATAAATTCAAGTATTTCAGATATTAACAGTAAGCTCAAACAGGCTGATTCTGAACTTGAGAAATATCAGCTCTCGCTTGAGTACCAGAAAATAATTGCTCCCGTAAATGGCTACATCAACAGCATTGCAGTTAACAACGTCGGTGAGACGGTTACATCTGCACAGCAAATTATAACCATTGTTCCTGCAGATGCACCTGTTGAAATGGTTTGCTATGTTAAAAATATGGATATCGCTGATATTACAGTTGGAATGGAAGCAGAAATAAAGCTCGAAGCCTACCCATACAACAAATATGGAACTGTAAAAGGAACGGTCAAGTATATAAGCCCCAGTTCTTTCAACAGTGAACAGTTAGGCAGTGTTTATCTTGTAAAGCTGGATGTAGATAACACAAACCCGAATATCAACGTAATGTCCGGTCTTTCCGGCAGTGTTGAGGTGAAAATCGGAAAGCAATCTGTTATGAAGTACTTCCTTGATCCTATAGTCAAAGGATTCGGTGAGAGTTTGAAGGAAAAGTAAGTTTTTTATAAACTACCAAAAACTATAGCCTAATGGCGCACCCGTTTTCCGTTCCACATAAGTCCGATTAGGCATTGTGGAGCATACCACAACAGACACAAACCCTATTGGAACAAATAACCGCAAGCTCTCGGAAACGCTCTGTAAGCGTTTCTGAGGGCTTTTTCTTTTCAGCGGTTAGTTTTCCGCTCCGCAGGCTCGGACGGTGCTGTGGGGCATTTCCGTTCGCCGGACGGTCAAGCTGAGGTCGGCTCGGCAATGCCGTGACGGAGTTCATACTCACGCACACGGCGGTAGAAAGTATTTGCTGACATATCCATTCTCCGCATAAAGTCCCTGCCCGTAATGTTCTTCGACTTCCATTCCCCATAGAGCTGCCCGAACCTCGTCCAGTCGGTGGGGATAGGCTTTCGCCCGGTGTACTTGCCCTGTGCCTTAGCGATCTCGATGCCCTCACGCTGTCGCTGTTTGAGCTGCTCACGCTCCAACTGAGAGAGGGCAGCGAACACGGTCAACATGAATTTGCCCGTAGGCGTGTCGGTGTCGATGTTTTCCTTGTGGCTGATGAGCGTTACCCCTTTATCGGTAAGGGTGTCAATGATGTTCAGCAAGTCCTTTGTAGAGCGCCCCAGACGGCTGATGCTCTCGATGTAGAGGGTGTCACCCTCACGCACATAGTCAAGCATTGCCCTGAGCTGAGGGCGGTCGGTGTTAGCTCCTGACAGCTTCTCGGAGAAGATGCGGTCAACCTGATAGTCGCACATGATCTCCTGCTGACGGGCGGTTTCTTGGTGTTCGGTGGAAACTCTGATGTATCCGATTTTGCTCATAGTATCGTCCTTTCTTTATTCAAGAGTGTCTTTCTTTCTCTGCTGAGTGAGCTCCTTCTGTCTGTATTTCTCACGCTCACGCTTCATCTGCTGTTCGTTGATGTACTGGCGCACCTGTCGGGTATATTTCTTCGCCGTTTCACGTTTGGTGAGGAATGCGGTATGCTCGACATTAAGCCTGTTCCACTTCGATTTCAGCTTATTGGACTTCTCCAAAAGGTCAAGCATTGTCGGCGGTTTGCCGTCAACAGCATATTTCTTGATATGCTCCCTGATATACTTGACCGTCTGCTCGTAGTCCTCGATCGTGGCGGCATTTTTCTTCTTGAAACGACTCTGCGACCAGCCCGATTTGCCCTGATACTCCTTGTAAACAGGTTCCAGCTCGTCACGGTGCTTCATCTTTTCAATGAGAGTGTCGATAGCCGTAAACTTCTTTCTCAGATCAGCAAGCTCAGTTGTGTGGTCATCATCGTGAGGTGTATTGAAGAAAAATCCTGACAGCTCGCTGAATGACATAACGCCACCCGATTCAAGATCTGCGATAATTTCATCGGCTCTGCCCATACCTCTGATAGCTTTCCACGGATCTTCTTTCTTTTCAGGTGCTTTGCTCTCGATTGGCTTGGGTGCGGTAGGCTCTGCAACGGTCGGCTTGGTCGTTGTGGTAGGAGTTGGTGTCGGCTCGGCTGGCTTGGCAGAAGTTCGGTTGAGCAGGGCAAGCTCTGCCTGCTGTCTTGCCCGACGGGCAGCAAGGAATTTCTCCATTGCTTCTTCGGCGGCAGCTTTCTTCTGTGCGGTTTCAATGGTTTCGGTGATAGCACTCGGCTCAAATTCATCACCCAGCGTATCAGCTCTTGTAAACCTCTGCTGACCGTCACCAGATAGCTTGAATTTCAGCTTGACCTTATTTTGCGGAGTATACACATACTCGATACCGCTGTCGGTGCAGTTCTTGAGGAAGTCCTCAAAGCTCCTGCTGTAAGGAATAATCTCCCTGAGCATATTGCGGAGCTTGTCCTTCCATGACTTGCCCTCTTTCTTCATTTCGTTCTCATAATGTGATACGCCCTTACCAATCGGCTCAATAACAGATATACCGTGTTCGGCACATATCTCGTCCGAAATCTCACGCAGCTCTGCCCACGCTCTTTCAGACTTTCTGCCCTGATTATGCTCGGTGGTAAAGCTGAGTCCGTTATACAGATTCGTATTGTTAAAAATCACATGACAATGCAGGTGTGACTTATCATGGTGGACGGCTATCACATATTGATAATCGCCTTTCAGATAGCGATCGCAAAGCTCCTCACCAATCTGCATAGCCTGTTCGGGCGTGACTTCACCGGGGGCAAAACTCTGAATCATGTGATAGGCAAGGATCTGTGTTCGCCCTGTTCCTGTGTCTCGGACAGCTCGGAAGTCCTCGCTTGCTCCTGCACTGTCGGCTCGGCAAGCATAAGAGTTGACATATAAACCGTCGATGGTCTTATCTCCGTTTGTGATGTAAGCGATCGCTGCGCTGACTGTTGCCCGGATCGTATGGATAGAAGTGTATGCCAAATCTCGTTTACCCCTTTCTTTATCTCGGTAATATCCTCGGCATAGATGTGACCTGTGCTGTAAAGTCGGACAAGTATCTGATTGATGTTCGCTCCGATGCGTTTCATCAGACGATTGCATTCGGCAATCTCGGTGCGGTCGGGAGTGAGATCAACCCTCGCACGAACGCAGTCACGGATATACTCGGTCTTGTTCTTGTAACCGTACTGCTCACACCTTGCTATGATGTCCTGCATTTCGGATTCTGTAAACCTGACATTAAGTGTGTAGGACTTCTTCTCCCTCTTACGTTTCAGGTACTTGCGCTCATCATCGGAAAGCTCGTCCTCGGACTTGTGTGCAAGGGTATCGTCAAGCTCGGCAGCAAGCTCTTTGTCCAGAGCATTGTTGATAGCTCCCTCGTAGGTCATACCCTCGAACTCTATAGCCTTGTGCTTGGGCGGTCTGCCACGTTTCTTTTTCTCCGTATTCATGGTGGTGTCTCCTTTGTTTTTATTTCGGCGTAAGCCGATTTTTTTATGACCGCTGTGCGGTCATTTCGGGGCTTGGGGTGTCCCCAACAAGCATTTGGTATTTTCGCTCGCTGTGCGGCGCAAAATACAATGCTTGTTATTTTTGTTGCGCTATGGCGCATATTTCTCGCCTGTGGGATTTGTGTATCACGCAGGCTTTCGTTGCTCCGTCAGCGAATTCGTGGAGCGAATGCGACATCTCTCACCGCCGCTTGGTCGGCGGTCATACTCGCTCACGCTCCTGCGTGATGCCCTCAATCATCATCGGTGTCAATATTCTAAACTGGTACAGCGCAGTTTCAGCGCAATGAGGGCGGCAATCTGGTGAAAAGTTTGCCGTTGAAATTTTCCCCATAACAACTTGACGAACTCGAAAACTCTAATGGCGCACAAAGTTCATGCGCCCTGCGAATAGACAGATAGCTCCGAAATTTGCTATAATATTATCGTGGGGTTAAATCAAATCCTGCGATACTCCAAACCGAAATGAGGTGATGCGAATGAGTAAGAAAGCTAAGAGCGAGGTCGCTGACAACTCTGCTGATACCGTCATGGACGGAGTGCTGTCTGAGAATCAGGCAAAGCTCAACAAACTGAACAATTCTATTCAGGCAGCCTATGAGCGCCGCCGTAAGATTATCACGGACAGCAAGCTCTACACCTACGATAAGCTCTCACAGCTTTACGGCGGTGCTGAGGGGCAGGCACTTCTCGATGCGGTGACTGCGGAGCATACGCTGATTGGCAAGCTGACCGACAGCGGAATGTCCTACGCTGACATTGAGGGGCTGGTCGATAGTTCTGACGGTGCAGACAGCAAGTCGGACAACAGCTCGGACGATGATGAATTTGTCGGGCAGACTTCTTTCTTCGGAGATAATTCCTACAAGGATTAACATATTTCCGACAACAAAACGATAACTGTGTAAGGGGCGGCAGCAATGCCGTTCCTCACGGCTATAATCACAACTGACAACCATGAGGGTGAGAGATATAAAGCGATGCCCTCAGACCTATAAGCGTAGATATAGATAAGCTAAGGAGATAAATTCGCTATGAACGAAACAACAACTGCCGCCGTTGCGGTATCGGGAAGTGTGTCCGAGTACCATATCGGACATACCACATACAGAGTGACAACAACTTTTAACCCAGCTTTTCGGCAAAGCCTGAGCGACATTCTCGCAAGGCTCATCACGGCTGACTGTGAGAAAATGCTCGGTGAATCCGGACAAGAACAGGACAAGCAGGCTGTTTGATTTTGGAATATCGGCGCATTGAAAAAAGAAACAAGGTGCGCTATAATGATAATAGCTTGCTGTATCTGTCGGAAAGTGAGGTTAATATGACAGACAAGATAACAGCTTTATACTGCCGTCTTTCGCAGGACGATATGTTGGACGGCGAGAGCAACAGTATCACCAACCAGAAGGCTATCCTCCAGAAATTCGCTGAGGACAACGGCTTTCCCAATCCGACTTTCTACGTCGATGACGGAGTAAGCGGCACGACTTGGGAGCGTGACGGCTTCAAAGCGATGATGGCTGACATTGAGGAAGGCAAGGTCGCAACGGTCATCACCAAAGACCTTTCAAGGCTCGGTCGTGATTACCTGAAAACAGGTGAGCTGATCGAAATGGTTTTCCCCGACTATGATGTCCGCTACATTGCCGTGAATGACAATGTTGATACAGCGAAATCTGAGAACGAACTGCTTGCTTTCAAAAATATCTTCAATGACTGGTATGCCCGTGATTGCAGTAAGAAGATTCGTGCGGTGTTCAGGGCAAAGGGACAGTCGGGCAAGCACCTGTGTCCGCCCGTGTACGGCTACAAGAAGTCGGATACCGACAAGAATTTGTGGGTAATTGACGAGCCTGCCGCCGAGGTGGTACGCAAGATTTTCAAGCTCTGCATTGACGGCTACGGTCCGGTGCAGATTGCCCGTATCTTGACCGAACAGGGTATCCCTACGCCGACTGCCTACGCATTATCGCAAGGCAGGGATAACGGACGGCATAACGCAAAGACATACCGCTGGGGAGCGCAGACAATTGCCCATATCCTTGAACGCTACGAATACTGCGGTCACACGGTCAATTTCCGCACAAAGATGAAGTCTTACAAGGTTCACAAGATCGTCTACAATCCGCAGGACGAGTGGCAGATCTTCGAGAATACGCAAGAGCCTATCATCACACAGCAAACCTTTGACTTGGTGCAGGAACTTCGCAAGCACAAGCGCAGACCGCAGAAGATGCAGACAGTCAACCCGTTCGCAGGAATGGTGTACTGTGCCGACTGTGGCGAGAAGATGTACCTGAGCCGCCGTAAGAATGAGCGTCCCGAACAGGAGCATATGCGTTGTTCTACATACGCAAAGGAACAGGACAAATGCTCGGTGCATTATATCCGCACCTGCGTACTCAACGAAATTGTCCTCGGTGAGCTGAACAAGCTCCTTGCCACTGTGAGGGAGAACGAGGACGAGTTTATTCAGACCGCTATGAGCAATTCCGTTCAGCGTAAAACCTCGGAGCTTACAAAAGCAAAGAAAACGCTGAAACAGGCTGAAAAGCGTATCGCTGAACTGGACAAGTTGTTCACCAGACTGTATTGTCCATTATTCAGTTTGCTTTGTCAACAGACTTTCTACCGTTTTAGGGTTGTTTTCGGCTTCTACCAAGTTTCTACCAACTTTTTTACCGTTGGCTTTCTACCAAATTTCTACCAAAAATCTTCAAAATGCTTGAATTTTCAGAACAGCGCTGTTTCGCTGTTTTTGAGCTTTCTACCATTAAAAAGCCCCATGGAATCGGATTTTTTTGTGTGACTCAGTGTGACTCGGTGGTACTCAGTGTGAAATTGGTTTGATAATACCATATTTTGAACGATTAGTCAATGATAGAAAAACGCTATATGCTCCGTATCAAGATAGCGTACTTTTTCTCGGAAACAGCGTAACAAAGCGGACAGACATCGGGAGGCTGTCTTTGGGTGAACATGATGACACTTTGAATTGTTGGTCAGACATAAATTATTATATTTGCACGGAAATTGCAGTTGATGTCAAAATTGTTCATTTTTGCGGTATTGTTAATTTGAATTTTATATAGAATATGGAACAATCAAAAAAAGCATTGACAAAGACACTACTTCTGAATATAATATAAAACTGAAAATGATTATCGTTTTCAATTGTGATGCATCAGGGAATAAACGTAATTAAATTGAGATATGCAAATGCTGTAAAGCGAGGTGAGCTGTTATGTCAGGAAAAAGGAATAAAGTGTTAGCATGGCTTGTGCTTTTTATGTTTGGTCTTGTCATATTCGGTTCAACTGTATTCATAGTGATTCACGCAGACCATGAATGTACAAGTGAGGACTGTTCTGTCTGCATGGAGCTTGCTGAATGTCATAAGACATTGAATGCATTCGGCACTGATGTTGCCGGCACTGTCAGGATCACAGTGATCCTGATCGCAATAGCATTTATCATAAAGGAAATCATTGTTGACAGATCTTATCACACTACCCTTATATCCCTTAAAGTGGAACTTCTGAATTAAGAATAAATCGTTAATATGATGGTATAGCTGTCCTGTTTGTTTAACACGGGATGTGGTTTGCAGTTTGTTTGCGACTTGGCACATCCTGTTGCGTGGGGCTATAAATTTTTGATTTGGAGGTCAATTTATTATGTTTAAAAAAATCAGTGCGTTTATGATCGCTCTTTCACTTGCAGCTGTTGGTATGACAGGATGCGGTTCAGAGAAAAGTGAAAGCGCATCTCAGAAAAATGCCACACAGGCTTCAATTGAAACGCAGAAGGAGAATAATGCTGCTAATCCGAAAGATAACAGCAATGGATCGTTCAGTGTCGTATGTACGATCTTCCCGGAATATGACTGGGTAAAGGAGATACTTGGAAAACACACAGAAAATGCTGAGATAACATATCTTCTCGACAACGGAGTTGATCTTCACAGCTATCAGCCAACTGCTGAGGATATGATGAAGATCTCAACCTGCGATTTGTTCATATATGTCGGCGGCGAGTCTGATGAATGGGTAGAGGATGCTCTTGATGATGCTGATAACAAGAATATGAAGGTTATCGACCTTATGGATGTTCTCGGAGATTCGGCAAAGGCTGAGGAACTCAAGGAAGGTATGCAGGCTGATGAAGAAGAGCATGATCACGAGGAAAATGAGAGTGAGGATCATGAGGAAGAGATCGAATATGATGAACACGTATGGCTCTCTTTGAAAAATGCGAAGGTATTCTGCACTGAGATCGAGAAGAATCTTGAAGCGATAGACTCCGCTAATGCTGCTGACTACAAGGCAAATCTTGCTGGTTACACTAAAGAGCTTGATAAGCTTGACAGTTCATTCAAGAAAGCTTTTGATGAGTCAAAGCAGAAGACTCTCGTGTTCGGAGACAGATTCCCGTTCCGTTACTTTGTTGAGGATTACGGTCTTGATTATTACGCTGCTTTCATTGGCTGTTCGGCAGAAACAGAAGCAAGCTTTGAGACTATATCTTTCCTTTCTGATAAGGTTAAGGAGCTTGACTGCAAAACTATATATACACTTGAAAACTCGGATAAGTCTATTGCTGAGACTATAATCAGTACATCAGGAAAAGACGTTGATATAGCTGAACTTAATTCACTTCAGTCTGTATCAAAAGATGATATAAAAGACGGCGCAAGCTATATTTCACTCATGCAGAAGAACTATAATGTTCTGAAAGAAGCACTTGCAAAATAATAATTGATATGTGCAGGAGTATGTTTGCCGCTCCTGCACTTTCAATGAACGGAGGAAGGAAAATGTATGCACAAATGGTATGCAGAAATGCTGCTCTTGGATATGATGGACGTATAGTTGCGGAGAAACTGGATTTCACTATAAACAAAGGTGATTATCTGTGCATCCTCGGCGAGAACGGTTCCGGTAAAAGCACATTGATAAAAGCGATCTTAGGTATCAGACCGCAGGTCAGCGGTGAGATAGCATGGTGCGGCGACATCAAAAAGAATGAGGTAGGCTATCTTCCTCAGCAGACCGTTGTGCAGAAAGATTTTCCTGCTTCTGTTCGTGAGATAGTACGTTCCGGATGTCTTGCAAAATGCGGACTCCGTCCATTTTACAGCAGAACTGAAAAAGAACTTGCTGAAAGTACTATGAAACAGCTTGAAATTGATAAACTTGCAAAACGCTGTTACCGCGAGCTTTCAGGCGGTCAGCAGCAAAGAGTTCTGCTTGCAAGGGCACTGTGCGCGACACGTAGAATGTTATTGCTGGATGAACCTGTGACAGGACTTGATCCTAAGGCTCAGACGGAACTCTACGAACTGATAGCCCGTCTTAACCGGGAAGGTGTAACCATAATCATGGTATCTCACGATATAGTTTCGGCTGTTAAGTACGCCACACATATTCTGCATATAGGGAAGAGAAAACAGCTGTTTTTCGGAAAAACATCGGATTATTTGAAGAGTCCGCACGGAAAGCTGTTTATAGGATCGGAGATGATAGGAAATGAGTAATATAGAAAAACTGCAATTCTACTTTGGCTTCTCTTATGTACGATATGCGTTTATTGTAGGAATACTCATTGCACTGTGTTCATCTCTGCTCGGAGTTACCCTTGTATTAAAAAGGTTTTCGTTCATTGGCGATGGTCTTTCTCATGTTGCTTTCGGAGCAATGTCGTTTGCAGCAACTCTGCCTGTTATGATAAAGAAATACGCTCTTGCTATAAGCGGCGAGGATAAGCTGAGTCCGCGTATGCAGAGCATAGTAAGCTGGATAGCTAAGCTGAATGATATGTACATAATCCTGCCTGTTACACTGATATGTGCAATACTTCTCCTGCGGACAGGTCAGAATACCAAGATCAAGGGGGATGCCGCAGTTGCTATGCTGTCTGTCGGAGCACTTGCGATAGGTTATCTACTTATGAACCGCTATCCTTCCAGAGCAAATATCAGCGGTGATGTTTGCAGTACACTTTTCGGTTCGACTTCTATAATAACACTGAAACAGGAGGATGTAAGGCTTTGCATAGTGATGTCGGTTATTGTAATAGTTACATATATAATGTTTTACAACAAGATATTTGCAGTCACATTCGATGAGAACTTCACTAACGCAACAGGCATTAAGGCGGATGCTTACAATCTGCTGATAGCAGTTATCACAGCGCTGATAATAGTACTTGCAATGAATCTTGTAGGCTCGCTGTTAATATCAGCACTTATAATATTTCCTGCATTGTCCGCTATGAGAGTTTTCAAGAGTTTCCGGAGCGTTATAATATGCTCGGGAGTTGTCTCGGTTTTATGTGCGGCATTCGGGATCATATCATCAATTCTTTTTTCAACTCCGGTAGGCTCAACTATTGTTGTAGCTGATCTTGCAGTATTTATATTGTTTTCACTAATATCGTTTTTTATCGGTAAACTCAGAAAGAGTTAAAGAGGTGCTATCATGAAAATAAACAGTTTGATTTCGGTATTATCTGCGTCGCTTGTATTCCTTACGGGATGCGGCAGTACTTCTTCTGCAACAGGCGGAACTATTGAAAGCTATCAGGCAAGTCTTACTGTTGCCGATACGACTGAGTATATGTCTGCTGCTATGCCGGACAGCAGTGATGGCGAAATAGATATTGACCTCACAAAGCTGGATGCAAATATGATCTACGCTCAGGTAGCCGATATGGTGAATAACGGTGATTCTTATCTCGGTAAGACAGTAAAGGTCAAAGGACCGTTTTCTTACTTTCAGGAATCAGACGGAAGAGAGTTTTTTGCTGTATTGATAAGTGATGCTACCGCCTGCTGTTCTCAGGGCATAGAGTTTGTTCTGGACGGCAACTATTCATACCCCGAGGATTATCCATCTATTGGCACTGAAATAACTGTTGTCGGTAAATTCAATTACTATACAGAGGATGATTTTTACACCTATTGTCAGCTGTTGAATGCAGAGATGGAGGTAAATGACAAGCTGACATGGGAAAAGTGATACAATGATAAAAGTCCGTGAGTGATGAACTCCCGGACTTTTATTATAAGCCGTGATTTTCGTATATGGACAAAAATTGTGTTTTATGGTAAAATGGTATCAGTCAGATTATTTGAGAGCGGAGCGTTAATATGAAAACGATAACAGTTGGAATAACAGCCCACGTAGATTCCGGAAAGACCACACTTGCAGAAGCTATGCTTTACAAGAGCGGTAATATGAGAAAACTCGGCAGAGTTGACAATGGAGATTCTGCACTTGATACAGATTCGATCGAAAGAGAAAGAGGTATTACTATATTCGCACATCAGGCTGAGTTTACAGCAGGTGATAAAAGGATAATGCTTCTTGATACTCCCGGTCACGTTGATTTTTCAGCAGAAACAGAACGCGTGATGAGTGTTCTTGACTATGCTGTGCTTGTTATCAGCGGTACAGACGGAGTTCAGAGCCATACTTCAACTTTATGGAAGCTGCTTCGCAAGTATGAAGTGCCTGTGTTCATATTTGTAAACAAAATGGATCTTATTTCTGCCGACAGAAGTGCAGTCCTTGATGAGCTTCGCCGGAGACTTTCCGCAGACTGCTGCGATTTTTCCGGATCGGATGATGATATATCTGAAAACACAGCAACCTGTTGTGAGGAACTCATGGAGAAGTATCTTGTCTCCGGAAAACTCAGTGATGCGGACATTGCAAAGGCTGTCTCACAGCGCAGGATATTTCCGTGCTGCTTTGGTTCGGCTCTGAAAATGGACGGGATAGAAGAATTCATCGGTGTACTGAGCAGATTTTCGTCAGAGCCGGAACGTTTGCAGTCTCTCGCATTAAAAGTCTATAAGATCTCATATGATCCTAAGGGAACGCGCCTGACTCATCTGAAAGTGAACGGCGGAAGTATTTCAGTCAGGGACGAGCTTTCGTATACAGATCAGGAAGGCAATGAAGTTAATGAAAAGATAAGCTCTGTCAGGTTTTATTCCGGCGAAAAGTTCCGTACAGCTGAAAGTGCCGGAGCCGGTGAGATATGCGCCGTAACAGGTCTGAAAGGAACATACTCGGGGCAGGGTATAGGCAGCGAAAGGGATTCTGTCAGTGCAATGCTTGAACCTATCATGACGTATAAAGTCAAACTGCCTGAGGGGAGCAGTGTATATGACATCCTTGATGATCTCAGGAGACTTGAGGACGAAGATCCGCAGCTTCATATCGTATGGAACGAACAGCTGAGGGAGATACATATTCAACTTATGGGAGCAGTGCAGCTTGAAGTCCTCGTTCAGCGCATTGAGATGAGGTATGGCTATAAAGTCAGCTTTGAGGACGGTGCTATAACTTACCGTGAGACTATCCGCAGCGCAGTTGAAGGCGTAGGTCATTATGAGCCGCTTAGGCATTATGCAGAGGTACATCTTCTTATAGAGCCGCTTGAACGCGGAAGAGGACTTGTCTTTGCTTCCGACTGTCCTGAGGATGAACTTGACCGCAACTGGCAGCGTCTTATACTTACTCATCTGAAAGAGAAAACGCATTCGGGAGTTCTTACGGGTTCTCCTGTAACTGATATGAAGTTTACTTTGAAGTCCGGCCGCGCACACTTGAAGCATACCGAGGGCGGTGACTTCCGTCAGGCTACATACAGGGCGGTGCGTCAGGGACTTCGCTCAGCAGAGAGCGTCCTGCTCGAACCATACTACGATTATGAGCTTGAGATACCCTCAGAGTGCGTAGGAAGAGCAATATCTGATCTCCAGCATTTCGGAGCTGAATTTGGTCAGCCTGAAATGTCGGGGGAGATGTCTGTGATAAAAGGCAGCGCACCGGTTTCCGAGATCGGAGCTTACCAGATGGAGGTCATCGGCTATACAAGGGGCAGGGGAAGGCTGATATGTACCTTTTCCGGATACCGTGAGTGTCACGATGCTGAGCGCGTGATAGCTGAGATTGGCTATGACTGCGATGGTGATACTGAAAATACAGCTGATTCAGTGTTCTGTTCACACGGAGCAGGCTATGTCGTTAAGTGGAATGAAGTCCCCGAGCATATGCACCTGCCTTCATGTATGACAAATAAGCTTCCGGAAGAAAAAACGGACTTCGCAAGAATACGCAGCTTTGCCGAGAAGACGGTCTCGGACGAGGAACTTATGGCGATATTTGAGCGCACCTACGGAAAGCTTGACCGTGATCCTCGAAGAGCCTTTAAAAAGACTAAAGCAGTTCAGCCTGATACCTCAAAAGTAAAGCTGCCGGAACATGAAGGACCTGATTATCTGCTTGTAGATGGCTACAACATAATTTTCGCATGGGATGAACTAAAAAATACAGCCGCAGAGAATCTTGATGCAGCAAGGGCAGAGCTGATAAACATGATGTGCAGCTATCAGGGATGTACCGGATATGAGGTAATAATAGTATTTGATGCTTACAAGGTCAAGGGCAAACACCGTGATATTGAAAAGTTTTATAACATCAGCATCGTTTATACCAAAGAGTCCGAAACGGCAGACAGCTATATCGAGCGCGTTTCGCATGAACTCTCAAAGAAGCACAGAGTATTGGTCGCTACGTCCGATGGACTTGAACAGATGATAATACTCGGCAACGGTGCGATGAGAATGACAGCCGCTGAACTCTACATGAGGTATAAGGCTGCCGGAGAAGCTATGAAGGAATACATGAAGTAAGGAACAGTTATAAAAAACTAAGCCCGGAAACTGTAATAACAGCTTCCGGGCTTTTGATATATCAGAAATCGTTAATTATTTGATGTGCTTCAAGGAATATACCCTCATATCAAGACGTTTCTCAAATTCATCCAGCGGCAGAGGCTTATCGAATAAGTAGCCCTGAGCAAAATCGCAGTCATTATCCTTCAGTAATTGCAGCTGAGCGGCTGTTTCAACGCCCTCAACGATACATTCAAGACCGAGTTCCTTTGCCATAGCGACAACGTATTTGAACATGACGCTTCTTGCACTGTCCTTGGATTCGCCGTCCATAGGCAGGAAAATCCTGTCAACTTTTAGCACGTTCCACGGAACTACACGGATAAGATTAAGGGAAGAATACCCCATGCCGAAATCATCGACTGATGTGCATATATTCTGCTTCTGAAGTCCTTCAACGATACGTTTCAGATCCTTGAATTCAACGTCGGTAGTAGTTTCAGTGAGTTCTATTTCTATGTATTCATGAGGTACATTGTGGCGGTCGATTATCTCAATAATGTTATCAAGAAGATTAGGGTTTATGATGTGTCTTCTTGAGAGATTCACAGAAACACGTACAGCCCTTTTGCCTTCATCGAGCCATTTGCGGATATGAGAGCAGACGATGTCCAGCATATGGTAATCAAGCTTGCATATTTCATTCGTCTCTTCAAGGATAGGTATGAATTCCATCGGCGGAACGATCTTGCCTTCGTGAAACCAGCGGCAAAGAGCTTCTGCACCGCAGATCTCACCGGTATTAGTGTTGACCTTTGGCTGATAGAATACATGGAATTCGTTATTTTTCAAAGCCTCAGGGAATATCTTCTGGATTCTCTTCGATTTTTCTTTATCAGTAAGTATAATATCCGAGAAGAATATGATATTGCCCTGAGCGGTGTTCCTTGCGATACGCAGCGAATACATGATGTTGCTCATTATGTCGTTAGGAACTCTGACTGCATAGCCGTCAGGTATCTGGAAAACACCGGCGCAGCAGGATATATGAACGGTACTGCCGCAGCTGTCGACTACAATTATAGCTTCGTTGAGGTATTCAAGCAGATCCGGAAGGTCGCTCTGGTCGCATATACATACGAAAGTATCGCCGCCAAGGCGTGAGACAATACCGCCGTCACCTATTATTTTCTCAATATGGTCGTAGTGACTTTTTAGAACGGTATCGCCGGCAGTTCTGCCGAACTCCTCGTTAACAAAAGAGAAATGGCGAAGATTGTAGTTCAAAGCAACTTTGCCATTGAGTCCTCCCGGCTGACCTTTCCACAATATGTAATTGAAGAATCTGCGTATGTTCTTGAATCCCATATCGTCATTGAAAGCAAGTTCTTCTGCAATTACCTGAAGCCGGTTGCGGCATATAAAGGCAAGAGCAGTCCTCATAGTCAGATCGACCTTGAAGAGCTCTTCTTCGGTGAGAGGAGGTTCATCCTCGGACATATAGACAGTCATAGTAGAGATAGACATAAGTCTGTTAACGAAACGGATTGTATGTATTGGTTTATCAGGAATGCCAAGATCGTAGCTTACCATTTCCTCGCCAACACCGCGTTTTTCATCGGAAGGAGAGCGGTAAAAATGCGTTATGCCTTTTGAAAGACGGAACATAGAAGCTATCTCATTGAGCAGCGACTCTATCTGAGGAATAACCGGCTTCTGGTTAACTATCTGAGTTAAAGAAGCAAGTTGCTCGTAAAGCTTGTAAAAGCGAAGCTCTCGTTCAGCGTTCATTATTATCCCTCCAAATAAATATAGCAGATTCATAAACATTATACAACATATACATTGAAAAATCAATAGCTAAAATGTTAAGGATTTGTGATTTATTATAATTAGTGTGTCCTCAATAACCGCCGTCAGGCGGTTATTGCCCCGAACTTTGTTCGGGGAACGCAAATTCTTTATAATTTGGGAATTTGCGTGGCACACTAATTGATGTCAAGTTCACTTTGCCCTAAAGGGCAAAACAAAGTGCAAGAATAATACTTTCATCCCATTATTTTTCTTGCACTTTGACAACTCAAAAATGCCTTCTAAAATCTATAATAAGGCACTTTTTGAGTTGTTGAGCAGACATTAATTATAGAATGATATGCGCTGTGCCAACTCGGTAATTTCGTTAATGTGTACAAGCATTTAACGCGAGTTTGTACAATATGTGGTTTAAAAACATGACGGCGGAGATTGAATTTTGTCCGGATTTGTGGTATAATGGGAAAAATGAGCTGTGGAGGCGGAATATGAAGGGTATTATCAAACGCAATATTTCACTGCTGACGGCTGTTATTACAGCTGCTCTGCCGTGTGCTTGCAATATAGGTGAGGTCGGTGCTGAGCTTTCAGCAAGACCTTCTGTCGGACTGATCTCCGGCGATAGTCTTGTAATACGCGGCAGCGCTTCTGGAGAGTACCTTGTCTCAGAACCTGATAGTGCGCTTCCGGCTGTAAAGGAGTCTGCTGAGGATAAAACAGCAGATCTTCCTTCAGTATTCAGCCTTGCAGATAAGGGAAAAATCACATCAGTGAAGGATCAAGGCGGATATGGCTTGTGCTGGGCGATGTCCTCGGCAGCTTGTGTGGAAGCGGAAGTTATTGATTTTGTTCCGGATATTGATATTTCCGAGATGCATACGGGCTGTTTTGCAAATTATGATCCTGATGATCCGCAGGGAATTTACAGCAATATCGCAAAAGGCGAGAACGGTTACGATGATTATCCGTCGGAGCTGCTTGATGCAGGCGGTTCATTTATAGAGGTTGTCAACCTTTGGTCGAAGTGGCGTGGACCCGTGAAAGAGAATAAGCTGCCTTACGGCGAAACATCGGATATGTCTAATAAAAGGGTAAGAGAACGTCTCATGAATGAGGCGGACTATCACCTCAGCAGCGCTTTTATTTTTGACTTTGATAAGCAGCGTTCTGACAGCGATGAGGTAAACAGGCGCATAAAGCAGATACTTCTCTCAGGAAAGCCTGTTGAAGCGGGTTATTATCAGAACAGCAAGTATATTGACAGGACGCACATGGCAGTATACTCGCAGAGATCTTCCAGACTTGCCAACCATTCCGTTATAATAGTAGGATGGGATGACGATGTACCTGCTTCATGGTTCAAGGATACGCCGCAGGGCAATGGTGCATGGCTGATAAAGAACAGCTGGGGAACGGATTCCGCTAATGACGGATATTACTGGCTTTCTTACTATGATACTTCGCTTTGTGATCTGTCGTATTATACTGTATCTGATAAAGACGATCATCAGTACAATCTGCGCTATAATACATACTATCCCGATCAGAAGCTAAGTGCGGATGATTCGGATGATGAAAATTCACCGGTATATGCAGCGAATGTATTTGAAGCGTCTGAGATAATGATGATCGAAGCTGTCTCGACTTATTTTGCTGTTCCGGATACATATTATGAGGTCACATTATACACAGATCTTACAGACAGAACTGATCCTGTTTCGGGAACAGCGTCGGCTTTAAAGTCTGGAAAATGCGACTTGACGGGCTACATGACTATTGATCTTGACGATGCTGTATGCGTATCGGATGGGGAGATATTCAGTGTTGTTGTGAAATACTATAATGATAACGATAAATATTGTGCGCCGGTTGAGGGATGTTTGTTTGCGGATGATAAGGAGACCGGAGAGCGTTCAACTATCCTTAACAATTATAAGTATGATATTTTCAGAGATAAAATGGATGCCGGAGTAAGCTATGTGAGCTCAGACCTTGAAGAGTGGACAGACACGCTTGAACTTGCTGAGGTATATGACGATGATACAAAAGAAGCTATATATAATATAATAGTAGATTCCATTTATGAAGGACTTCTTCCGGAAGACACTGCACTTATGAAGAATGCGGACAACATGAAGGAGCATTTCAGAGAGATATTTGATTCATCTGATATTGGCATAGCTGTCGGAAATTTTCCGATAGGAGTGCTTGGGAGCGACGTCGGAAAAGTAAGCTTTTCACAGATGTCCGGACAGGTGAGCTCTGACGTTAAGATAGAATTAAAAAGCAATAGCGGCGAGGACGTATATTACTCCGTTAATGACGGCGAATTCAAACTGTATACTTCTCCGATAGCAGTAACAGAGAAGATGTGTATAAAGGCAACTTCGGATAATGTTCACTATTATAAGCATGAGTATTATCCTGCTGTGACACAGATGAGTTCATTAATGTATACTGACACAGAAAAGAGCAGTATATCAGGTGTGCTGAAAAATGTATACAAGAGTGCGAAGCGTACAGATAACGGCGATTACCTTATTGAGCTTTCGCCTTATGCAGAATCAACAGTAATATACGCTTACACAGGTGCGGAAATAGAGGAAAACCAGTATTCGATCAGCAGAAATGCAAAAAGTCAGGAGATACCTGTCGGATATGAAGGGATTGATCTGCCGGTAGTTCTGAAAGATGAAAAAGGTCATAACAGCGAGATAAGTATAAATATAATAAGAAGACCGGTATCATTCGATAGCGAAAAAGAGACTGTGACAGTGCCGGAAGGCTGCAAATTAAGTATCGGGGAGAAAGAGTTCAGCTCCGGAGATAGTGTGAGTGAATATGCAGGTATGACGCTCAAAGCAAGTATTGACGGAGAAAACTATGAAGTCAGAGTTCCTGAACGTGCGAAAACTCCCGGTATGGAGATAGACTACCGTAATGAGTACGCAGGCAGTTTTTCAGAGGAACAGGCAAAACGCATTGAAATAGCCTGCGGCGACAAGGAAGAATACTCAGATAAAGACTACGTTTCGGCTTATGGAAGAATGGTCAGGAACAATAAGGGCGAACTCTCAATGCTGGTGATTCCGTCAGAAGCTTTTTCTATCAGGGAAAAGTGCAGTGATGACGAATTTGCAAGCGATGCTGTGACTGTAAGTATTCCTGCAAGACCTTCCGCACCTGAAAAGCTTCCGAAAATGATTTACGAGAAATCAAGCGGAATGCCGACATTCGGCGGCGATAAACCTATTGAAGCAGGGCGGATAGTTACATCAGTAACGGTCGGCAGCGCTGATGAAGGAAAAGAACTTGGCATCACAGACGAACAGCTTTCACGCCGGCTGCTGGCAGGATATGTGCTTTCGGAGGAAAGTGACGGCAAAGTACAGACGGTCAACTGGCTGGGAGTGCCTTCGCCTGAGGTCGGAGTAGTATCAGCGGCAAGGTATTCAGCCGGAGAAGACTGCTTCGCTTCTGAAGCGGCGACAATAAAGGCGTATATGCTTGGAGATGCTAACGGTGATAACAGGATAACTGTTGTTGATGCGACGAGCGTACTGAAAGAATGTGCGTTCCTTGCAGGCGGAAGCGGCAGACATATTGATGAAGATAAAAGAGATGCAGTTGATTATAACAGAGACGGCAGAATAACGGTCGTTGACGCAACTCAGATACTGATGCGCTGTGCTGAACTTGCAAAAAAGGCGGGATAAGCAATGCACAGATCAGATATTAAAGCTGTTGCCGGAGCTGTTCTGGCGGTATTGGCGGCGCTGGCGGCAGTGATAATAAATTCGGGAACAAATAAAGATGATACGAGCACTAAGTTCAGAGAACTCAGCAGCGCAAGCCCGGGAGAGGTCATCGAAACACACAATACCGTCAGGCGGACAACGGAGCGCACTTCTGCTGAAAAGGCGAAACGTACTACTGCCGCCGCAAGTACAACAGTTCATGCTACGGATAAGGCAGATGAGAAAACAACCGAACTGTATATAGACATTAATTCAGCCAGCGTAAGTGAAATATGTAAGCTTGACGGCATCGGTCAGGCTAAAGCAGAGGCGATCGTATCGTACCGGGAGGTACACGGGCGATTCAATAATATTGAGGAAATAATGCTGGTCAATGGTATCGGAGAGGAGATATTCTCGCGTATAGCTGGCAATATATATGTAACTGATCCGGTATACACCGAGCCCCGGATCCCGGAGACATCAGAGACCAAAACAACAACTGAGGAAGTAACAGAAAGCAGTTCTGAGACTTCTGCTGTGGCCACACACACGGTTACACTTGAAGAGGCAGCGCCGATCAACATAAATACGGCTGATCCTGATGAACTTATGCTGCTTCCGCACGTTGACGCAGAGATCGCAGGGAAGATAGTTGAACTGCGCGAAAAGATCGGCGGCTATAAAAACAGCTATGAATTACTGTATATTGACGAACTTACCCAAAAACAGGTTGCGGAGATTGTCAAATTTGTAACAGTTGGGCAATAGGCATAAAAGAAGGGTGCTGAATTTGTGAAATAAGAGTGAAAGTGCTTGTTACCGATTTGTAATATTTTGATTTTACAGTTTTAAATTGTGTGATTATTACCGATAAACAGCTGTTGAAAATGTACAAGACGCACAAAAAATGTTAAAGAACGATATAAAGCATTGACTTTGAACCGAAAATGCTGTATATTTGAAGTACAAAAGCGGTCAATATATTTGCAGATAATTCTGCTTGTATGACTGCCGGATATTACACAGACTCAAAAGTCTTGGTAATAGCTGACCTTGAAGGTCGGCAAGCGGCTTTGACCGGCTCGGCTATGCAGAAGTGAGTACATTCATTATGCGGGGGGATGCCGGCGGAAACCGTAAATTTTATCCATTCATATTATGCTTCCAGTGGAGCGTAATATACATATTTAAGGAGGAAAATACCAATGAACACACTTAAGAGAACATTAGCATTAGTTGCTACTCTCGCTATGTCTGCAACAGCTTTCGTAAGCTGTGGTAGCGACGATTCATCATCAAGCAAGAAGGCTTCTACAACAGCTGCTTCAACAGAGGCTGGTTCAGGCGCTTCTGAGGCTTCAACAGCTAACGCTTCAGCTGCTTCAACAAAGGCTGCTGAGAAACCTTCAAAGGGCAATTCAACAACTCTTGGCGAAGTTAAGCTTGGCAAGGGCGGTTCTGAATTCTCAATCGCTGCTTGGAACGAAGATGACGTTCCTTTCCTTATCGACCTCTGGGCTCAGAACGGCGGCGACAAGGGCAAGGTTAAGTTCACTTCATTCGGCGTAGGCGGTGGAGATGCTTCTGAAAAGTATGACGCTCTCTTCCAGTCTGGTAAGGATCTCGACGTTTACTTCTGCGAAGCTGACTGGGCTCTCAAGTACATCAACGATGATACTAAGACAGCTGCTCTCGAAGACCTCGGCTTCTCAGATGACAACTTCTCAGACGTTTACTCATACACAACTGAAATCGGTAGAGCTACTGAGGGCGCTAACAAGGGTAAGATGGTTGGTGCTTCATGGCAGGCAGCTGCAGGCGGATTCGCTTACAGAACAGACCTCGCTGAGCAGTACCTCGGCGTTAAGACACCTGAGGAAATGCAGAAGAAGATCAACAACTGGGATAACTTCGTAGCTGCTGCAACAGAAGTTGCTACAAAGACAGACGGTAAGGTTGCTCTTGCTGACTCACTCGGTGGTATGTGGCAGGTATTCGCTGCTAACAGAAAGACTCCTTGGGTTGCTAACGGCAGAGTTGCATTCGACCAGGAGTGCGAGAAATTCGCTAAGTATGCTAAGACTCTTTGGGACAACGGTGGTGTAACAAAGAACGGTCAGTGGACAGATTCTTGGATCCCTGCTGGTAAGGACGGTTCAGCAATGGGCTACTTCGTATCAACATGGGGCTTCGGTGAGAAGGCATTCTTCGGCCAGGCTTCATCTGAGTCATACGGTAAGTGGGCAGTTGTTCAGGGTCCTTCACCTTACTTCTGGGGCGGTACATGGATCGTTGTTAACCCGAAGACAGATAACGCTGAGGAAGCACAGCAGTTCATCTACACAGCTACTGTAAATCCTGAGACAATGAGAAAGCTCGCTCTCGACAAGCCTGAGTACGTAAACAACCGTACAGTAATGCAGACAATCGTTGATAACAACGAGTGCCCGAACGAGTGGGTAACAAAGGATCTTAACGGTCAGAACTACTTTGCAGAGCTCCACGAGAATGCTAAGTCAATCGACCTTAAGGGACTTATCACACCTTACGATGCTACAATCAAGACAAACTTCATCAATGCTGTTCAGAAGGAATACTGCGAGGGCGGTGCTTCTTACGAGGATACAATCTCTAAGGCACTTTCAGATGTACTCACAGCTATCCCTGATCTTGCAAAGTAATCGAAGCTAAAATTTAAGCTAATTTAAATAGTTGCCTATGGGACTTTTGTCCTGTGGGCAGCTATTTATAATCTTTTTACTTATCTTATACGAGAGGGTGTGTGCTATGGCATCAGCTGCCCAGAAGCGAATTAAATCGATCAGCTATGCTAAATATGGCTATATGTTTATATTGCCATTTTTTCTTGTTTATTTCTTTTTCCAATTATGGCCTTTGATTAATACTTTTATTGTTGCTTTCCAGGGTAACGGTTCCGAAACAGGTGAAGCCGTTGGCCTTGATAACTTTAAGCATCTTCTTCAGAAGGTTTCATTAACACAGGAAGAGAACCGTAAGGTTCTCGGTATCATCCCTGCTGAGTCTGAGGACGAAATCGCAGCTCTTACTGCTAAGAAAATGCAGGGTACTATCCACGATGACTTCGTTACAGCGTTCAAGAATACTCTTATTCTGTGGTTCGGTAACTTTATTCCACAGATCCTTCTTTCACTTTCTCTTGCTGTTTGGTTCACTGACGCTAAGCTGAAGATCCCGGGAAAGGGCTTCTTCAAGGTTGTTATGTATATGCCTAATATCATTACAGCCGCTTCAGTCGCCGTATTGTTCATGTCTCTGTGTTCGGAGAGTAAATACGGTGCTGTAAACCAGCTGCTCCACAGTATGGGAATCGTTAAGGAACTGGAAGGTCCAGACCGAGACGTTGTAAAATTTGTATCCGGTATATGGCCGGCACGTTGCGTTATTATGTTTATCCAGACATGGATGTGGTTCGGTAATACTATGATCATGCTTATGTCTGGTATTATGGGTATCAACCCATCACTGTTTGAAGCTGCAAGTATTGATGGTGCAAGCAGCGGACAGGTCTTCAGAAAGATAACTCTTCCTCTGTTGAGCCCGATTATGGTTTATACACTCGTTACATCTATGATCGGTGGTCTCCAGATGTTCGATATTCCGTTCCTCTATCATGATGGTACAGTTGTCAACAAGGATGTATCAACAGTTGCTGTATTCATTTACAGACATTTCCACACTGGTCAGAAGTATCAGAACTATGGTTATTCTGGTGCTGCTTCAGTTCTCTTGTTTATTGTAACTCTTGCTCTCGGTTCTATAACATTCTATATGAATAGAGACGTTGATGCTATTGCTAAGAAAAAACAGCGCAAAGAGCTCCAGAAACAGATGAAACTGCAGAATAAACAGTTTGGAGGTCTGAGCTTATGAGTAATATGAAGTCTGTATACGGACAGCCAAAAGATAATTATATGTTCAAGATCAGATTAAAGTCTACAATTCTCTTTATCTGGTGCGTTATACTTACAATTATCTGTTTGCTTCCTATCTATATTCTTGTTATCAACGCAACCCGTCTTGATACCGATATTGCCGGCGGTCTTACAGTAATTCCGGGCAAGGCTCTTGGGAAGAATATCAAGACAATGCGTGAAGACTTTGGTAATCTGTTCAAGCCACTTATAGGTTACAGAAACAGTGCCATCATCACAGTATCAGCTACGTTCCTTACCGTATTCTTCTCTGCTTTGACTGCTTACGGTATCCACGTATATGATTTTAAGCTTAAGGAAACATCTTACATGATAATTCTCTTTATCATGATGGTTCCTACTCAGGTTACTGCTACCGGATTCCTTAACTTTATGGCTAAAATCGGTCTTACCGATACATACTGGCCGCTTATTCTTCCGGCAGTTGCAGCGCCTGCGGTCGTCTTCTTCATGCGATCCTACATGAAATCATCGTTCCCGCTCGACATCGTTGAGGCTGCACGTATCGACGGCTCAGGCGAGTTCAGAACTTTCCTGACAATTGCTATTCCAATGATGAAGCCGGCTATCGCTGTTCAGGCGATCTTCGCTTTCGTTGCTAACTGGAATAACTTCTATACACCTTCAATGATTCTCCTTAGCGGTGATCCCGATCAGAAGACACTCCCTATGATGATCTCTGCAATTCAGGCATCCGATAAGACCGGTGACCTCGGTGTTGTTTACACTTGTATCGCACTTAGTATCGTTCCGATCATTATCGCGTATGTACTCCTTTCAAGATTCATCATTGCCGGTGTTGCACTCGGTGGTGTAAAGGAATAATAATATCAAAATCAACAGCACACTTCGGTGTGCTGTTTTTTTGTTTATATGATGTGTAATATTACTGCTTGTACGTGAATAAGATTAAGTGAAGGGAGTGTTAAAATGAAAAAACGTACAAGCTTTGAAGTTATAACTGCGTATCTGCCGGAGCGTATCAGAAGAGTTATGAGATACGTGAAGAGTGAGGATCTGAATTTGATCTCGGAGGTCAGACTTCGCTCTGAAAGACCTGTAAGTTTTGTGTATCCGACTGAATGTAGATTCTTAACTTCTGACGGTCAGCTGACACTTAATCATAATAACGATAACTGCATTTCCGCTTCGTATCAGGAAATCTCTGCAGCAGTCGAATCATTGTGTAAATACTCAGTACATAGCTGTGCAAGGGAGTTGAGCGAGGGCTATTTTACAATTGAGAGTGGAGTCAGAGTCGGGGTTGCCGGATACGTTTCCAGTGAGGGCATTATTCGTGAAGTATCAGGACTCAATTTCAGGGTAGCCCGTGAAGTCAAGGGGTGTTCGGAGAAGATTTTCAATTCCTGCGGCAGCGATTCGAGCGTGTTGATATGCGGCGAAGTAAATTCAGGCAAAACAACTATGCTGCGGGATTTTTGTCGGCTAAATGGTAATGTCTGCAAGACTGTTCTCGTTGATGAGCGTAACGAGGTTTCAGCGACTGTTCACGGTATACCTGAGAATGAGATAGGCTGTATGACTGATGTGCTTGTCGGGTATAAACGTTCTGAAGGAATTAATTCTGCCCTGAGGACTTTATCGCCTGATATTATTATCTGCGACGAGATCTCAACACAGGCAGATGTCTCAGCGATCCTCTCAGCTCACGGAAGCGGAGTAAGGCTATGTGCGACAATGCACGCTGGTAGCTACGCTGATCTTATGAGAAGAGAAGCTGGAAGAGAGCTTGTTGCTTCCGGAGTTTTTACTCATGCTGTATTTTTGTATGGAAGTGAAAGACCTTCGGCAGTACGAGGAATAAGGAGTCTCAGAAATGCTTCTTAGACTAACAGCGGCACTGATGTTCGTATCTGCCGGGGGAATGATTGGTATGCATTTTTCGTACAAGCTTAAGCTAAGGCGTGAAGTATGCCGTGAAATTGAATATCTGCTGAGGTGCTGCGAGATCTATATCCGGTGCAACGCGATGAATGTTTATGAGATCACCGGACATCTGCGCCGTGATCCTGAGCTTTCACATCTTGACTTTATTAGCAGACTGCCTGAGGAATTCTCTGAAGGAATAAACTTTCATGATGAATGGCGCAGAGCCTTAGCTTCTCAGGAAATGCCACAGGAGGAGAGACAGATCCTTGCTGAATTCGGCGATATATTGGGTACAAGTGACATATCGGGACAGCTTTCATCAATAGCATCACTTTCTGAGCGGATACGTCAGCTTGAAGCTCAGAGAAGAGAGATTTGTCTTAAAAAAAGCAGAATGTACCGCAGTATAGGCGTATTGTTTGGCGTTATGGTTGGAATTCTCGTGATATAACGGAGGGAGAAATGGATATTGATCTTATTTTTAAAATTGCCGGCACAGGAATAATAGTTGCGGTGCTGAATCTTGTACTTAAACGTGCTGAGCGTGAAGAGCAAGCTATGATGACAACTCTCGCCGGACTTATAGTGGTTCTTGTCGTTATAGTTCAGGAGATAGGCTCGCTTTTCGAGACAGTCAAAACGGTGTTCGGACTATGGTAGAAAACAGCTTTTCAGTGGCTATGTTCTGCATATGCGGAACTTCAATGGCTGTACTCCTGCGACAATACAGCCGAGAACAGGCAATGCTTGCTGCACTTGCTGCCTGCACGGTCATACTTGGTGGATTTATAGCGTTTGCAGAGCCGATAATGTCGGAGATAAGGGATATATTTGAGCAGGCTGGTATCTCGGAAAGCTATGTTTCACTGATATTCAAAGCAGCTGCTATATGCTTTATAACGCAGATCACAAGCGAGATATGCAGAGACAGCGGTGAGTCGGCAATAGCGTCCGCTGCTGAGCTATGGGGACGGGGCGCATTGACTTTTATGAGTCTTCCGGTGATAAGAGTACTTCTTGATATGATCAACAATATGATACAGGTATAAGAATATGAAGAAAATAATTGCGGCGGCAGTATTTATAGTAATGCTGTTTTTATGCGTTCCGGTCAATGCAGCAGCTGACTATACTGAGGAAGAGGCTGAGATCAGCGGACAGATCAATGACATCCTCAGTGACTATGACATAGATTACGATTACGGTGATATGAGCGAAATGAGTTTCAGCGATATTATCGGTGAGATACGCGGCGCAATGTCAGCGAAAGCTTCTGCACCGTTGAGAATGCTTGTAACTATCATCATTCTGGCAGTTTTTACGTCCGTTATGCGAAGTGCAGGCGATACTTTTACGGAAGGAAATAAGGGCTCTGGAGTTTATGACATGATATGTGTGATAGCTGCGGTCACAGCTATTACGCCTCAGCTTATGACTGTATATTCGGATTCTATGGATTCTATACGCATGATAAGTGGATTCATATCAATATTTGTACCGCTGTACGCAGGAATAGTCATGGCATCCGGCGGAATAGTGTCCGGAAGTGTTTATAATGCGGCAGTTCTTGGCGCATCTGAGGTCATAGTTGGACTTTCGGGCTGCTATCTCATGCCGGTACTTACAATGACAGCAGTTCTTGCAGTAACAGGGAGTGTTTTTCCGAATAAGTCAGTAGATTCGCTGATCGGGATAGTGAAAAAGCTGATAACATGGTGTATAACCATTATAATGTCACTATTTTGCGGTTTCGTAACACTAAAAACCACAATTGCCGGAAAGGCTGATGGTGCTGCGACAAAGACTACCAAATTTGTTATCTCAGGTTCAGTGCCGATCGTCGGAGGTGCAGTTTCGGACGCATATTCAACGGTGCGCGGAAGCTTTGAGGTCATTGGAACTACCGTAGGAACAGCCGGTACGATAGCCATACTTCTGATAATGCTTGCACCAACGGCGGAGATACTGTTATTCCGTGCGGTGATGAAGATAGGTACGGCAGTTTCGGAGATGTTTTCAGCTGCGCCGCTTACAAAGCTGCTTACAGGTATAGACAGCGGACTTGCTATCGCACAGAGCGTACTTGTCAGCTATGCGGTGATGTTTATAATATGCACTGCGATACTTATGCAGAATTAGGGAGAGCACGGTATGGAAGGATTCCAAAGAGCAGTAAAAGCGATATGTATAGCCTCAGCAGCTGTGTGTCTTATCGAGAGTCTGACTGCCGGAACACGTATGCAGAAACAGATGAAGTTCCTTCTTGATCTCGTTATGGCAGTTGTCATAATAACGCCCTTTATAAGCGGAACAGCGGCATTTGAGATGCCGGAGGTCAGCGTAAGCCGATCCGTTGACACCAGCTATTCCCTTGAACTCTATAACAGGACTCTCAGCCGAAAAACTGCACAGAACATTGGCGATGTGCTGTATTCACAGCTTTCAGCGGCAGGGATAAACTGTGAAAAAATAGATGTTGAGGTTAATATTTCGCCGGATGGCAGCATATCTATTAGTAAGGTCATAGTCATTGCGGATGAGAATGATTCCGCAGCAGACATCATAAAGAACTGTCTTGGTGACGATACGGAGGTAATAAATGGAGATCCCTGAAAAGTTTGCAAATCTTAAAAAGGACAAAAAAATTATGACCGCCGCAGCAGTTCTTTGCTTATGCGGACTCCTTCTTGTACTTCTTTCGTCTTTTACATCCGGCGGGAAAAAGGAAGGTACTGATAACGCTGAATTCAGTACAGAGAGCGGTCAGGAGTATTGCTGCGCTACTGAACAGCGGCTTCAGAGTTTTCTTCGGAATATCGACGGTGCAGGTGAGGTGAGGGTATTCCTGAAAGTCGGAGGAGAACAGAGGTATGTTTATGCGACAGAGGGCAGAAAGAGTTCATCAGATAATAAAACAGAGGAGGAAGAGAAGTATGTACTTATAGGCGGCAGCAGCGGAAAAAACGCACTTATTGAGACAATAGACGCTCCTGAGATAGAGGGCGCGGTCATACTATGCAGCGGCGGAAATGATCCGGCAGTACGCGAGCGTATATACAAATCAGCAGCAGCGGCACTTGGCATATCTACATCAAAGATCTATGTAGCAAAACTCAAATGAGAAAGGGAGAATTATTATGAAAAAGCCAACAATAATCATCGGAAAGAAGCAAATTATCATGACCTGTCTTACACTTATGCTTGCAGTAGCAGTATACATAAATTATGCGACAGCGCCGGCTTCCATGACAAAAAGCGATAAGGATACACCTGTATCGCAGGGAGATGACATCACACATTACGGTGAAACAGAATTTGTGAATGCAGACGCTGCTGCGGCTTGCGATTACTTTGCACAGGCAAGACTTGACAAAATGAATAACCGTGATGAAGCTGTCCAGACACTCCAGACTATCATCGGCGGCGGTGACCTTACTGAAGATGAAAAGGTAGTGAACGCTATCGACGCTGTTCAGGTATCCAAGCTTATCGAATCGGAAGGCACTATCGAATCACTTGTCCGCGCACAGGGATTCGAGGACTGTGTTGCTTATCTTGACGGCGAAACAGCTAAGGTCGTAGTCAAGACAGAGGGGCTTGACAAATCGCAGGCAGCTTCAATAAAAGAGATAATCCTTGGCGAAACTGAAGTTCCGGCAGAAAATATAAGAATTTTTGAAGTAAAGTAGTTGAATATTCTGAATTTTTTTGGTATAATATAGAAGCGGGAGTGTAAATGTACTTTTAGTTAAATATTTACACTCAAATACTATGCTACCGGAGGTTCAATATGGAAGTTGTAAAGGAAGCAGTTAAAAGCAAACTTAAAATATCCGAAGATGTTATGATAACCGTTGCAAAGCTTGCGGCGCTTGATGTCAAGGGCGTTGCAAGTCTTGCCGGTGAGATCAGCAAGCTGAAAAAGAACGGTCCTATCAAAATAAAGATAATGGGCGATGTTGCAGCTATCGACATCAGTATAATTATCAAAAATACTGAAAAAGCCTGCGTTGTTGCACAGGACGTTCAGAACGCAGTAAAGGAAAATGTTCAGAATATGACCGGCGTTGCGGTAGCAAGAGTGAATGTTACTATAAGCGGAGTGGTATTTGAATGATACGCGGGTATGAAACATCTGATCTTTCCGGCGCTGCTGAAGTTTTCAGAGAAACCTTCACTGCACCTCCGTGGAAGGAAAAATGGAATTCTGAGAATGCCGAGCAGAGAGTATTTGAACTAATGGACGCTCCTCAGTCTATTGGATATGTATGCGAAGAGGAAGGCAGAATAATTGCGATAGTTCTCGGAAGAAAACTGACCTATCTTCGCGGACCTGAATATGTGATCGATGAATTCTGTGTTATGCCGGAATTCCAGAATCAGGGCATCGGTACAGAAATGCTCGAACACATACGGGCTGATCTTATTCATCATGGTATTATTGCAATGGTGCTTCTTACCACAAAGGGGTATCCGAGTGAAAAATTCTATTTGAAAAACGGATTTGAACAGAGTGAAGATATGATATTCATGTATAATGTTTTTGATAAATTATAAGGAGAGTTTAAATGACAAGACGTGAAATAAGAGACAGCGCATTCAAGCTGGTTTTTGAGCAGCTCCTGCGCGATGATGATATTCAGGAACTCTATGAGATCGCTGAGGAGATAGATGAGATAACTGTAAACGATGAGGTAAAGAAGATCGTTGAGGGGACTCTCAGTCACGCTGAAGAGCTCGACGGCATCATCTCAGGTTACAGTAAATCAAGAAGTATTTCCAGAATATCAAAGCTTAATCTTGCAATACTCAGGATCGCACTGTATGAGTCGATCTATGACGATAATACCCCGATGAATGCGGCTATAAGCGAAGCTATCAAGCTTTCTATGACCTATACATACCAGGAGGACACTTCGTTTATCAACGGAGTTCTCGGCGCATTCTCACGCGACCGCAGCAAGGAAAACGCTGAAAATGAGTGATTTCCTCGGAGTTGATACAAGCAATTATACTACCTCTGTGGCTGTTTTTAACTGCGTGGAAAGAAGTATAACTCAGGAGAAGAGGCTTCTTCCGGTCAGGGAAGGTGAGCTTGGTCTGCGTCAGAGCGATGCAGTCTTTCACCACACTAAGCAGCTTCCGGAAATGGTTGAGAGACTTGCGGAAAAGTACGGCGGTTTTTCGCTTGAAGCAGTAGCTGCGTCAGTACGTCCGCGAAATACTGAGGGCTCATATATGCCGTGCTTTCTCTGCGGCGAGGGGCTTGGACGTTCACTTTCAACAGTGAACAAGCTGCCGTTTTACACAACCTCGCATCAGGTTGGACATATCCTTGCAGCGCTGTATTCAGCCGGAAAACTGCCGTATGTGAATGAGCGGTTCATTGCGTTCCACGTAAGCGGCGGAACTACCGATTGTCTTCTGTGTGAGCCGGACGATGATCTGATAATCAAGATCACAGAGATCGGAACTTCGCTTGATCTCAAAGCAGGACAGGCTGTCGATCGCTGCGGACTTATGCTCGGACTTCGCTTTCCCTGCGGAGCTGAGCTTGAAAAGCTTGCTGAACGATCTGACAAAAAAGTGAAGATCAGACCTGTCATCAAGGACGGAAACTGCTGCCTTTCCGGCGTTGAGAACAAATGCCGTCAGATGACAGAACGCGGGGCTTCACCGGAAGATACCGCGAGATTCTGCCTTGATTTCATAGGTGAGACTATCATCGCTATGGCGCTTGCTGCTAAGGATAAATGCGGTGATCTTCCGCTTGTGTTTGCAGGCGGAGTTATGTCCGATGCCATTATACGCAGAAGTGTTACAGAAAGGTTCACCGGAGCGTCTTTTGCCGCACCTGAGTTTTCCTGTGATAATGCAGCAGGTGTAGCGATATACGGTTGGCTGAAGCAAACAGGGGTGAAAAAATGCCTGTAATTACGGTTTCACAGATCAACAGATATTTAGGCTTCGTACTGAAGGGAGACAAGAACCTTCAGGGAATAATGATAAAAGGCGAGATCTCGAACTGCGTCCGCCATTATCGCAGCGGACATATCTATTTCACACTCAAGGACGACAACAGTGCTGTAAAGGCGGTAATGTTTGCTCAGGCGGCTTCAAGGCTTAAATTCGAGCCCGAGGACGGTATGTCGGTGATAGTGAGCGGCAGTATCGGAGTTTACGAGCGCGACGGTGTTTATCAGATCTATGCAAATGATATAGTGCCGGACGGCGCGGGTGCTGTAAATGCGGCACTTGAACAGCTGAAAAAAAAGCTTGCTGCCGAGGGGATATTCTCTCAGGATCACAAGAGACCTTTGCCGCTTATGCCTCGCAAAATTGGTGTTGTCACGTCGCTTGACGGAGCAGCTGTCAGGGATATTATAAACGTCCTTTCGAGGCGCTATCCGATCGGCAGCATTTATGCAGTAAATGCGCTTGTTCAGGGTGAGGGCGCACCGGATTCAGTGTGCAGGGGCATCCTTAAAGCTGAATCGGCAGGCTGTGACGTGATAATAGTCGGACGAGGCGGAGGTTCAAGCGAGGATCTTGGAGCGTTCAATACAGAAAAGGTAGCATATGCGATATACAATTGTAAAGTTCCGGTTATTTCGGCAGTAGGTCATGAAACTGACTTCACTGTTGCTGATCTTGCAGCTGATATGAGAGCACCGACGCCTTCAGCAGCTGCTGAAATCGCAGCACCTTCGACGGAAACGCTTTATGAAAGGATAGATGCGCTGATAAAACGTGCTGAAAATAGTGTGTCTGCAAGGCTTGAAAGGGCGAGAGAAAGACTTTCATCCCTGAATGTACGACTTACAGGGCAGTCTCCGGAAAACAGACTAAAGCTCAGCTCAAACAGGATAGAGAATTACACGGAGCGGAATAATCTTGCGTTTTCACGCTATATAGAGCGACTTGACAGCAAGCTGAGTCAGAATACAGCACGGCTTGAAAGTCTGAGTCCGCTGAAAGTGCTTTCACGCGGATATTCGCTCGTTTACAGCGATGATAAGCTGCTGGGCAGTTCGGAGGATATATCAGAAGGCGACCGCGTTAAGATAAGATTCGGTGACGGCGGTGCTGAGGCTGAAATAATTGATAAATGGTGAAATAATGGAAGAAAAAGTAACTTTTGAGGAAAACCTCGAACGCCTCGGAAAAATAGTTTCTGAGCTTGAAAAAGGAGATATACCACTCGAAAAGGCAGTAGAACTGTACGGTGAGGGCGTTAAGTTATCAGCTCTGTGCAGAAAGCAGCTTAACGAGGCTCAAATAAAAATAGAGGAGGATAAGGGCGCGTGAGCGTCTGAAATTGAAAAATGAACAGCAATTTTAAGGAAAAGCTCTCGGGATTTGCTAAAATAACTGAGGAGAACCTGAAAAAATATAACGTTCTTACTGAGGAGGCAATGCCTCAGAAGGATCTAATTGCAGCTATGAATTATTCTCTCGAAGCAGGCGGAAAACGCATACGTCCGGTGCTTGTCTACGCATTCTGTGAGGCTTGCGGCGGAAATACTGAGTTGGCTGCTGCACCGGCTGCGGCTATCGAGATGATACATACCTGTTCGCTTATACATGATGATCTTCCGGCTATGGATAATGATGATTACCGCCGAGGAAAGCCTTCATGTCACAAGGCATTCGGAGAAGCTATGGCTATTCTTGCCGGCGATGCGCTTACTGTACTTCCGTTTGCAGTTGTTGCAGATGACGATAAGCTTTCAGCAGAGCAGAAGGTAGCGATCATCTCGAAGCTTGCACTCGCTGTCGGAAGAGACGGCATGATCGGAGGTCAGGTCATCGACATACAGAATGAAACGCGCACTGATGTTGACGAGGCTAATCTCAGAAATATGTACCGCCACAAGACCGGTGAACTCATAGCCGTATCATGTGCAATGGGATGTATCTCTGCCGGAGTTACTGATAATAATAAGATAAAAGCTGCAATGGATTACGGATATAAACTCGGACTTGCCTTCCAGATAATTGATGATATACTTGATGTTACAAGCACTACGGAAGAACTTGGCAAGCCTGTCGGAAGTGATGAGGAACTCAACAAGACTACATTCGTGACGATACACGGTGTAGATAAGGCTCGTGAGATCGCTGCGGGAATAACCGATGAGGCAATGCTTCTGCTTGAAACATTTGATAACAGCAATTTCCTGAAAGAACTAACGGAAATGCTTTTAAAGAGGAAAAACTAATGTAAGGAGCTGCGGAGAGCCAGATATTCTCCGTAACGTTAAAAATGAAGGAAATTATTAATTCAGAGGACAAGGTCACATTATCAGAGCTTGTTCTGCCTGATGACCTGAAAAATCTTTCGCTGAAGCAGTGCAAGGGTCTGTGCAGCGATATAAGAAAAATGCTCATATCTACCGTCTCGAAAAACGGCGGACATCTTGCTTCAAACCTCGGTGTTGTCGAGCTGACTATGGCTATCCACAGGAATTTTGATTCTCCTGAGGATAAGATAATCTGGGATGTCGGTCATCAGGCTTATACTCATAAAATTCTTACCGGAAGAGCTGATGAGTTCCCGACTCTTCGCCAGAAAAACGGTATTTCCGGATTTCCGAAGCCGGAAGAATCCGAGCATGATGTTTTCATAAGCGGTCACAGCAGTACATCAGTTTCGGTAGCCTGCGGTATTGCAGAGGCTATGAAGCATCAGGGCAAGGATAACTATGCAGTCGCTGTTATTGGTGACGGCGCTATGACAGGCGGTATGTTCTATGAAGCTATGAACAATGGCGGCCGTGAAAAGGACAGGAATCTTATTGTTATCCTTAACGACAATAATATGTCAATCTCAAAAAGTGTAGGTGCGGTCTCAAGATACCTTACCTCGCTCAGAAATACGGAAAAATACATCCGCACAAAGAGGACTGTTGAGAAGGGGCTCGGTAAAATACCGCTTGTTGGTGACGGCGTTACCAAGGGCATCAAGTATGTCAAGGACTCGGTAAAGTATAAGATACTTGAACAGAGCACCATGTTCGAGGACATGGGATTCATTTACCTCGGACCGGTAAACGGTCATAATCTTGAGGAACTTGAAGAGGTAATCCACGTTGCAAAATCATATCACAGACCTGTGTTTATACACGTAAAGACGCAGAAGGGAAAGGGTTACAGTCCTGCGGAGCAGAATCCCGGTGAATACCACGGTATCTCAAAATTCGATATTGCTACCGGCAATCCTGAGGTCTCGGCTGATGACAGCTATTCCATAACGTTCGGCAAGGAGCTTGTTGAAATAGCAGAGAAGGATGAGCGTATCTGCGCTATTACTGCCGCTATGAAATACGGCACGGGCTTGCAGTTCTTCCAGCATCGTTTTCCGGAAAGATTCTATGATGTTGGCATCGCTGAACAGCACGCTGTTACCTTTGCTGGAGGACTTGCATCAATGGGACAGATACCGGTATTTGCGGTTTATTCGACGTTCCTTCAGAGAGCCTATGATCAGCTTATCCATGATGTTGCGATAGGCGGACTTCATGTTGTTCTTGGTATTGACCGCGCAGGCATAGTCGGTGAGGACGGTGAAACTCATCAGGGAATATTTGATGTTCCGATGCTTACATCTATCCCGAATACTGTCATCTATTCGCCGTCATGCTATGATGAACTGAAAATGTGCATGAACAAGGCGATATATACTGATAAAGGCATTGCTGCGGTACGCTATCCGAGAGGTGCGGAATCTGTTGATTTTGATAAGCATTATCTCAGTACAGAACACCTTCTCGTAAGCAATAAGGATGCCTCAACGCTGATGATAGCTTATGGAAGACTTTATAACGAGGTCTGTCTTGCAAACAGAAAGCTTGCAAAAGATGGCATAAAATGCGATATAATGAAGCTTACAAAGATATATCCGCTGAATCTCAACATTATAAGAGAGATCGTGGACTATGACAGGATAGTATTCTTTGAAGAAGCTTACGGTGAGGGAAGCATCTCTGAAAAGATCGGAGATATGCTCGCCGAATACGGTTATAAAGGAAATTACAGCAGAAAAACTGCTGAGGGATTTATAAAACAGGCATCCGTAAAACAGTGCTTTGAAGAGATAGGACTTTCAGCTGACAGAATATATCGTTATATCAGAACGGAGTGCAGTGAGAATGGCAAGGCTTGATGCAGAGCTCGTTTTACGCGGCATTGCAAGAAGCAGACAGAGAGCAAAGGAAATGATAGGATCAGGAAGCGTTACCGTAAACGGTAAAACTATTCTGAAAGCCTCTGCTGAGATCTCGTCTGAGGACGAAATAAAGTCGTCAGAGCATGAGATGTATGTCGGACGCGGTGCGCTGAAGCTTGAAAAAGCTGCTGCTGAATTCGGACTTGAATTCAGTGGAAAGGTGTGTATCGACATCGGTGCTTCAACGGGCGGTTTCACTGATTATATGCTGAAAAACGGCGCTTCAAGAGTATATGCGGTCGATGTCGGACACGGACAGCTCGCAGAAAGTCTGTGTGCTGATGACAGGGTAGTCAACCTGGAAGGCATGGACATCCGCAATGTTACGGCAGAAAGCGTGTCCGGCGGCGCAGACTTCATATGCGCTGATGTTTCATTCATATCGCTGAAACTTATATTGCCTGAGATATACAGGCTTCTCAACGACGGTGCGTGTGCAGCTGTACTTATAAAGCCGCAGTTTGAAGCCGGAAAGAGCAGCATCGGCAAGAACGGCATAGTCAAGGACAGAAAAGTTCATCTGCGTGTCCTCAGCGAAATAGACAATGCAGCACAAGCCGCAGGATTTATTTGTGAAAAATACACCTATTCCCCGATCAAGGGCGGAAGCGGTAATATTGAGTATCTCGTGAAGCTCAGGCGTTCATCCGGAGATCCGATGATACATGATTTCAGGGAACTTGTGAAAAGTGCCTTTGAAAAGCTTTAAGGAGTTCATATGAAAGCAGTATTATACCCGAATTTTCAAAAGATAAATGCACTTAATTGTGCCCGCGAGGCGTGTGAGGTGCTTCATTCTGCCGGGATAGAGGTTTCGGTAAGCGGAGAGTTCCGGGCAGATTTTGCCGATAAGGATTTTGTGCTGTTCGAGGATATAGCTGTATCAGCTAAAACGGCTGATTTCGTTATAGCGATCGGAGGCGACGGTACGATACTGCGCTGTGCGAAATTCCTTATGGGCACTGATACAAAGCTTCTTGGGATAAATACGGGTACGCTCGGATTCATGGCTGGTCTTGAAGCGGATCAGCTTGATAAGCTGCGTCTTTTAACTGCCGGCGAATATGAGATCTCACAGCGCATGACACTTGATATTACCTATCACGGCAACAGGGGCGATGAGGTTTATACGGCTCTCAATGAAGCTTCAGCAAGGTCCGGAAGCTTCAGGATATGTGATTTTGAAGTCTATTCTGAAGGGTATCTTGTTGGAAGATACCGTGCGGACGGTGTACTTTTCAGTACCCCTTCCGGTTCAACAGCCTATGCACTTTCGACCGGAGGACCTATTATAGAACCGGATCTTGAATGTATAGAAATGACACTGATATGTCCTCATTCGCTGTTCTCACGCGCTACACTGTTTTCTGCGGGAAAACATCTGCGCCTTACAAATAAGTCTGCTAATGGGGACTGTATGGTAGTAAATGTTGACGGCGCTCTCAACATCAAAATGGGTGAGAACGATTCGATCGACATCTGCCGCGGACGCAACAATATCAATTTCATAAACCTTATCGGAAATTCATTCCATGAATCGCTCTGCCGTAAGCTTTGCAGACCGATAAAATAGTAACAGCGGTGATATTTATGAAAAATAAAAGACATGAAGTAATACTTGAGCTTATTGAACAGCAGCCTGTTGCAACACAGGAAGCCCTCATGGAGCTTCTTGCCGAACGTGGGATCAAGACTACTCAGGCAACACTTTCACGCGATATACAGCAGCTTTCACTTGTTAAGCAAAGAGATGCGGAGGGGGTATACAGATATGCACTGCTTCCGGCATCGGCAGTGGAAAAGAGCCTTTTTGCTGAATCGGTCATATCTGTTGACTATGCGATGAATACGATCGTATTGAAATGCCGTGCAGGAATGGCTCAGGGCACTTGTGCAGCGATAGATTCGGTCGAACATCAGGGGATAGTTGGTACGATAGCCGGTGATGATACTATTTTCATACTCGTCCGCAGTGAAGCTGATGCTAAGAAGCTTTCCAAAAAATTCAAGAGTGAACTCTTTCCGGCTGGGAGGTAATTTCTGAGGAATGTTAAAGGAAATCTACATCAGCAATCTTGCTGTTATAAGAGAAGCAACAATACCGCTGACCGCAAATCTGAATATATTCACCGGTGAGACCGGCGCTGGTAAGTCGATATTGATAAATGGTATCAACGCTGTACTTGGTCAGCGCTGTTCAAAGGATATTGTAAGATCAGGGTGTGAAAAAGCTGTCATAACAGCCCTGTTCACTGAGCTTTCGCCGGAGATATGCAGTAAACTTGATGAACTTGGCATTGCTCATGATGAAGGCGAGATCACCGTCACCCGAGAGATAAGTGCGGATGGCGGAAGTGTTGCAAGGATCAACCACAGAACTGCTTCTGTATCACTTCTGAAAGAGATCGGCGGAATGCTTATAAACATACACGGTCAGCACGATAATCAGATACTGCTCGACAGTGAAAAACACCTTGATATACTCGACAGCTTCGGCGGAGATGACACTCTTCTTAACAGCTACCGTGAATCGTTCAGACAGCTTCAGCATACTGCCCGCCGTCTTGGTGAGATAAAAAAGATCGAGCAGACACGTATTGAGCGCAGCCGCTACCTCAATGAGATAGTTGATGATATAGGTGAGCTTGATCTTGCTGAGGACGAGGATGATACAATCGAAAAGGAATATACTGCCGCTAAGGATTCTGAACGCACTCTTGCAGCAATAAACGAAGTGGTACAGTTCCTGAGCAGCGATGAAGCAGTCGGAGACATGATAGTCTCAGCCGAGCGCAGTATAGCGGCTTACACTGAGAATATCCCGGAACTCGATCAGCTTTATGAAAGACTTACAGCAGCTGAGATCGAGATAGCGGATATAGCCTCCGGATTTGAAAAGCTTGCCGATAAGATAGAACTTGACGGGCAGCGTCTTGAGTATCTCGGCAGCCGTCTCAGCGCTATAAACAAGCTCAAACGCAAATACGCTGAGGACTGTGCAGGGCTTATAAGGCTTTACAATGATGCCTGCCGCGAGCTTGGTCAGTTTGATTCATCACGCGAGGAGATCGAGCGGCTTACGGCTGAACGCGAGCAGCTTCTTCACACTGTGACCGAACGTGCAAAGGCACTTTATGAGTATCGTGAAAAGGTTGCAGCAAGATTTGTAGAAAGAGTAACTTCTGAACTTGAATTTCTTAATATGTCCGGCGTTATAATATCCGTAAAGCACGAAAAGGGCAAGCTTACAGTCAATGGCATGGACACCGTTGAGTTCCTTATCTCCGCAAATAAGGGCGAAGAGCCTAAGCCGATATCGAAGATAGCTTCCGGCGGTGAGCTTTCACGTATCATGCTTGCGATCAAAAGTGTTATTGCCGATAAGGACAGCATCCCGACTATGATATTTGATGAGATAGACACGGGAGTAAGCGGAAAAGCTGCTCAGAAGATAGGCATAAAGCTTCGCAGTATAGGTAGAGTGAGACAGGTCATCTGTGTTACACATCTTTCACAGATAGCCGTCATGGCAGATCACCACCTTTTGATAGAAAAGGGAGTTGTCGGTGACCGTACTGAGACAAATGTTACAGAACTTGATATGGACGGCAGGATAGCTGAGATCGCGCGTATCATGGGCGGTGAAGATCCGAGCGGACTTATGCTTGAAAACGCTCGTGCAGAGATAACCAAGGCAATGGAGAATCAGATTTTATGAAGATATATTCCACCCGTCACGGTCAGACGGATTATAACAAAAGTGAATTGATACTCGGTGCAACAGACGTTCCGCTGAACGATACAGGTATTGAACAGGCAGAGGAACTTGCAGAAAAAATAGCTGAACTCGGTGAAGTTGACCTGATGATAGTATCGCCTATGAAAAGGGCTCAGATAACCGCTGCTGCTATTGCTGAAAAAACTGGTATCAAGATAATAACCGATGAACGTCTGAGGGAATGGAACTACGGTCGGTTTGAACAGAAATCCCGTTTTACCGAGGGCTTTGCGGAGAACAAGCTTGATTTCGGAGTCCGCATGGGAAAGACGGGAGAATCACTGCTTCAGCTGAGTCACCGTGTGTATGCAGCACTTGACGATATAATTGAAAAATACAACGACAGGAATGTACTCATAGTAAGTCACGGCGGCGTTTGCAGAGTCATCGAGACTTACTTCAACGATATGACAGCCAAAGAATTTGCCGGCTGGTTTATGGGCAACTGCCAGCTGATAGAATATAAAATATGATTTGACCGGAGGATATTATGAAGATAGGTGTAGATTATTATCCCGAACAGTGGGACAGATCATTCTGGGAACAGGATGCAGCACTAATGGCACAGACAGGTGTTAAGGTCGTAAGAATAGGAGAGTTTGCATGGTCGAAGCTTGAACCTAAAGAAGGCGTATTCGATTTTGAGTGGCTCGATAATGCAATATCGGTACTTCAGAGATTCGGAATGGAGATAGTTATCGGAGTTCCGACGAATTGTCCTCCGTTATGGCTTTACGAATCACACCCTGAGATAGTTCAGACAGGCGCTGACGGTAAGCAGATACAGACCGGTATCCGCGGACATCGTTGTGTCAATTCGCCTGTATTCATGAACTACGCTAAACGTATAGCAACTCAGCTCATTCTGCGCTATGCGAATCATCCGTCGGTAGTTGCATGGCAGATAGACAATGAGCTTGAAGCTTCGCAGTGCTGCTGCGATGAATGCAAGGCACGTTTCAGGAACTGGCTGCTCGATAAATACGGCAGTCTTGAAGAGATAAATGCCGCTTTCGGAACGAGTGTGTGGAGCGGAGAATACAGCAGTATCACTCAGATACAGCCGCCGAATGCCTACCCGAAGGCATGGCAGAATCCTGCACTCTGTCTCGATTGGTTCAGATTCACAAGCGAAAGCACAACTGCATTCGTGAAGGAAATAGCACTTACAATGCGGCGTGAAGCACCTAAGATCAAGCTTACCGCAAATACATCTGTCAGTGAGAATACTCCGGATCTGTATAAACTCTTCGACGAGGTCGATTTTGTATCGTTTGATAACTATCCGCCGGCAGAGATACCGAAGGATGCGGACGAATTCTATTCACACGCATTTTTACTTGATATGATGCGTGGTGTCAAGGGTAAAAGCTTCTGGGTCATGGAGCAGCTTAGCGGACCTACCGGAAGCTGGTCGCCTATGTCAAGAACTCCGAAGCCTGGCATGATAATGGGCTATTCGCTTCAGGCTCTTGCACACGGTGCGGATACAGTAGTACATTTCCGCTGGAGAACAGCACGTACAGGTGCAGAGATGTACTGGCATGGACTGATAGATCACAGCAATGTTCCGGGAAGAAGATTCTTTGAGTTCGCCGAACTCTGCAAAACAGCCTCGAAACTGAGCGTAATAGATACTACCGAGCTGGTCTCAGATGTTGCGATACTGTATTCTCCCGAAAACAGATTTGCACTCAGATTACAGCAGCAGTCAGAAGGCTTCGATTATCTTGAACAACTGAGGTATTTCCATGCGGCATTCTCACGCTACGGTGCAAACATTGACGTTGTTTCGCCTGATTCCGACCTTTCAAACTATAAAGTCGTGATAGCACCTTCGATGTATGTTTATAAGAAGTCGTCAGCTGAGAATATCTACCGTTACGTTATAAACGGCGGAACACTTGTCATGACCAACCGCAGCGGCGTCAAGGACAGTAATAATAACTGTATTATGGAGCCGCTCCCGACTGTTTACAGGGAACTCATCGGCGCTGAGATAACTGAGTATGATCCTGTTGGCAAAAGTGAACAGACTATCACAGATTTTGCCGGAAACAAGTTCGTTTGCAGCAAGTGGTGTGATATACTGCGTGTTACAACTGCCAAGGCGTATGCGGAATATAATGATAATTTCTATCGCTGCTGTCCTGCGGTAACTATGAACAGATATTGCAGCGGAGTTGTTTACTATGTTGGTACTATATGCAAAATGGATTTCTACGAAAGCTTTGCAGGAAATATAATGCGTCAGACCGGTATGCCGCGTCTGAAAGGACTTCCTAAGGGAGTGGAGGTAACAACCCGTACTAACGGTCTTGATGATTACATTTTCTTTTTCAATAACTCTGATGAGAATGCTACTATCACTCTTCCTAAGCCGATGTACAGCATTATCGATTCGACAGGCAAGGATAAACTTGAACTCAAGCCGTTTGAAATGGAAATCGTAAGGAAGTGACGAGATGAAGATAGTTTTGCAGAGAGTCACCTCAGCGAGTGTACGTGTAGACGGTGAATTGTGCGGAGCGATAGACACGGGGTATCTTCTGCTTTTCGGAGCAGGTCACGGTGACAATGAGGAACACTGCCGCCGTCTTGCTGACAAGATACTGAATCTCAGGATATTTTCAGACGAAAACGGAAAGATCAATCTTTCGCTTACAGATGTCGGAGGTTCACTGCTTGTAGTACCTCAGTTCACGCTTTATGCGGATTGCCGTAAGGGAAATCGTCCGAATTTCATACAGGCTGCTAAGCCTGAGGAAGCGGAAAAGCTTTATGAATACTTTGTTGAGTACTGCCGCAGCAAGGGGTTCAGGACAGAAACAGGCAAATTCGGTGCGGACATGAAAGTTGAGATACACAACGATGGTCCGTTCACACTTGTATTTGAACAGGAATAATTCAGCCTCCGGAGCAGATACTACTCCGGAGGTGATTTTTTTGATACGTAAACGCGGCGAACACGGAATAGTGATACTCACGGCGATGTTTTTTGTCTTTTTTACAGTTCTGATATTACATTATTTTTCGATAGCATTTGAGCAGAAATACGTAAGTGCAGCTGACGAGCGTTCAGAGCTGAAAATATGCGCCGCTGAGACGAATGGTACTATCTTTGACCGCGATCTCAGACCGCTGAACAATTCTCAGAGAATATATCAGGCAGTGATAGTTCCGAAGTCTGCTGATAAGGATGTATACATTGATTATGCCCTCGACAAGGAGAAATTTTCCGCAGACTTTGATAATGGTGAGCCGTTTGTATTCAGCTGCGCTGAGGATACTCCTGAGAGCGATGCGGTCACTGTATTCAGCGTACCTCAGAGGTATTCCGAAAATCAGCTTGCACAGCATATAATAGGCTATACTTCTGATGGTAAAGGTGTGTCCGGGGTAGAGGAAGCTTACAGCAGTATTCTTCACAGCGCAGGCAGTGAGAATAGCGTTTCGTACTCGATAGATGGTTTCGGGCGTGTGCTTATGGGTGACGGTAAGAACGTAGTAAACAGCAAGGCGGATGAGGCTGGAGTAGTTACTGCCATTGACAGCGATGTTCAGCGTATATGCGAGAAATACGGAAAAAGCTGTGGCAGAGGAGCGATAGTCATAGCGGAAATAGAAACCGGTGATATACTTGGAATGGCAAGCTTTCCCGATTATTCGGCAGATGATCTTGAAAGTGCGATAAAGGACGAGAGAAGTCCGCTGATAAACCGATGTCTGTGTTCTTACAGCGTCGGCTCAATATTCAAGCTTGTCACAGCCTGCGAGGCTATTGAAGAGGGTAAGAGCTACTACGACTATGAGTGCAAAGGATGTATAAATGTTGACGGTCAGCGGTTCAACTGTCATCAGCTTGCCGGACATGGAGCGCAGAGTATGTCCAAGGCGATGACGAATTCATGCAATACGTATTTCATAAGTCTGAGCCGCGAGCTTGATGTGAAGTCGTTCAGAGAAAAGGCTTACGAACTCGGTTTCGGAAAAGAGACCTATCTTTGCGAAAGCATGATAGGTTCAGCAGGAGTTCTGCCGACCGCAAGACAGCTTGACATACCTGCGGAAATGGCAAATTTTTCATTCGGACAAGGCAAGCTTACTGCGACACCTCTCCAGATAACGCAGCTTATCTGTGCGATCGCCGGAGGGGGACAGATGCCGGTGCTGCGCCTTATAAAGGGCATCACAATAGACGGTAAAACTATCGCAAATGAGAAAACTCCTCAGCTGAGCAGAGTATTTGAAAAGCATACAGCTGAACAGCTGCGTCAGATGATGATCTCAGCTATAAGAGACAACAAGGAATCCAATGCTCGCTCAGATATAGTATCAGTAGGTGCTAAGACCTCAACTGCTCAGACCGGACGCTTTGGTGAAGACGGTGAGGAGCTGTGTCACGCATGGATAAGCGGATTCTTTCCGGCTGATTCGCCAAAGTACGCCCTGACTGTACTTGTTGAGGATGGCGGATATGGAAATAAGTCTGCTGCACCGATATTCATAAAGATAGCCGAGGAAGTAACAAAGCTTAAAAGATAGACTTTTTTTCTCAAAACCATTGACAATTCTGCGATGCTGCGTTATAATATAATGGTATGGCAGTGAAGGGACTGACTGTCCGGAAGACGTTTCAGAGAGAAAGCGGCTGGTGAAAGCTTTTGCGTCGGGGATAGGTGCTTACCCTGAGCCACTGTGAGAAATCGCAGCGTATATCTGCGTTAAAGATGCTGAGGAAAGAACTGCGGTTCTTTTGAATTAGGGTGGTACCACGAGAGCCTTCGTCCCTTTTGGCGGCGGGGCTTTTTGTATTACTTAGTATTATTTTTATTAAAGGAGATATATTTATGCAGTGGACAGGTCTTAACGATCTACGTGAAAAATATCTTTCGTTCTTCGAGAGCAAGGATCATACGAGAATGGCAAGCGCTTCTCTGGTGCCTCAGGGTGACAAGAGCCTGCTTCTCATCAATTCGGGAATGGCTCCTCTCAAGAAGTTCTTCCTCGGACAGGCTACTCCTCCAAACAAGAGAGTGACTACCTGCCAGAAATGTATCAGAACTCCCGACATTGAGAGCGTAGGAAAGACAGCACGTCACGGTACATATTTTGAAATGCTCGGAAACTTTTCTTTTGGCGATTACTTCAAAACAGAGGCTATCGAGTGGGCATGGGAGTTCCTTACAAAGACGCTTGCTATCCCTGCTGAGAAACTCTGGATCACCATTTTTGAGAGCGATGATGAGGCTGAGCAGATCTGGGAAAACAAGATCGGTATCCCTCACGACAGGATAATCCGCCTCGGTAAAAAGGATAACTTCTGGGAACACGGCTCAGGTCCGTGCGGTCCATGCTCTGAGATACACTTTGATCGCGGTGAGGCTTACGGTCCTTTCGAGAGCTTCGAGCAGGCAAGCGACTGCGATCGTGTCATCGAAATATGGAACCTCGTATTCAGCCAGTTCGACAGTGACGGTGAAGGTCACTACGCTGAAATGAAGAACAAGAACATCGACACAGGTATGGGACTTGAGCGTCTTGCCTGTGTAATGCAGGGCGTTGACAACATCTTCGAGGTCGATACCGTTCAGAATATAATGAAGCACATTTCGTCTATCGCAGGCGTTGAGTATAAGAAGGACGCTAAGACTGACGTTTCTCTCCGTGTTATCACTGACCACATCAGAAGTACAACTTTCATGGTAGGTGACGGTATTCTTCCTTCAAATGAAGGACGCGGATATGTTCTCCGCCGTCTTCTGAGAAGAGCTGCACGTCACGGCAGACTTTTAGGCATCACACGTCCGTTCCTCTGCGAGGTATGTGATACAGTTATCAACGAGAACGAGGGAGCTTACCCTGAACTCGCTGAAAAGCGCGATTACATCAAGAAGATAATCGGCGTTGAGGAAGAAGCCTTTGCAAAGACTATCGACAAGGGTACAGAGCTTCTCAACAGCTATACAGATGCACTCAGAGCTGAGGGCAAAAAGACCCTCTCAGGCGATGATGCGTTCAGACTTTCCGATACATATGGCTTCCCGATAGATCTTACAGAAGAGATATGCGAGGAGAAGGGCTTCACTGTTGACCGTGACCGCTTCACTGAGCTTGCTAAGGAACAGAGAGCAAGAGCCAAGGCTGACCACGCTGCAAAGGCTGGTTCATCGTGGGCTGATAACAGCATCAAGGTAGACGCTCCGCCGACAGTATTCACAGGCTATACAAGCATGAGTGAGAGCAGTGCAGTTGTACTTGCTGTCTACAAGGACGGCGTTGCAGTCAAGAGCGCTCTTGAAGGCGATGACGTTGTTATCGTTCTTGACAGGACGCCTTTCTATGCCGAGAGCGGCGGACAGGTCGGCGATAACGGTACTATCTTCTCAAATGCGAATATAGCAGCGATTTCCGATACTATCAAATCTGACGGACATTTCCTCCACATTGCTTCTATTGAGCAGGGCTGCATCAGCGAGGGAGATACTGTAACAGCTATGGTAAACAGTGAGCGCAGAATGTCCATTATGCGTAACCATACATCTGCACATCTTCTTCAGAATGCACTCCGCAAGGTGCTCGGCGATCACGTACATCAGGCTGGTCAGCTTGTAAATGAGAGGGCCTGCCGTTTCGACTTCAACCACTTCAGTGCTATGACTGAGGATGAGATCGCAGACGTTGAAAACATCGTAAACGCTTCTATTATGGCAGCTATCCCTGTAACAATGGAAGAAATGCCTATCGAGGAGGCTAAGAAGCTCGGCGCTATGGCACTTTTCGGTGAGAAGTACGGCGATACAGTAAGAGTTGTAACAGCCGGTGATTCAATCGAATTCTGCGGCGGTACTCATGTATCAAACGCTTCACAGATCGGACTTTTCAAGATAGTTTCCGAAAGCTCGGTAGCAGCCGGTGTTAGACGTATCGAGGCTGTAACAGGTCTCGGAGTAATGGAGCTCCTCAACGGCTACAAGAATACTATCGCAAAGGCTGCAAAGGCAATAAAGCTTGCAAATCTCAGCGAACTTCCTGAGAAGTGTGCAGCAATGACTGCTGAACTCAAGGAAAAGGATAAGAAGCTTGAAAGTCTCACACAGCAGATGGCTAATGCCAAGACAGCCGCTCTCTTCGACAATGCAAAAGAGGTCGCAGGCGTTAAGATAGTTTCCGCACGTATGGACGGTTCAACTCCGGACGCTCTCAGAAAGCTCGGCGACAGCGTAAAGGACAAGAACGAGGCTATTATCGCACTCTTTGCAGGCACTGTCGGTGAAAAGGGTACATTCTACTGCGTATGTACAAAGGAGGCTGTTTCAGCCGGTGCCAATGCAGGTAAAATTGTACGTGAGATCGCAGCTGTTACCGGCGGCAAGGGCGGCGGTAAGCCGGACGGCGCTATGGCTGGTGCAGGTGATATAACAAAGATAGACGAGGCTCTTTCCAAGCTCGAGAGCATAGTGTCCGAACTCGTTAAATAAGCCTGAGTAAATTCGGAATTAATTCAGTAATTCCTGATTATAAAAACGTTATTATTTGTAAAGGAGTATTATTATGGATTGCTTATTCTGTAAGATCATTGACGGAGACATCCCAAGCACAAAGGTTTATGAGGACGATTTCGTATTCGCATTCAAGGACATTGCTCCTATCGCACCGTTCCACTGCCTCATAATCCCTAAGGTTCATATCAGCGGTGCAGACCAGATAACCTCTGAGAATTCTGAGGTGATCGCAAAGGTGTTCGAGGCTGCTGCAAAGATCGCAAAGCAGGAGAATATCGAGAGCTTCCGTATCATCAACAACTGCGGTGACGATGCCGGTCAGACTGTTAAGCATATCCACTTCCATATGCTCGCAGGAGTAAAAATGGGTTGGGGACCTGAGTCGCTCGGCAAGACCGAATAAGGAGGACGGGATATGCCACAGACCTACAAAATGACTATTGCAGGACTTGAAAGGGAACTCATCCGCTGTCCTCTCAATGATAAGATCGACATAGCTGCGTTCATAATGTTCTCTGACGTTGAACTGACAGTAGCTTGTGCTGAGGAGCTCCTCAAAAAATGCGGAGACTTTGATGTTATTCTTACAGCAGAATCCAAGGGAATACCTCTCGGCTACGAAATGGCAAGACAGAGCGGCAAGAACTATGTCGTTGCGAGAAAATCAGTGAAACTTTATATGACAGATCCGGTGGAGGTATCGGTCAAGTCTATAACTACTGCGAATGTACAGAAGCTTTGCCTTTCTAAGGAAAAGGCAGAAATGCTTAAAGGCAAGCGCGTCCTCATTTTGGACGATGTTATCAGCACCGGTGAATCACTCATCGCGCTTGAAAAACTGACAGAAGCAGCCGGCGGTATTATTTCCGGAAAGGCAGCTGTACTTGCTGAGGGCGATGCGGCTGACAGAAAAGATATAATTTTCCTTGAAAAGCTTCCGCTTTTCTTTAAGTAAGGGATAAATAGTATGAAGCGAAAAATGATTTTAGCTGCGGCAGCATATATGGCGGGATTGTTTTTCGCTTCATTTTTTAGCGGAATTGCTGCTGTTCTGTTTCTGATGAGCCTCGCAGCAGCAGTATTGTTTATAGGCAGGCTCAATGGTCTGCATCGCTGCGACTATATTATTGCAGCGGTATGTTTTACGGCTGCATTTGCCTATATAAGCGCGTATACTGCCATGACTTATGACCGTGTTACGTCGCTTGACGGAACTAACGGAAGTTATAGCGGAGAAGTTACAGCGATAAAGGACTATGAGGGCGGCAAGTCACAATATATCCTCAGCGGTACTTCTGACAGCGGGATTTCAGTAAAGGTTCAGCTTTATACTGACACACTTCAGGTCGGATACGGCGATGTTATAACAGTCGGAAGCTGCGGCTTTTCTATTCCGGAGGGCGACTATCTCTATGGCAGCCGGGCACGTCTCAGGTCTGAGGGGGTATATCTTACCCTTGTATCGCCTGATAATATAAGTACAGAGAAAACAAATACCAAATGGCTGCATAATTTTCTGCGTGAGCGCCGCGAACGTACAAGCGATGAATTCAGACTGAAAATGGGAAGCGCCAGCGGCAGCTTTATGAGCAGTATGCTTTTCGGAAAGGCATCCGGTATCGACGACAGTACGCGCACAGCACTTTCAAGATGCGGTATAGCGCATATTCTGGCTGTTTCGGGACTTCATGTCTCGATGATCGCATTCATGCTGATGTGGCTGCTCAGAAAGCTTCGTATTAAACGTATACCCGCGTTTGCGGTAATGAATCTGTTTCTTTTTATGCTGGTTGTTGCAGCGGAATCGCCTGTATCAGCAATACGTGCTTCGATAATGCTTGATATGATGTATCTTGCAGCGATTTTCCGCAGACAGAATGATACTTTTACTTCACTATCAGCGGCAGTCCTTCTGATATGTGTATTCAACCCATATGCAATATACAGCAGCGGATTTCTGATCTCTGTTGCCGGAACTTTCGGTATCGGAGTTTTTGCACCTTATATGGTGAAGAATATGCCTGAGGACAGGCTTCTTTGGATATTCCCACGTGCATTTGTAACAATGCTTTGCACGACACTGTGTATCATGCCTTTCAGTATGAAGTATTTTGACGAGACATCACTTATCTCGCCTTTTACTAATGTATTCATAGTTCCGCTTTGTACCGCTGCACTTGCGGCTGGTGTACTCTATTTTGTAACAGGAGGAGCAATATCACTTCTTTTGCCGGCTAAGTACATCATCGACATGATACTGTATATGTCGGACGGAATAGCGCGGCTCGGAAAGACGCATTTTTCAGCCGGCAGCGAGCGAATAATAATGATCGCATTCGTACTTGCTTCGGCAGTGGGCGTATTGCAGCTGATATTTCACAGCAGACGTTTTACAGCTTGCCTGACTGCTTGTGCTTGCAGCGTATTGTTCCTTTCTTCCGCTTTGTATGGGCGGATCATGTTTGAGAGGTTCAATGTAGCAGTTCTTGGCAGGGGAAGCAATGCGGCAATAATTGTCGCATACAAAGGCAGGACGGAGATAATCGACCTGAGCGGACATTATAAGTCTCCGGATTATGTCAGGAAATATCTGATGTGTAATAACATTTCTGATGTTGATACTCTTGTGCTGACGAAGAAGGTACAGTCGCAGTATTCCGCGTATAAAAAAGCGCTTGAGTATATAGCTGTTGACGATATATATGTTACAGGTGATGTAACAGTGTATGGCGGCAGTATTGAAAAAAGCGGCGGCAGCGAAGGCTTTGTGCTTGAATCGGATGAATACAGTATTCAGTACGTAAGCGGAGTGCTTACAGTTGATTTCCGTGGCAGTACCATGAATTTTATCCCTGCGGACAAATCAGCGGAAAATGTAAGCGGATGCTGTATCTGCTACGGGAATATAAGCAAGAATAGTATCATCAGAGATGATCCTGATGTGATATACCTTGATGATGAAATTGAAGGAGCATACAATAATTTTGAGATAACGCTGTCTGGCAGCGGAGGGTATAAGGTAAGGAGATTATAATGCCATACACAGATCCAAGGTCGGCGGAAGCAAAGCTAAAAAAAGGCGAGCTGTCGAATCTTTACTATATATGCGGACAGAATGTCACAGAAGTTGAAAAGATCACGAAGAAGATAATCAGAGCTGCTGTCGGTGACAGTGAGGATCTTGCTCTGACACGTATGAAAGGCAAAGAACTTGACTTTTCCGAGCTGTATGATACTGTTCAGATGATGCCGATGATGTCTGAGCATAACTGCATACTGATAAATGATTATAACTGCGAGAAGCCGCGTGAGGATATGCGCGGACGTTCAGCAGAAGACTATAACAAAAAACTGATTGAGATCATCAAGGATATTCCGCCGATGACAATAGTGATTTTCAACGTCACGGGCTTTGAGATCAAAACAAAGTACGACAGAAAAACACGCAGTAACGTCATCACTGACAAAAACAAAAAACTTGCTGATCTTGCAGCCAAAAACGGTGAAGCTGTGATATGTCCGGTAAAGACACCGAATGAACTTGCGAAGGATATTGCAGCAGCCGTTTCAGCGCGCGGAGGTCTCATTTCACTTGACAATGCCCGCGAGCTTGCAGAGATGTGTCTTTCCGATACTCTTTCTATCAGGAATGAAGTTGATAAGCTTTGTGCTTATGCGGGAAAAAGTGAGATAACGCGCGATGTTATTGAGAATATGGTCCACAGACAGAGCAGTGTCAATGTTTTCAAGCTTGCCGATGCTGTTGCATCAATGAAGCGGAAAGAAGCCTTTGAAGCCCTTGATGAACTTATGGTTGATAAGGATAACCGCGGATCAGTTCTTGCTAACATTACTACTTCATTTATTGATATGTACCGTGCTGCGTGTGCGAGAGCATCCGGAAAAAGTCCGGAAAGGATGAAGGATGATTTCGGGTACATATGGGGATTCAAGGTCGATAACGCATTCAGAGACAGTTCAAGAATGAGTATAAACAGACTTCGTGCCTGCCTTGTAATACTGCGTGATACAGCGCAGAAACTGAATTCATCGTCTTCAGATGAGAAGATAGTTCTTGAGCAGATGGTTACTAAAATGCTCATGACTAAGAATTAACGGAGGAACAGATGTTAAAGATAGATGAGGCTATAATAGTCGAGGGAAAATATGATAAGATAAAGCTATCGTCTGTCGTTGATGCAGTAATAATAGTAACGAACGGTTTCGGCATTTTCAAGGACAAGGAAAAGCTTGAACTGATACGCTATTATGCGCGGACTACCGGTATCGTAATACTGACTGATTCTGACAGTGCCGGAAGAAAGATACGCGGCTATCTCAAAGGGGCAGTGGACGGAAATATCCGCAATGTGTATATCCCTGATGTATTCGGAAAAGAAAAGCGTAAGGAAAAGCCGTCAGCAGAGGGCAAGCTCGGAGTTGAAGGCATAAACGTCAGGACGCTTTCTGAGATATTTGAGAAAGCAGGTATAGCTGCTTCAGAAAGCGTGAAAACAAGCGATATTACTAAGCTTACACTGTTTGAACTCGGGCTGAGCGGAGGCAGACAGAGCAGTATACTGCGTAAAAAGTTACAGAAAAAGCTTGGGCTTCCTGAGCTTATGTCTGCCACAGCACTTGTAGAGGTCCTCAGGACTATGATGACAGCTAAAGAGCTTGAAGAGTATGTAAATGTCTGCAAGGAGAATGAAAATGATATATAGCAGTTTGTTGTTCATCTATGGATTTCTGCCTGTATCAATGCTGATATATCATCTTTCTCCAAAAAAGAGTCAGCCGGCGGTCATCCTGGGATTGAGTGCAGCTTTCAGCGCGATGATAGGCTTGAGATACCTTGCATTTGTAAGTATATATGTCCTGATAAATTATGCGTTCACGAGACTGATAGGACATTACCGAAGCAAAAAAGAAATCTCATTGGCAGTGTTCTCATTTGCTGTATTCTGCGACATTATTTCTCTGTTTGTATTCAGGACTGAGCTGTTTTCTGAAGTAAGACTGAGTTTAGGATTCCCGGAGGACTTCTTCCCGATAGGCATATCATTTTTGGCTCTTTCAGCAATAGGAATGCTTGTTGATGTTTACAGCGGAAAAATAGAGCCCGAACGAAACATCATATTATTTTCGCTGTATATGATATTCTTTCCGCGTCTGATAATGGGACCTATATTGAGATATAACAGTTTCAGGAAAGCAATGGAAGGGAGAAAGACTGATCTTTCGGAGATAGGTGTCGGACTTACGATATTTGTAAAAGGTCTTGCAAAGAAGATCATCGCGGCAGATACTCTTTATCAGCTATATACAGCAGCACACAGCACTTCGCTAAAAGAAATGTCCTCGCTGACAGCATGGCTGGGAATGACAGCTTACGTAATGTGTCTGTACTTTACTCTTTCGGGATTTGCAGATATGGGAACAGGAGTAAGCTACTGCTTTGGCATAAAGATGCCTCAAAGCTTCAACTATCCTCTGTTCAGCACGAAGATCCGCTATTTTGCAGCAAGATGGCACATACAGCTGATACAGTGGATGAGAAGATACGTCACCAAACCGCTGTTCTCGCATTTCAGCAATAATATTCTCCGAAGGATGATATACATAGGAGTATGGGGGCTGTTCGGCTTCTGGTATACGTTCAGCGCAAACGGATTGATATGGGGACTGCTTTTAGGTGCGGGAATAACTCTTGAAAACAAGTTAAGCAGTGCAAAGCTGCTCAACGTAACAGGGATCATATATACCTTCTTTGCGGTAATGATCTGTTTTGTATTCTTCTCCGGAGAGAGTCTTTCGTATTCGCTTCGTTACATTGGAGTAATGGCAGGCGGCGGAGCAAACTTTGCAGATACATTTTCGCTGTATCTGCTGAAGTCGTATATAGTCGTATTGCTGATAGGTATGTATGCCTCGACAGACCTGTTTAAGAATATGATGATGAGATCCGGCAAGAATAAGGTAAGAACAGCAGTTTCAGTGATCTCACCGGTAATGGTACTATCACTGCTGATAGTATGTACTGCACTTATATCGTATTCCGGCAGTTCTGAAATGATACTTGTAAGGCTGTGAGGAGGCGCGTAATGACAAAATTATCAAGCAGAGTAACTGCGGTATTGGTACTTGCATTTATGGCATTTTTTATGCTCTTCACATTTTTGGGCAAAAAGGAAAATACGTCAGAAAACGAGAACCGCCCTCTTGCAGGAAGACCGGGATTCAGTTTGTCAGAGGTTGCTGACGGCATTACAGCTTCGCAGCTTTCTACCTATACTGCCGATCATTTTGCAATGCGAGATCTGTGGATAAAGCTTAATGCAGCTATAAGGGCTGAAGTAGGAGAGGGTATTATCAATGGCGTGTATATCGCTGATGATATGCTTCTTGATGCACAGGCTTCGGGCAGAGCAAGAGCAGACGAAAGTATAAGGGCGCTAAACAGCTTTGCTGAAAGATATAACGGTGCAATATACGTAGTTGCGGTCCCGACTTCATCCGGAGTATACCGTGAAAAGCTTCCCGAGCAGTTTGATACCTACCGCGAAAGTCAGCAGATCAGTGACATCTATGATAAACTTAACCGCAAGATAAAGAGGATTGACGCTTACAATATCCTGAAAATGCTCAATAAGAATTACATCTATTACCGCAGCGATAATAAGTGGACAAGCTATGGAGCATACTGTGTTTACAGAACCGTAATACAGCGTCTTGGTTTTATGCCTACGACTTATGATAAATACTCAGTACATCATGCAACTTCAGACTTCCGCGGCGATCTTTACAACCGCAGTCAGTATGACGGCATACGACCGGATATAATTGATTTCTATTCATGCAATGGCGGTGCAGAAATAGTAAGCTGTACAGGTTATTATAACAGTGGAAAAACTGTTGAGAAGCACATATATGACGAAAAGCTGCTTGATATGGATTATATGTATAATGCGTATCTTGGCGAGGAAGTACCGCTTCTGAAGATAACCACAACAGTAAAGAATGAACGAAAGCTTCTCGTGATAAAAGATGATTATGCCGATTGCTTTATACCATTCCTGACACAGCATTACAGCGAGATAGACGTTGTATCGCCGGAACTGATAGAAGGTAAGATAAGCGATCATATAAGGTTTTCGGACTATGAACAGGTACTCTTTCTGTTTGGTATCGAGAATCTGAGTAAACCGGACATTCTATCAACACTAAGCTAAGTTAGAAAGGAGAATATCATGAAGGCACTTATAACAGGAGCAACATCCGGTATAGGAAAAAGTATAGCGAATGAGCTCAGCAGAAGAGGCTGGGAGCTGATACTTACCGGCAGAAATGAGGAATCTCTGCGCGAACTTCAGGAAAAGCTCGGCAACACCGAGATAATAAGCGCTGATCTTTCAAAGAAGGAGGATGTTTTCAGAGTATACGAATTCTGCCGTGAAAAGAACGTTGATATGCTTGTGAATAATGCGGGCTATGGTATATTCGGTGAATTCGACAAGACCGATCTTGAAGATGAGATAAACATGATTAACGTGAATATTACAGCACTGCATATTCTGACAAAGCTGTTCCTGCGCGACTTCAAAAGGCGTGACAGCGGTATTATACTGAATGTAGCGTCTGTTGCCGGATTCATGACAGGTCCTCTTCTTTCATCGTACTACGCTTCAAAGAACTATGTTCTCAGACTTTCGATAGCGATATATGAGGAGCTCCGTCGTGCAAAGTCAAATGTCAGCATAACTGTGCTCTGTCCCGGACCTGTTGACACAAATTTCAATAACCGTGCAGGAGTTACGTTCAGTGCAAAGCCTATTTCACCGGCATTTGCAGCGGAATACGCTGTAAAGAAGGCGCTGTCCCGCAAGCTGTTTGCTATTCCCGGACTTTCGATAAAAGCCTGCGCTATCGGACAGAGATTCATTCCGAGCAAACTTCTTGCCGCACTGACATACAATGTTCAGAAGGCGAAGGAAAAGACCGGAGACAAAAAATGAGAAGTATAAGTTACAGAGTAGCACTTGGCGGAATAGTATCGGCTTTATGTCTCGTTACGATGTTCCTTGCAGGCGTGATACCCGCATTGTATCTTGTACTGCCGATGGCTGCCGGTATACTCATGATGATAATATCAGCAGAGGTCAGTAAAAGCTGGGCTCTGCTGACGTACATATCGGTAAGTCTGCTTTCAATGTTCATAACGTTTGATAAGGAAGCGGCGCTGATATTCATTATGCTGTTCGGACACTATCCGATACTGCGTCTGTATACCGAGAAGATACCGCTTAAAGGACTGAGAATGGCGCTGAGGACTGCTATATTCAATGTTTGTGTCATTGCATATTATTACGTTACAGTATATATCTTCGGACTTGACCAGATGGCAGATGAACTTTCGGATTACGGCAGATACGGCGCATATGTGATGCTTGGACTTGCCAATATACTTTTTCTGCTTTACGACCTTAATCTTGACAGTATCTATCGCATATACCTGAAACGTCTTGCGCCTAAATTCAAGAAAAACAGATGACCGCACCATACCTTGCTAAGGTATGAGCGGTCATTAATTTTATAGTCATGCGAAATAATTGTCGATGTCCTTTTTTGATGCAGCGAGGATGCTGCCGATGTCAGCACCTATTATATCGAGGTTTTCGGCACGGAACATTTTCGTTTCAGTGATACCGTAAAAAGTTCCGGCAAGAGACTTTATGTATCCGTAACCGAATTCTTCTGAAAACATCGGACCGCCTGAGGTTGTAACATAGAACAGCTTTTCGGCTTTGCAAAGACCTACCGGAGTTCCTTCATCTGAGTATGTAAAGGTGATACCGCTCACAGTTATCTGTTCGATGTACTGTTTAAGTGCAGCCGGGAAGGAAAGATCCCAGAACGGTGCAGCAATGACGATAATATCCGCATTTGCGAATTGTTTGGCAGGAAGGAAAATATCGTCCGAGTAATCAGCAGAAGCACAGGCTGCATTGCGCTTGCAGATGAATTGTTCATCGACTGCCGGCAGTGACATTTCATGCGGTTTGATTTCGGTAATGCTGCCTTTTAGCTTGCTGAGAAGATATTCAGCGAGCAATGCAGTACGCGAATCGCTTCTCACAGATGAATTGATATAAAGAATGTTCATAGGATCGCCTCCTTTAGTATTTATGAGTATATTTTAACATAATAGGCTGTAAAAGTCAAGATGTCCAGAGGTGTGAATACATAAAAATATTTTGTATTAGCAAAAATAATTGTTGCAATTATACGAATGATAGTGTATAATGTAATAAGGATTACCTGATTGAAAAGAGGCGAGTTATGAAAGTTTTTAAGCGAATAACAGCATTTGCGATGTCATTGGCATTGACTGGACAGGTTATATTGTCTGATGCAAGCGGTATAATGGTCTCGGAAAAAATCTCAGTACCGGATAAGCTTTATTATGCCGACAGCTTCGGAGATGTACTGAGCGGTGCTGAATACACTATAATGGTGCGGCTCAGCGGAAAGCTTATAACAGCGGATAATACCGGCAATGTCATTCAGTGGGAGGACAAAGGCGATAACTCACAGCGCTGGAAAATAGTCAGCTGCCGCAACGGTATGTGCAGTATTCATCCGGCTTCGGACACCTCGCTGGCACTTACCGTTGAAAACGGCGACAGTACAAACGGCAACAATATATACCTCTCTGCTTATGAGGACGTTCCTTCTCAGCATTTTATACTTCACCGTACTGATGATGCTTACTATATAACTGCGGAGTGCTCAGGAAATGCCGCGCTCGATGTATATGACATAAGCTATGATAACGGCGCGAACATTGACCAATGGGACTATTGGCAGGGTGAGGGACAGAAGTTCTACATCCGTCCTGCTGACGGCGACTACTCTCTCATACGTGGCGATATGAATATGGACGGCAAGGTAAATGGCTGCGACAAGATACTCATGGGGCGTTATATTTACGGCGGCGTGAAGAATTCTTCTGTTCCGGAATCATATATAGCTGATATGAATGCGGACGGAGTTTGTGATACTAAGGATTATCAGCTGATAACTGACTATATCCTCGGCAGGGATATTGATATTGAATCCCGGAGCAGGATACCGTATGGAAAGGAAGATACGGCGTATCTGTTTGCTTATTTTCTCGGCAACAGTCCAGAGCAGGAGAGACTTTCTTATGCGGTAAGCCTTGACGGCTATCATTTCAAGGCACTTAACGGCGGACGCGCTGTGTGGAAGTCAGGAGTCGGCACAGAATGTCTGCGCGATCCCTACATATTCAAGGGTGAGGACGGTCTTTACCATATGCTTGCAACGGATATGAAGTCTTCCCTTGGCTGGAACAGCAACCGTAATCTTATAAGTGCGAAGTCTACCGACCTTGTACACTGGTTTGATGAGTCGCTGATCGAGATAGCAAACAAGTATCCGAATATGCAGAATGCCGACAGAGCATGGGCACCGCAGGCTATTTATGACCGTGAAAAGGACTCCTATATGATCTATTTTGCAGCGAGAGTTCCGGGAACTGATGACAGGACGATAATGTACTATGTTTACAGCAAAGACCTTAAAAACCTCGATACTGCACCGCAGCTGCTGTTTGCTCCGCAGAACGGAAACGATGCAATAGATTCCGATATAATCTTTGAAAACGGCAAGTACTATATGTATTACAAAAACGAGACCAACAAGCGTATATATCTTGCGGTATCCGATCATGCAAGCGGTCCTTACAGTGAGATAAAGCAGGTCTCTGAGGGCAATATAGGAGTTGAAGGACCTAATATCTACAAGCTGCTCGGCAGTGATAAGTGGCTGATGATGTCAGATGCTTACGGTAATGGCTATTACGTTATGCAGGAAACGTCTGATCTTGAAAACTTCACAACTGTACCGCGAAGTGAGTACAGTTTCGACTTTACTCCGCGTCATGGGTATGTTATACCAATAAACGGAGATCAGTATAATGCTCTTGTGAGTGCTTTTCCTTCTGACGGACTGAATCAGATAAACACAGGTATCGAGCCTGTGAACATACATATCAATTTAGGTGATGACGCGGTTCTGCCGGACAAGGTAACAGCCGATTACAGTGACGGTGCAAAGTCTGAATTCTCTGTTAAATGGGATGAAGCAGAGCGTAAGAGGATAGATACTTCAAAGCCCGGAAGGTATAGTGTTACCGGAAAAGTTATATCGACCTCAGATATTTACAGCGAGCCTTTCATAACAGAACGTGCAGATCCTTACATTGTTGACGGCGGGGATGGATACTACTATTTCACAGCATCTTATCCGGCTTACGGCAGCGTTGACAAGGGTTATGACAGGATAATCCTCAGACGCAGTCCGACTGTTGCCGGACTTGCCGAGGCGGAGGAAAAGGTGATATGGAAAGCTCATTCATCGGGCATAATGGCAAAACACATCTGGGCACCTGAGATGCATAAAATAGGCGGAAAGTGGTATATGTTCTTTGCGGCAGGAGAGAGCGGGAATATATGGGCGATACGTCCTTACGTTCTGAAATGTGACGGCGATCCGTATACCGGAAACTGGACAGAATGCGGTCAGATGCAGGCATCATACGGCGATGACGAGTCGTTCAGGAATTTCTCACTTGATATGACCTATTTTGAACACAACGGCAGACATTACGTCATATGGGCAGAGATAAAAGGCGATTCGTCACTGTTCATGGCGGAGATAGATCCGGCTGAGCCGTATAAGCTTATCTCGAAACCGATACTTCTCACAAAGCCTGAGTATAACTGGGAACTCGTGAATAACCGTGTGAACGAGGGCGCGGCGGTACTTGTGACGGATGAAAAGGTATATGTATTCTTTTCGGCATCCGGAACAGGTTCGGAGTATTGTGTCGGAAGGCTTGAAGCGGACATGGATGCAGACCTTATGGATGTAAAAAGCTGGCGGAAGCTTGACCGTCCGGTGCTTTCAACGAGCGATCTGAACGGAGAATCGGGTCCGGGACACAACAGCTTTGTGGTTGACGAAAACGGTGATCTGCTTATTGTATACCATGCGCGGCCTGAGTCTCATGCTTCCGGAAACTGCGGAACATACAACAAAGATCCGCTGTATGATCCTTGCAGACATACACGTATCAAGCGTGTCATATTCAACTCGGACGGAACTCCGATAATCAATCTTAGTAAAGAAGCTGAACTCTCATCAGCTTGTAAAATAGTAACGGCTGAAGTAACAGTCGGATAAACAGAAAAGGGGAATTGGTATGAAATTCAAAAGAATGGTTGGAACAGTAACAGCAGCACTGGTAATGCTGTCAGGCATGACTGTTAAAGTGCCTGAGAAGTCTGCACCGGCAGATGCAGCGACAGTCATAAGTCTTGCACCAGAGAACAAGTACGAGATCAATGGCGGAAAGTTTCAGGGCTGGGGTACATCCTTGTGCTGGTGGGCAAACAGAGTGGGATACTCAGATGTACTTGCCCAAAAGACTGCTGACCTGTTTTACGGCGATGAAGGTCTGCGTATGAATATCGCAAGATTCAACATCGGCGGCGGTGATGATCCTACACATCATCACATCACACGTACAGACTCGAATATGCCTGGCTATACCGTTTACAACAACGGTAATGTCACATATGACTGGAACGCTGACTATAATCAGCGAAATGTTGTCCAGAGGGCGATCAAGGCTTGCGGAGACGATATGATCGTTGAGATGTTCTCAAATTCACCTCCGTATTATATGACCAACAGTGGATGCTCAACCGGCAATAAGGACTCCGGAAAGAATAACCTACGTGATGACCAGTATACAGCCTTTGCGGAGTATCTTGCTGAGGTCTGTGCTCACTACGAGAAATACTGGGGAGTTAAGGTGCAGAGTATTGACCCCATGAATGAGCCATATACTAACTTCTGGGGAGCGTTCAGCTATAAGCAGGAGGGATGTCACTTTGATCAGGGCAATTCCGAGTCTAAGATACTCGTTGAGCTGAAAAAATCGCTTGATAAGAGAGGCCTCAATGACGTTATAGTCTGCGGTACTGACGAGACATCTATCGACACTCAGATAGATTCATTTAACAAGCTTTCTTCAGAGGCAAAGAGCATTCTCGGACGTATCGACACTCATACCTACGGCGGCTCACAGCGTTCAAAGCTGAAGGAGACTGCTCTTGCAAACGGCAAGAATCTCTGGATGAGTGAGGTTGACGGCAGCGGCGTATCAGGTACTAATGCCGGTGAAATGGCATCAGGTCTGTGGCTTGCAGAGCGCATGGCTCTCGACTGCAACGAACTTAACTGCTCTGCATGGATACTCTGGCAGGCTATTGATAATCATATCTCATCAGTCGGAATGAACGGCAACAAGGATAAGGGAATGGTCAATGTAAACGGCGGTTTCTGGGGACTTGCAGTCGCTGACCACGATAAGAACGAAGTCATACTCACAAAGAAGTATTATTCATTCGGACAGTTTTCGAGATACATCCGTCCGGGTATGACCATGCTTAAATCTACCGGGAATACAATGGCTGCATTTGACGAAAAGACCGGCAGACTTGTAGTTGTAGCAATTAACAGCGGAAGTTCAGCACAGGAATTCAACGTTGATCTCTCAGGCTTTGATGAGGTAGGCGTATCTGCACAGGCTATACGTACAAGCAATACTGAAAGCTGGAAGGATGTAGGAAATATTGCACTTAACGGTACTTCCCTCAAAACTCAGCTTGCACCTCAGTCGATAACAACATACATCGTTGACGGCATGAAGGGCGGTTCGTCACTTGAAAACAAGATAGAGATCAAGCCGGAAATGCTCAGCGGTACCGATTCGTGGAAGAGCATGGGATCATCCGATTTCTATAAGGCTTACGACGGCAGCACAAGTACATACTTCGACGGCGTCGGCGATGGCTGGACAATGGTAGATCTTGGCAGAAATTACAATATATCAGCTATTGGCTATGCACCGAGAAACGGTTATGAGTATCGTATGGCAGACGGCAGATTTGAGTTCTCGCAGGACGGTATCAACTGGCAGACAGCTTATACAGTCAACGGCAAACCGCGTTCAGGAATGAATTATGCAAAGAAATTAGCCTGTGGAAACACAGCGAGATACGTAAGATATTCAGTTCCAAGCGGCGCACCTAAGAACGAGTACAATACGGATAATGTTTACTGCTGTAACATAGCAGAGATAGAACTCTACGGAACACCATCGCTTGCAAAGGGCGATGTGAACAGCGACGGATCAGTTGACACAGCAGACATTGTTATGCTGCAAAGGTATCTTTTCGGAAAAATAACGGAGATAAATATGGAAGCTGCTGATCTTTGCAGGGACGATAAACTCAACGGTTATGACATGATACTTCTTCGCAGACTGGTGTTTGCAAAGGCGGTCTGATACAGCAGTATCAAGGTGTTGTATATCACGTACAAAACGAGCGGCAGCTCATTGTGAAACACGCCAAAATTATGAAATAACTGTTAATTTTAGACAGAAGATATTGACAAACAGCAACGAATGTGTTAATATATACTTACAGAATATTACTGATGAATTACAGTAATTGTTGCATGATCTATTCCTCCTTAGTTATCATACCTCTTGAAAAAGGCTGCGGTTTTCCGCAGCCTTTTTTCGTTTGAGAAGCCGCTTTATCCAGTGCTATTGACATTATTGGCAAATTGAACTATAATTAATGTGTGAAGAATAAATACAGAAACATGAAAAGGAGTGCCGATTAATGGCAACACTAAAAGAAATTAAGATCGGCGAAACAGTAAAGATAAAGAAACTCAACGTTGATGGTGCATTGAGACAGCATTTTCTTGATATGGGTGTTATTCCCGGAACTGAGATAACTCTCGTAAAATTTGCACCTATGGGCGATCCTATGGAATTAAGGCTTCATGGGTATGAACTCACGCTGAGGCTTGCCGATGCAGAAAAAATAGAAGTATCCGAAAAGATCAATGCTTCCGGTACTTCTTTAAAAGTTTCAAAAGCCCCTAAGACTGCCCATCCGGGACTTGGTGAAGGCGGAAAGTTCCATCCGAAGGGTACGGGAAATCCGCTTCCTGATGGTACAGTAATGCGTTTTGCACTTGTAGGAAATCAGAACAGCGGCAAGACCACTTTGTTCAACAGACTTACCGGTTCAAAGCAGCACGTAGGTAATTTTCCGGGAGTTACAGTCGATCGCAAGGACGGTGCGATAAAGGGCTATCCTAATACGATCATAACTGATCTGCCAGGTATATATTCGATGTCACCTTACAGCAATGAGGAGATAGTGTCGCGTAATTTCGTGCTCAATGAGAAGCCCCATGCTATAATAAACATAGTAGATTCTACAAATATCGAGCGAAATCTCTATCTGACCATGCAGCTTCTTGAAATGAATATACCTATGGTCGTTGCACTCAACATGATGGACGAGCTGACTGCTAACGGCGGCGGTATAAACGTAAATAAAATGGAAGAGATGCTTGGTGTACCTGTTGTACCAATATCCGCTGCGAAAAACGAGGGAATCGCTGAACTTGTAGAACACGCGGTACATATTGCCAAGTATCAGGAATGTCCTGTGCGTCAGGATATATGCGATAAAACTTCAAACGGAGGTGCTGTTCACAGATGTCTGCACGGAATAAGCCATCTCATAGAGGATCACGCTGAAGTATCAGGACTTCCGCTGCGTTTTGCGGCAAGCAAGGTAGTTGAAGGCGATGAACTTATAATCAAGCAACTTGTGCTTGACAAAAATGAAGAAGAACTGATCAGACATATAGTTCTTCAGATGGAGAACGAGAGACAGCTCGACAGAAGTGCTGCGATAGCTGATATGCGTTATAATTTCATATATCGCCTGTGCGGAAGTACGGTTACAAAGCCTACCGAGAGCAAGGAACATATCCGCAGCCGTAAGATAGATTCAGTATTGACAGGAAAATACACAGCGATACCTATGTTTATAATTATAATGTCGCTTGTATTCTGGCTGACGTTCAATGTTATCGGAGCATTTTTGCAGAATCTGCTTGAAAGCGGAATAGATTCACTCACGGAAGCAGCTGATATTGCTCTGACGAATGCAAAAGTCAACAGCACGATACACAGTCTGATAATCGACGGAATATTTTCAGGTGTAGGAAGTGTGCTGAGCTTTCTGCCGATAATAGTAACGCTGTTTTTCTTCCTTTCGTTTCTTGAGGACAGCGGATATATTGCGCGAGTGGCATTCTTTATGGACAAACTCCTGCGAAAGATCGGACTTTCAGGAAGAAGCATAGTACCGCTGCTGATAGGCTTCGGATGTTCTGTTCCTGCTGTTATGGCTACGAGGACGCTTTCGAGTGAGCGGGACAGAAAAATGACCATAATCCTTACGCCGTTCATGAGCTGTACAGCAAAGCTTCCGATATATGCGTTCTTTGTAAACGCATTTTTCGATGAATACCGCGCGTTGATAATGATAGGTCTCTATCTTCTTGGTATATTAACCGGAATAATCGCAGCAATGATCTATAAGTTGACCATATTCCGCAGCGAGGCAGTACCATTTGTAATGGAGCTTCCGAATTATCGTTTGCCGGGTGCCGGAAACGTAGCACAGCTGCTGTGGGAAAAGGCAAAGGACTTCCTGCAAAGAGCTTTCTCTGTTATCCTCATAGCCACAGTTATCGTATGGTTTCTGCAAAGATTCGATATGCATCTGAATATGGCTGATAATGCCGAAGTGAGCATACTTGCAGCCGCAGCGAGTATCTTCGTACCGATAATGAAGCCACTCGGACTTGGTGACTGGCGCATACTTGTTTCGCTTGTCAGCGGGTTCATAGCAAAAGAAAGTGTAGTTTCGACAATGGAGATACTTTACGGTGAAGGCGTAGAAAATACGATGTCACCGCTTGCAGCAGCTTCAATGCTTGCATTTTCACTGCTTTATACTCCGTGCGTAGCTGCAATTGCAGCTGTCAGGAGGGAACTCGGCGGCAAATGGGCATTTGCACTCGCAGCAGTACAATGTGTTATAGCTTGGGTAGCAGCATTTGGCATCAGGCTGATTGGATTAATGATAGGAGCAGGCTGATGAATGTGATCGACGTTATACTTATAATTCTGATAGCATTGGCGATAATATGGGCGTTGAGAGTATGTATACGCAATAAGAAAAACGGAAAATGCTGCGGTGATTGCTCATATTGCTCAGGCTGCGTTAAAGAAGAGGAGAAACGGCATGAGTTATAATTTTTATGGCTGGGAAACAGCTTTAGTGCCTGCTGTAAGCGACGAATTCAAAGGTATTGAAACACCTCAGCAACTTTATGATATACTTACAGGTATATGGTGCGAATATACCTGTGCACCTCGTTTGCGGAGCGGATGGAGCAAGGAGAATATCACTCTCGGGCAGTGCTCGATAACTGCATTTTTAGTGCAGGACATCTTTGGAGGAAAGGTATATGGAATACTGCGTCCCGGCGGTAACTATCATTGCTATAATGTGGTAGGTGATTCTGTATTTGACCTTACGAGTGAGCAGTTCGGGGATGAAAGACTTGATTACAGCGATAATCCTGAACAGTTCCGGGAAATACACTTTGCCAAAGCTGAGAAACGTGAAAGATATGAGTATCTTCGCAGTGAACTGAAAAAGTATCTTGCAAAGTGACAGATACGCAGTTAATAAGTGATCCCCTCAGAATAACATACGAAACGTGTTATTCTGAGGGGATCATATCTTTTTATCATAAATTGTGTAATTCAGTATCGGAGCATAAGCACATCGGGGGGGTTAATATCAGCTATTATCTTCGTCTCTGTGGTCCCATTTGTGTTTAACTACGAATTGAGGTGCTTTATTGATGCTTATGTAAGTTCTGTCGACATATTCACCGATTATGCCGAGCATCATCATTATCATTCCGCCGATGAACATAAGTATGGTGACTATTGAGGCGTAACCCATCATAATATCCGGATTTACAAGCTTTCGGATTATCATTGCCAGGCCAAAAATGAATCCTAAAAAAGCGCAGGTCAGACCAGAAAAAGTAGCAAATCTCAGAGGAAGTATCGAAAAGGCAGTGAAGCCGTTCATCCATAGGGCGATCAGCTTAGTGAACGTATAGTTTGAAGTACCGAACTGCCGTTCTCTGTGCTTTACCGGAACAGATGTGATATTCCTTGTTACTCTGAGCAGCAGACCGCCTATATAAGGGTAAGCGCCGTCATATTTCAAGATCTCGTTTATGATATACCTTTTTCCTGCCCAGAAGCTTGTAACGCGGACATTCTTAGGCTGTCCGACCAGCTTTTCTGCCATCTTGACATTGACCCATGAGCCTATATTGCGATACCATTTCTGTTTTATCTCGTCATACTTTCCGAAAGCCAGATCATAGCCTTCATCGAGCTTTGCTATGAGGTCAAAAACCGATTCAATAGGCATCTGACCGTCATCGTCGAGACTGATGACATAATCGCCCCTCACTTCGTGGAAGCCTGCCATTTGAGCCGATGCCTGACCGAAATTTCGTGGAAAATCCACACCAACTATCTTGTGGTCTTCAGCGGAAAGCTTCTCTATTTCCCTGAGAGTGCCGTCTCTGGAGTAGTCATTCACAAGTATTATCTCGTAATCGTATTCATCTTTTTTTTTCCGGACCTCGCCTCTTATCTCATCAACAACGCTTCTGATCGTTTTTTCAGAGCAATAGCAGGGGATAACGAAGCTGATTGTTTTTAGTCCTGATCTGCTTTCAGAAGCAGGAATACTGCTCATTGCAATTACCTCTTTAATTATTATTCTCTGTGATTATTTTCATTTTGTTGTAAAGACCGTTCAGCATATTTTTCATTATGATCCTGTCAGGAAACTCAAAAAATACGATACCAGCCTTGTATTTTAGGTAGTCCTCAACGGGTTCGCCCAGTTCAGCCCAGATAAGAGCATCACGGATGTATTTTTCAAGTTCATCATCAATAACAATTCCTTTGAACGTACCGCAGCGGTCGGTCATAATACATTCACGCGCGATACATTTCTCAGTATCATATCTATGAGCAAGCAGTTCTGAAAAATCAAGTCCGAGTTCGGATCTGACGATAGCTTCGCTGTGGTCAACTCCGGTTGAATACTCAACGAGCTTCAGGTAAAGATCACCGGGAGCGCGGCGGCATGGATCTATAAGGTAAGAAATGCCGTCATCTGTCATTATGCACTGACAGTGGAAGAGACCGTCAGCAAGACTGAGTTTACCGGCAATAGTATTGATCTGAGCGCAAACGTCAGCTTTGACCTCATCTGAAATATCTGCCGGAGCATATGCGCCGGAAACGAGATACTTGTTTATGTAGTACTCTTCATTGTCGAAGAACGCGAAAACAGTTTTGCCATTTTTAATAAGAGCAGATACGCCGTGATTTTGTCCTTTTATCATCTGTTCAGCAATGACATGATCCTCGCGTGTAGCTTTCATCGCAGCGCTTAAGGCACTTTTCGCTTCATTTATACTGCTGCATATCCTTACACCTTTTCCGCCGGTCAAGTCGACAGGTTTTACCAGCATCGGGAAGCCGATCTTCTGACAGGCGGCTTCAAGTTCAGACTCTGATGACACCTTTATGCTTTCGGGTGACGGAAGACCAGATCCGCGTAGCAGTTCACGGAAAAGGTCTTTATGATGTATAATACTTGCAGTGCTGAAGTTGTCGTGTCCCGGCAGACCAAGCTTTTCGCAGGCATAGGCGGCAGAAAGAAAAGCAAAGTCATTGCATCCCGAAACTACGCCTTTTACGCTGTAATCCTCTGCCAGACGCAGAACGAGGTCTCTGTCGGAAAAATCTCCCTGAACGTAAAGATCAGCAGAAGCGTGACCTAATCCGTCCGGATTGTTTCCGGTTGAGATGACATAATATCCAAGACGGTGAAGAGCATCTATGAGAGGAAGCTCAGCGTGACTTCCTCCTGTTATCAAAACTTTATCCATATCAAAAATTCCTTTACGATCTGCCTTTTAAAGCTTGACAGCGTGACCGAGTTCCGACGACTTATAAGCTGCATAGATTATTTTGATGGTATCATAAGCGAGATCAAAGCCGGACTGCGGCTCTCTGTCATAGTATATAGCTTCCATGAAATCGCGCATTTCATCAGTATATCCGCGGATTATTTCATCTTCAAGGAACGGATGATTCCAGCCTGTTTTGGATGGCAGCATTTCGGAAATATATACATTGTCGAGTCTGTCTTCATCGAGGAAGTAAGTGTCCATCATATCTGACATAGTGAGCTTGCAGTTTATCACAGCATCATTGCAGTAGAGCTCAACGTAGTTGCGGCTTCCTCCGAGGAGAGTATCAGTGGCGAGGATCGAAGCTTTAGTACCGTCTGTGAAAGTGAGGATAACGTTGCCGTAGTCTTCAACATCATTCGGAGAAGCGGCGATGTGTCTGTGTTCGTAATCGGAGAGGGAAGATGTAAGCTGCCCCATATCTCCGAAAACTGTGGCAACTTCTATTTTTTCTCCGCGCACCATGCCTTCGACGTGTTTAAGCCATAGGATAGCTGCCAGAGGATGTGCGCCGGTTCTTATGAAAGTACCACCACCGGTCTTGTTCCATTCTCCTGCGACCGGAGAGCTTGAGCCCTTCAGACTTTCCTCGCCTTTAGCACAGAGGATACGGGATTTTTTCTCACGTATTATCTCTGCGGCTTTTCTGATAGCAGGAGCATATACAAAGTTTTCAGCGTACATGAACTTCCTGTCCGAATTTTTCAGTACAGAGCGGACTCTCTCCAGTGATTTCAGAAGTTCATCATACATGACTGCTTTGGAGACGTTTTTTCCAATTGGCTGTATGTCACCGAGTGAATTCGGATTCGGTTCGGGACCAAGTCCGTATGTGCTCATGCTTACCTGCACACGTTTCGATGGAACAGTAGGTGATGCACCTGAGTCATATCACAATGCACTTACAGCAAACGGTGCAGAGCATATCTGGCATCAGCTTACCGACGGAGATCATGGCGGAATATCGGTAAGAGCACATATGTACAATTTCCTTAGGTACATTTTCAAAGCAGCATAAGCCCAAAGAGGGGGATTCGGAAGCTTCATAGGCTGCATTGATGATACAGAAATATGTATTGAAAATGCTTGATCAGCTTTAATATATGCTGTGTTATGCCGTGCGGGGACTTATAGTTCCTGCACGGCATTGTTTGTGAATAATGTGACAGATATGTTAAGGAAAATTTAACTTGACTTGCTGGAAACAATTGTGTATAATATTTATAGTATTGCAAATTTTTTCATATTTGCATATGATTTTTGATGTAATTGCTGTAATTATTTTGTTAAAATAGGAACAAGGTGAGGCTTTACCCCAGAAATACAGCATTACAACATTTCCAAGACTACTAAGGAGGTCAGTTAATGAAAAGTTTTATCAGTTTACGCAAATCCATGATCAGCGGAACAATGGCAGTAGCGCTGCTTTCGTCAAGTGTTCCTTACAATGCTGCACTCCAGTCGTATGCGGCTGAAACACCGGATACCGGAGTAACTTCAGAGATAGCAAGATCTATCTACGAAGCACCGGCTTCGGAGAACAATATCGTTTTCACAGCCGAAGATGCTGCTGAGAATGCTGTTGCAAAGAAGTCATCTGCAAGCACTCTTTCTATGGCAGAAGAAAACGGCTATAAGTATTATGTTACTGCCGGACGTGCTGTTATTGACACTTATATCGGTGACGAAACAGAGATCGTTATTCCTGATACACTCGGCGGATTTGAAGTAACAGAGATCGGATATGCTGCTTTTGCAGGCAACAAAAACATAACATCAGTAAAGATACGTGATTCGATCAACAGGATCAACCACGATGCTTTCAATGGCTGTACCTCACTTACCGAAGTGGATATACCTTCAAGCGTAACAAGCATACAGGACGGCGCATTTTCCGGTTGTACTGCACTCGTTTCGATCACACTTCCGGATTCTGTATCACGAATCGAAGATAATACATTTGCAGGCTGTAATTCACTTTCAGAAGTAAAGCTCAATTCCAATATTGATTATATCGGAAAGAGTGCATTTGCAAATTGTCGTTCTCTTTCAGCATTTGAGATACCTGCTTCTGTTACTGCTATCGGAAATATGGCATTTGCAGGCAGCGGACTTAGCAGCCTTGATGTACCTGATACAGTAACTTCTCTCGGCTATGCAGTATTTGCAAATTGTGCATCTCTCAAGGAGATCAAGCTTCCGGAGAGCATTACAGTTCTGAAATCCGGCAATGATCTCGGAATGTTCTCAAACTGTACTTCACTTGAAAGTGTTACATTCCCAGCAGCTCTTGCCGAGCTCGGAAACAATGCATTCTCAGGCTGTACTTCACTTGATGCTATTGCTCTTCCTGAAACTGTAAACAAGATCGGAAGCGGCGCATTCAGAAATTGTACTCTTCTCACTACATTTACTGTTCCTTCGCTTGTAACACGTATCGAAGGAAGCACATTCAGCGAATGCACTTCACTTGAATCTGTGAAGCTTCACAATAATGTTGAGTATCTCGGCGGAAGCGCATTCTCAAACTGTGTAGAGCTTTCAGAAGCAGTTCTCCCTGCTAAGCTTGCAGAGATAGGCGAAAAGTGCTTCTATAACTGCGGAATCAATGAGATAAACGTTCCGAAATCTGTTACTGAGATCGGCGGCGGCGCATTTGCAGCTTGCGCTTCACTTAAAAAAGCTGTACTTCCGGACACTATAAAGGTACTTAATTCTGTGAACGGTCTTGGATTATTCTCAGATGATACATCACTCACAGATGTAAAGCTTCCTTCTGCTCTTACAACTATCGGTGCACTCTCATTCAGAAACTGTAAGGCACTCGAAAAGATCAATATCCCGTCAACTGTTACAGCGATCAACAACTCAGCTTTTGAAAGCTGCTGTGCATTGAAGTCTGTTGTTATACCGGACGGCGTAACTGTTATTTCTGACAGAACTTTTTATGATTGTCCTGAACTTGCAAGTGCAGTTCTTCCGGCTGATATTGACGAGGTAAGAAATTACGCATTCGCAGGATGCAGCAGTCTTTCTGACATTGGAAACAAGGCTGGCTTCTTCAAGTTTGCTGAGTATGCATTCTCCGGATGCAGCTCGCTTAATGATGAAAGAGCAACTGTTTTCACAAGCGAAAGCCCTGTAATGAACGTAAGCTCAGCTGCAAAGATCGTTGGCGGCGTAGCTAACTTCAGCATCAAGTACGATCTTAATGACTGGATCTGCTCTGGCTTTGCAAACGGTGAAAACTCTGATGTAAGATTTGAACTCAATCTTCCAAGCGGACTCCTTCTCATTGACAGTTCTGTTGTTACTGATTCTGAAGATAACAAGGCAACATTTGTAGGCAACAGCGGCGTTATTTCACTTACAAAGCCAACCGGAACTCTTCATTTCTCGGCAAGAATAGAGGCTTATAACGCTGAGGCTTATACTATCAGACCAAGAATGCACTTCAATTCTCACAATTACAACTGGTCTCAGACACTGCCTGACATGGCACTTACAGTACCTAAGCTTACTATTTCAGCACAGTCTACTGTATCAAAGCGCAGCTGTGATATTTACGGTATTGCTGAACCCGGCAAGAAGGTTAAGATCTACTTAGGCGATGAGCTTGTAGGCGAGGCAGTATCAAACCAGTATACAGGCAAGTATGTCGTAACAGCAGTACTTCCTGAGGAAGCTGAGAACGATATATATAATCTCCATGCAGTATGCGGAGTTGAAAAGACAAATGACATTACTGTCAAGTATTCAAATAATAAGCCTTCAATAACAAGTGTTGAGCTTTTATACTGTACTCACGCTCCGACTAATATCAACAAGTATACTGATACGCTTGATATTACAGGCATTTTCACAAAGGGTGAGCGTCCGCTTATCCAGTATTATCCGGCAGGCAATATGCGCTTCAAGATCACTGCTACAAATCCTGACAGGATCTCATCCATCGTTGTAAGAAGCAAGAAGGGTAACGAATCCAAGTACCTTGTTGCAGAGTACGATGAGGCAGAGGGCGCATTTATGACACCTGAGGGTGCATACTTTGATGAATCCAATCACAACTATGTGCCGGGTTCACTCAATTTGATCATCTTTGATAAGAGAAAACCAGTTGTTGATGATGAAACAGTTGAGGCACTCAAGAATTCAATTGATCTCAGCAAGTATGACACTGAATCTATCAAAATAGATGATACAAGCTGTATTGCAAGACTTAAGAGCAAAACTACCGGCAAGAAGCTTACAGACTGCTATTATTATGCTTCTGATTCAGTAGCTGTAAACGGTAAGAGCATTTCAGCAGATAAGCTGGCTGATTCTTATGAGGAATACGGCTTTGAGAAGTCTGATGGCAAAATCCTTATGAATGGCAAGTACTATACAGCTTACCATAAGACTATCAGCAATAAGAAGGCTGCTGATGACAAGACAGGCTTCGATAACTCTGTACTTGCACAGGCTGATGAAGCTTACACAAATTCCGGAAAGTCATCTTACAGCATGGATGATTATCTCGCATTTGCTCATCTGCTTATTTCTGATGACGGAAGTGTTCCTGCACGCGTTTACATTCAGGCAGACGCTGAGCAGCCAAAGGCTAAGAAGAGAGCAGTGATCCGTGACGAAGCTGAAAATGACAGTATGTTATATCTCAATAATATTGTCAGATTCAACAGCGACGATGATGACGATGATCCGACAGAAGATGCTCAGAACTTCCTTGATACAGTTGCTGAGTATGCATTTGATGATGATTCACCGCTTGGTCCGGTATATAATGCAATCAGTGGTATAACAACAGTTGCACGTACCAACAGAGACGCAACAGAGCGCTATGATGAGATAGTGAGCAACACAAATACAGGATCATCTTATTGGGATGCTGAAATAGAGCGTATCTCAGCTCTCGAAAGAGACGGTCAGGTAATGATCTCAGGTATGTCAGTTGCTACATCATCTGTTGACCCAGGATATTACTCATCATCACTTGATTATATCAGCAGTGGTCTTGGTACTATCTGTGATGCAAGAAGAAGACAGTGCGAGGAACTTGCTGCTATTGACTTAGAAATGGCTGATTACGGCTGGTGCGAATATGATTCCGATGGTCAGATGAATACTATCGTTGATCCATCCGGTATCGTATATGAGGGCATAAAGTCCAAGACAGTAAGCGGTGCTGTTATGACCTGCTATGTACTCGATGAAGAGACAGGCGAATGGAAGGTATGGAACGCTGAGGACTATGATCAGCAGAACCCGATAATAACAGGCGATGCCGGCACATATGCGTGGGATGTTCCGGAGGGTACATATTATGTAACCTGTGAAGTTCAGGGATATGATATGATAAAGAGCGAGATATTTAATGTCGCACCTCCTAAGTACGATCTTGATTTCAATCTTCTCAATAAAACAGCACCTGCTGTAAAGGATTACATACTTAGTGAGAATGCAGTCCGCGTTGAGTTCACAAAGGTTATGGACATTGAAACTGTAAACAATGATACAGTATCAATAGGCGGAATCAGCAGTGCTATAACAGTTGAGCCTCAGTTATACGCTCCTGATGACAAGTATTCAGATACATTTGTGGTTTCAGGCGATTTCAGTTCAACTAACGTACTTGGATTATCAATTTCCGGCAACGCTATCGACTATACCGGAACAGCTATGGAAGAGTTCTTTGTAAGAATTCAGAATATCTATGCTGATCTCAAACTTAATACCGAAAGCATTGAGATACTTGCAGATGAAACATTCAAGCTCACTGCAAACAAGGACTTTGTAACTTATACTTCTGCTGATCCTGAGATAGCAACAGTAGATGAGAACGGTCTTATAACAGCGGTATCAAAGGGTGAAACAAAGATAACCGCAGTTGACAGCGTAGGAAAAGAAGCAATAGTCTATGTAAAGGTAAATGTTAAGATAGATGAAGATGAGATCTGTCAGTGGGCTATCAGGGATTACCGTGACAAGACAGGCAAGAATCCGGCAAATGCAGAGATAACAACTTCTGCTGATGGTAAGTATGTTATAACACTTACTGATGTTAAGGGAAATGTTCTTGATGTTTATACTGTTGATCCTATAACAGGTATCGGAACTAACATGAATGACGAGAATATCAACCTCCCTCAGACAGGTGACAACTCCATGACAAACTGGCTTACAGCTTTCGCAGCTATAATGTCAACAATTATGGGCTTGATCGCAATAAAGGCATCTGGAATCATCCGCCGCAAGGAAGATGAGCAGTAAGCCGGACATAGGTCAATAAAAAACGCCGCACTATATGTGCGATACTCACATGGAAGTTTAACAGTAAATTATTGAGGGAACCCCTTTTGAGAAAGGGGCTTCCCTCTCTCTCCACTGTTAATCAAAACTTTGTGTTGACCTCAATAAATGTGCCGTTATTCAGCTTTCCTATCTTGATATTATCAATTAAATCTGTAACAAGCTGTTTTGACAGTGCTGTAATATTGCCTGTTGTGTACTTCTTTACAAGAGTATCAAGGTACTCTGTATCATTTAGCTTGTCTATCTGTGCTTGTACTTGCTGTTCTTGTTCTTGCAGGTCTTGTAGCTGTTGGTTGTACTTGTCTTGCTGTGTGCGAAACTGGTCTTTTGTTATAGTTCCGTCTGCTACAAGGTCTATTAAATTTGATATTCTGTTGTTGATGGTGGATTGTTGTGTACGGATAGTGGACAGATGTTTCTGGTACTTCTCGGCATTGGGCTTTGCTGTAATACTGTCTTTGCTGAGATACTGCTTTATAGCGTTGTTTATCTCAGTTATGACAACAGTTTCAATTGATTTGCCGTTGATAGCTTGTTTGTTACTGCATAATCCGCTGCCGTTAGTGGCTTGTTTACATCTGTAATAGATGTATTGCTTACCCTTTGCCGTTACGCCTTCACGGTACATCGTGTGACCGCAGCAAGCACATTTTACTACTCCGCTTAACGGAAATACTTGTCCTGTCTTACGGCTTGCTCTTGATGCTGTGTTTGATGTACGGCTGTTGGCTTGTTCCCACAGATCTTGTGATATTATTGGTTCGTGCGTATTAGGTATGCGCTTCCACTCGGCTTGTGGTACTTTGATTTCTTTGCTTCTGTAACTTTGCTTTACCGTCTTGCCGTAAACCGTTGTGCCTATATAGACCTCATTATGCAGTATTGCTTTTATTCCGTCTGCTGTCCATTTGCCGTGAGTGTGTGGTGACTTATAATTAGGGTATATCTGTTGCTTGTACATTGCTGGACTTGTTACGCCCTCGCTGTTTAGGTCTCGTGCCATCTGCGTTAAGGACTTACCACCGGCATAATCTGTAAAAATACGTCTTACAATATCTGCAACTGCTGTATCTGGTACTAAGTGATTGACTTTTTCTGTGTCTTTCTTGTACCCATAAGGAGCACAGGTAGCCCATTCACCACGTTGCTTCTTGGCTTGCAGAACCGCCTTGACTTTACGCGAACAGTCTCTTACATAATACTCATTAAAGAAACCTCTGAAAGCACTGTTATCTAAGAAGTCTGCTGACGTATTGTCTGTGCCATCAGTAACACCTATATAGTGAATGCCCCAGATGTAAAACTGTTCGTGCAGGTACTTCTTAATAATAGTATCATCACGGCTGAATCTGCTTTGGTCTTTGCAAATTACTGTATCAACAATACCTGCTTCACAGTCTCTAAGCATTAATTGAAACTGCGGTCGGTTGAAGTCCATACCACTTATGCCATCATCAATGTAGATTTTATAGTCCTCAATACCGTGAGTTCTACAATAATCAAGGAGCAGATTACGTTGATTTGTGATAGACTTACTCTCACCCTCTTCCATATCATCTTGTGACAGTCTGCAATATATTGCTGCTGTACTCATACTTTCTTCCTCCATTCGTGTGAAGGCATAGAATATAGTATAACGTATTTATATTATATGATGCCTTAGATATTTTTGTCAAGGGTTTGCGTAAGAATTTCTTTATTTATAGCCGCTGACAGGATTTCCTCTGTCTCTGTCTGTGTCTTCTCAGGTCTGTTCACGACCACTATTAACTTATCTTTCATTGCCCTCTGCTCCTTTCTGGGTATGGAAAGGGAGTAACCGTAGTTACCCCCTCACTCTGATTAATTATTAACTGATTTAAGTAACAGCTTTACGATGTCCTCGCCGACCTTGATTGATCTCTCAGCTTCTCGCACCATCTCTTCGTAGCTTCTACCTCTCTCAGCTTCAAGCCACAGCACTGGATGCTCGTATTGTTTGTCAGTTGTGTGATTTATGTGTGGTGAAGATGCCACGATTTCTTTGGTTATCTCGTCCCCATAGACTGTGTAAATGCAGGATACTCTGTCTACTTCCGGGTTCATCACGGCTTCGGGATGTGTGATGTGAGCATTTGCAATATTTGCTGCGTGTACTGCGTAAAAATTATCCATTATGGTCTTCCTCCATTCCGAATACCTTATTAGCTTCTATCTCGCTCTCAATGAGGCGCTTGATAGCTAACAGCTTCTGCTCTGCATAGGTCTTGCCCTCGATGTCGGACAGCTGTAATATCTGATGTATGTACTCACCGTCTTCGGGTGTTCTGCGCTTGTTATAGGCAAGCAATCCTTCATCATAATCTTCGCTGTATATACATTGTACTCCGTCCGTGCCGTTCTTCTGATATTCGGGGTTGTCCTGTACATCCTGCATATGTATCATAACAAGGTCAGCTCCTGATACGATGTTTACAAATTTCTTGCCCAAAGGCTGATTTATCAACTGCCGTAAAATCCATTCGCTTTCGGCAGTCTTCTTATCGTAATTATATTCTGCCAGCCTTTCAAAATCTTCTTTAGCTTTGCCCATAAAAGAATCCGCTCCTTCTTAAATATCGTAAATTGTGGATTTCGTCTGCCCTTGCAAGGTTCGATGTTAGTGTAACACTAAGGGCTGCAAAAAGCAAGCGTTTTTCACAAAGATTGGGACTTTATACATAAATTTACAATAAAGAACGTGTGTATTTGTGAGCTTTTTGAACAAATTTAAACTATATATTTTTGTCAAGTAGTTTCAATAAGATTTTTGATTTACATAAATAAATGTATTGTCATAAAGTATTAATATGATGTTATATAGAAATTATATACATCTGGCAAAATCACCGAAGTACATTTGTTCTGCTTTGTGCCTTGCTTGTGTGGCTTCTTCAAGTGTTGCATAATGACCTATGCACATCTGATGTCCGTCTACTGATATTTTGACCATATAAGGTCGGTGAGGACAGTCTTTGCGGAATATTACACCCGGTATTCCTGTCTTATTTTTACAATGCTTCTTCTTATTCTTTCCATTCTGTGCAGCAGTACAAGTTCTCAGATTCTGTCTGCGGCAGTCAAAGGTATCGCCGTTAATATGGTCTACCTGTATCTCTTTATCTACTATACCCAGTATATATCTATGTAAATAGATTGTATGTTGCTTGTTATTGTGAGAGACCTGAGCGAAAGCATAATTGCGGCACAACCTCCAGTGCAGCGCTGTAACTTTATCAAGGTCGCTTCTGTCAAATAAGACAACTTTATCACTCACCAACATATACACTGTATCATTAACTATGCTGTATTCATTTGGTTTTATCTTCGGACCTCTCTTGCCCATATGGAGCACCACCTTATTAATTTATTATTTGTTAATAAAGTGTGCTCAGTTTAACTTTTGTAAAAATAATTTTACATAAATTTTTAATTTTATAAACGCCGTTTAAAATGCCGTTTTTTGCGCGAGTAAATCAATACCAGTATAGTTATACTACCATCACCCTTAGAAGCCGCTTAACGTGTAAAATTTAAAGGGTTTTTGGCGAACAAATGTTTTCAAAAGCCGCGCGAAAATTTGGTCAGTGGGATGTGGGCTTGTCTCTTAACTACTCTATCTATATTTTTTAAAAATAAATTATTATTTATGTTATAGTACAATAATCATATAGCTCTAATAACGTTTTAAACGCTGTTTTTAAAGCCGTTATTAAAATCAATATAATTACACTACCAACACCTCAGACAGCGGTTAATGCTTAATACAGTAGCAATACAGCTACTATAAATCATAGTATCAAAAAAATACTTAATTCTAATCACTTACATAGATATAATATGTTATACCATAATAATCATAATCAACTATATGTTATACCTAAATATCTATGTTATACACTATGTATATTATATTGATAGTAATATACCAATAGTTAAAAACACTATATATGTATATTAGATATATATATTATAGATAATATATGGTACTATACAAATTTCAAGTTTTAGCCTTACTTTTCCTGTAACGTGTAACACTATGTCTGTATTCAACGATATATAGGTAAATAATAGGTGTTACAGTATGTTAGATTATTTCTATAACCGTACCCGTAACACCTATCATTAATCACTTAGATATAATCGGTAAGTTGTAGACCCTTTTAACTTTTCCGTCTACTCGTTTAACATTAACTTTATATCCAAGCTCCTTCAAGCTCTTACCAATATTGCTGTTTGGTAATGTCAGTCCGTGTTCTGTCTTAAACTCATTAACCGTCATTTCTTTGTACTGTGGCAGTCCATCGCCATAGCTATCAATAATCTTGTTTAGTACCTTTGCAACTTCACTATCTGTATCAGCAGTAGTATTAAATTCAGTCTGAGTAATAAGGCTTCTGTTTAGTCTGTAACAGCTTGATAGTGATTTCCTGTTATCAAAGTCAGATTTAACAAGTTGTTTTACCTCGCTCCATACCGCTGTATAATCAACGTTATCAAGCTCTTGTGTGGTCATCAATGATAAATCATTGGGAATGTGCAACCCCTGCCAAAAACCGCTTATTTTAAGTAGGTTTTCATCATATGTATAGTAGCTTGTTCTGTGAGGGAAGTAAATTACTTCATCGTCATACGGCATCGTATCATTAATGATAGGCGAAGCACATATGCTTGTTACCCAGTCATAACGTTTCTGCGGAATGCTATCAAGTTTACATACCCAACTGGTAGTTAATGATTTTGCTGAAAATGCTGTATCAGTGTGAGGTGTTACACAGGTTGTTAAGAAATCATCAAATATAATAAGTCTGTGCATTACTTCATCAAATATTGGGTTATCTATAACCAAACCAAAATCCAGTGCCGCAGGTCTCTGTGAATCATCGTTGAAAGCCATACAGTAACATTGCTTTACCCACTGAGTAAATATGTACTTATCTGATTCTGATAACTGTAATATCTTGCATAGCTTATCAAGTTCGTGTGTGTTCTCATATTCAACAGACTTCAAGAAGCTCTTTGGCTCATTTATTGCATTACTTGCTGCATAAACTATAATATCTTCCTTGATATTCTCACTTGTACAGTCGCTGAAATTTGCTTTTTTTAACACAGATTTCAGAATTTGCGGAGCTGTTCTTACTAATGTTGCTTCATCTTTAACTATATCAAAAATATCTCCGTAAAATGCAAGCTGTCTTGTTATTACGTTCCACGAAATATCAATGCCATCAACTTTACAATATTTAATAAAATCTGTATAGGTCAGTGGTGTTGTAAACGACCTATGAGGTATGCCAAACAATTCTCTCACATCCTTCCAAGTATGCCCCTGACAAGAATTATGATAGCAATAATACTTAACTTGCCCGGTGAAATCACCAGTAAAATTACTATATTCTCTTACTATTGCTGCTTTACCGTCTGTATGTTCGGGGTTAAATAAGCAGTTCTTCAAGTAATAATACTTCTTGTCTCCTTTAATTTCAACCTCGCCTGTAACAGGTATTCCGTATTTCTCAATATCTGCTTCAAACCAATCATACCCTCTGCTGTTATATTTTGTTATTGTAGTTGTAGTAGTACCTGTATGTTCCTCAGATTTTGCGGTATCTATTTCAACCTCTTTAAGAAGCTCTGTTAAGCTGCCATTCCCTTCAATAAAATCAACCGTTGGTTGTATTGTGCCGAAGAAAAAACGTGAAGCATCAAGTGCTGCTACATCACAATAGGGAAATATTATGTTTATTTTACGCTTTAATAAGCAGTATTCGTCCTTATCTGTGACTGTATCAATAGGGAAGATAACGTGAAATTTAGGTCTTGCTGCCTTGCCGTTCTTCTCTTTGTTGTGATTACGGCTGTAATGTACAGCAAAAGGAATGTCAGGGAAGGTCTGTTTTACGTCTTCAACCGTAATCCAGTCATCAGGGTTATCTGAGTGCGAATTATCAATATCAATCGGCAAACAGTCCGCACAGATGAAGTTGCTGTTGCTCCTTCTGCCATCTTTGTACTCCGCACACACATAATCACGACTAACTGCTTGCTTAAAATTATCTTTGTTAGTGACAACTATCTTATGCGGATAGAGACAGTTGCGCTCATTTTGTAAGTGGTCACTTCTGTAAATTGTAAATTCCATAATTAATCTGTCCTTTCTTCTTATTGTAATACAAAGAATTTGTGCTGTCTGTGAGGTAGTCAGAGTAACTATACTGCCCTCACTCAATCGCGCTTAAAATGCCGGTTAAAGTGCTTACATAAAACGTTTGATTTCATCAATATCTTGCCCTATTGATTTCAACATCTCTCCGCGCTCTCTTAAATCTTCTTTTAGTATGTCTATCTGTTGCTGCATAACTATTATTCTTCCGCGTAAATCTTGAATAACTTGCCAAGTTTCATCGGCACTTAACATCTGACCGTCAAGTAAAAGAAATTCACCGCCTTCGCGCTTCATACTATCACCACCTTCATTTTTTACTGTACCGAAGAGAGGACTTTTATAGAATGGTAAGAATATATTTTTCTTAAAATAGCTTCTTGAACCTGATAAGCTCCTTGATACGTTCGTTTGCAAGCCTTTTACTTATATATTCCTGACCTTTGCCGGTAATAAGTGTCGTGCGAACAATCTTTGTAACTCCGTTATCTCTGCTTGAGTATATACAAGCTGAGAGTGCGAAATATGAAAAGATCGTTAAGGACTGGCTTAAAAAGAAGCCTAAGTATGATAAGGAAATACAGCGCAGCAATGAGAAAATCAAGCAATGCCGCGATGTGATAGAGCAGCTGATTATCGAACGCATCAATGACCGTGTGCACGCAAAGATCTACAATAATATGATCGAAAAGCGTGAAGCTGAGATACATTCTCTCGAACAGAAGATAGCTGACCTGCGGCATTATGATGAGGTCTGCAAGAAGCGGCGTGAGGAGCTAAAGAACACTTCCGAGCTGATAGAAACTATACTTGCAGACGGACATATCTCGAACGTCAACTTGAGAATGCTTGTCCGTCAGGTCACAGTCCACCAGAACGAGGACAAGTCTATCGACATCAGCTTCGATATGAACGGTGCGTTCAATTACAACATCATGGAAGATGTTACAACTGACATACTGTGATACAGGAAGAAGTCTGACCTAAATCCGGATTGACATTACTTAAGTTATGTGATACAATAACAAAGAGTGCCCAGCAAACTTTAGAGTCTATCCTAAAATTTGTGTAAACCTCCAAAGTAGTGTATAATAGAAGAGACACTACTTCGGAGGTTTTAATTATGAGCAGAAGACGAAGAAATGAAACAGAAGAGCAGCGTGCAAGAAGAGAGCTGATAAGCGATTTTCT